>VFSW01004317.1_pt1 | contig 21226 bp, 15 predicted proteins | sample 5358111 | NCBI WGS metagenome assembly VFSW01 (sample SAMN11554181, study PRJNA540505) | mine drainage metagenome | isolation source: sediment from site ElyBrook_90M | place: USA: Ely Copper Mine, Vershire, VT | collected 2017
CCCGCCGGGTGTTTGTGGGGCGGGCGCGGCTCCGCTTCGTGTTGCAGGGCGCGCACCTCGCCGTCGATGAGGCGCGCGGTCTCCTCGCTGTAATTGCGCTCCTCCTCGCCGACCCCGTCGAGAAACGCCAGTCGCTGGCGCCGGCCGTAGGTCAGCGGCCCGAGCTTTTCGCTCATCCCGAGCTGCGTGACCATGCTGCGCGCGATCTCGCTCGCGTGTTCCAGGTCGTTCTGCGCGCCGCTCGACACCCCGCCCAGGACGAGCTGCTCGGCGGTGCGGCCGCCGAGCAATATCGCGAGCTGGTCCTTCAGCTGATCTTCCGTCGCGAGAAACTTCTCCTCCACCGGGAGCTGCAGCGTGTAGCCGAGCGCCGCCATTCCGTGCGGAATGATGGACACCTTGTGCAGGGGTTCGCCGGTCGGCACCGCCAGCGCGACCAAGGTATGGCCGGATTCGTGCACCGCGACCCGGTGCTTCTCGGCGGCGTTCAGTATCCGATGCTTCTTCTCCGGCCCGGCGATGATGCGGTCGATCGCCTCCTCGAAGTCCGCCATCATGACGGCCGCGTGTCCCTTGCGCACGGCCCGGATCGCCGCCTCGTTCGCGACGTTCGCCAGATCGGCGCCGACGAAGCCGGGCGTGCGCTGCGCGACGACGCGCAGATCGACCGCGGCGTCGATCTTCATCCGGCGGCTGTGCAGGCGCAGGATGGCCGTGCGATCGGCAAGGTCCGGCTTGTCGATCACGATCTGCCGGTCGAACCGGCCGGCGCGCAACAGCGCCTTGTCCAGGATCTCGGGTCGATTGGTCGCGGCCAGCACCACGATGCCGGTCGACGGATCGAAGCCGTCCATCTCGGACAGCAGCTGGTCGAGGGTCTGTTCGCGCTCGTCGTGGCCGCCCAGGCGCGGGCCGATCCCGCGGGAGCCGCCGACGGCGTCGAGCTCGTCGATGAAGATGATGCAAGGCGCCTTTTGCCGCGCCTGTTCGAACAGCTCGCGCACGCGCGCCGCTCCCACGCCGACGAACAGTTCGATGAACTCCGCGCCGCTGATGCTGAAGAAGGGCACGCCGGACTCGCCCGCCACCGCGCGGGCCAGCAAGGTCTTGCCGGTGCCGGGCGGACCGACCAGCAGCGCGCCCTTCAACATGTGGCCGCCGAGGCTCTGCAGACGCGCGGGATCCTTCAGGAAGTCGATGACCTCCTTCAGTTCCTCCTTCGCCTCCTCGGCTCCCGCGACGTCATCGAAGGTCACGCGCACGCCGGTCTCGGCGTGAATATGGATGCGGTTGCCGCCGAGGTTGAGCAGGCCGCGATTGCCGGCGCGCGCCGCGAACAGATTCCACACGAGGAACATCGCGCCGAACGGCAGCACCCAGTTCAGGAGCAGATCGAGGAGCCAGTGGGTCTGGCGCACGACCGAGAATTTGACGCCGTGCGCGGCGAGCGACTGCGCGAGCGCGTCGTCGTCCGGCCGCTCGGTCGCGAACTCGCGGGGTCGGTGGGTCTCGGGGTCGGTCACGGTCAGTGTGCCGCTGATCAGGCGGTCACCGAGCGTCGCCTCCTTGATCTCTCCGCGGTTCAGGTGCTGCAGGAACTCGCTGTACGGGATCTGGACCTGGGCCGGACGCTGCACCGCACTCCACAGCCACAGGGAAGCCAGCATGGCGATCAAATAGATCCACCAGAGATTACGCGGGCTCTGCCAGAACCCGGGTGGCACACGCTGATTGCGGTCGGACCCGGGTTTGCGCACATCGACCACGCGGACTCCTCCGAGCAACGACCCAACGCGGGCACCCTCGGGACATGATGCACGATCCGGGGGGACGGTCCATCCGTACATGCCGCGAGCGCTTCGCGGATGGCTGGTTTATGCTGGTCACTCCCGGGGTCCGCCATCTCCGGGACAAAACTGAAGCGAAGGGAGTCCCGCGATGCGTGCATTGGTTCTCATTGGTCTGTCGGCGTTGTTGTATGCCGGTGCGGAGTGCGCGCGCGGCGCGCCGGTCGCGCCGGATTCGCTGAACGCGCGGTTCGATTCGGCGCTCAGCTCGCAGGACCAGATCCGCTGGTTGAAGCGGATGTCCGCGGAGCCGAATCACGTCGGCTCGGAGCACGACAAGGCGAATGCCTATTGGGAGCTCGCCGAGTTCCGCAAATTCGGCTGGGATGCGCACATCGAAACCTTCCAGGTGCTGTATCCGACGCCGCTCAGCGAGGCCGTTGAGATGGGCGCGTTCAAGGCGACGCTGCAGGAACCTCCGATCCCGGGGGACACGAGTGCGACCGCCAAGGACGCCGCACTGCCGGGTTATCTGATTTATCAGGGCGACGGCGACGTCAGCGCGCCACTCGTCTACGTCAATTACGGCACCGAGGCGGACTACCGCGAGCTCGCGCTCATGGGCGTCAGCGTTCGCGGCAAGATCGTCATAGCGCGATACGGCCGGGTTTGGCGCGGCGTCAAGCCTTTGCTCGCCTACCAGCACGGAGCGATCGGCTGCCTCATCTACTCCGATCCGGCCGATGACGGGTACGCTCTCGGTGCGCCGTATCCGAAGGGGCCGATGCGTCCGGCGCAGGGCATTCAGCGCGGCTCCGTGATGGACATGATGCTCTACCCCGGCGATCCGCTCACCCCGGGGGTGGGGGCGACGGCCGGCGCCAAGCGGCTGACCTGGAAGACCGCGCCGTCGGTGCTGAAGATTCCGGCGTTGCCGATCTCCTACGCCGACGCCCAGGTGCTGCTTGGGGCGCTCGGCGGCGCGGTGGTGCCGGAGAGCTGGCGCGGCGCCCTGCCGATCACCTATCGCGTGGGTCCCGGCACGCAGCCGGTGCGCGTCGAGGTCAAGTCCGACTGGAGCCTGAAGCCCGTGTATGACGTGATCGCGACCATCAAGGGCTCCGTCGAACCGGATCAATGGATCGTGCGCGGGAATCATCACGACGGCTGGGTGGAAGGCGCGAGCGATCCTCTGTCCGGTCAGGTGGCGTTGCTGGACGAAGCCAAGGCGATCGGGGGCCTGCTCAAGACCGGTTGGCGGCCGAAGCGCACGATCGTCTACGCCAGCTGGGACGGCGAGGAGCCGATGCTCCTCGGGTCGACCGAATGGGTCGAGGAGCATGCCGGCGAGCTCGCGAAGAAGATCGTGATCTACATCAACTCGGACGGCAATTCACGCGGTTACCTTGACGCCGCCGGCAGCCAGGACTTGGAAGGGTTCGTCACGAAGATCGCCAACACCGTGACCGATCCCGAGACCCAGGTGTCGGTCGGTTTGCGGGCCCGGGACAAGATCCGCGTCGACGCGATGCGTCCCCAAGCGGATCCGGCGAGCACGGCTGCCGCCAAACAGGCCGCCGATCCCGCCGCCAACCTGCCCATCGGCGCGCTGGGCTCGGGATCGGACTTTTCGCCGTTCATCGACCATCTCGGCGTCGCCACCTTGAGCCTGAGCTACGGCGGTGAGGCCAAGGACGAAGGGTCCTACCATTCGCGCTACGACACGTTCGAACATCACATGCGCTTCATCGATCCCGGCCTCGTCTACGGCAAGGTTCTCTCCGAAACGATCGGCCACGCGGTGCTGTACGCGGCCGACACGGAGCTGCCGCTTCAAGACCCCGCCGATTTCGCGGCGGCGGTTCGGCGCGATCTCGCGGCCGTGGAAAAGCTCGCCGACACCGAGCGCAAGGCGGCCCGGCGGCAGAGCGCGCTCCTCGCCGACAATGCCTATGCGGTCGCGGCCGATCCGACGATGCCGCATGGAAATCCGGTGCCGCTCGCCACGGTGCCGCAAATCGATTTCAAGCCCTTGAGCGGTGCGATCGACGCGCTCACGCACAGCGCGAAGGCCTACCAGGCCGCCGTGGCGAACGGCGGCGGCCGGCTTGCGCCGGCGCAACGCGCCCGGCTGCAACAGCTGATGGCCACGATCGATGAGACCCTGTGCGCCGATGCCGGCCTGCCGGGTCGTCCCTGGTATCGGAATCTCATCTACGCGCCCGGCCGCTATATCGGCTACGGCGTCACGACGCTTCCGGGCGTCACGGAGGCGATAACCGGTGCGCGTTGGGACGAACTGCGCACCTATATCCGGCTCACCGCGAAGGCACTGCGCGCCTACGGCGCAAGGCTGGACGCGGCCACGTCGCTTCTGACCGCGGCCCGCGGCCCCGCCGCCGACCGCGATCAGGCGGCGCGCCGCCCCTTGAAATAAGTGAACGCGAGCGGCAGCAGCGACACCACGATGATGAGGATCGTGACGACGCCGAAGTTGTGCTTGACCAGCGGGATGTTGCCGAAGAAGTACCCGCCGCCGAGAAACAGCAGCACCCAGCCCAGGGCCCCGATGACGTTGTATCCCTGGAAACGTCCGTAGGGCATGCGGCCGACGCCGGCGACGAACGGGACACAGGTGCGGATGATCGGCAGGAAGCGCGACAGCGCGATCGCCTTGCCGCCGTGACGGTCGAAGAACTCCTCCGTGCGGCGCAGATGTTCCCGCTTGAGCAGGCGGTAGCGGCCGCTGAAGGCGGGTGGCCCGATCAGACGGCCGACGGCGTAGTTCACCGTGTTGCCGAGCACCGCCGCGAGGATCAGCACCAGCGCGGCGAGCGGCGCGCTCAGCGTGCCGCGCGTGTCGATCGCCGCAATGGCGCCGACACCGAACAGCAGCGAGTCGCCGGGCAGGAACGGCGCGACCACGAGGCCGGTCTCGATGAAGATCACCCCGAACAGGACCAGATAGGTCCACGCACCCACATCGGCGAGCAGGGCGGCGAGATGCGCGTCGAGATGCAGAACGAAATCGATGAGCCAGGCTATCATCGGCACAGTCTAACGGGCATCGCGCCGAAATGCCCGGCGGCCGGGCCGCCGCCGCGCCGGCGCCATCATGCGAGGAGCGATCATGTGGATGAACAATGAGAAGTGCCACGGCCGCGTGGGTTGCGCGCGCGCGGCGCGCGTGCTGGTGTTGGCGGCGGTCCTCGGCGCGGGCGGCGCGGTGCGGTCGGCCACGATCGCGCCCGTCACGCGGCTGTCCATCCCGGGCGGCACGCCCGCGATCGGCTTCGATGACATCGGCTACTTCCCCGCCCTCGACCGCCTGTCGATCCCGGCCGGCCAGACCGGGATGCTCGACCTCATCGATCCGCGCAGCGGCGTGATCACGGCGAGCTACCAGGTCGCGGACGCGCAATCGGCGCATGGGCACGGCGAGGGCACGACGTCGGCGGCCTACGGTGACGGCTACCTGTTCGCAAGCGACCATGGGCGCGACGCGGTCGCGGTGCTCGATGCGCGCAGCGGCAAAATCATCACCCGGGTGGCGCTCGCGAGCGGTCCCGACTACGTGCGCTTCCTCGCGAGCCGCGATCAGTTATGGGTGACCGAACCTCGCGGCCAACAGATTCAGGTGTTCCAGATGCATCCGGGCGCAACGCCCACCTTCAAGCTGATCGCCACCGTCGCGGTGCCGGGAGGTCCGGAGTCGCTGTTGTTCGATGCGGCGCGCGGACGCGCCTACGCCAATCTCTGGAAGTCCAAAACGGTCGTGCTGAACCTCGCGCATCCGGCCGTGATCGACAGCTGGGACGACGGCTGCGCCGGGCCGCGCGGGCTCGCCTTGGACGAGGCCCGGGCCGTCCTGTTCGTCGGTTGCGCGGAGGGCGCGGTGACGGCCCTCGATCTGACGGCGGGCGGCCGCGTGCTGCACAAGGCGAATGCCGGCGCGGGCGTCGACATCATTCAATATGTGCCGCACGTGCAGCATCTTTACGTTCCCGGCGCGCGCGCGGCGACGCTCACGGTGTTTCGGGCCGGTAAATCCGGATCGCTGCAGCCCGTGGAGCTGTTTCAGACCGCACGCGGCGCCCATTGCGTCGCGGTCGACGGGCACGGTGGGGTGTTCGTATGCGATCCGCAGGCCGGCCGCATACTCGAGTTCCGAGACCCGCCGACCGCGCCGTGATTCGACACGGCCGGCCCGCGGCTACGGCGGCGCGCCGTCGCCCTGCCGGTCGCCAAAGGCGAGCCGGATCGCGTGGGCGGCGAGGTCCGGCGGCCAGGCCGCGATGACTTGCGCGAAGCGCGCGGCATCGTCGGCGAACAGCGCGCGCGCCGCCTCTTCGAAGTTCGGCAAATCCCCGGCTATCGATGCGATGAATCGATAGGCGGCCCCTTGTTCCTCGCGGCGTCGGTCGGCCGCGCTGTGCGTGCGGCGGGCCTCTTCGACCAACTTTCGCAGCGCCACGGACGCGCCGCCGGGCTGGCCGTTGAGCCACTCCCAATGGCGCGGCAGCAGCGTGACTTCGCGGGCGACGACGCCAAGTCGCGGACGCCCGGGCCCGCGGTTATCCGGTCCCTGCGGCGCCGACGAGAGGCGTGCCGTGACCTCGGCCAAGCTGCCGCGGGTGTCGACCTCGACGAGTCGGCCGGTCGCGTCTTCGTAGATCGTCACCGGCTCCGCCGCGCCGGCATCGATTGCTGTCTTGGCCGCTACGACGACGTCCGGCAAAGGTCCCGAGGCGAGGCGACGAAAGCCGGAAAAGGCGGTGCAATGGATCGGATTTTGACTAGCCATGGCTCATTATACCCGGATCTTATTGCGTCGTGCAATAAAACCCGGGTATTAATGCGGCCTTCAGCTACCTGACACCGCCACCAGGGTTGGGCGCTTCAGGCGTCGATCTGAATGCGTCTCGGCATCGCCCGCGCCTGTTTCGGGATGGTGACCCGCAGCACCCCATCCTTGCCGCTCGCGTTGACCTTGTCGTTGTCCACGGTGTCCGGCAATACGAATCGTCGATAGAAGTGGCCGATGCCACGCTCGACGCGTCGATATTGCGGTTCTTCGCCGTGTTTGAGGGCATTCGGTTCGCTCCGGTGGCCGGAAAGGGTCAGCACGCCGCTTTCCAACGTCAGATCGACCTTGTTTGGATCGATGCCGGGTACATCGACATACAGCTCGAATCGATCCGCGAATTCATAGATATCGACCGGGGGGACCCAGGTCGCGGTGGCCGAGCTGCTGTCGCTTTGATTGGCATTGCCGAACAGCCGGTTGATCTCTTCCTGGAGCCGCGGCATCAGGCTCCAGGGGTCTTGTCGCACCACATTGTTCATGGGGAAAGCTCCTTGGTTTCAGCTAAATGTCACGAACTCGCGCCGGGCGAATCCCGTCGCGTCCTGCTGGCGAGGTAAGGACGCTGCGCAAAAATTCAAGGCCAAAATCGCCCCAACCTGAATTTCCCGTTCAGAATAGATTCAGAAACGCTTCAGCTTCGCGCGCTAAAGTGCGCCCCGCTGGGATAACGCAACAATGTTGAGGGGGGTGGCGATATGACGATAAGCTATTTTCGCCGGTATACCGGTGCTGACCTGTTCTTGCTGGCCGGCCTATGTGTCACCTGCGCCACAGCGGCGGAGGCGGCGGCGCCCGCGGCGGGGACCGCGGACCAGACCACCTTGACCGAGGTCGTCGTCACCGGCAGCCTCATTCCGACGAATCCCGACGCCGCGGCGGTTCCGGTGATCGCCCTCGACGCCGCAAGCCTCGCGAGAACCGGCGTTGCCGGCAACATGCTCGACACCTTGCGCAAGGCGCTGCCGGACTTCGCCGGCCGCAGCAATGCGGGCGCGAGCAACGCGCAGAATCACAATCAGTTCACGGCGGGCGGTTCGCAGATCGAACTGCGCAATCTGCCCACCTTGGTGCTCGTTGACGGCGAACGCGTGGCCCTCGACGCCGTCGCGGGCTTGAACGGCAGCAAGAACTTTGTCGACGTGAGCCAGATCCCCGGCGCCGCGCTCGAGCGGGTCGACGTCCTCACGGACGGGGCTTCCTCGCTGTATGGCTCGGATGCGATCGGCGGCGTCGTCAATTTCGTTCTCAAGCACAACTATCATGGCCTGTCCGCCGGCGGGCATTACGGCTCGGCCGACGGCGGTTACAGTGATCAGTCGTACTTCGTCACCGCCGGCGGCGACGTCGGTCCGGTGAACATCACCGCCACCGCCAGCATCTCGAAGACCTCGCCGCTGTGGCAATACCAGCGCTCGTTCGCGACGCCGGCCTATGGCGTCACGCCGGGCACCGCGTTGCCCGGGGTGGTCGGCGGGGGCTCCTATGTGCTCGCCCCCGGCCTTCTGGCCCCGAACGTGCCGACCGGAACGGGCGCGACCGCCGCGAGCTATGCGCAGCTGGCGGCCGCCGGTGTCTACAACGCCACCAGCGCGACCGCGCTGTCGAACGGGTTCGACTATTCCCGCTACGCGATGCTGCTCCAGGCTGAAAAGCACGAGAACTTCGTCGCCACGTTCAATTCGACGGACCTCTTCGGCGGGGACGTGCGGCTCTTCGGCGATGTCATGGCGTCGCGCAACAAGGCGCAGTCCACCGCGTGGCAGGCCCAGGGTGCGCCATTCTCCGCGCTGTCGCTGACGGTGCCGGCAGGCGCGCCCTACAACCCGCTGACGACGGCCGCCACCGGCGTCACGTTCGCCGACTCCGCGCTGCCGAAGGGCGTGTTCGACACCACGGACGCCTACCGATTCACGATGGGATTGAAGGGGCAAATCGCCCGTGGTTGGTCCTGGCAGACTAGCGTCGACTACCGCGAGACCACGCTCACCGAGCACTACACCAATCTGCTGTACAACCCGAACGTCGCGGCCGCGGCCGCGGGCGGCTACGATTCGAGCGGCAATGCGGTGGCGGGCGGCGGCTACAGCAAGGTCTACGGCGGATACTCCGTCAACAACGCGCTCGTGCTGCAGCCGGCGCTCGATCCGTTCGCGGTCGGCGGCCTGTCATCGGCGTCGCTCGCCAACCTGTACGGAACCGAGGTGCTGAACGCCGACAGCAAACTCTACAGCTGGGACGCGCATACGGTCGGCAGCCTGTTCCGGTTGCCGGCGGGCAAGGTTAGCCTGGCCGTGGGCCTGAACTGGCGGCGCGAGGAGATCTCGGGCCAGGCCGACCCGAACGGCCGCGTCACCGATCCGGTGACCGGCCTCATATCCGGTAACGACCAGAACTGGGTCGGCGGCCTGTACACCGATCCGTTCACGCACGGCCGGGACGACAGCGCCGTGTACGCCGAGACGCGCATTCCCATCACCTCGGCGCACATGCACGTGCCCGGGCTGCATGCGTTCGAGCTGCTCGCGGCCGGACGGTTCGAGCACTACAGCGACGCCGGCAGCAGCACGACGCCGAAATTCGGCTTCCGTTGGGAACCGGTCGACGGACAGTTCGTCGTGCACGGCACCTACACCAAGTCCTTCGTCGCGCCGCCGCTGTACCAGGCCTACGGTCCGTTCGACCTGCGCACGGCGCCCGGGTTCATCGCCGGCAACGTGCTCGGTGCGGGTTATGCGAACCTCGCGACGAACAGCTTCAATGCCGAGGACGGCGCCAATCCCGGCCTGAAGCCGGCGGTGTCGGTGTCGCGGTCGATCGGATTCGTGTTCCGGCCGAATTGGATCGAGCGGCTGCAAATCACCGCGGACTTCTCGTCGATCAACCTCTACGGGTTCGCGGGCGGCATCGGCTTCAACAACATCTTCAATTCGGTCAACAAGCTGGGGTCCGCGTCGCCGTTCTTCAACAATTTGGGGGTGGGCCAGTTCACCAACCTCGGCGGCACCGACCCGTTCACCGCGCCCGGCGCGCTCAAGACCTTCCTGACGAACCCGGTGACCGGTCTCGGCGACCCGAGCAAGCTGTCGCAGCTGTACCTGGTCGACCGCTTCACCAATCTCGCGGTGTTGCGCGAGCGTTCGTGGTCGGTCGGCGCGACCTACGTGCTCCCCTGGACCGAGTACGGCACCTTCACGCTGGCGACCAACGGCGCGGTGTTCGATTCGTTCAAGTTCTCCGACGGCATCGCCGGCGATCCCGTGATTCAATACGCGGGCAATGCCAGCGATCTCGGTGTGTTCGCCGGCACGCTGCCCAAGTACCGCTTCTACTCGACGGCGAATTGGAACTACCGCCACTTCGATGTGACGCTCGCCAACACCTACATCGCCTCGGTCGAGGATGCGGGACTCGCCGGTACGAGCCCCGGCATCCCGGTGTCGAGCTACAGCGCCTGGGATTTGCGCGGTGCGTATGACTGGCTGTTGGGAACGGAGGGAGACCGGAAGCTCACCGTCGCGGTCGGCGTGAACAACCTCAGCAACAAGATGCCGCCGCTCGCGCCGCGCGCATTCGGAAACCAGCACACCAACGCGGACATCGCCACCTACTCGCCGGTGGGGCGCCTGGTGTACGCCGACGTGTCGGTTTCCTTCTGACGGTGGACGGGTTGATCGCGCGCGGCGGAGCGCGCGATCAACCCATCGCCTTTTCGATGCGCCGGTCGGGCACGAACCAGATGGCGGCCACGAGCACATAGACTCCGAGGGCCGCCGGGGCGCTGCGGAAGGACAGCGCGATGCCCGCCGCATACAGCGCGATCGACAGCAGTCCCTTGTAGTCCCTGCCGAACGCGGCCGCGAGCTTCGAGTCGCGGCCGTTGGTCGAGGCCAGGCAGCGCGCCAGATTGTAGTAGGCGACGGCCGCGAGCAGCAGCACGAAGCCGTAGACGGCGACCGGGGCGGATGCGAACCGGCTTTGATTCATCCACGCCGTCACGAACGGAAATAGCGAGAGCCAGAACAGCAGATGCAGGTTCGCCCACAGCACGGCGCCGCTCACGCGGGCCGCCGCGTGCAGCATGTGGTGGTGATTGTTCCAGTAGATGCCGACGTAGACGAAGCTGAGCACGTAGCTCAGGAATGTCGGCAACACGCCGCGCAGGGCCGCGAAGCCGGTTCCGGGAGGCGCTTTCAGCTCCAGCACCATGATCGTGATGATGATCGCGATCACGCCGTCGCTGAATGCCTCCAGCCGTCCCTTCCCCATCGCGGGTCCCCGCGGGCGCGGTCAGTGCTTGTGTTCGATCGACGCCAGGTCGCTGACCAGGTTCAGGAGGCGCTGCTCGCCGCCCGCGGTGCCCACATCCGCGACGTACTTGCCGTTGACGACGAACGTCGGCACGCCGGTGATGCGATAGCGCTGCATCTGTTCATCGGCGCGCTGCAGGTCCGTCTCCACGGTGAAGGAGTGGTAGGCGGTCCGGAACGCGTCGGCGGACACGCCGTGCTTGGCCACGAACGCGAGCTGCATCCGTTCCGAATCGGCATCGTCGGTTCCGACCAGCGGGTCGTTGTTGACGTGGATTTCCTTGAAGATCGCGGTGTGCAGTTCGTCCAGCTTGCCCATGCTCTGCAGCGTATAGAACAGCCGCGCGAGCGACCGGTGGCCCGCGGCCCACATCACCGGGACGCGGGAAAACGCGATGTACGAGGGCATGGTCTTGCGCCAGGCCTCGATCAGCGGATCGAGCGCGTAACAGTGGGGGCAGGCATACCAGAAGAACTCGAGCACCTCGACCTTGCCGGCGGGCGCGTAGGTCGGCTGTGCCGGGACGAGGCGGGTGTAATTCACGCCTTCCTGCCACATGGTCGGGCCGCTCAGCGAGCCCGCGACGGCGGTGCCGCTGACCGCGGCGACCGCCGCATAGATCGGGTTGTGGGCGCCGGTGTCCCCGCTCGTATCCTCGACCGTCTCCGATCCGTCCTCGTTCAGGCGCTTGATCGTCGACGGCGCCACGGCCGCCATCGAAGAGGCGGCCGACGCGGTGGTGGCCGGGGCCATGGTCTCGGCCGTGCTCGCCGCGGCGGGGGCGGTCGTGGCCGGTGCGTCGACCGTCGAATGTCTGGAGCACGCGGCCGCCAGGGCGCCGACGCAGATCAATACGGCAAATCGAGCGGCGCGGTTCATCATCGCATCCCCTTCACGTAGGAGGCCACATTGCGCATGTCGTCGGCGCTCAGCCGCTTGGCGATCGTTTGCATGATGCCGTTAGGGCCGGTCGCGCGAGCACCCGACGCATAGTCCTGGAGCTGTTTGATCAGGTAGACCGAGTGCTGGCCGCGCAGCGCCGGAATCTTGCCGGGCTCGTTGCCCCGCCCCGTCGGGCCGTGACAGCCCAGGCAGGCCGGAATGTTACGCGTGGCATCGCCGCCGCGGTACAGTGCCTGGCCGGCCTTCCAATAGGAGGGGTCGGCTTCGAGGCCGGTGTTCGGCAGGCTGTCGAAGTAGGCGCCGAGGTCGGCCATGTCGGCCGGGGACAGCGCCATCGCGTTCGGCATCATGATCGGATTCTGACGCTTGCCGTCCTTGAAGTTCTGAAGCTGTTCGGCGATGTAATCCGCGCCGAGACCGGCGAGGCTCGGCCATTGCGGATTGGCGCTGTTGCCGTTGGCGCCGTGGCAGGCGTGACAAACGACGGCTTTGGTCGCTCCGGCCTGGGCATCTCCCAGGGAAAATGCCGGCAGGCCGATGGCTGCGCCGGCTATCACTGTTGCAAGTATCAAAAACCGCTTCATGATCGCGCTCTACCCCGTTCTTAGATGAACCGCCTTCGAAGCCAAATTGTACACTAGGGTCAATAATTTACGTGCAACGGGCGGCCATGTCGACTTATCCGAATGTGAAATTCCTGACAAGTGCGTCGACCGCGCGCCAGCTCGTCGCCGACGCCGGCCGCGAAGTGGCCTTTGCGGGCCGCTCCAATGCGGGCAAATCGACCGCGATCAACGCGATCACGCACCGTACCGGGCTCGCGCGCGTCAGCCGCACGCCGGGCCGGACCCAGTTGATCAACTTCTTCGAGATCGCGCCGGCGCAGCGCCTGGTCGACCTGCCGGGCTATGGATTTGCGAAAGTTCCGGAAAGCGTTCGCGTCGGCTGGCTCGAGCTCATGCAGCAGTATTTCGAGCAGCGAGAGTCGCTGGTCGGCTTGATCCTGATCGTCGACAGCCGCCGCGGCCTCGGCGAACAGGATGTGGCGATGCTCGAATGGACGCTCGCGCGCGACCGGCGTGCCCACGTGCTGCTCAGCAAGGCGGACAAGCTGAACCGGCAGGACAGCCTGCGGGTTTTACGTGAGACCCAGGAGGCCTGCTCCGATACGGCGGTGACCGCGCAGCTGTTTTCCGCGCTCGCGAAAAAGGGCATCGACGAGGCGCGCGCCGTCATGGACAGCTGGCTGCAGAGCGGGTAAAAAAAAGCCCCGACAGTCGCTTTGCAGCATCCGTCGGGGCAGACGAACCCGGCATGGGGATGACAGACCGGGTCTGCCCGCTCAGGGAGAAGAGCGGGGAGCGATTGCTCGCTCACGGGATTAGATGGGGTCATCCGGTGAAAGTTCCAGCGCGTCGGCCAAATTTGTTTGCGGCCGTCTAAGCGCCTAATAACGCTCGATAAATTGTCAGTGTGCCTGGTCCCAATTGGCACCCGCGCCGATGTCGACTTTCAGCGGCACCCGCAATTGCGCGCCCTGCGCCATGCGCTCGCGGAGTTCCCGCGTCACTTCCGCGACGGCATGGTCCGCGACCTCGAGAACGAGTTCGTCGTGCACCTGCATGATCAGCCGCGCCGGCACCCGCGCGGCGCGAATCCATGCGTCGACATCGATCATTGCGCGTTTGATGATGTCCGCGGCGGTGCCCTGCATCGGCGCGTTGATCGCGCTGCGCTCGGCGTACTGGCGCTCGGCCTGGTCGCGCGAGCGGATCTGTGGCAGGTACAGGCGCCGTCCGAACACCGTCTCGACGAAGCCGGTTTCGCGCGCGCGCACCCGCGTGTCGTCCATGTAGCGTTTCACGCCCGGATAGCGGTCGAAATACAGGTCGACGTAGCGCTGCGCATCGGCCCGGCCGATGGAGAGCTGGCGCGCGAGTCCGAACGCGGACATGCCATAGATCAAACCGAAATTGATCGCCTTCGCGGCGCGCCGCTGCTCGTCGGTGACCGCCTCCTCGGCGACCCCGAAGACCTCGGCCGCGGTCGCGCGGTGGATGTCCCGGTCCAGCGCGAAAGCGCGCAGCAGCGCGGCGTCCTCCGACAAGTGCGCCATGATGCGCAGCTCGATCTGCGAGTAGTCGGCGGCCACGAGCGTGTGGCCGGCCGGGGCCACGAAGGCCTGGCGGATGCGGCGGCCCTCGGGTGTGCGGATCGGGATGTTCTGCAGGTTCGGGTCCGAGGATGACAGGCGCCCGGTCGCGGCGACCGCCTGGTGATAAGAGGTGTGTATCCGCCCGGTGGATGGCTCGATTTGGTCGGGCAGCTTGTCGGTGTAGGTGGACTTGAGCTTCGCGACGCCGCGGTATTCGAGGATCACCCGCGGCAGTTCGTGTTCGGCGGCGAGTTCCTCGAGCACGTCCTCGGCCGTCGACGGCTGACCGGTCGGCGTCTTGCGGATCACCGGAATCGCGAGCCGGCCGAACAGGATTTCCTGGAGCTGCTTCGGCGAATCCAGGTTGAACTCGGCGCCCGCCGCCGTGTGCGCGAGCTGTTCGAGTTCGCGCATGCGCGCCGTGAGCTCGGCGCTCTGCGCCTTGAGCAGCTCGCGGTCCACCAGCACGCCGCCGCGCTCCATCCGATACAGAACCGCGACCAGCGGCTGCTCGATGTCCTCGTACAGGCGCTTGAGCGCGGGCTCGGCCTCGATCCGCGGCCACAACGCCCGATGCAGCTGCAGCGTGACGTCCGCATCCTCCGCCGCATACTCGGTCGCGCGCTGGACGTCGACCTGGTTGAACTTCAGCTGCTTCGCGCCCTTGCCGGCGACGTCCTCGAAATGAATCGTTTGCAGCCCGAGATAGCGCTCGGCGACCGAGTCCATGTCGTGCCGGCCGGCGGTGCTGTTGAGCACGTAGGATTCCAGCATCGAATCGTAGCGGTGCCCCGCCAGCGCGATGCCGTGATTGGCGAGCACGTGGGTGTCGTATTTCAGGTGGTGCCCGAGTTTGACGGCCGCCGCATTCTCGATCCAGGGCTTCAGCGCGGCGAGCGTCTCATCACGGTCCAATTGTGGCGGTGCGCCCGGACCATCGTGCGCCAAAGGCACGTAGGCGGCTTCCCCCGGGGTCACCGCGAACGACACGCCGACGATGCGCGCGCGCAGGTAATTCAGATCATCGGTCTCGGTGTCGAACGACGCGAGCGGCGCGGTCTCGAGCTTCGCGATCCAGGCATCGAGCGCGGCGCGCTCCGTGATCATCGCGTAATTCCGTGCCGGGCGTTCGCCGGGCGCCGCCTGCTCCGCCGGCACGGACGACGCGGACGACGCGGACAGCGCGGGCAGGGCCGTGCCCGCGGGCTGCAGCGACTTCAGCAACAGACGGAACTCGTACCGGGTGTAGATCCCGCGCAGCGCATCCACGTCGGGCGCCCGGCTCACCAAGGCTTCCGGCGACGTCTCGAGCGGCAGGTCCGTGTCGATCGTCGCGAGCTTGCGCGACAGTTCGAGCACGGGAAGCTCCGTGCGCAGATTCTCGCCGACCTTCCCGGGGATCTCCGCGGCGTGCGCGACCAGGGCATCGAGCGTGCCGTAGAGATTCAGCCACTTCGCCGCGGTCTTCGGTCCGACGCCCGAGACTCCGGGAATGTTGTCGGCGCTGTCGCCGACCAGCGCCAGATAATCGACGATTTGTTCCGGGTAGACGTCGAATTTCGCCTTCACGCCCTCGCGGTTCAGGCGTGAGTTGCTCATGGTGTTGACGAGTTCGACACCGGGCCCGACGAGCTGGGCCATGTCCTTGTCCCCGGTCGAGATCAGCACCTGGAATCCGGCCGCCGCGCCGCGCCGCGCGAGCGTGCCGATCACGTCGTCGGCTTCGACCCCCGGCATCCGCAGCAGCGGCAGGCCGAGCGCGGCGACGGCGTCGAGCAGCGGCTGGGTCTGCGCCCGCAGATCATCCGGCATCGGCGGCCGATGGGCCTTGTACGCTTCGAACAGATCGTCGCGGAAGGTGCGGCCGGGCGCATCGAACACCACCGCGATGCGTTCCGGCGCCTCCTCCTTGACCAGCTTGTTCAACATGTTGAGCACGCCGAGGACCGCGCCGGTGGGCTCGCCGCGCGAATTCGTCAACGGCGGCAGCGCGTGGAACGCGCGGTATAGGTAGGAGGAACCGTCGACCAGGACGAGCTTGCGCGCGCTCATCGGTTGGGCGGCGCGACGGCCGGGCGCCGCGGTGCTGTCGACGCGGGCGCCGCGGGCGCCGCGGGCTTGGCCGGTATCGCGGTGTGCGCGCGGCTGTCAGGCAGAATCAGCGGGCCCTTCTGGCCGCACACGCAGAGCAGGCACGCGGCGACGGCGGTGATGCACAGGGATCTCATCGACCAAGTATAGCCCGTCCGTCCCGAGGGGACGGACGGGCCCGCGCCGATCGCCCCGGCTCTTAAGGAACCTTGGGCGGCGCGGCGGGCGCGGCGGGCGGCGGCGGCGGTTCCGCCGGCGCGGCGGTCGCGGCCTTGATGCTGAGCAGATTCACGTCGAAGATCAACAAGGACCCGGGGGGTATGCCCGGCCGCGGACTCGCGCCATAACCGAGGTCCGGCGGGACGAACAATTCCCAGCGCGCACCGGGTTTCATCATGACCAGGGCTTCCTGCCAGCCTTTGATCACGGCGTTGACCGGGAAGGTCGCGGGCTGGCCGCGCTTGTAGGAACTGTCGAACTCGGTGCCGTCGGCGAGGCGGCCGCGGTACTGCACCGTCACCGTGTCGGTTGCGCCGGGGGCGGCCGCCTTGGTGTCGCCCGCGGCGATGACCTTGTATTCGAGGCCCGAGGCGGTCGTCTTCACGCCCGCGAGCTTGGCGTTGCGCGCGAGGAAGCGGCTGGCGATCTTCTCATTGCGTGCCAGGCTCGCCTGCATCACCGAGCGCACGAATTCCTGCAGGCGCTGCTCGTCGGCCGGCGTCGGCTTCTTGCCGGCCAGGCCGTCCTTGATGCCGCGGGTGATGGACGGGATCGATACTTCGTTCTTCACCCCGATCCGCTGCATCTGCGCGCCGAAATTCAGGCCGAGGAGATACCCCGCCTCGGCCGCGTTGGGAACCGGCGGCGCCGCGGGCTTCGATGGGCCGGCGGCTTGGGCGGCCGCGACGATCGATGTGCCGCAGAGCGCCAAGATTGCGCAGACGCGCGGCAACAATCCGTGTTTGGTCTTGTTCATTGTTTTGATGGGTCCTGATGTCGGAATTAACGGACGCAAGTCTACTTCTTTTCACGCAGTTCGGCCGCCACCCGGCGATAGGCCTCCCGAAACGGGATGCCCTCGGCCGCGACCAGCGCATTCGCGCGGGCGGCGGCATCGATCGACGGGTCGAGACGGATGTTCTCGGGCCGGAATCGAACGCCGGCGAGGGCGCTCGGCAACACGTCCAGGGTCTGGGCGCAGGAATCGATCGCGCGGAACAACGGCGGCTTGATCAGCTGCAGGTCCCGGTGGTAGCCGGAACCGAGCTTCTGGGTCACGCCGAGGACCTCGTTCAAGGCCGCCTGGGCGACGGCGCTGCGGCCGCGCATCAGCTCGAACACGTCGGGATTGCGTTTCTGCGGCATGATCGACGAGCCCGTGGTGAACTCGTCCGGCAGGCTGACGAAGCCGAATTCCTGGGTGTAGAACAGCAACAAGTCGGCGGCGAGCCGGCCGAGGTCCTGCGTCAGCAGCGTGATCTCGAACAATAGCTGCGCCTCGGCCTTGCCGCGCGACAGCTGGACGGCGGTCACCGGCTCGTGAGTTTGCGCGAAGCGCAGGCTGCGGCGCGTCGCCTCGCGGTCGATCGGCAGGTTCGGCGTGCCGTAGCCGGCGGCTGAACCCAGCGGATTCTTGTCGATGCGCCTGGTGCTCTGCCGCAAGCCTGCCGCATCGTCGCGTATCTCCGCCGCGAAACCCTCCGCCCACAGGGCGACGGTGCTCGGCATGGCCTGCTGCATGTGCGTGTATCCCGGCAGCTTCACCGCGCCCTCGCGCGCCGCGAGCGCCGCGAGCGCGTCGGCCACGCCCAAGGCGCCGGCCTCGAGGGCGGCCGCCGCGTCGCGCAAATACAGGCGCAGCGCCGCGAGGACCTGGTCGTTGCGCGAGCGGCCCGCGTGCACCCGCCCGCCGGCGGCGCCGATGCGCCGCGTCAGCTGGTTCTCGATCGCGGTCTGGCAGTCCTCTTCGTCGAGCGCGACGCGCCACTCGCCGCGCGCGGGCTCGGCGCCGATTTCCAGCAGCGCCGAACGAATCGCCGCCAGGTCGGCCGCCGTCATCAGTCCCTGTGCGGCGAGCATTTCCGCGTGCGCGACCGAGGCCTCGACGTCATAGCGGACCAGCCGGTTGTCGAGCGCATGGTCGTCGCCCGCCGTGTAGGCGAGCACCCGCTCATCGAGCGGCGCGCCCTTGTCCCAGAGCCGAGTCACGCGCCCGCGTCCGCGCTCTGCTGCTCGGCCGGACTCAGGGCATTCAAGTCCGCCACCACCAGCGTGCCGGTTCCCTCGTTGGTGAACACCTCCGCGAGCAGGCTGTCGCCGGCCTTGTAGGAGATGACATGCACGCGGCGTACGCCGCCGCGGATCGCGCTCTCGATCGCGGCGGCCTTCGGCAGCATGCCGCCCTGCAGGCTCCCCTGTTCCCGCAGCCGCTTCAGACCCTTGATGTCCGTGTACGAGATCAGCGAGGTCGGGTCCTCCAGCCGCTCGAGGATCCCGGGCGCGCCGGTGCACAGCATCAGCTTCTCGGCCGCAAGGGCGGCGCCGATCGCCGCGGCGACGGTGTCGGCGTTGATGTTGAGCAGCATGCCGTTCGCGTCCGCCGACAGCGGGCTGACGACCGGCATCAGGCCGTCCGCGAGCAGTTGTTCGATCGCCGCGGTGTCGACGGAATCGATGTCGCCGACGAAGCCGTAGTCGATTTCCCCCTTCGAGCCGTCGGGGTTCGGGACCGGCGGGCGCTTGTGCGCGTTGATCAAGCCGGCGTCGACGCCGCTGATGCCGATCGCCTCGATCGCGAGCTCCCGGCAGATGGCGAGGATCTGCGTGTTGATCAGTCCGTTCAGCACCATCGCGCTCGCCTCGATCGACTTCTGATCGGTGACACGGCGGCCGGCGATCATCCGGGTCTCGATGCCGAGGGCTGCCTGGATGCTGTCGAGTTGCGGTCCCCCGCCGTGGACCAGCACGGTCTTGATGCCCACTTGATGCAGGATCGCGACTTGTTCGATCAGCGTGCGTGTCGACTCGCGGTCGGCGAAGGCCGCGCCGCCGGCCTTGATGACGAAGACTTTGCCCTTGTACATGCGTATGTAGGGGGCCGCGCTCTTCAGGGCGCGAACCGCGATGGAGGTATCCGGTCGACTGATGATCATTGGTGACTCCGCTGGGGCAGCCGTCTTCAGGCAAGCATGCGGTGCAGAACGGCCATCTGCACCACCAACCGATTGAAAGCCTCGCGCTTAACCACCGCGCGGGGTCCATCGAGGACTTCGTCGGCGACGGCGACATTGCGCCGCACCGGCAGACAGTGCATCAATTTGGCGTCGGGGGCGGCGTGCCTGAACCAGCGTTCGCGCACGCACCAGTCGCCGAGGTCGGCGCGCAGGCGCGAGTCGGCCTCGACGTCGCCGTAATAGGTGGTCGTGCCCCACTCCTTCGCATACAGGACCTCGCAGCCGGCGAGCGCCGCCGCGCGTTCCGAGGTCTCGCTGACGGAACCGCCCGACGCGGCCGCGGCGGCGCGTGCCTTGTCCATTATCTGCGGCGGGAGCTGGTAGCCCTCGGGGCGCAGGACCACGACCTCCATGCCGCGCATCGCCGCCATGTGCAGCGTCGCCGCGGGCACGGCGAGCGGCAGCGCCCGCGGGTGGTAGACCCAGGAGAGCACGAACTTCGCGCGTCGCGGCACCGCGAGCTCATCCAGGGTGCGCCAGTCGGCGAGCGCCTGGCAGGGATGATTCACCGCGGATTCGAGGTTCACGAGCGGTTTGTCGCAGAGCCCGTCGATCATGCCGAACAGCGACTCGGCGAGGTCGAACTGCAGATTCTTCCCTTCGGCGAAGGCGCGCACGCCGAGGGCGTCGCAGTAGGAGGCGAGGACCGGAATGCCCTCGCGGATGTGTTCGGCGGCCGCGCCGTTCATCACCGCGTTCAGGCGGGTCTCGAGCTGCCAGGTGCCCTGGCCGGGGGTGATCACGAACGAACTGCCGCCGAGGCGCGCCATGCCGGCCTGGAAGGACGCCAGCGTGCGCAGCGAAGGATTGAAGAACACGAGACCGAGGATCTTGCCGGCGAGCGCCCGGGATTGCGGCTTGTCCTGCAGCGACTGCGCGAGCGCGAGCAGGTCGACGACCTCGTCGCGGCTGAAGGCGGCCAGATCGAGGAAGCGCTTCATGGCCGGACCTGCGCCAGCGCATCGCACAATTGGTCGACGTGGCGCTCGTTCATGATGTACGCCGGCAGCAGGCGCAGCACGTGTGCATCGCCGCTGGTGCCGGTCAGGATGTTCTTTTCCATCAGCGCGGACTGGACCTCCTTCGCCGGCCGCGACGTCTTCAGTCCCAGCAGGAATCCGAGCCCCTGCACGCCGGTCACCGGTCCGACGATGCAGTTGTTGCGGATGTACGCCGAGACCGTGCGCACGTTCGCGAGCAACGATTCGGACTCGATGGCGTCGATCACCGCTTCGGCGACCGCGCAGGCCATCGGGCCGCCGCCGAACGTCGTCCCCATGTCGTCGTATTTCAGCTCGCGCGCCACGCGCTTCGACAGCATCAGCGCCGACACCGGAAAGCCGTTGCCTAGCGCCTTGGCCGCGGTCAGCATGTCGGGCACGACCCCGTGGTGATTCGCCGCGAACGGCGCGCCGCTGCGCCCCATCCCGCACTGGACCTCGTCGAATATCAACAGCGCGCCCGACTCGTCGCAGCGTTCGCGCAGCGCCTGCAGCATCGCTTTGGAGAGGTCGTAGGCGCCGCCGACGCCCTGGACCGGCTCGACGATGACCGCCGCGGTGTCGCGGTCGATCAGGCCGGCGAGCGCCTCCGGCCGGTCGCGCGGCGCGAAGCTTACGTCGAACGGCCGGCGCGGAAAGCCGTACCACTTCTCCAGCGCGCCCCAGGTCACGGCTCCGGCGGCGGCGGTGCGTCCGTGCCAGCCTTGTTCGAGCGCGACCGCCTTGGTGCGGCCGGTCATCTTGAACGCCATCTTCAGCGCGTTTTCGTTCGCCTCGGCGCCGCTGTTGATCCAGAACACCGTGTCGAGCCCGAGCGATGCGAATTTCACGAGCTTCGCCGCCGCGCGCTCGCGGATCGCGATCGGCAGGGCGTTGGTCTG
>VFSW01004318.1_pt1 | contig 21225 bp, 17 predicted proteins | sample 5358111 | NCBI WGS metagenome assembly VFSW01 (sample SAMN11554181, study PRJNA540505) | mine drainage metagenome | isolation source: sediment from site ElyBrook_90M | place: USA: Ely Copper Mine, Vershire, VT | collected 2017
ACCGTTAACAGGTATCTTTCCTCGCGCGCGCCTTGCAGGAGAACCAAACTCCTCGTGACCAAGGGTCGTCTATCCCACCGTCTTGGCAGTATACCTCAGATCAAACGCAGGAGCGTTTTACGCCGGCGATTTCCTTGCCAATATCAATGAAGGGCTGATGGATTTTGGCCGTTTCGGCGCGCTGGGCCAAAGTTGGAGGCTGGACTTTCGGCGGCGCTGGGAGGGCGGGCGCCTTGAACGCGGGCGCTTTGGGCATCGTTGGAAGCGTTGGCGCTTTTGGAAGCGTCGGGAGGGTTGGGGCCTTGGGAATCGTTGGAACTGTCGGCGCTTTGGGAATTGCGGGCATTTGCGGGACGGCGGGCAACTTGCCCGCGGCCTTTGCGGCGGCCAGCATCACGGAACCAGACACCGCATGGCCGGTCAATCCGGCGAGTTGCGGCGTCGCGGGCGCGCCGGGGGCCGTCGGAGATTTTGACCATGCGGCGCCTTGCGCCGCCCAGGCGCCGGGACCTTGATAGTTGGTTTTTGCGGCGGCGGCGGCGGCGGCGGCTTTGTTGGCGGGGGTCGGGTTCCTGACCCATTGGTGCGCGGCTTGCAGGGCGGATTTATCGGCTGGCTCAAGTTTGTCGGCGACCTTGGAAGAGCTTTGGCAAGCCCAGCCGATGGATTCTCTTTCCGGCATTCCGTGCGCCAGAAAGTTAATATGATCCTGCGAAAATTTTCCTTTTTCCAAGGCCGCTGAATACTGCGTTGGAGTGTGGCCGGGTTGTAACAGCGCTTTGGCTTCCGGATGAGGATCATATTTTCCGGCGATTTCCGACGCTGTGGGCGATGTCATTTTAGCGAGGGTCATAAAGTTTCATTTGGAAGGCGCCGTGATCATACGCGCATCGATAGGCGCATTGGAATTCACTCGGCGTGGCGTGGCCTTTATAGTGATAAACGCCGCCGGCAAGCCTGCCCAAATCCGCCTCGCCTTCCAGTTCGACTTTTTCGCCGGCCTGGCCGCCATGAAGTTGGACCGAGTAGCAGACGCGCAGCATCTTTGCGAAAACGGCGTAAAAATGGGCGTTGTATTTGTCCGTCGCGATTTTGGTTAGAACACATTTCAATTCGCCGCGGTGGCCGTTTTCTTCACTAATCCATTCGCCCAGCCATCGGCCTTGAATACCTTTGTCGCCGGCGGGCGGACGGTATTCCCGCCATTCCCGATCGAACCGGGATCGATCATTAAACAAGGCGGCCAACAGATGCGAGATATTGCGAAACATGGAAAAGGAAATTATGAATTATGAATTATGAATTCTAAACGAGGAATGAGGTGGGAAATGCGACAAGTGGATTTGGCGAGATTTTGGGTGCTTTTACAGTATCGCGTCCGTTCGCGAAGCGCGCACAGGTTTCGTAACCGCCGGCTGCTCTGTTGTATATGCCCAGTTCATAATTCATAATTCATAATTCATAATTCATAATTTCCATTTCCTAATTCCTCGTTCGTCCAAAGGAGTCGTCGGCGAACATCTGCCGTGGATTGGCGCGCAGATGCGCGGCGATTTCGGCGAGAAATGCCGCGCCAAACTCATGAAGTTTCCTTTCTCCCACTCCGTTGATGCGCATGAACTGATCGTCGGTGGTTGGATAGTAGCGCGCCATCTGGCGCAACGCCGCGTCGGAAAACACGATGTATGCGGGCAAGTTTTGTTGGTCGGCCAGCTTCTTGCGCAACTCGCGCAGGCGTTGGAAGAGCGCTTCGTCGCACGCGATCTCGCCGGTCAACGGCTTGTTGCCGGACGACGGCGCGGTCATGGGCCGGGTAAGCGTGATTTTTCGACGCTCGCGCAACGCGGCCAATCCTTCCTCGGCCAACTCCAGCACGCTGAATTTGTCGGTCGTCTGCCGCAAATAACCCAGCCGAACCAACTCGCGCCCAATCGCCTGCCATTCGGGGCGGGTGTGCTCGCCGCCGATTCCGTAAGTGGAGAGTTCGTGGTGGCGCCAGCGGCGGATTTTTTCTGTGTGGGCCGCTGTCAAGACCTCGATAACGTGGTTCAGGCCGACGCCGAATTGGCTTTTCTGGCGAATGCGAAAGACGCACGAGAGAAGCTTTTGGGCGGCGAGTGTGCCATCGAATGTGTCGCGCGGCAAAAGGCAGTTGTCGCAGCCGCCGCAACCATCGGGGGCAAAGGATTCGCCGAAATACCCCAGCAACACGGTGCGCCGGCAATCGCCTGACTCCGCGTAATGGACAATTTGCTGGAGTTGTTCGCGCGCCACGCGCTGCTCGGCGGGCGGTTTCTCATCGATAAACCGCTGTTGTTTGATCGCATCGCCCGCGTTGAAGAGAAGCAGGCATTCGCTGGGCAATCCGTCGCGTCCGGCGCGTCCGGTTTCCTGGTAATAACCTTCGATATTCTTGGGAAGGTCATAATGGATGACAAAACGGACGTTGGATTTGTTGATGCCCATTCCGAAGGCTATGGTCGCGCAGATGATTCGCGCCTCGTCGCGCAAAAAGAGATCCTGGTGGGTGGCGCGTTCCCGCGCGCCCAATCCGGCGTGATAAGGCCGCGCCTGGACGCCGTTTTCATTAAGCTGGGCGGCGACGCTCTCGGTGCTCTTGCGGCTCTGGCAATAGATGATCCCGCTGTCGCGAGGATGCGCGCGCACATAGGCCAGCACCTGGGAAAACGGCTTGGCCTTTGGCAAAACACGATACGTCAAATTGGGCCGGTTGAAACTGGCCACGTAACAACGCGGCTCCCGCAGCCGCAGCAAGTTGACAATGTCCTGGCGCACACGCGTGGTGGCGGTGGCCGTCAAAGCCATCATCGGCGCCTCGGCGAACAGGGAGCGCAACTGCGCCAGTTGCCGGTATTCCGGACGAAAATCATGGCCCCATTCGCTGATGCAATGGGCCTCGTCGACCGCGATCAAGTTGAGCTTCCACCTGTTCAAATCGTCGAGAAACCCGGCAAGCATCAAGCGTTCTGGCGCGACGTAAAGGAGCCTATATTGGCCCTCATGCAACCCGCGCAGCCGCTGGCGCGACTCCCCGGCGGCAATGGACGAATTGAGAAACGTGGCCGCGATTCCGTTGGCTTGCAACCCATCGACCTGGTCCTTCATCAATGCAATCAATGGTGAAACGACGACCGTCAAGCCGGGACGTATCAGCGCGGGCAACTGGAAGCAGAGGGATTTGCCGCCGCCGGTGGGAAGCAGCGCGAACACATCGCGTCCGGCCAGCGCGTCCGCGATGATCTCCTTTTGCAGCGGGCGGAAAGAGGTAAATCCGAAATAGCGTTTCAGCACAGCCAGCCATGAATTCTCGGCGGGAGTCATCTCCAGCAAGTATGCAAACGCGGATGGAAAATGCAAAACGCAAAATGCCGAAGTGGTAATTATTCGCGCCGTGGCAGGGCGAGCGCCCACGCGATTTGGGTTTCCCAGCGGATCGTGTTCGGTAGAGCTCTGAGACTCTGTCGAACCCTGACTTTGTCCCAGGAAATCCAGTCACGGCTCGACAGAGACAGAACAAATAAGAGCTGCCCGGCTTCGCGGGCTGTCTCGCCCTGCCGAATTTTGAATTTACGGGCGGATCGTCCACGGTGGGGTGAGACTCGGCGAGCCATCGAATGCAATCCCGGCTCCCGTGGACGCTCTACCAGAGTGTGAAGTATCCGGGCTAGAAACAGATTCAGGAATTCTGCGGGCGCCGTTTTGAGGCGATAATCTGTGGTGTTTGTCCAGCAGGCATGATATGCTTGGCGACATGCTTGCTTTTGGCTTTTCTCTTTTGGAATCCTCGCTCGATGGAAGTGCCACGAGGCGTGTCCTTGCCTTTTTTGTCGTTGCGCTGGCCGCCTGCACCGGAGGGCGCCCCGCTTATGCCACCACGAATATGGCGCCCCTCGCGGTCACGGGTTGGAATGCCGATGTCGTGATTGAGGCCACAGCGGCGGGGCCTCCCTTTACCCAGGCGGCCGTGGAGGTCAACGCGGGCGAGGGCAATGCGCTGTACCAGACCGGCCTGCCGGGATACGCCTGGGGCATGCCGCCCTCCGGCGCGTTCGTCAGCCTGGTGGGTGACAGAACCATTTTCCAATTTCAGCCCTATACTTCCAGCAATGCGCTGGTCTTAAGCCCTGACACGCACTTGACAAATGGCACACTCACCTTGTCCCAGCCGGCGACATACTCTCGCATCGCCATACTGGCCCATTCTGCCAGCGGCACAACCCAGCTTGGCCCGCTGACCCTCAACTTCACCGATGGTTCCTCGTTTCAGACCACGTATTTTGCGCCCGACTGGTATAATGGCTCCGTCAATGTCGCATGGTTCGGCCCCGGGCGCGTCAATGTGAAGACCGGCGCTGACACTTGGGGGCCGGAGAATCCGTGTTTCTACCAAACCACCGTCAACGTCCAGGCTTTGCTCGGCGCCACAAACAAGCCGCTGGCCAGCCTGACCTTCGGAAAGACCGTTGCCAATTCCACGATTATCTATGCGGTGAGCGGTTTGTTGGCCGGCATGGCTTCGCCAGTGGGCGCGCCGATAGCGGCGACCGGCTGGAATCGCGATGTGGTCATCGAAAATACCGCCGCCGGTCCGCCCTACACGAGCGCGGCCGCCGAGTTGAATCCCGGCGAAGGCACGGCCTTTTACCAAGCGGGTCTGCCGAACAAGAACTACGGCCTGCCGCGAACCGGCTCATTTGCCAGCGCCTTGGACGCCACTATCTTCCAATTGCAGCCTTACACTGGCAAAAACGCGCTGGTGATGAGTTCGGAAATCGCCATCACCCAAGGCGCCTTGTCCCTGGCAACGCCGGCGGTGTACAACAGCCTTTCCATCCTCGCCAATTCCGCCGGCGGCGGCGGAACGCCCGGCGCAACGCTCCATTTCAGCGATGGGAGCACATTCGTCACCAATTTCAACGCCCAGGATTGGTTTACCGGCGCGCAAAACATCGCTTTGCAGGGTTTTGACCGGATCAATTTGACAACCGGCGTCACCCAAGGCGGCCCGATCAATCCGCAGTTCTATCAAACCACCATTGACTTGACCGCGTTGTTCGGGCCAACCAACAAACCCATCGCCAGCATTACGTTTGATCAGGCGGCCGGCGCCGGCGCGACGGCCATCTACGCGTTAAGTGGCGTGCCCGGCAACCAAACAAACGGGCCTTACACCCTCGCGACGGTCACGAACATTCCGGCATCAGGCATTCTGCCCCGTTCGGCCGTTCTGGGCGGAGGCGTGACGTCCACGGGGGGCGCCGTTCCGGAGGTCTTTGTTTATTACGGAACCATGGACGGCGGCGCCAACGCCGGCGCGTGGGCGTCAAGCATTTATTTTGGCGGCCAATCCGGGGGCTTTTCACAGGAAGTCGCCGGGTTGTCAGTCAATACGACTTATTATTTCAGGGCTGTGTCCGTCAATTCCGCCGGTGCGGCGTGGGCTTCCTCATCGCAATCCTTCACCACGCTGGCGGTTTCGCCGGCCGCGGTGACCAATCTGCCGGTTTCAAATGTAACTCCCGGCGCGGCCATTCTCTCAGGCAGCGTCCTTTCAACGGGCGGCGACGCCCCCGCCATCACGATTTATTTCGGGCCCTCCAACGGCGGCGCCACGCCGGGCGCATGGGCGCGCAGCGTGGCATTGCCGGGCGCGCAAAGCGGCGTGTTCGCGCAAGCCGTGCAAGGCCTGGCGGCCGGCACAACCTATTATTATTCCGCCCAAGCCGCCAATGCCGCCGGAGTTGTGTGGGGCGCGCCCGTGCGGAGCTTTGTCACTCCGCCGGCGAATGTCCCTCCCGCCAGCCTCTTTTCCATATTGACAGGCCGCGACGACAACGGGCGCACGGGCCAGAACACCAACGAATCCATTCTCACTCCGGCAAATGTCAATTCCAACCGTTTTGGCAGGCTCTTCTCGCATGCTTTGGATGGCTACATGATGGCCCAGCCGCTGGTGCTGGCCAACGTCTTCATCCCTGGGCGCGGCATCCATAATCTTCTTTTTGCCGCCACCGAGAACGACAGTGTTTACGCTTTTGACGCCGACAACGGCGCCGGTCCCAATGCCGCGCCAATCTGGCGGGTCAGTTTCATCAACCCCGCCGCCGGCATTCTGCCGCTCCAGACGGCCATTGATCTTCAAGCCAGCTCCTCTCCCGGTTTCTATGGCCCGAAAGTCGGCATTAGCGGCACGCCGGTAATTGACCCCGCCACGGGGACTATCTACGCGGCGGCGAAAACCAGGGAGGTCACGGATGGAGTCACTAATTTTGTTTACCGGTTGCACGCCTTGGATGTCACCACGGGGGCCGAGAAATTCGGCGGCCCGGTCGTCATTGAGGGTTCGGTTTTTGGAGTGGGGGACGGTTTTGAAGGTTTCGGCACCGTGAATTTCTCGGCCTTCAAACACATGAATCGTCCGGCGTTGCTGCTTGCCAACGGGGTTCTCACGGTGACTTTTACTTCGCACCAGGACTTTCCGCCTTATCACGGCTGGGCGTTCGCCTACAACGCGTACACCTTGCAACAATTGGGGATATTCAACACCACTCCCAATGGTTCGGCCGGCGGCATCTGGCAGGCGTCCAGCGGACCGGCGGCGGACGCCGACGGAAACATCTACTTCGAGACCGGCAACGGCACGTTCGACGCCTACAATCAAAATTATGGCGACAGCGTCGTCAAACTTTCCACACTCGGCGGGCTTGCTTTGGTCGATTACTTCGCTCCTTACAATCAATTGACCCTCAATTTGCAGGACCTCGATATTGGCTCGGCCGGGCTGATCCTGCTTCCGGATTCCGCAGGCAGCCCCGCTCATCCGCATCTGTTGGTCGCAGGCAGCAAGACCGGAGTTTTCTGGCTTCTGGACCGGGACAACCTGGGACAATTCAACGCCTCGGGCGACACACAAATCGTGCAGGAAATTTCCGGCAAAACGGGAGGGATGTGGGTGACACCCGCTTATTTTAACGGGACCATTTATTATTGCGCGGCCGGCGACAACGTGAAGGCGTTCGCGATTTCAAACGCCTTCATCAAAACGACGCCGGTCAGCACTTCGGCGGCCGCAATCGGCTACCCCGGTTCGTCACTGAGCGTTTCGGCCAACGGCGCAAGCAACGCCATTGTCTGGGCGCTGGACACATCGGCCAATCAAAGCGGCCCGGCCGTCCTGCACGCTTTCAACGCGACCAATCTGGCAGTGGAACTTTACAACAGCGGGCAAAACCCGGCCCGCGACAATCCGGGTTTTGCCGTCAAGTACACCATGCCCTCCATAGCCAACGGCAAGGTCTATGTGGGCGCCGCGGGTTACGTGACCGTTTTCGGCAATCTAAGCTTCCTGGCCGCGCCGGCCATCGCGCCCGCTGGCGGCGTGTTTACGGGCGCCGTGAGCGTCTCGCTCTCCTCCTCCTCGAACACCGCCGCCATTTATTACACGCTGGATGGCAGCGTGCCGACCACCAATTCCATTTTATACGCCGGGCCTTTTACACTGACCAACAACGCCACCGTGCAGGCCGTCGCCGTCGTGGCGGGCCAGCCGGAAAGTCCGGTCGCCTCCGCCATCTTCACCAGCGTTGCCTCGCTTAGTCCCTATGCCATCGCGCTGATGGCCGACGGGCCGCTTGCCTATTGGCCTTTGAACGAGACGAATGGCTCGGTCGCCTATGATCTTGTCGGCGGTCACAATGGGACTTATGCCGGCGGTGTTGCACTCGCGCAACCGGGCGCGCCGCTGGCGGGCTTCGGCTCTCCCGATTATTCCGTGCTCTTTGACGGCACGTCGGGCTATGTGGACATTCCCGAAGGGCCGTTCAACATCACCGGCGCCCTGACTGCCATGGCGTGGGTGAATGTTCCGGCCATACCCTCGCATTTTTCGGGACTAATCGGGCACGGCGACAGTTCCTGGCGCGTAAGCGTCAACGCCAGCGGACAGCCAGGCTCCGCCGACGGAAGTAATCCTGACGCCACCAGTCCCACTTCCATTGGCGGCACCGGCTGGCACCTGGTGACTTACACTTACACGGGTGCGCCCAATGTCACCGGCAATGGCTCTCTCTATGTGGACGCCATCCTGAAGGCCAACAACACCGTGAATGTGCCCGCCGGGAACAACCTCGATGTTTGGATTGGCGGATCGCCCGATTATGGAACGCAACGCTTGCTGCCCGGCAGCGTTGCTCATGCGGCCATCTTTAACAAATCTCTCTCGGCGGCTCAGCTGTCGGCCCTTTACAAGGCCGGATCAACTTCGCCGCCCGTGGAGTTAAACCTTGCCCCGGCCGCCCTGGGCGGCCTCACACTCACATGGCCTCAAGGCACACTCTTGCAATCCACCGACATTGCCGGCCCTTGGACCACGAACACGGCGCCTTCACCCTACACAATCCTGCCGACCAATTCTCAGTTGTACTTTAAAGTGCTGCTCAATCCATGATGGTTTCACATGCCAACAGGGCGATTATTCTGCGATTACTTGCACCGCCGATTTTCCGCTTCGCAGAATTCTGCCTCGCCCCCTTGACGCCGCCGCCATTAAAAAAACGCGTGACAAGCCAATGGCACGGCCTATATTTCCACATCTTGGACGACCCTATCGTCTAGCGGTTAGGACACCGCCCTTTCACGGCGGTAGCACGGGTTCGATTCCCGTTAGGGTCGCCATTCCTCATAGTAACTATTCAGCACTGATGCCAGGAGCGCCCGGCTGGAAGCCGGGTTAACCGGCAAGGCAAGATGCCTGCCCTACACCCGGACGGCGACGGTGCTTAATAGTTACTCCTCATAAACATCAATAAAATCAGAGGTTTTGCGAGATTTGCGCGCTGAGAAAAAACCCAAACCATTGATGAGACCCTGGGATAGACCACAGTTTGCCCTTTGCATCTCTTTACATCCGGCCGCTTGCCCGCGCGAGGCGGTCGGCAATCGCGCTCCAGCGCTCGCCGGACGGAGGCGCTTCGATGATGACCAATTCGGCGCCTTCTTCGTCGCACCGATGCAGTTCGCCATAGAGCGCGCGGGCGAACGCCTCGGCATCGTGCGGGACAACGGCCACACGACCGAATGAATTGCGCAATGGAATGTGCTTGTGGGCCACGATGTGAGTTTTGTCCGGCGGAATGTTTAACGGCGCAACCAAGGCCGTCAGCTCAGCTTCGTCCCGCCAACTCAGCACCAGCAGCTTTGCCTTGGGTGAGTAATGTTTTTGCAGCATTCCCGGACTTCTCAAAACGGTGTCCGCGTGTCCCCTCTGGGCCATGGAATCCAATGGCGCGGCGCCCCCGCGGGACGCGGACAAAAAGGGCTCGACGCGCGCCATTCCGGGGCGCAACAAACGCGGTGGCCGGGACGCCAAATCCACCACCGATGATTCTATGCCCACATGCGACGGGCCGCCGTCGATGATCAGTGGAATTTTGCCCTGGAAATACTTCCAGACGTGCTCCGCGGTAGTGGGCGAAATCTGATTGGCCGGATTTGCGCTCGGCGCAGCAAGCGGAAAGCCGCACGCCAAAATCACCGCCTGGATAAATGGATGCGCCGGCCAGCGAATCCCGACCGTTGGGCCGCCGGCCGTGACGACACCGGGAAGTTCCAGGGCGCGCGGCAACACCAGCGTCAATGGCCCCGGCCAAAACGCCCTGGCAAGTGTGTTGGCCATCGCAGGCCAGTCCGTCACGCAACGCCGCCCCATTTCCAGGCCCGCCACATGCACGATAATCGGATTGTGCGCGGGACGGCCTTTGATCTCGAAAATGCGTGACACCGCGCCGGCGTCCCACGCGTTGGCCGCCAAGCCATAGACCGTTTCGGTCGGCAACGCCACCAATTGGCCGTCGCGCAGAAGCCGGACCGCATGAGCCACCGCCGCGTCGAACAACGCCGCCGTGTGCGTCTGCAAAATGACGGTGTTCATGATGGCCGCGGTGTCAATGAGACTGTAATCAGTCGAAACCACTGTTTTCCGGGGACATTTTACCACGGATTGCCCGCTTGACACGGATGAAATCGAGCCGCTCCAATCGCGTTCCCGACCCGCGTGACCCGCCGCATCCGTGGTTCCACTTCCTTTGCGGCTGGCAAAGCTTATGGGTTGTCCTAAAGTGAGCGTGTGTTGGACGCGCTGACCAAACAACTGGCTCAAGGCCGGCCGCTGGAGGACGAGCAGGTTGTCCATGCGGTGAAGGAACTGATCACTCAGGATGTTCCCGCGGAAATCAAGGCGGGTTTCTTGACGGCTCTGGCGCGCAAGGGCGAAACCATCGGTGAAATCGCCGCCTTTGCCCGCCAACTGCGCGCGGGGGCAATTGAGCCGCCCATTGATTTGCAAACGCGCGCCCGTGAGATTCTCGATGTCTGCGGCACCGGCGGCGATCGTCTCAACACCTTCAATATCTCCACCACGGTCGCCCTCGTCGCCGCTTCCGCCGGCGTGGCTGTGGCCAAGCACGGCAACCGGGCCGTCACCTCGCAAGCCGGAAGCGCCGACGTGTTGGAGGCATTGGGCATTGCGATTGATTTGGACCCGAAACAAGCGGCATCCTGGCTCAGCGAACATCATTTCGCATTTTTCTTTGCGCCCGGATATTATCCCGCCTTCAAAGAGATCGGCGCGGCGCGAAAGCTTTGCGCCGAGCGCGGCCAGAGGACGATTTTCAATTTTCTTGGCCCGTTGCTAAATCCATCGCGTCCGAGCGCGCAACTGATAGGCGTCCCGCGGCCGCACCTTTGCGGGAAAATCGTCTCCGTGCTGAAAGTACTGGGTGTGCGTCGCGCAATGGCGGTGTGCGGCGCGGTTTCAAGCCGGCCTTCGGTGTGCGATGAGGCTTCTGGCGAACAACAACCGGACGCCGGTTTTCTGGACGAGCTTTCCACCCTCGGCGATAATTGCGTTGCTGAGTTTTACCATCAACGCGGCTTGGCGATGTCCACACTCTCCTGCAAGAACTTTCCAGTGCAACCGGCGACACTCGCCGATTTGCGCGGCGGCGGCCGGGCGGCCAACGCCGAGATCGTGCGGTCTTTATTAAACGGCCGCGAGCGCGGCCCCAAGCGGGATGCCATTCTATTAAACAGCGCGGCGGCGCTATTTGTGGCTGACAAAGCGCGCTCGCTGACTGAAGGCTGGGACCTGGCCGCCGAATTAATCGATTCCGGAAAGTCGGCGAAAAAACTCAGTGAATTGATCCAGGCAAGCCGCGCGGCCGCCAAAACCTGACACTTCCGTCCCCGTCGGCGAGCACGTCCGCGTTCGTCCCGGATTGTAGCCGGATATTCCAGGCTCCTGAAACTTTCACTGAACCCCGACTGTTTTCTCCCGCTTTTTTATCAACTATTCAGCACCGTCGCCGACCGGGTGTGGGGCAGGCGCCCTGCCTGCCGGTTAGCCCGGCTTCCAGCCGGGCGCTTCTGGCATCAGCGCTGAATAGTTACCCGCCGCGGTGAGACGCTGTCGAACCCTGATTCTGTCCCAGAAAATCGAGTCACGGATCGAGTCTCGCCCCACCGAATTTTGAATTTGGCGGCGGATGGCGTCCGGTGGGGTGAGACTCTGTCGAACCCTGATTTTGCCCCAGGAAATCGAGTACGGCTCGACAGGGCATGGACTCACCGCATGGGTTACACCTCCTGGCGCAAACACCTCGGAAACAGAACCCCGATCTGGATAAACATTACGTATTTTTTCAATGAATTATGCACGGCAAAATGACTCTGAACGAGCAATGCGGACGAAGTGGAATCAGCCGAAAAGCAGCTTACACATTGACCTTGTTTAGCTCGGAAGCGGGCGATGCAAGGGCAGAGTGGCGCCGAGCCGAAAACGCGGCGTGGACGGCCGTTTTCACGCTGCGTTGCGCGGCTCCGCTACGGCTCGCTACGCTCGCCTCCGCTCCACCGCGCAGCGCAGCGCAGCACAGCATCCTAAATTCTTAATTCCCTTTTCAGACTCTCCAACCGTCGCGGTATTCCCGTTTTACCCAAGCGTTCAACTCGGGAATGTTGGTGACTCTCATGTTCGGTCCGTCCCACTCGACCTTGTTGCCTTTGCCGGCATGCTGGGCGAGGTTTCCGAGGATGGCAAATTCAGTCAAACGCGCGCCGTATTCGAAAGGCACGGCGGTGTCGGTTCGGCCCTCCCGACACGCTTGGACGAAATCGGTAAAGATGTCCTTGGGCCGGGGCAAGGTCTGCGGCGGCTTTTGGATGTCTCTCATTTTTTCCATCGGCAGCACATGCATTTTGCCGCCATAGGTGGCTGTGTAAATGACGCCTTTGTCGCCGACGTAAAGTGTTCCTCCGTCGTGGGAATCTATTTCTTCGTCCGGGTATTGCTTTTGCAGTTCCTTGAGCAACGGCGGAAGGTTGCGCGCGGCTCCTTTGGCCGCATGCAAACCGCCTTCGGCTTTGGCGGTGGTGGTTTCGTTGAGGCCCTCATACCAGTAGGCCTTGGCCGCCGGCATTCCGGCGCGGGCTGGGATGTCCCAGCGGATGCGGCTTCCGAGTGGATAACGTTCGTCGGTGCCGCCGCGGACCATTTCCATCTCGATGCTCGTGGGATGTTCGATTTTGAGCGCCCAGAAAACGCCGTCCAGCACATGGCAACCCATGTTGCCGATGGAGCCGTTGCCAAAGTCATACCAGCCATGCCATTCGTGCGGGTGCAGATCGGCGTGATAATCCCGATAGGGCGCGGGACCAATCCACGAATCCCAGTGCAGCCCCGGAGGCGCGGGTTTGGAGGGCGGACGCGGCCCGTCTCCGCCATTGGCGCGATCTGTCCAACTATGAGTCTCGGTGACATTGCCGATGATTCCGCCCCAGACAAATTCACAAAGGCTGCGGTAACCCCACGTCCGGGCGTCGCTCTGGCAATGTCCTTGCGCGCCCATTTGGGTGGCAACCTTGTTGTAGTAATGCGCCATTTCACGCAGCCGCCGCGCCTCGGCGATATCGTGGCAAACGGGCTTTTCGCAATAAACATTCTTGCCCAGTTGCATCGCAATCATCGCCACCTCGGCATGATGATGATTGGGCGTGGTGACGAAAACGGCGTCAATCTGCCTGCCCATTTTGTCGAACATCGAGCGGTAATCGGTGAATGTCTGGAGTTGCCCGGACGGAAGATTTTTATCATCCAGCCAGCCCTTGACCCAACCAAGGCGCTTTTCATCCGGATCCACCACGGCGACGAGATTTTGGCGCTGCTTGGCGATGACCTCTTGCAAATGCGTTCCGGCGCGCCCGCCGCACCCGACCTGGACGCAATTAAGTTTCTCATTTGCGCCACGGGCGGAAAGGATTGATGGGAATGGCACTGTGGATAGCGCCCCCGCGCCTAGAAGAGTCCGTTTAAGGAACGAACGTCGGGTCAAACTGGATTTCATGGGTTTGCTTATGGTGATTATTGGACGCCGGATTGCTGTGGATTGTTCACCAGCGAGACCGCCTCGTCAATCTCGAAAAGGCAATCCTTGCGCTGAATTCCGGCCCAACGCGCGCACCCGGCCGCCCATGCGCATGAAATTTAAGGAATTCCCGTGCCGCACTATTTTTCAGGTCGTTTTCCCGTCGCATGAAACCCAATCCACTGCCGCGCATTGTGAAAAGTTTCACAAAGGGCTTGCGCTGGATTTGGTGAATGGTAGTTTGTGCGGAAATTATGAATAAATTCGTCTTTTTTCTGGCAGGTTTGACGCTCGCCAGTTCTGTGCGGTGGTCGTCGGCAGCGGATATTACCGGAAAGGTCACGCTAAAAGGAACGCCGCCGCCGGAGATCGCCCTTCCATTCGACGCCAATTGCACTGCCTTGAACCCGAGCGTCACCACCACCCGCCATTATGTGGTGGGCAAAGACAACGGTTTGGCCAATGTATTCGTCTATATTTCCAAAGGCTGTGAGGGCAAACAGTACCCCACCCCGACGCAGGCGGTGGAGTTGGACCAGAAGGGCTGTAATTATCATCCGTATGTCATGGGCATGATGGTTGGCCAGACCCTGAAAATAAAGAACTCCGATCCGCTTCTGCATAATGTTCACGCCCTGCCCACAGTGGACGGCAATATGGAATTTAACCTCGCCCAACCCACCCAGGGGCAGGTCGATGAAAAGACTTTTGCCAAGAAAGAAATCCTCGTCAAAATCAAGTGCGACGTCCATTATTGGATGTTCACATACGTCGGCGTGATGGATAATCCGTACTACGCGGTGACGGACGCGGACGGCAATTTCAAAATCAGCAATTTGCCCCCGGGCGACTATACGCTGACCGCTTATCACCTCAAAACGGCTAAGAATACGCTCGGCGTCTCGCAGGACATCAAAGTGGGCGACAGTCCGATGACCGTCAATTTTACCGTGGAAGTGAAGCCCGCCCAATAAATGGGCGTCCAATAAGTGCGTCCCGGTGCGCTCAATGTCCAATCGAGGGGCGGGAGAGACTCCATTTTCAATCGAACTTTGAACTGAATTGAAATCGCAAACAGACCAATCGTTCTTGCGCTGGTTTACGGTCCTGACGGCGGCGACAACTTTTGTGCTGGTGTGCATGGGTGGCTTGGTAACCAGCCACGGCGCGGGTTTGGCGGTGCCGGATTGGCCCAACAGTTATGGTTACAACATGTTCTTCTTCCCGATCTCGAAATGGGTCGGCGGCATTTTTTACGAGCATACCCATCGGCTGGCCGCTTCGGGCGTCGGGCTTTTGACAACCATTCTGGCGCTTTGGCTCTTCGGTTATAAATCCCGCCCGTTGTTGCGCTGGAGTGGCGCCGTTTTAGTGCTGGCGGGAATCGCCTGTTGTTGGATTTTCCCCGCGCGACTCAAGGAAGACCTTTTTCTTTCGGCCATCGGATTTGCTGGACTGATCGCCGGCTTTTGCTGGCCCAAATGTGAACCGTCTCCCAAATGGATGCGGGTTTTGGGCGTTATTGCCCTCCTCTCCGTCGTGGCGCAAGGAGTTTTGGGCGGCCTTCGCGTTACTGAATTGAAGGATCAACTGGGAATTTTTCACGCGACGCTGGCGCAATTATTCTTTTTGCTCGTCTGCGCCATTGCTCTTTTCCACACGCCGTTCTGGAAAAAGTTGGCGGTGGGATCGCAGACCGATCAGACGGGACTTCGTTTTTTGTATGCCGGCGCAAGCGCCTTGATCGTTTGTCAACTTGTGCTTGGCGCGACAATGCGCCATCAGCACGCCGGGCTTTCCATTCCTGATTTTCCCACGGCTTATGGCAAACTATGGCCTAGGACGGATGCCGCTTCGATCCTCCACTACAACCAAATGCGCAACGATTGGGAAAGCTATCGCCCGATAACCGCATTCCAGGTGGTGCTGCAAATGGCGCATCGGATCATCGCGGGCTTGATTCTTGCGGCTGTGGCCGCCTGTGCATGGCGCAGCCTGCGCCGATGGGGGCCGAGTCATTGTTTGACGCGCGCCGCGCTGCTGTGGCTGGGCTTGATCGTCCTCCAGGTTTTGCTGGGCGCGGCGACGCTTTGGACGGGCAAATCGGCGGATGTGGCCACGGCGCATGTGGCTTGCGGCGCTTTGTGCCTCGTCACCGGCGGCCTCACGACGCTTGTTTCTTTCCGTTTGTTGACAGCGCCCATCCCTGAAATGAGCGCGGCGAAAAAAAATGAACTGACATCCCTCGTGCCATCCTCCAGCATTATCCGTTAAGCAGCATGAAAGCAACCGCCCAAACCTTGACCGTCCCGGCCGCCATCGGCAAATCGGCCGCGCCGGAAAAATCGCTCGCGGCCGCATTGGGCGATCTGTTCAAAATGCGGTTGACGTTCCTGGTGCTGCTGACAACGCTGGTTGGCTTTTATCTTGGCTGGCGCGGTCCCATGGCATACGGATTGATGTTCAACGCGGTCCTGGGCACCGCCCTGGTGGCCGCCGGCGCGGCGGCGCTCAACCAGCTTCTGGAATGCGAACACGACGCCAAAATGCGCCGCACACAATCGCGCCCGCTTCCCTCGGGCCGCTTCACTGCGGAAACTGTCCTGGTCATCGGCGCTTGCTGCGCCGGCGCGGGACTGATTTATTTGGCGCTGGCGGTCAATTTGTTGACGGCGCTGCTGGGCGCCATCACGCTGGCGAGCTATCTTTTTGTTTACACACCGCTCAAGCGCGTCACGACGCTCAATACGGCCGTGGGCGCCATTCCGGGCGCGCTGCCGCCCTTGATGGGCTGGACGGCGGCCCGCGGCGAAATAACGAGCGACGGCTGGTCGCTTTTTGCGATCCTGTTTTTTTGGCAACTGCCGCATTTTCTGGCCATTGCATGGATGTATCGCGAGGAGTATTTCAACGCGGGATTTGTGATGTTGCCCGGCTTGGACGCCACCGGGGAGCGCACGGGACGCCAGGCCCTCAGCCATACAATGGGTTTGCTGCCGGTCAGTTTGTGTCCGTTTTTATTCAAATTGGTCGGGCCTCTTTATCTTTTCGGGGCCTTGGCGCTCGGGGGCGTGTTCCTCTGGTGCGCTTTTCAATTCGCGCGGCGGCGGACGGTGAGGCGGGCGCGCGTATTATTTTACGCCTCCATCCTTTACCTGCCATTATTACTTATATTAATGGTGTTGGACAAAGTGAAAATTTGATAAGAATACATGAACTCTCTTGACGTCGCGGCGCAATTGGCCTTATTATCAAGCTTTAGAAATTAAATTCAATCCATGCAACCTGCATCCCATACCATCCCTTCGGCGCACGATACGGCGCGCCACGACCCGGGTTTCTGGAAAAAATACATTTTTTCGACCGATCATAAAATCATCGGTCTTCAGTACGGAGTCACCGCCCTGTTGTTTCTCTTCGTTGGATTGTGCCTGATGGGGCTGATGCGCTACCAATTGGCGTATCCCGGCCATGCCGTGCCAGGGTTGGGCAAGTTTCTTCTGAAGGTGCATGGCCCGGACCTGATTGGCAAAGACGCGCAAGGCAATGTGGGCGTGATCATGCCCACGCTCTATAACTCCTACGGCGCCATGCACGGGACCATCATGGTGTTCCTTGCCATTGTGCCGCTGGCGTTCGGCGCGTTCGGCAATTTTGTCACGCCTCTTCAAATCGGCGCGCCGGACATGACCTTTCCGCGCGTCAACATGGTCAGCTACCAATTTTACTTCATGGGCGGCGTGATCATGCTGTCAAGCTTTTTCATTCCCGGAGGAGCGGCCCAATCGGGCTGGACGTCCTATTCTCCGCTGGCAACGGTGGCGGACATGGCGCACCGGCCCGATGGCCAGACCTTTTGGATTATCGGCATGATCTGCCTGATTAACTCGTCGCTCCTCGGCGCTGTGAATTTCATCAGCACCATCATTCAACTGCGGGCCAAGGGACTAAGCTGGATGCGCCTGCCATTTTTTGTTTGGTCGCAGTTTGTGACCGCTTTTTTGCTGTTGCTGGCGTTTCCGCCCCTGGAAGCGGCGGCGGTGCTGCAACTGATGGATAATGCCGTTGGAACGAGCTTTTTCCTGCCGACTGGCCTAATGGTTTCGGGCAATCCCGTGCATATCAGCGGCGGCGGCAGCCCGCTGTTGTGGCAACACTTGTTCTGGTTCCTGGGGCATCCGGAGGTCTATGTGCTTGTTTTGCCGGCGATGGGCATCGTCACCGAAGTGATTGCCAACAATACCCGCAAACCGATCTGGGGCTATCGTTCAATGGTCTATTCGGTCCTGGTGATCGGTTTTATGTCGTTCATTGTTTGGGCCCATCACATGTATATGACGGGCATGGGCACGCGCATCGCGACATTCTTTCAAACGACCACGATGATCATCTCGATTCCATCGGTCATCATTTTAAGCTCGCTGTTTATATCGCTCTGGGGCGCCTCGATGCGCTTTACCACGCCGATGTGTTTTGCGCTGGGATTCCTGCCAATGTTCGGCATCGGGGGATTGACCGGGTTGCCGCTGGGCTTCAACGTGAGCGACATCTTTTTGCATGACACCTATTACATTATCGCCCACTTCCACTATATTGTGGCGCCGGGAACGATCTTCGGTTTGTTCGCGGGTATTTATTATTGGTACCCCAAGGCGACGGGAAGGTTCATGAACGAATTTTGGGGAAAAGTTCACTTTGGCCTTTCGTTCATCTTCATGAACGCCGTCTTCCTGCCCATGTTCGTGCAGGGCTTTGAAGGAATGTCCCGCCGCATGTATGATGGCGGCCTGACTTATAGGGCCGCCGGGGACGTCCTGGGCTTGAGCCCTCGCGTCCTTCACATGAACGTCGCCATTTCCCACGCGGTCTGGGCGTTGGGACTCTCACAAATCCCTTTCATCATCAATTTCTTCTGGAGCGCCAAAAATGGCAAAAAAGTCACCTCGGACAACCCGTGGGACGCAACCACTCTGGAATGGCAGGCCCCGACGCCGCCGCCCCACGGCAATTTCGACAAGCCCTTGCAAGTTTTTCGCGGCCCTTATGAATACAGCGTTCCCGGCCATGCCGCCGATTTCACTCCGCAAAACGAACCGGACAAATCTGAAACTTTGACTCATGGAAATCCCGTACGCAGTTAAACCCCGGGCCGACACCGGCCTTTACAACGCCAAACTTGGCATCTGGCTGTTTTTGGCATCCGAAGTGATGCTCTTCGGCGCGCTTTTCTCGTCCTATATTTTGTTGCGCGTCAACGCCGAACCGGGAACCTGGCCGCATCATTGGCTCAATATCTGGCTGGGAATGACCAATACCATCGTGCTCATCCTTTCCAGCGTCACTGTCGTCCTCTCCTGGGCGTCCTTGAAAATGGGGCAATTCGGCAAGTATCGTTTTTACCAGGCCATCACAATTCTCTGCGCGCTGGTTTTTCTGGGAATCAAAAGCTTCGAATACCATGACAAATTCCATCATTACGAGCTTCCACTTACCGACGGCTCGATTGTGGACGGCCACATTCAACCCGAATCGACCACCAACCTCATCGTGCTGGAAGGTCACAAGGTTCACGACCACGCCGAACTGATGGGGCAGCCATTGGGTGAGGAGCAAAAATTTGAAATCCCCCTCTCAACGATCAAATTGCAGGGCCAGCCATTGTGGAAGTTCAATTACGGTCCCTGGCACAATACTTACACCGCCATCTATTTCACCCTCACCGGACTGCACGCCTTGCATGTCATTGGCGGCGCGATTGTGATCTTCGCCATTTGGGGGCCGCTGGCCAAAGTCTGGCGCGAGGACCCGGAACGATACACCAACCGTGTGGAAGTTTCCGGATTATTCTGGCACTTTGTTGACTTGGTTTGGATTTTCCTGTTCCCCGTTTTATACCTCCTCTAACCCCAGAACGAAACCACGCAACACGCAACACGCACGACGAAACACGCGCCACAAACCACCATTCAATTTTTCCCCATGCACGATCACTCCCCCCAACCAGCCCTCCACATTGACGCCCATGAAATTGAGGAAGCGCGCAAGCACATCCGCACCTATTTGATTATCGGCGCCGCCCTGATGATGGGCACGCTTCTGACGGTTTGGGCGTCGCGCATCAATTTCGGACGGCCGGATATCAATATCATTATCGCGCTCCTCATCGCCGGCACCAAAGGTTTTTTGGTGGCGGGCTTTTTTATGCACCTCATTTCGGAAAAGAAGATGATTTACTCGGTGCTGGTATTCACAGTTTTCTTTTTCGCGGCGCTGATGTATCTTACGTTGTGGTCGATGCAGGCCAAGAACCTCATCCACATGCAATAATATGTCTCTCAAATCGTTCCATATCGTATTCGTGATCTTATCGACGGTGCTGGCTTTTTTCTTCGGCGCCTGGCTCCTGCACGAATACTCTGTCAACGGCGGGATGGCGCAACTCATTGGCGGGATCATGTCGTTCTTTGCCGGCGCCGGACTGATCTGGTACGGCAAAGTCGTGCTGCAAAAGCTCAAACACATCAGTTACTTGTGAACACGTTGCGAAGATCATGGGCCGGCTTGATCCGCATTCGAGCGCCGCGCAATTTCGCGCGCAGCGTGGCATTTCTGTGCGCGCTTGCGATGACCGGCGCAGCCCCGCGCGTTTTTGCCTGCGCGGCTTGCTTTGGCAAATCTGATTCAACCATGGCCAAAAGCCTGAACGCCGGAATCTTCAGTTTGATGGCAATCATTGTCACCGTCTTGATCGGCGCGGCTTCGTTCTTTGTCTTTTTGGCGCGAAAGGCCGCCACGACGCCGGAGTTGGACCAAACCAATGATTCTCCCAAAGGTAAACTTTAAATCATGAACGAAAAACCAGGCAACTCCAAAGGGATCAATTTTGGGTTTTTTTTCCTTTCGGGCATTCTCTTGATCATCCCGACGTGGCTGATCGCCGTTCGCGCGCTGGACGGCGGGTGGGGTTACATCTCTCCCAAGAACCTGCCGCCGGACCTTTCCGGCCAGGGCACCGGGGTCGATAACCTGATCTTCTGGGTTCACTATTTGATGGGTGCGCTGTTTGTCGGCTGGATCGGCTATTTCTTTTACGTGCTCTTCCGCTATCACAAGACCCGCAACCCCAGGGCGGATTATCATGGCATCCAGCATCACGGCTCGACATGGCTTGAAATCGCCGTTGCGGTTGTCGAAGGAGTCCTGTTGCTGGGCTTTGCCATCCCGCTTTGGGCAAAAGCCGTCGAGAAATTTCCCGGCGAAAAGGGCGCAACCGTCATCAGAGTCGTCGGCCAGCAATTCCAATGGAACGGCTGGTATCCGGGCACAAACGGCGTCTTTGTGGCCGCCGACCGCAAATTTGTCACCAGTGACAATCAATTCGGCTGGGATAAAAAGGACCCCAATGCCAAATCCAATTTTACCATCCTCACCGAATTCGAGGTGCCCGTCGACAAGCCGGTCATCTGCTATGTCAGCTCGCGCGACGTCATCCATTGCTTTGCCATCAGGCCGATGCGGGTGACTCAGGACGCCATTCCCGGCATGAGCGTCCCGGCGTGGTTCCTTCCCAAGAAAATGGGCACTTACCAGATCAACTGCGCCCAGCTCTGCGGCAATTCCCATTACGCCATGCGCGGCACACTCAAAGTCGTTTCGCAGCCGGAATTCGACAAATGGGTCGCCGCCAAAACCGCCGCTTCCGCCGCCGTCGGCGCCGGCGGAGGCTTCGAATAACTTGAAACTGCAAACCATCGCCTGGGGCGGATTGCTCCTGACCGGGTTGGTC
>VFSW01004319.1_pt1 | contig 21222 bp, 12 predicted proteins | sample 5358111 | NCBI WGS metagenome assembly VFSW01 (sample SAMN11554181, study PRJNA540505) | mine drainage metagenome | isolation source: sediment from site ElyBrook_90M | place: USA: Ely Copper Mine, Vershire, VT | collected 2017
TGCGGCCATATTCGCAGTGAGGAAGATCGACAGGCAAAACGTCAGGCAATGCCATATCCCACGAGAGCACACGAGGCGCCGTGACGGTGCCTAAAACCCAGGTGAAATCGGCCTTTTCGCCCATGAGGCGCCATGTAGAAATGCATACAGGAGAATTGCTAAACCGCTGACGGGGGTTTCCTCGTCCGTGGGTTCGAATCCCACCCTCTCCGCCCTCCCACAGCCCGCTCACCGAGCGGGTTTTCTTTGTACCTTCCAGCACTGTCCAGCCAGTCTATTTCATGGTAAGATCATACCTGGGATACGTTGACCTCACGCCCCTGGCGGCACACATCCGGATGCAAGTGAGGTTGCCGCCAAAACTAGCTGTGATGGTCGGCGCCTGGATGGAGTGTCAGGTACCCCACGCGAAAAAAATCAACGCGACCTGCTCGTTCTCACCGATAATGTTCGTGCGTACATAGCTGCCATACGAGCCAGCGGGGTGACGCGATGAGCCTCGACGTGCCGGTCCCAGCACCGGCGACCAATGACGGTGATGGCACAGATCCACGTTCTCGGGAGCCAGATTTGCTCAGCGTGGATGACGCCCTGCGCAGGGTGGTCGAAGGAATCAGCCCACTCGCTCCGGAGTGGGTCCGTTTAGAACACGCGGAAGATCGCGTGCTGGCGACGGAGATTGCCAGCCCGATCGCCCTCCCTCCCTTCGCCAACTCGGCAATGGACGGCTATGCGGTGGTCGCGAGCGATACCCTGGATGCCCGCGTGGACCATCCCGTGCGGCTGCGTGTCGTTGCCCGGATCGCCGCCGGTGAGGTGGCATCCGCCGCGGTGACTTCCGGGCTGGCCATGACGATCATGACCGGAGCCGCCTTGCCAGATGGCGCGGATGCCGTCGTAAAGCACGAGGATACGCTGCGCCAGGGCGAGCATGAGGTTGGCATCCATCAGCCGGTCGCGGCGGGCGCCAACGTGCGTCAGGCCGGCGAAGACCTGGTGTCTGGAGCGCTGGCTCTGCGTGCCGGCGCGCCAGTCACGCCGGCCACCCTCGCGCTGCTGGCCGCGGTGGGCATCGCGGAGATCCCCTGTGCGCGCCGGCCACGCGTCGCGCTCTGTGTGACCGGGGGCGAAATCGTCCCGCCCGGCCAGCCTTTGCCCGCTGGCAAGATCTATGACGGCAATAGCGCCATGCTCGCGGCACTCGTGCGACGCTGGGGCGGCGAGGTGGTCTGGCGGCAGGTCGCGCCGGATGACGAGCTGGGGCTGCGTGAGACACTACGCGCCGCGCTGGCAACGCGCCCGGACCTGCTGGTGACGACGGGAGGCGTCTCTGTCGGCGACTTCGACCTGGTTAAGCGGGTGCTCGCTCAGGAGGGCACCATTGCTTTCTGGCAAGTCAATATGCGCCCTGGCCGCCCGCTGGTCTATGGCGCCATGCAAGGTGTGCCGGTCCTGGGCCTGCCTGGCAATGTGGTCGCGGCTTTTGTCGGATTCCAGATCTTCGGGCGCGTCATGCTGGCGAAGATGCTGGGACGCGACGCGACGCTGCCCCTCATCGACGCGGTCTGCGCCGAGCCAATACGCAACGGGAGCCACCGGCACAACTTCCTGCGCGGGGTCATCACCACGCAAGGAACCCAGCTCATGGCGCGCCAGGCGGGAGGCCAGGGACCGCAGCACCTTTCGACGCTGGCGCTCAGCAATTGCCTGATCGTGGCCAGCGCGGACGTCGCGCTCTATCAAGCCGGTGATGTCGTCCAGGTGCTTTTGCTCGAGCCAGACCGCTTCTTCCTCACCTAATACTCTTTCTCAGAGAAAGAAGATTTGGGGACACCCCAAGCCCCGGCAGGGGGCAGCATGCCCCCTTGCACCCCCTGCCGTTCTCACTTTCACCATGAACAAGCATAAGACCGCGAGACACAATCCTCATGTCTCCGCGAGATCGGCGGGCGTATTGTAATTCTTAAACGAGCGCAGTGTGGGATCATACGGCGTCAACTCCTCAGCGGTCACTGCGCGCACCGACACCGCCGCGAGCCATCCGCGCATCTGATACCTGCCGCTCGCGAGATACGCTTGCAGCACCGGAAGGCAGGTCTGGCTATAGACGGCGCATAATGGCTCAAACAATCCCTCATGCGTGCGGGGCACGATCGCCGCTGCTTGCTCGCGCAGGCTGATCAGGTAGCGCAAGAGGCCGGTCGCCACCCAAGGCATGTCACACCCGAGCAGCAGCACGTGTCGAACGTCCAGCGTCGCCAGTGCGGCTTCCAGTCCTCCGAGCGGCCCGCACCCCGGCTGGCGGTCTGGAATGAGCGGCAGACGCAGCCAGGCATAGTCGTCGGGAGTGTTCGTGCTCACGACGATCTGGCTGGTCAGCGGCGTGACAGCGGCAAGCTCCTGTTCGATCAAGCGCGGGCCGTCAGGGCGCAAGCGCAATAGAGCTTTATTCTGCCCCATCCGGCGACTCGCGCCGCCCGCGAGGATCACTGCGGCAAGATCTTGCATTGGCATCACTATCCCTCGGGATATGGATCGATCAGGGTCGAGGGAGGCGAGGTCGTGGGTGACGCGCTCAGCAGGTCAGGGAGCGGCGGCTACCGCTGGGGTGATCCAGATGGGCGCGCTCTTGAATGCCGGCGTTTTTGACAACGGATCGATATTCGCTTTGATCAGCGCGTTCGCTTCAGGATAGAACATCGCGGCGTTGCCAGCGCGAATGTTGCCGATCACTACTTCGATGTTGCCCATCTCACCCGCTTCGCCGCGCACCGTGATCCGCGCGCCATTCCGCAGGCCCAACCGGTCCGCGTCCTCGGCAGCCAGCAAAATGCAGTGACGATGTGGAATGCCGCGATAGAGATCGTGTTCCTCATAGACGACTGTGTTGAACTGGCCCTCTGAGCGCAGCGTGACCAGGCGCAGGGCGTCGGGCGCGAAGGCAGGCAGGGGGGTGCGGTGCATGACGGCTTTGCCATCGGGCTTCGCGAAATGGGGGGTATGGAGGATGCGACCGCCAATCGTGAACTCGCGCCGTGTCTGGTCGATGCTTCCCACGTCTTGCCAGCCTGGGATCGCTTCGGCGATCAGCTTGCGCACCTCGGAGTGATCGCGCAGCCGGTTCCAATCCACCGGCGCGTCGCCCAGCACGCGATGCGCGAGATCGCAGATGACCGCTGACTCAGCCCGCATCTGCCCCATGACGTTCGGGCGGCCACCCTCAGACAAGCGGACGAAGTTGAACATGGATTCCTGCGTCGTCGCCTGCGGCTCTTCATCTCTGGCCAGGACGGGCAGAATGAGCGTTGTCTCAGCGGCGAGACCATGGAAGTGGCCGGGATTCAATTTGGTCGAGAGGTAGACGATGGTTTTGATCGTGCCCATTGCCCGCGAAGCCCAGGCCAGGTCGGGGTTGGCTCCCCAGAGGTTGCCGCCGAGCGCTACCAGCACATCCAGCTTGCCCTGTTCCGCCGCCGTCAAAGTGGCGTGTGTATCATAGCCGGGAGTGGTCGGGAACGTTTTGCTATACAGCTTCTCCAACGATTGCCTGACCACATCTTGCAGTGCCGGCGTGACACCCACCGAGCCGACGCCCTGCACGTTCGAATGCCCGCGAATGGGCAACATGCCCGCGCCGGGCTTCCCGACATTGCCCGTCGCCAGCGCGACGTTGCTCAGCGCCAGCACGTTCCGCACGCCGGATGTATGATGGGTGAGGCCCATCGCCCAGGCGAAGATGACCGCTCGCGCGTCCGCGATCATGCTTGCCATGCGCTCGATCTCCGGGCGTGTGACGCCGCTTTGCGCGACCAGCTCATCCCAGGAAGCGGACCGGGCATCCGCCAGCGCCGGCTCCCAGTCAACGACGTTTTCCCGCAGGAAGGCGGTATTGACACGATCGCGCTCAATCAGCGATTTCAGCACACCCATCAACAAAGCGACATCACCACCAGCCAGCGGCTGCACGTAGCAGGTCGCGATCTTCGTGCCAAAGAACAGCGACCGCAACTGGGAGGGGACATGAAACGTCTCTAGCCCACTCTCGCGGATCGGGTTGACGACGATGACATTCCCGCCGCGCCTGCGCAGGTCCGCGAGCTGGGTCATGAGGCGCGGATGGTTGGAAGCCGGATTGGCGCCCAGAAGCACGACCAGGTCGCTCTTGGCGATATCCTCCAGCTCAATGGTGGACGTGCCGGTGCCAAACGCCATCTTCAAGCCAACGCCTGACGCCTGATGGCAATAATAGGAACAATTCATGACGTTGTTCGTGCCATAGATGCGGGCAAAGGATTGCAGCAAAAATGCCGCTTCATTCGACGAGCGGCCTGAGGAATAAAAGGCCGTGCGGAGTGGATCGCTCTCGTGTAACGCGGCAGCCCAATGCTCCATCGCGTGGTCCCAAGAGATGTATTGGAAGCTGTCACTCTGGGAATCGCGCCGATACATGACGGGGAGCACGAGCCGGCCACTGTCCTCGGCTTGTTTGGGCGTCAAGGCGAGGAGATCGGTCAGGCTGTGTTGCTTGAAAAAGTTGCGCGGCAGAGGTCCTCGCATATCCGCGACCTGTGCTTGCAGGCTCTTTTTACAAACCTCGGGGAAATGGCCCTGCTCATTGACCATGCCGCCGCGCTGCCCACCCATGCCGACGGCACAAGTTTTGCAGGCATTTTTAGCGCGCATCCGTGACCAGAGGCGCCAAGGGCCAACTTCCAGCGCTTTCGCGACCGTGTAGCCAATCGCTCTGAAACCACCGCCCGTCACAGGTTTTCTTGCTGTCATAGCATCTCCTCGGACTCCTCTGGAACAGCGCTGGCCGCGTGCCCGCACCTGCCGCCGCACGACCTCTACACTATATCTTATCAGCGCCGTCCAGGTCACGAAGGTGTGCGGATTCTTGACCCGCCCCGGGTCATCAAACACCCCCACCAGCAGATCCGCCACACTGTTTCGCCCATCGGGCAACTCAAGCGCCAGCACCCCCGCGCTGCGGCGACGACTCCCCTTCGATGAGATATTTCAATGAGGCAACACGGATGTGATGCGAGCGACTTTGAGAACGTACTTTTATCTGATAGAATGAGTCGGTGATCGCTCGCCGTGACGTGGGCAAGCTGCCATACGCTCAACCTCAAGAGTCACCGCGAGCACAGCCGGACTTTCTAGCTCATTGTCGAGGAATCATCTTTCGTACCACGAAAGGAGCGTCTCATGGCCGCTCAGATGCCGGGAAACACACCCTCGATCGCCAGATCGCCGTTGGCATCGATCATTCCCTCTCAGGTCTTCTTGCCTATTGTCGCCATCCTGGGCTACACCGCGTTTTTAATCACGGGCTTCGGCCAAAGCCTGCTGGGGAGCTACCAGCCGCTGCCTGTCTTCGTCTTTTTCGGGCTGCTCTTGCTCGCGCTGCAAGTCACGCTGCTCGAGAGCCATTCGTGGACGCGCACCGTCTATACTCTGCTGACGAGCGTCGCCGCGCTCTTCATCGCGTATAGCATCGTGATCGATCATCAGGACCTGAATGCCTTCACTCGAGGCCCTTATACGTATGTCATCTTGCAGATCGTCTTCACGGTGGCTTTCGTCTATGACGCCGCGCACCGTCAAATCATCAACAGAAGGGAAAGTATCGCGCGGCGCCAGAGCGGCATCGTCACGATGCCCGATTCCCGACCCGAGATCGCCGGCTTTCCCTATGGACCACTCACCGCCGATTTCGCCGGCCTGGCGATCCTCTATTACATCTTGTGGGGATTGTTCACGCTGTTGACCAACCCAACATTGGGTTTGATTCCCGGACAGGCATACGTGCAACACCTCGATTTCAAATACCTGATCGGCGTCAATCTGGGAAGCCTGAACTCGTTGCCAACCTTTGACCTGGTGATCGCCATCGCGGCGACGGCGATTACGCTCTTGTTGATCGGCATCATCGGCGTGCTGGCCGGCGCGGTGAATCGCACCAGCATCGCGGGCGGGGGCGCGGGCGCCACGACGAGCGCCGGCCCCGGCGCAGCGGCGGTCGCCGGCTTTGGTGGCGCGCTCGGCAACATCATTCGCACGGCGGTCAATCCGGTGCTGCGATCGCTTCGATTGGTGCTAGGCCCGTTATTCTGGCTGGCATCCGCGTTTAGCATCGCGCTCACCTCTTTATTCATCACTCAATATTTTCAGGCGAACACCAGCACGAGCAATGGCAATATCGCCGACCTCTTCAATCCCTTGAGTCGAGGCGCTGAGAGCTATGGTGGCGGCATCGCGATCATCTTGTTGAGCATCTTCGCGGTGGGGACGGTGTTCGTGTCGGTGGCACTGGTCGAATTTGATCAGACGATCATCGATCGCATGCTGGCCATTTTTGGCGCGGCAGGGCGCGCGGTGTCACTGGCATTGATATTTTTCACGATCAGTCTCGCGGCGGTCAATGCCGTCGTCATTCTCGTGAATCAAAACTACAAAAACGAGCCGTTTCAAGTGGGCGGGTTTGCCGTGCTCTCGCTGGCGATGTTCATCTTCTTCGTCGGAGGCGTCGGGCTGCTCTCGCGCTTGCAGAAAAAGCCGCCCAGCGCAAGCTCATCGGCGGCCTGACGGGACAGCACTTCGCTCTCCCTCTTCACTTGTTGTTGATAGGGAGAGTGAGGCTGCTGTTACTCCTGGTCCAGCTCGCGCAGGATCTTGGCGTCGTCGCGCGTCAGCGGCGAGCTGGCTGTGAGCCAGGCGGCAAAGAGATCGGGGCGCGCGTGGCGCGTGCGGCGCAGTGCCTCTTTGCGCCGCCAGCGCGCGATGGCGGCGTGATTGCCCGACAGCAGCACGCCAGGCACGCCCCAGCCGCGAAACTCCGGCGGGCGCGTGTACTGCGGATATTCCAGCAAGAAGGCGCTGTGCGACTCATCGATCGCTGAGTCTTCATGACCCAAGACACCCGGAATGAGCCGCGTCACCGCGTCGATGACGACTAGCGCGGCCAACTCGCCCCCCGTCAGCACGTAATCGCCGATGGAGATCTCGTCGGTTGCCAGGTGCAGCCGCACGCGCTCGTCGATCCCTTCGTAATGGCCGCAAATCAGCGCCAGGCGCGGGTGCGCGCTCAGCTCGCGCGCGATCGCTTGCGTGAAGAGCCGGCCCTGCGGCGACATCAGCACGATCGGGCCGCCCTGGTGCGCAGCTTCGACGGCGGCGAAGATCGGCTCCGGCTTCATCACCATGCCCGCGCCGCCGCCATAGGGCGCGTCGTCGCAGACGTGATGGCGATCGGTCGTCGCCGCGCGAATGTCGTGGATGTCGATCGTCACCAGCCCGCGATCGCGCGCTCGCCGCACGATGCTGGCGTCGAGCGGCCCGCGCGCCATGTCGGGAAAGAGTGTGAAGAGATCGATGTGCATGCCGGTATTGTACGATCTCTCACGCTTGCAAGGCTGGGAGGGGGCATGGCTACCCCTTTGCGCGCTTGATCTTCCCACAACTTCATTTTGTATAGTATGATCGGGAGCATACCGTTCCCACGCAACCATTCTGAAAAAGGGGCACGCTTTATTATGTCGATCACCATAGCACCACCGATCACTCGCGAGCGATTCACACGTGGCTGGACCATCCAGGGATTCACGAACGCCATGACGCGCAACCGCGAGCGGTTCGAAGAAAATATCACCAACGCCGCCGTCAGCGAGAGCGACGCCGCGTACTTCCGATCGCTCAAGCGTCCTGTGCACGTGCTGGTGCTGGCTGAGGATTGGTGCGGCGACGTGATAGCCGGCTTGCCGGTGCTCGCCCGCCTCGTACAGGAAGCCGGCGCGCCGGATGTGCGCATACTCTTCCGCGATCAAAACCTCGACATCATGGATCTCTTCCTGAAGCAGGGGAAATATCGCTCGATCCCCGTCTTCGTCGTGCTCGACGAGCGGTTCAACGTCATCGGCCACGTCATCGAGCGCTCGCCACGCGCCACCGCCGCGCTTGAAAAAGCCGCGACTGAAGCGCTCCTGTCGAATCCCGAATTCGCGCCGCCGGGAACGGGACCGTTCGAATTCGACAAAATGACCACAGCGGGCAGAGAAGCCGTCTCACAGGCGATGAAAGGCGCCCGCGCGGCCCACGGCGTGGAGTGGAACCAGGATCTCATCGACGATCTGCGCGCGCTCGTCGCCAGGACGCAATAGCGTTGTTCCGCGCCCTAGCGTGCTTTGCCCAGCGTGTACGGCGCGTCGATGATCGGCACCGTGAGTCCGTCGGGCGCGCCGCTCAGCAGGGCGCGGCGAATGCGCCGGGCGATGCGCCGGTGCAGCGCGCCCTCCCATACACTGGGGCGCAGGCGCTGCGGCAACACGACCGCCAGCGTTTCTTGCGGACTCATGCGCTCGCGATGCCACCAGATGAAATTGACCACTGGCGCGACGATCGAGCGGATGGGCGAGACGAGGATCTCGAGCTGTGCCGTCGCGCCCGCCGCCGAGACCGCCGCGGCGATGCCGTTGTCCCATTCGCGCTGGAACGCCGCCGCCTCGTCGTCGTTCGCCACGAGATGCAGGACGATCAGGTGCGACGCCGCCCGGCTGGCGAGGCGCACCTCTGGCAAGAGCGTCTGCGGGGAAAAAATCGGCACGATCGCCGTGTCGTAATGATCGGAGATGGGCGCGTCGATCACAAACTCGTGTGGGCGTGAATAATAGTGCTTGAGCGCCGTGAAACTGAGGACGAGCAGTGGCGCCAGCACCAGCACTACCCAGGCTCCGCGATCGAATTTGGCGACGGCGATAACGACCGTGACAATCGCTGTCGTCACCGCGCCGACGGCGTTGGTCAAGAGCCGCCCGCGCCAGCCGCGCTCCGTGTCGCGCCGCGCCTGCCAGTGGCGCACCATGCCCGCCTGTGACAGTGTAAAGGAGGTAAACACCCCCAGCGCGTACAGATTGATCAAATCCGAGACATTGCCCTGAAAGGCCCACACTATCGCCGCGCCCACCGCCCCCAGCACCAAAATCCCCGTGTTGTACGCCAGGCGCTCGCCGCGATAGACAAAAAACGCCGGCAGATAGCCATCCATCGCCAGAATCGCCGCCAGACGCGGGAAGCCGTTAAAGGAGGTATTCGCCGCGAAGATCAGAATGAGCAGCGTCGCCAGCTGCACGACGTAAAACATCCAGCCGAGACTGCCGGAATACGCGAATGACGCGATCTGCGCCGTGACCGTCGGCTGGCCGCCGGGGCTGGGCGCGATGCCCAGACGCCAGGTCAGATAGGTCGTGCCGAGAAAAAGCGTGATGAGCACGCCGATCATCGTCATCAGCGTCTGCGCGGCGTGTCTCGATTGAGGTGGCTTGAAAGCGGGCACGCTATTCGAGATGGCCTCGACGCCGGTCATGGCCGAGCAACCCGACGCGAAAGCCGTCAAAACGAGCATGACTGTCAGCGTCTGATTGCCGCCGATGGCCGGTGGCGGCGTGGCATGCGTCAGCCCGCCCGACGAGACGACACGCGCGATCCCGATGGCGATCATCAAGCCGAAGGTGAGGATGAACAGATACGTGGGCAGAGCAAAGACAGTGCCTGATTCGCGCACGCCGCGCAGATTGACGATCACGATGACGCCGATGGCGGCCAGACACAGCGGCACAGTGATCGGCCCCAGCGCGCGAAACGCCGACGCCACCGCGGCGATGCCCGCCGCGACACTGACCGACACCGTGAGGATGTAATCGATGATGAGCGAAGCGGCGGCGATGAGGCCCCAGATCTTGCCGAGATTTTCACTCGCGACGGTGTAGCTGCCGCCGCCCTTGGGGTAAGCGAAAACGGTCTGGCGATAGGAATTGGCGACGATAAACATCAGCGTCGCGATGACCAGCGCGATGCCCACATTGACGCGCAGCGCCGCTGACCCGGCGGCGACCAGCACGGCGAGCGACGCCTCGGTGCCATACGCCACCGACGAGAGCGCGTCGGACGACAAAATCGCCAGCGCGCGGAAGCGGTCCAGCCGCTCGCCGGCGGCCAGCTTTTCTGAGATGGGCTGCCCAAAGATCGCCCGCTGCACGCGCTTGCTCAATAAGCCAGAGCTGGTGGCTGAGGTCGCGGCCTCGGCGCCGGCGACGTAGACGTTGCCACCCTCGATCCGCTCGAAGTCTTGGATGGCGTGGCGGGTCGTCTCGCCGTGCTCGCGCCGCCAGAGCGTGGCGGCCTGAGCCTCGCTGCCCTGCGCGCCGGATTGATCGTGAGGTGCTCCGTTGCCGGAAGTCGCCGTCACAGGGAAGCCCTCCTTCGCGTCAGCCGGTGATGCCGATGGCTGCCAGCCCCGCGCTCAGCGTCGATGGTGACAGCACACCATTCACGATATACCGGATGGTCCCCTGGCTGTCAATGAAGTAGCTCACAGGCAAGCCGGTGACGCCAAACAGATGATTGACCTGTTGGTTGACATCCGCCAGGAGGGGATAGCTGAGATCGTAATCTTTCCCGTATTGCGCGATCGCGCTGACTTCCTCGCCCTGATCGATGCCCAGAATGACGAGATGCTGGTTTTGGTGCGCCAGCATGGTGTGTTGCAAGAGGGGTGTCTCGGTCTGGCACGGCTGGCAATACGTCGCCCAAAAGTTCAGGATGACCGGGTGGCCGCGCTCGCTCGCCAGTGAGACAGCCTGCCCGCTGACGTTGTCAATCGTAAAAACCGGAGCGCGCTGGCCTATTTTGAGAATCCCCGGCGAGCCGGATTGCCCGCTGGGCAGAAAGAGCAGCACGCTGAAAAGAATAGCCGCCAGGGCAAGCACGCCGCCGCCAATCCAAAAAAGGCCGTGCCGGCCCACGATCGCCCGAATGCCGCCCGATTGCGGTGGCGCGGCTGACGCTTTGCCGTGTTGTGCCATATATCCGTTATCCATCGAGTTCGATCTGGGAAGAGGGCAGGAGACAACATGCCAGCCGATCACCGGCGCGAGCGCATGTCGTTGATCTGATTCAGCCGCTCGCGCGCGATGGGATTGCTGGGATTGGTCTTGGCGAGATGACGATAGACACGCTGCGCCTGCTCGTATTCGCCAACCGAGAAATAGGTTTGTCCGAGTAAATCATACGCCTCGAAGTTGTCTTTGTCGAGAGCAATGAGCTGTTGCAGCATCGCCACCGCTTCTTTGGTCTGGCGGCTATGGTAGTAATAGCGCGCCAGCACCGCCTGTTGTTCCGTCGCCTCTTTGCGCAGGCCCAATTCAAGGCAATATTGCACAAAGAGCATGCGCACCCCCATGTCGTCAGGCGTCAGGTTGAGTGCCTGCTTGAGCGTGGACATCGCCGCTTCGTGCTCGCCCATCAGCCACTGCGTCTCGCCGATTTGTTGCAAGACCTGCGACGCCTCAGTCACCTGATTGTAACGCATGTGGATCTCGACGACCTTGCGCTGTTCTTCGAGTCCTTCGTCGAGCAGGCCGCGCGCGATGTGAATGTCGGCCAGCTCAGAGTGCACTGAGGCGTCCTCGGGCGCGACGCGCGCGATCTCGCTGAGCACGAGCACCGCTTGCTCGTATTGATGCTGGCTGCGATAGTGCTTGACGAGCTGCACCATCTCGCGCAGCGCGCCTTCGACATCGTTGGGGTGCCGCAGGTTGATCTCGTTGATGGCGCGATAGATCTCGTCGGCGAAAGCGACGTTGGTGCGGCCCAGCGGTGGCAGCGATGCGGCGGGCGACAGCGCGCCGTTCTTGCCCAGGCTCGATCCCGCCATTGCGTTGGGACCAGACCGCTGATAGGCGCGAGCGAGCAGCTGCGAGATCTCGATGTCGGGCGCGACGGCTTCCTCGCCGTCCAGGCGGGGGCGCGCGGCCCACAGCGCCGGCGACGGCGGCGCGCGGCGAATGGCGGCGCTGGCCTCTTCCAGCTCGCGCACCGCGAGCGCGCCCGATTGCGCGTCGTTCATCATTAACAAGACGATGCCCGCGCCGACACGGCTCAACATCTCCAGCCCCGGCGCCATCATCGCCGCCTGATAGCTCGACAGCGCCTCGCGCGCGCGGCCGGCGACGTGATACATCACCGCCAGGCCATAGCGCAGGTCGCCGTTGGTTGGGCTGGTCTCGAGCGCTGAGACGTATTCGCGCAAGGTCTCGTCATAGCCGATCATATTGGTCACGCGCAGCGTGCGCGCCAGCCGCGACAACAGCTCGACCCCCGCCGTGCGCGGGGTGCCGTCGCCCGGCAGCATGCGAATGGCTGAGCTGGCCAGGCCGCCCGCGCTCGACAGCGAGCCGGCGCCGGTGCACAGCGCGATCTGCCAGCGCGCCAGGGCCAGCGTGTTATTGGGGTCTGTCTGCAAGATGCGTTGCAGCTCGCCGATGCCTTGATTCACGCGCCCGGCGCGAATGAGCGCCAGTGCGTAATTTTGCCGCAAGCCGATATTGCCCGGCGCGGCGACCAGCGCCTGCTCGAATTGCTCGATGGCGCGATCGGGGTAGCCCAGCCGCAAAAACGCCTCGGCGGCCGACACGCGCTCGCGCAGCATCTCGTCGGTGCGTCCGTGCTGCGCCAGCAGTGAGATCAGCTTCTGATGATAGTTGAGGTTGTTGGGCTCGAGCTGCAAGATGCGCCGATAGGTGGTGATGGCGTCGTCGATGCGCCCGTTGACCAGATAGGTGTCGATCAGGATGGTGTATTTGGTGATGGCCTGATCGACCTTGCCTTGTTGCACGTAAATCTCAGCCAGCGCCTGGTGTACGTCGAGATATTGCGGCGCGACCTCGATGATCTTGAGACATTCCTCGATGGCGGCGGTGTACAGGCCGTGCGAGATATAGCTCTCGACCTCGCGCATGGCGTGCATGACCTGCGTGCGCTGCGGCTCTGGCAGCGGCGGCGGCGTGACGCCCAACCGGCTCATGCCGCCGAGATTGCCGCCATTCATCCCCGGCATGGCAGGCACCGGCGGCGGCATGGCGCCAAAGCTCTGAACCGGGCCGCCCGGCGGCACCTGAGGCACGCCAAAGGGTGTGATGGGGCGCGACGGCTCGTTCAAAAAGCCGGCGTTGCTCTGGCTGGGAGTGATCCCCGGCGCGGGGACCGGCCCCACGCGCGAGGCGCTGGGGCTTACGCCGGCGCCGGGCATGCTGCGATTCCCCGCCGCCGGGCCGCCGATCTGGCGGCTCGCTTTGCCGCGCTCGACTTCCGCCACGCAGTCATTCCAGCCGCGACTGCGTAAAAAGCCGAGCAGCGCGCCGTAGATCGTCTCGGCGCCATCCACGTCATTCAGGTCGTCGTGCGTGCGCGCGGCATCGCCGCACAGCTGGATGAGCTGGTCGGCCTCGTCGCGGGTAAGGGCGTCCAGGTTCACGCGATCGACCGCCTCGTCGAAATAGTTGACGGCGGATTTCAGATCGCCCTTGGCGCGATAGCACTGACCGAGCGCGTAATAGCACGAGAGCGCGTAGTCGGCGTCATCCAAGAGAGCGGTGTAATGCTCGATCGCGCCGTCCCACACGTGCTCTTCCTGAAACATCCATGCCAGGTAATAGCGCGCGTCGGCCAGGCCATAGGTGGCGACCAGCTCTTCGCACAGCTCGATGGCTTCGTCGATGCGCCCGTCTTGCTGCAAGGCTTGCACTTCGAGCAGCATGTCCTCGGCGTAACCACCGCCCACTTGCCCTCCCCGGCTGTCGTTGTTGCCCCCCCGGCGGTCGTCACGGTCATTCCATTGCGGATCAGGCCTGCGCTTTGCCATGCTCTCGCCCCCGTTGCTGCTTGCTCGTATGTCACGCGCGACGCGCTCGATCGCCGCCCCAGGCGCCAGCGGCTCAAAGCCGCGCGCTGAAGCGGCTCTGATGGCGCATGACGCTCCGCGCGACTCCCTGCGTGTCGCGCCGCCGTCCCCAGCCCTTTCGCATGTTGACTTCCATTATACCATGCGGGGCAACGCTTTTCCCCACACATGGGACCAGATGACAGGACCAGCGCATCTCACTATGCGGCAATGCCGCAGCCGGCGGCTGAAGGCGCGCGACTGACGCAAAGTTTCGCCGCCGGATTCCCCCACACGTTGCGTAAGTCAATCAAGGATTGCTACGCTCAATAAAGAAGAGTAGCGGTAGTTGTGCGCGCGCTGCCGGCTTCGTGCGAGCCGCGCGGCATCTCACCCCGGTCGAGCACGGCGCCAGGCTGCCGCTCACCCATCTGGAAAAAAAGCCGCTGGTCCCTTCCAGGTATCGGCGTGAGGATCGCGCGCGTGGACGACATCCCGCTCTCATCTGATCGTATTCCCCCGGACGATCTGCCCTCTCTCACGCCGCGGCCCGACTCAGCGGCGGCGCGGAATGGCGGACGGGGGCGACGCCGGCGGCTGCGCGATCTGCTCGCGGCGGAGTGGATGACTCGTGATCTCAGCTTGCTCATTCTGGCGCGCCTCTTTATGAGCGCCGGGCGGGCGCTGGCCGGGATCGTAGTGCCAATCTATCTCGCTTTCATCGGCTTTAGCGCCTTGCGGCTAGGCACGCTCTTTGTCGCGGTGGCGCTCACTTCAGCCGTGCTCTCGACCGCGATCGGGCTGCTCTCCGATCGCGTCGGTCGCAAGATGTTCCTGATCTTCGTTCCGCTACTGACCGCCGTCGCCGCCGGCGCATTCGCGGGCACGCGGGCGGTGGTCCCCATCTACATTCTGGCGGCCCTCGGCTCCTTTGGGCGTGGCGCCGGCGCTGGCACTGGAGCGATTGGCCCGTATCAGCCGGCGGAACAAGCATTGCTCGCCGATTCCGTTTCCGCTCGCTTCCGCAACACGCTCTTCGGTCGTGTCGCCTTCGCCTCATCGCTCGGCGCCTTGCTTGGCGGAGGTCCGATCATCATCCTGGTCCAGACGCTCAATCAGCACACAGCGTACGGCGTCACGAGTCTCTCAACGTACCATCTGGATTTCTTCGTCATGGCCGCGTTCGCTCTCACCGCTGGATTGCTGGTGCTGCCTATCGGTGAAAAGCGCCCCATCCGGCGCGCTGCCCTAAAAGCAGCCGAGCGCCAGGGTAACGCGAGCGGGCGGCGGCTCGCGTGGCCTCGCCTGCGCCTCAGCCGCGCGACCTGGTCGGTGTTGCTGCGCCTGTGGACGACCAATAGCGTCAACGGCCTGGCGATCGGATTCTTTGGCCCCTTCATTACCTATTGGTTTTATCGGCGCTATGGGGCGGGACCAGGTACGATCGGCATCCTTTACAGCCTCATCAACCTCGCCGCCCTGGTGTCTAACCTGGGCGCTGCTCGCATCGCCGCGCGCCTCGGCTTAGTGCGCGCGATCGTCGGCAGCCGGATGCTCCAGGCGCTGCTCATGCTCCCCATGGTGCTCGCTCCCACCTTTTGGCTGGCCGGGGCGTTTTATCTCATGCGGATGCTGGCGCAGCGCGTGGCCTTGCCCTTGCGCCAATCCTACGTCATGGGTGTGCTGCCGGCGGAAGATCGCGGCACGGTCGGTGCTCTCTCCAACCTTCCGATGCAAGCGACCTCGGCGGCAAGCCCGGCATTGGCCGGCTATCTCTTCGATCACGTCTCCCTCGCTCTGCCTTTCGAGATTGGCGCGTTTTTGCAGGGAGTGAATGCGGCGCTCTTTTTTCTCTTCTTCCACCGTCTGCCGCCACCGGAGGAGCAAGCATCCCCCGCGCGAGAAAGCTCTTCCTCCTTCCGCGTCCGAAGAACCGGCGGGAAGCGGGGTCGTATCCTTTCCGATCATGAATGATCAAAAAACTCCTGAACATTCCAGAGTTCGTGGAGCTGAGAGCGAGACGTGAACTCACGGCTTCCTGTTTCTAGACTCATAAGAGCAGAGCACAACGTGAATTCGGGATAGGGCCGGCGCCTCCTTGCTCGATCCTGTGACGCACACCCGCCTGTTTGCCTCTTGCTTGCGCCTATGCTGAAAATTTGTTATACCTAACGTGAATTCGGAATAAAGCCGGCGGCAAGATTGATACCGATCTTGCGCGCCTGAGGGCGGTCCGCGGACCGCCGCCAAGTCCGCCTACGCGGACTCGATCTCGTCCTAGTCGGCGAAGGCCGACTTTGCGGCAACCGTCAGGTTGCCCAGAGGCGCGCAAAAGACTACCAATCTTGTCGCCGGCGCCCCTCGTGCGGATCGCTTATCCCGAACTCACGTTATACCTAAGTCAACTTCAAACTAGTGAATGCTCGCGCTGGGATTCCGTGCCGCTTTCACTTGCCGCCCGGCAGATGCTCGAAACAGCGCGAAGAGTGCTCACTCGAGCACATTTTAGGAATGTGAAATTTGCGTAGAAGCTGGCACATTGCATCAGCAGTACCCAGGCTCGAAGAGCTGCGCCGCGCGCTGGCGCGGCGCAAGCCGACTGTTGTGCTGGCGGTGGTATGCCTGTTGGCGACACTCATGAGCATGGGCGGCGTGATAGGCGGCATGCCTCTGGCAAATGGATTTTTCGCGACCGGAAGTATGAGCCATCACCAACCGATCTCACATTCGACACGCTTGATCGCGCAAGAAAATCAGAAGCCGGGCACTGATGCCTGGCTGATTGACGATCAGGCCAGCCGGACCTTTCTGCAGGCGTACGCGGGGGCGGTATCGGCGCGGGCGGGCGACCAAGTGCCGCTCTATGTCAGCTCCATGCGGCCGACACGCTATGACTTGAGTGTTTATCGCATTGGGTGGTATCAAGGACTGGGCGGCCATCTCTATCTGAGCGCGACCAACCTCGAGAGCGCCGATCAGGGCTATTGGACGCCATCCACCGGCCTGATGGATTGCCCCACCTGCACCTTTGCGCCAGGGACCGATCTCATCGCGGCGAGCTGGGCGGTGTCTTACACAATACACATTGGGACCGACTGGCCAACAGGCGTCTATCTCATTCAGCTGATCTCAACGCCCTATGGCACCAACGCTGAGACCTACATCCCTCTGGTGGTGCGCGACGATCAGTCCACCTCCAACATTCTGGCGAGCTTGCCGGTCAATACCTATCAGGCGTATAACTGGTGGGGCGGCTATAGTCTGTATACCCACGTTCGTCCTGGCGCGACCTCGATAGCACCCTCGGCGGAAGATCACGCCCAAATGGTGTCGTTTGACCGGCCCTACGCGCGCTCTTATGGTGGTGCGGACTTTTTCGCGTGGGACGCGCAGGCGATTCGCTGGATCGAGCGCAACGGCTATGACGTGTCCTATACGACGAACGTTGACGTGTCGGAGCATGCGTCGCTGCTGCTCAATCATCGCGCGTTCGTCTCAATCGGCCACGACGAATATTTGAGTCGTGCTATGCGCGACGGCATCACCGTCGCGCGCGATCAGGGCGTGAGCCTCGCCTTTTTGGGCGCGGATGACTCGTATTGGCAGGTGCGCTATGGGCCTGACGCGGCGGGCACTCCCGATCGCACGCTGATCTGTTTCAAAGTAGCGACCAACAGCACTGACCCCCGCTATCAGCCGCGCCGCGACCCCGACTATCCCTCACGGCGCGATCTCGTCACGTCGCTGTGGCGCGACCCCATCGTCAACGACCCCGAAAACAGTCTGCTCGGCGCGATGTTCCTGAACGACATTCAGGAAGACGGACAATACCATCCCGACTGGGTGGTGAGCAATGCCAGCGATCCCTTTCTGGCGGGGACAGGCCTGCGCCCCGGCCAGCACGTCAGCGGCGGCCTCTTGGGCTATGAGTATGACGGGCTGGCGCAAAACGGCCGCGCGCCGTCACATCTCATCACCATCGCCAGCTCGCCGGTGATCGATCCTCACAACCCAGCGGTCACGCATCTGGCGGTGACGACGATCTATCAGGCGCCGTCCGGCGCGCTCGTCTTTGATGCCGGCTCGATCTGGTGGTCGTGGGGCCTCGATGCGCTGGTCGTGCGGGGCACCGATGTTCAAAATTCGGTCGGCGGCAACACCGGCGTTCAGCAGCTCATGCGCAACATCCTCGACGCGATGATCGCGTGACGTGGCATCAGGTGTGCGATCGCGCCCTGGGATGACCGCCATGCTTCCGCGAGGATTGCGCTGTATTTAAGACTCATCGCAATGCACTTTGGCAGGCTTTTTGTTGAGGAATGTCCTTTGCTCTCGTGCGAGTGATGAGGACTCACGTCCGTCATGCGAACATCTGAGATCACAGGGAGAAGGGGCAGAGCGCGCTATGAGGGATCAAGCCCGATCGCTACTCCGCTTGCCATGGTCCGCGAGCGCCGCGTCACCCGCGCGCAATCGTGACGACAAGCCGCGCGAGCGGGCGGAGGACGCCGCTGACGGCGGCGAGCTGGCGCTGCTCAGGCGCACGGTGTCGCTTCATCGCGTCGTGAGCCAGGCGTTGGCGGACGCCGCGACCATCGATGACGCGGCGGATAAAGCGGTGCGCGCCCTCGGGGAGTGCCTGGGATGGGAATGCGCGATCTTTTGGCTCGTCGATGAGCCATCGGACACGCTGCGCTGCCGCGCCACATGGCAGGCGCCCGCAAGCGCGGCGCGGGCGATCGAGGCGGCGATCCGGCGTGCCCGCCCACGCCCCGGCGCAGGTCTGGCGGGCCGGGCCTGGCGAGCCGGCGTCACCCTGCATGAGACCGACCCACAGCCAGAGCGATCCGCCGCCTATCTGAGGAGCGTCCTCGATGCGGGCTTGCGCGACGGCACAGCCGTTCCCGTGCGGGTGGGCCAGCGCTCTCTGGCGGTGGTCGAAGGCTTTGCGCGCGCGACGGACCAGCCGGACGAGGCCTGGCTGCAAACGATCACGGCGGTGGGGAGCCAACTGGGGCACATCTTGCTCAGGATCAAAGCCGAGCAAGATCGGAGCGCGAACGAGATGCACCTCGACGCCATTTTAGAAGCGGCGATCGATGGCGTCATCAGAATGGATCGCTCAGGGCGCATCATTGGCTTCAATGCGGCGGCTGAAACGATGTTTGGTTACCGCCGCGCAGTGGTCAAAGGTCGATCTCTGGCGGAATGCATTATCCCTGCTCGATTGCGCCAGCAGCATCTCGACGGGCTGGCATGCTACCTCACCACAGGGAAAGAGCGCATCTTGAGGCGGCGCATCGAAACGGTCGGCATGCGCGCCGATGGCAGCGAGTTCCCCATCGAGCTGGCGATCACCAAGACGATCGTCGACGGCGCGCCGCTCTTTACCGCCTATGTGCGTGACATCACCGAGCGCCGCCAGATGGAAGCGGAGCTGTGCCAGTCGCGCCAGGAAGCCGTCGATCACTCGCGCCAGCTCGAAGCGACCATCGAGGCCATGGTCGATGGCATGACGGTTTATGGGCCAGATGGCCAGATGATCATCACCAACACCGCTGACAACGCGCTCATCGGGCTTGACGCCAGGCCTGATTATTACGGCCTGCCCATCGCCGAGCGCATGGCGCTCCTGGATCCGCGAGATGAGCGGGGGCGCCCAATCGCCCCGGACGAGTGGCCGCAGTTCCGCATCTTGCGGGGCGACGTGCTCACCGGCACACATTCGTCGGATGTGCAGATCCGCAATTTGCGGGGTGACGACATGGTGATCGATGTCAGTGGAGCGCCGATTCGCGATGAATCGGGCACGATTGCCGGCGCTGTGGTCATCTGTCGCGACGTGACGGAGCAGCGCATGCAAAAGAAACGCACGCATCAGGCGTTGCAAGCGTTGCTGGCGATGGCTGAGGCCCTCGCGCACTCCGCGACGCCCGGCCAGGCGGCGGACGCGCCCGCGCGCGATCCCTTCGAGCGCAGCGCCCAGACGACGACGGCGATCGCCTTGCGTCTGGCCACACTCATTCGCACGGTGCTCGGCTGCCAGGTGGTAGTGATGGGCGCCATCATGCCAGATTCCACCAAGCTGCAACCCCTGGCGGCGATCGGGCTGTCGCCAGAGGACGAGGAGCGCTGGTGGACGACCTTCCCTGGCTCGACGCTGCGTGAGTACGGCACCGAGACTGAGATCGATCGCTTTCGCGTGGGCGACCAATTCGAGCTGGCAGAGCTGCCCGTGCCAACCCAGGGCGATCTGGGGCGATTCCTCTGCGTGCCCATTCGGCTCGATGATCGCCTGATTGGCTTCATGGGGGTGAATCAGCGCGAAGTCGCCCCGGCCTATTCCGCTGACGAGCTGGCGCTGATTCAGGCTACGGCCCGGCTGGCGGCGATCGTGATCGAGCGCGAGCGCCTTCAGAGCGAGTGGGAAGTGGCCCGCGAAAATGAGCTGGCGCTGCGTGAAGCGAATCAGCAGATGGATCAATTATTGAGCCTGGCCAGCCACGAGATTCGCACGCCGCTCACCCACTTCAAGGGCGGCGTGCAGCTAGCCCTGCGCCGGCTGGATCGCGCGATCGCGCAGGCGAGTGACACGCACACGCCGCTCGACGCCATTCAATTACAACCGGTGCGCGATCTGCTTGTCCAGACCGACCGGCAGACGAACCGCTTGATCAGGCTGGTCAATGACTTGCTGGATGTCTCGCGCATCCGCGTTGAATCGCTCGAGATTCGCCCCGCTCGCTGCGATCTCGTGGCGATCGTGCGCGATGTGGTCCTGGCGCAGCAATCGATCAAGCCAGAGCGCGCTATCACGCTCGATCTGCCGGATTCTTCAGGGGCACCGATCGAAGCCGATGCCGAGCGCATCGGACAGGTGGTGCAAAACTTTCTGACGAACGCGCTCAAATTCGCCCCCGAAGAGCGCCCCATCGAGGTTCGGCTGACGTTGGCAGGCGATCGGGCGCTGGTCGCCGTGCGCGACGAGGGGCCGGGCGTGCCGCTCGACCAGCAAGAGCGCGTTTGGGAGCGGTTCTATCGTGTCAAAGGCACGCGAGTCACTAGTGGCAGTGACGTGGGGCTAGGTCTTGGCCTCTATCTGGCGAAGACGCTGGTCGAGCGGCATCATGGGAGCGTTGGCCTGCGCAGCGCGGCAGGCGAGGGATGCACGTTCTGGTTCGCGCTGCCCCTGGCGGCGGGCGAGCGGGAATAAGGTGATGTGCGCGCCACTGACCATTGTTGCTATATTGTGATTACAAATCATTTGCTGATTGTAAGGCAATTGACGTCAGCAGCACAGAAAGGCGCGCCGCACCGATGAGCCACGACATTGCCCGCCGCAAAGCCGAGCACGTCGCCGCCGCGCTGGCGCACGATCTCACCGCGCCGCAAGCGGCGTCGTGGGCCGACATTCGCCGGGTGCACCAGGCGGCGCCGGAGGTCGCTCGCGGGGCTATCGCCATCGGCGTGACCGTTTTTGGTAAGCGGCGGAGCGCGCCGCTGGT
>VFSW01004321.1_pt1 | contig 21216 bp, 17 predicted proteins | sample 5358111 | NCBI WGS metagenome assembly VFSW01 (sample SAMN11554181, study PRJNA540505) | mine drainage metagenome | isolation source: sediment from site ElyBrook_90M | place: USA: Ely Copper Mine, Vershire, VT | collected 2017
CCGGCCGGGGACCCGGGCCGGCTGCGGCCCGCCCACGTGGTGCAGCTGGGCGCCGGTCCTTCGTGCGACTTCACCGGTACCCCCGTCCCATGGCCGCGCGCCGCCCGGACGACGACGATCCGGGTGGCCGCCGATCCAACGGTCCGGGCAGACCCGAGGCGTCGACAACCGGGCCGCGCACCGTCGTTGCCCTCGCTCTTCAGGGGCGGTGGACTCCACCGCAGCAGAGGACGCGCGGTGCGCGGCAACGGGTCGAGTGACAGGCACTCCCGGCCGACGGGCCGGACGAGCGGGTCGGCGGCCGCCACCGCACCGGGACCGCCACCGCACCGGGGACCGCCACCGCACCGGGGGCCGCTACTGCACCGGGGACTGCCACCGCGTCCGGTACAGCGATCCGCGCCCGGATGGCGGCTGCAAGCCCCCCGCCCGCGCGCCCCCCTCCGAACCCCGGCGCCGCGGGGCGCAGACGGCGCTGGACCCCCCTCGCGTCCATGTCGTCGCGGATAACGCGCGCCCGTATCACCAGCGCGTGGTCGCGGGTGATCGTCCGCGCGATCCAGTCGATGTACGTCGGCTCCTGAACCTCCACCTCGCCCAGCGTGCTGCCCCGGAACTTGCCGAACTCGAGGACCGTGCCGCGAGCCTCCTCGAGCGAGGGCAGCCGCGGCGACCGTCCCGGGTTCCGCCGCCGCAGGACCGGGCCGCACGGGTCGCTCGACCGGAGCGGCTCCTGGGCGGCGCGCCGTTCGCGGTTGCCAAGCGGCCGATGGCCGTCCAGGGTCACGCCGGCGCGCCCCAGCGTGGCGTTGCGCCGGTGGAAGACCGGCGACGTGTCGAACCGGGCGGTGACCGGCCGTGTGGGCCGGGGCCGGGGAGGTCCCGCCGGTTCGGCGTCGGGGGTCGCCTCGAAGACCGGGCCCGGCGACGTGCCCTCGTGGCGTTGCCGGGTGGCGTCCGCCCGGGCCCGTCGTGCCGGGTCCCGCAGCACGTCGTAGGCCGCGTTGATGCGCGCCATCTGCTTGGTGAGCCGCAGCGCCTCGGCCGGATCGGCCGCGCGGTCGGGGTGATGTTCCCGCGCGAGCTCGCGCCAGCGGCGCTTGATCGCTGCGCCGGACGCGTCGACGGGGAGTCCGAGTACGCGGTAGGGATCGCCATGGAAGGTGAACTGGGGCATTCGGAACGAGCCTAGCCGAAGCCGGCCGGGAGCGCATCGGGAAGGCCCCGACGTACGATCCCGCCATGCCACGCGTGTCCCCGGGAACCCTCAAGGCGTACATCCGCGACGACTACGACGCGGCGGCACCCGGCTGGGAGCCGTTCATGGGCCCCTACTTCCGCGCCCCTGCCGAGCGGCTGGTCGCGGACCTTGCGCCACGGCGCGGCGACCGCTGCCTGGACCTCGCGTGCGGCAGCGGGCTGGTCGCCCGCGCGTTCGCGGTTCGTGCCGGCGCCGCCTGCGTCTCCGCCTGCGACTTCGCGCCGATGCAGGTCCGCGAGGCGCGCGGCGTCCTCGACGCGGCCGGCATGCCGGAGATCGAGGTACGGGTGATGGACGCGGAACGCATCACGTACCCGCCGGGCAGCTTCGAGCGGGTGGGCTGCGGGTTCGGCCTCAACCACTTCCCGCGCCCCCTCGTCGCGCTGCGTGGCGTGCTCCGCGTGCTCTCGCCGGGCGGTCGCGCCGGCTTCACCAGCTGGGGCGGCTTCTCGCCGTCGATCCGCGAACGCTTCGACGAGCGGCTTCTCGACCTCGTGCCCGCCGTCGGGGAGAGCGGGGCGGGCCTCGAGACCGCGTTCGGCCGGCTCTCGGGCCGCAACGGCCGCCCGGAGCGGATCGTCGAACTGCTGGCTCGCGCCGGGTTCGTGGGCGTCGAGCACCGCGGCCATCGGTTCGCCGCCGACTACGTGGACGCTCCCACCTTCGTGGACGCCATGCTGGCACGAGCCGAGCGGGATCTCCGGCAGGCGAACCTGGGCGACACGGAGCGGGCGGAGGTGCGCAAAGCCCTGGTGATGGACCTCTCCCGGTTCGGCCGCCAGGAGTTCGTGGTGCGGCGCACGTTCCACACCGTCATGGGGCGCCGCGCCGCCGGCTGACCTACTCCCAGCGGAAGAAGCGGGCAGAGATCGCGAGACAGACCACGAACCAGGCGGACAGGATCCCGAGGTCGAGCGGGAGCGGCGCGTAGGGAGACCCCCCGACCATGACCTGGCGCAGCGCGTCTCCCAGGTAGGTGAGCGGGAGCACGGCCGCCACCGGTCGCAGCACCGACGGCATGATCTCGATCGGGAAGAAGACGCCCGACAGGAACATCATGGGGAACTGGATCACCTGGACGATCCCGTTGGCGGCGTCCTCCGTGCGCGCGAACGAGGCCACCACGTACCCGATCGAGATGAACGTCAATGCGCCCAACACGACGATGGCGACCATCAGCCACAGTGCGCCCAGCACGGTGACGCCGAAGACCGCCACGCCGATTCCCAGGATCAGGACGGCCTGACCGATCCCGATCAGCAGGCGCAGCACGACGTTGCTGCCCACCAGCGTCCAGCGCGGCAGCGGGGTGGCGCCCAGCCGCTTCAGGATCAGCTTCTCGCGCTGGGCGACCAGCGGGACTGCCCCGAACACCCCCAGCTGCATCAGCGCCATGCCGAGGATCCCGGGCACCAGGAACGCCGCGTTGGAGAGGTCCTGCGTCTGGAGCGAGCGGTCCACGGTGGCGAGGATCGGCCTGCCGCCGAGCAGCGCGAGGTTGGTGGTGCTGACGACCTGGGCGACGACCTGCCGGATGGTGGCGCTGCTGGTCTGCTGGCTGGGGTCGGTGTAGACGTCGAGCGGCACCGTACCGGGGCCCGCCGTGATGGGGCCCGTGGTGGCCGCCGCCCCCGCCCCTGCCCCTGCAGCGGACGAACCGCGTGCGGCGGCGACCGCCGCGCCGTATCCCTTCGGCACGACCACCACGCCGTTGAGCGACCCCTTGCGCATCGCGTCGAGGGATGCGGACAGCGACCCGTCCTGCAGCTTCAGCAGCGGGACCCTGGCGAACCCGTCGCGCAGCAGCGCCGAGGCCGCCGTGCCGTCCTGGTCGACCCAGCCGATGCTGTACGAGGGCGTGCCGCCGCCCGAGAAGATGGCGCCGAAGAGCAGGATGAAGATCACCGGGAACGCGAACGTCCAGAACAGCGCCGTGCGATCCCGCACGAAGCTGCGGATGTTGGCGGCGGTGAGGGTCAGGAACGCGGACATCGGCTCACTCCCGCAGCGCGTGGCCGGTCAGGTCCAGGAACACGTCCTCCAGGGTGGCGCGCCGGATCCCCAGGTTCTCCGGGTCCCGGCCGAGCGTCTCCGTGCGGGCCAGCAGCGCACCGATGGTGGCGGCCACGTCCGACGTGTAGAGCACCGTCTCGCCGTCCTCGATGACAGCCCGCTTGACCTGGGGCAGCCTGCCGAGCTCCGCCAGGTCGAGCCCGGGCAGCGTGTCGAAGTGCACGGCGCGCTCGCGGAAGCGCCGCGTGACCAGCTCCTCGACCGTGCCGAGCTCGAGCACGTGCCCGTGGTCCATCACGGCGACGCGGTCGCAGAGCTGCTCGGCCTCCTCCATGTAGTGCGTCGTGAGCAGCACCGAGGTGCCCTCGCTCCGCAGGCGCAGCACGAGATCCCAGAGCGAGCGGCGTGCCTGCGGGTCCATGCCCGTCGTGGGCTCGTCCAGGAACACGAGCTCGGGCTCGTTCACCAGGGCGAGCGCCACGGAGAGGCGCTGTCGCTGGCCGCCGGACAGCTGGCGCGTCTGGGCGTGCCGCCGCTCCCCCAGGTCGACCGCCTGGACCAGCCACTCCGTCGGCCGGCTGCGGGCGTAGAAGCTGCGGAACAGCTCGAGGACCTCGGTGACGGTCAGGAATGGATACAGGGCGGCCGTCTGGAGCTGGACGCCGATTCGCTGCTTGACCTGCTCGGGGGCATGGGCGGCGTTCACGCCGAGCACGTGCACGGTTCCGTCATCCGGCCGGCGCAGGCCCTCGAGGATCTCGACCGTGGTGGTCTTGCCGGCGCCGTTGGGCCCGAGCAGCCCGAAGATCTCGCCGCGGCGCACCTCGAACGAGATCCCGTCCACGGCGAGGACCTCGCCGTAGCGCTTGCGAAGCCCCACGACCTCGATGACGGGGGCGTCGTCGGTTCCAGTCACGTGGACCCCCCCTGCCGGCCGTCCGCGCTCACGTTCTTCGAAGGACCGGCAACCCAGTCGGACAGATCGTACACGGCCGTGGGCGACTCTACGCCCAGCATCCCGGCGGCCGACTCGGCCGGGGCCCGCCGACGGCGCAACGCGTCGATGGCCGCGTCGTCGCCGACGTCGTGACCCACCTCCTCCGAGAGGAGCCAGCGCACCTCGAGCAGGTCGCAGTAGGCCTGCACCAGGTCGACCACCGGCAGCGTGAGCGCGGCAAGCCGCGCGAGCGCCGGCCGCACGATGTCCGCCAGCCAGCGCTCCGCGGCGCGGGCCTCGGACACCGGTTCGTGCTCCCGCCGTTCGAGCTGCCCGCGGTACGCGTGCAGGTCGTTGAGCAGGATGGTGGCCTGCCCCTCGCCGACGTCCATCCCGGTGAGGCGGCGCAGCTCGGTGGCGTGGAAGCGCCGCCCCGCCACCGCGACACGCAGCCGCAGACGGTCGCCGCCCGCGTGCCCGTCGGACTCGCCGCCGGTCATGCCGAGAGCCGCCCCGGCCTCATCGCCGGCCACGGCCCCGGGCGAGCCACCCGGCGGACCGGGCTCGAACGAGAGCTCGTCCACGGCGAACCCGAGCTCGTTGAGGCGCCGGACGCGTGCCTCGACGCGGTAGCGGTCGCCCGGACCGATGGTCTCCTCGCGATGCAGCTCGTCCCACAGCGAGCGATAGCTCTGAGCCACCCGCTCCGCGGCCTCGAAATCCTCGTCGATCAGCTCGCTCGGCCGCCCGATCTGCGCACCGATGTCGGCCAGGTCCCCGGCCACGTTCTCGACCAGGATCTCCAGGTCGTACGCGCGCTGGCCGTCGCTGAGCGTCGGGTGGATCTCGCTCGTCTCGGCGTCGACCAGGAACGCCTGGAGCGTCTGGCCGTCGCGACGGAACAGGGTGTTCGCCAGCGAGCAGTCGCCCCAGAACGCCCCGTTGCGATGCAGGTCCACCATGAGCCACGCCATGGAGTCGAGCAGGCGGTCGCGGGGCTTGCGCGCGCTGGGCGGAATGCGTTCGAACAGGCGGCGGAACTGGAACGAGCCGGCGAGATAGTCCGTGACGAGAACCGCCGGCTCGTCCTCGCCCCGCTCCACGAGGCCGAGAGCCCGAACGGCCGGGAACTCGCGGCGCTCGAGCTCGCGCAGGTTCTCGTATTCGCGGTGCGCGACGCCGACGGGCATCTCCTTGAGCGCGTACAGGACCCCGTCCACGTCCACGAAGCGCACCACGTGACGGCTGGCCCCCACCGGCATCTCGCGGAACGCCACGCCCTCGGCGGGCCACGCCTCCAGCGGGCGGAGCCAGGGGAGCGCGAGCATCGATGCGGTGGCGCTGCGCAGGCGGATCGAGATCGGCGACATCGCGCAGAGTCTACCGGCGCCCACCACCGGCACCCATCACGGGTCCCGGCCACTGCCCGTGGCGACCGGCGCACGCGGCCGGGCCGGGCGTCACGCGCGGAGGGTGATCTCCCCGCCCTGGATCGAGATCGGCAGTGCCGTGAGCGGCACGTTGGTGGGGCCGGCGACCGGCTGCCCGTTGTTGCGAGGGTCGAACTCGGCGCCGTGGCACGGGCAGACCAGCATCACCGCCTGCGGATCGAAACCGACCGTGCAGCCCGCGTGGGTGCAGACGGCATCGAAGGCCGCGAACTTGCCGCTGCCGAGCGACACCACCACCCCGGGATCGCCCGGCGCGGCGTTCCCGATCGCGGTCGGTACCTGGAACCCGTACGCGCCGGCCTGCACCACCGCCGCGGTGGTGGCGATGGCCAGCGGGTTGGAGCCCCCGGCGGCGGCCGCGGAAGAGGCGGCGGGTCCGGAAGAGGCCGAGGACGAGCCGGTGCCCGTCTGCGCGGACGCCCCGGTCCCGGCCGTGCCGGCGCTCGACAGGCCCGCGCCGGACGACGGCATCAGCAGGTCGTGCAGCGGCCGGGCGACCACGGCGAGGACGATGGCGCTCAGCCCGAGCACGCCCGCGTGCAGCAGGTGCCGGCGCTCGGCCGACACCGGGGCGGGGGCCGGCGCGTGGCGCCCGCGTGGCACCGGGAAGAACTGCCGGTCGAGCCACGGCCCGAGCACGTACAGGTCTCCGTGGCCGGCGATCGCGAGCGTCACGAAGCCGAGCCCGTAAGGCAGATCCTGGCCGTAGTAGTACGGGTGCACGCTCCAGGACGCGGTCAGGAAGAACAGCAGCGAGAGTCCCGCGCCACCCCACGCGGCGGCCCGGAACGCGATGCCCGAGAGCACGCCGAGGCCCACGGCGATCTCCGCGAGCGCGATCAGCACGCCCATCAGCCACGCGTTCGGGATGGCCACCGCCGTGATCAGCGGCGCGAGCGGCGAGGCGTGGGCATATCCCTGCAGCTGCGCCAGGATGCTGGTCCTCGACGTCAGGTCGAGGAAGGTCGGGTCGAGCGCGATCTTGTCGATGCCCGCGTAGAGGAACGTGAAGCCCGCGAACAGGCGGAGCGGGAGGAGCGCGGACGCGGCGATCGATCCCGCCGACGGGAGCGACCTTCCCTGCGACTGGCCCTGGCGCGACCCGGGCACGGGCTGGCGCGACCCGGGCATCGGCTGGCGCTGCGGCGCCGGACTCGATCCGGGCGGTTCACGGTCCTGCGGCGCGGGCGCAGCGCCGGGGATGAGGGATCCGGCGCCGTATGAGGGCTCGGACGGCAGCGTCCCGCCACCGCGTGCCTCGAACGATCGCCTGCTTCCACCTCGACGTGAACGCGCCAATGCCCGGTCTCCACTGCTGAGTGCCCGGCGAGTCTGGCAGACGCACGTTGCGACCGCGCGGCGAGGAGGTGAAGCTTTCGCCACGGAGCTCGCCGGAAACCGGAGGCTCAGAGGCGCCTGCGCAGGTAGACGGCCACGCCCTGCTCGTACCCGACCGACTCGTACAGCTGGAGCGCCCCCGGCCGGTGCCGCCCGGCCGTCACCTCGATGAACGCGCATCCCTGCCGTCGGGCGTGTTCCTCGGCCGCGATCATCAGCTCGTGCCCGACCCCGCGCTCGCGGACGCCCTCGTCCACCACGAGCGCGAGGACCCGCGCGATCCAGTCGCCGTGCTCGAAGCGCGGCATGACGTGCACCGCCACGAACCCGACCACCTCGTCCCGGGCCGTCGCGACGAGGACGGCCGAGCGGCCGTCCTCCCAGTTGTCCAGCCGCTCGACGATGTCGCTCGGCCCCGCCGGGTAGCCCTCTGCCGTGAACAGGGCCGCGATTGCCGGGGCATCGTCCCGGGTGGCGGCCCGGAGCAGCCACTCCCCCGGTGCGGTCACGGTCGCGGCCTCGATCGTGGCCAGCGACCGGCCAGCCGGGGCGGTGCCACGGGCGCCGGCATGAACCAGGCGCGTGCGGCGAGGAGCCCGGTGAGGACCAGGGCCGGGACCACCAGGTTCGCCGTGAAGAAGATCCAGAAGCCCAGGTCGCCCAGCGGCGCGCCCGGGCGCAGCATCCCGAGGTCGGCGATCCCCGAGATGATGTAGGCGACGCAGGCCACGACCCCGAGCATCCACCCGAGGAGCGTGCGGCCCGGCACGCCGAGCCCGCCGCCCAGGGCGAGCAGCGCGAACAGGGCGGACCAGAGCGGGGACGGCGGCGCCACGGCGATCGACTCGGGCATCGGGATGGCCATCACGCCGCTGCGGGCGATGGCCACGGTATCGGCCAGCCCCATGAACGCGCGGACCAGCAACGCAAGTGCGAGCGCCACGAGAACCAGGCGGCTGTGGCGCGCCGCGACTCCATTCACACCGCGCACCCTATCACCCGCCACCAAACCGGGACCGGCAGCGCCCGCGCAGTACCATGCAGCCCGCGGGCATCCGGCCCGCGCCTCCGATCGAAGGAACGGGTGATGGATCGTCTCGCGCGTCCGGTCGGCCTCGGGCTCGCTGCCCGCGGCGAGGTGGACGAGGTCGTCTCGTGGAGCGCGCAGGCCCGGGCAGCCGGACTCGACTCCGTGTGGGTCCACGACAGCTACTTCGAGCGCGACGCGGTCACCTTCGTGAGCGCGATCGCCTCCGAGCTCGGCGCCGACGAGACGCCCGACGGCTTCCGGATCGCGCTCGGCGCCGTCAACCCGTACACGCGCCACCCGGTGGTCCTCGCCATGACGGGCTCCGCGCTCGACGAGATGGCGCCCGGGCGGATCGTCATGGGGATCGGCACCGGGCTGCCGCTGCGCCTCCGCCAGATGGGCATCCCCTACGCGCTCGACGAGGCGGTCGACCGGGTGAGCACGGCCATGGACCAGGTCCGGGCGCTCTGGGCGGGCGAGCGACTCCCATCGGCCACGCCGGGGCTGCCGCCCATCCAGCCCATGTTCGAACCGCCGCACCGGATCCCGCTGGTGATCGCCGCGTACCGGAAGGAGCTCGTCGCGCTGGCCGGACGGAAGGCCGACGGCTACCTGGCGCGGCCCGCCGAGTCGATCCCCTCCCTGCGCGGGATCATCGACCGGCTGCGGGCGTCGGCTTTGGAGGCCGGGCGCGACCCCGCCTCGATCGAATCGGCCGGCTACCTGCTCTCGCTGGTGGACCGGACGCGGCGGGAGGCGCTCAATCGCGCCAAGCGCGAGCCGTTCGTGATCTACATGCTCTCGGTGCTGAGCGACATCTCGCTGGCCCGAGCCGGCTTCGAGCGGGAGCTGCGCGACCGGGTCGCGGCGGCCTGGCGCGCCGAGGACTACCACGAGGCATCGAAGCTCATCCCGGACGAGCTGCTCGACGCGTTCATGCTGTGCGGCACCCGCGAGGACGTCGCCGCGAAGGCCATGGCGTTCCACGCCGAATCCGACCTGGACCTCCCCCTGCTGCAGCCGGTGGTCCAGGAGGAGCGGCAGATCGCCGAGTTGATCGCGGCGGCCGGCATCTACGCCGCGCTGCCGGAGCCGGTCTCGTCGCGCGTCGGGTCGCCCCTGGCCGCCGGTATCACCATGGACGGTCGTGCGGCGGCTGCCGCCACACCGACCGGGGGCGTGACGGGACCTGCCGCAGCCGGGCGAGGCGCAGTCGGGGGACCCCCCGGCGGTGCTCCCGAGGCCGGGGCGGACGGATCGGCGCGCGGGCCGGACGGATCGGCCGGCAGGCCGGTCGGTGGCCTGGCCGACGACCGGCGGCTCGGCTTCGGCCCCTGGCTCTGGCGTCGCCTGGGTGCGACCTGGGAGATCCTGCGACCGTTCGCCTACACGGCGTCGGCGATCCCGGTGGCGGCCGGCGGGGCCCTGGCCTTTGTCGACGGGCGATTCGACCCGCTGCTGTTCCTGCTGGCGCTGGCGGGCGGCATGCTGCTGCACTCCGGCACGAACATCGTCAACGAGATCTACGACGTCCGCCAGGGCATCGACACGATCACCTCGCCGCGTGCCAGCCACGCCATCGTGAAGGGCCGGGTCACCGAGCGCGGCGCGTACGCGCTCGCGATGGTGGCCTTTGCGCTTGCCACGCTGCTCGGCATCGGGCTGATCGCGGCGCGGGGGCTCCCGATCGCGGTGCTCGGCGTGCTGGGCCTGGCAGCGGGGTACTTCTACACGGCCCCGCCGTTCCAGTACAAGTACCGGGCGCTCGGCGTGCCGCTCGTGTTCGTGCTGATGGGCCCGATCATGACGGTGGGCGGGTACTTCGCCGCATCCGGGAGCTGGTCGGTGAACGCGCTGGTGCTGTCGATCCCGGTGGGGTGCCTGGTCGCCGCGATCCTGCACGGCAACGAGTGGCGCGACATCAGCGAGGACACCCGCGCGGGGATCGTCACGCTGTCGTCCCGGATCGGGAAGGAGTTCGCGCACTACGCGTACCTGGGGCTGATCCTCGGCGCATACATGACGCTCTCCATGGCCGTGGCGCTGCACCTCATCCCCGTCGGTGCCCTGCTCGCGATCCTGTCGCTGCCGTTCCTGGCGCAGGTGCTCCGCTCGGCCGAGCTCGGCGCCACCGGCCAGGCGCGGGCGATCGCGATGATCGATCTGCAGACCGCCCGGCTGCACCTGGCGTTCGGTGCCCTGCTGGTGATCGGGGTCGTGATCAGCGTCTACCTGCGCTGACCCCGCGGCGGCCGGCGTCGACACGACGATAATCATCCGGTCGCACGGAGGTGGTGGTCATGGGTCGGACGGTCGGTCGGGGCTCCCGGCTGTTTCGCGACATGACACGCCGGCGCAGGGCGCGGAAGCTCGCGCGCACGTCCGCGTCCGCCGCCGCGGCCCTGGTCGACGAGACGCTCCGGCTGCGCGCCGAGGTCGAGGCGCTGGCGGCGAGGCTCGGGCCGGCCCTGGAGGATGCCCGGAACGCGGTCTCGGATGCGGAGGGATGGCTGCGGCCCGTGGTGGGCGACGCACGCCAGGCGTCGAGCGAGGTGCGCCAGGCGGTGGGTGACGCGCGCCAGGCGGTGGGCGACGCGCGCCAGGCGGTGGGCGAGGTTCGCCGGGCGGCGATGGCCCGCGCGGGTGCGGCCGGCGAACGGCTCGGTCCGGCGATCCAGGAGGCGCGCGAGGAGGCGTCCCGCCGGGCGGGCGCGGCGGCTGAGCGGCTCGCTCCGGCGCTCCACGACGCCCGGGACGAGACCCGGCGGCGGGTCATCGAGGCAGGCGGCAGGCTCGACCCGCTCCTGGCGGACGCCTCGCACCTGGCAGAGCGCGCGACCCGGCTCGCGGAACGGGCCGGGCGCGGCAGAGGTGCGGCCGGCGGCGTCGACGATGCCCCGGCGCCGGCTGTCCCGCGGGCGAGATTCCGGCGGCTGGGCTCCCCGCCGGCATCGTCCCGCGTCCCGGCGGCGGCCACGGCGGTGTCCGACGCGGCAGCCGTCCTGAACGAGACCCCCGGGCTCGCGCCGGTGGCCGTCGGGCTCGCCGCCGCCCAGGCGTGCTTCGCCGCGACCTTCCGCGGGCCGCGCGATCGCTTCTGGGACAGCATGACCCTCACCGGGCTGGCCCTCGGCGGGTACGCGCTGCTCGCACGCCCCGCGCTGCGCTCGACCAGGATCCGCCCGGCCCACGTCGCGCTCGGGGCCGCGTCGGCCGCGGTGCTCTACGGGACCTTCGCGGTCGGGGATCGCGTCGCGCGCCGCATCGTCCCGTCCGGCTCGCAGGACATCGCGGAGATCTACGCCCTGCGCGACCTTCGGCCGCGGGGCGAGATCGCGCTCCGCCTGGTCACGGTCATCGGGCCGGCCGAGGAGCTGTTCTGGCGCGGGCTGGTGCAGGGCGGGCTGATGACCCGCTACGGCCGGTGGCGCGGCGCGGCGCTGGCCGCCGCGGCCTACGGCGGCGTCCACGTGGTGACCGGCAACTTCACGCTGTTCGGCGCGGCCGGGATCGCCGGCGCGCACTGGTGCGCGCTCTACGCCGCCGGCGTGCCACTGGGCGCGCTGGTGGTCAGCCACCAGCTGTGGGACGTCTGGATCTTCCTGGTCCAGCCGACGGGCGACGTGGGCGGACCGGCGAACCCGTGACCGGCCGGGACATTCCCCGCGGAAGACGGCTCGTGCCACGCGGCGACCGCGGCGCGCCACGCAGAGGCCGCTGCACGCCACGCACAGGAGGACACCCGCGGTGATGCCGTCCAGCCTCGAGATCGCCCGCTCCGTCACTCCGCGCCCGATCCTCGAGGTCGCCCGCGAGCTCGGCCTTCACGACGACGAGGTGGAGCTGTACGGGCCGGTCAAGGCCAAGGTCCGCCTGGAGGGCATCGAGCGGCTGGAGCGCGAGGCGGCGACGGCAGGGCGCCGGGGAAAGTACGTGGTCGTCACCGCGATCACCCCCACGCCCCTCGGCGAGGGCAAGACCACGACCACGGTGGGGCTGGTGCAGGGGCTCAACCGGATCGGCCACCGGGCCGCGGTCAGCATCCGCCAGCCATCCCTGGGACCCGTGTTCGGCATCAAGGGCGGCGCGGCCGGCGGCGGCTGGAGCCAGGTGATCCCGATGGAGGACTTCAACCTCCACCTGACCGGCGACAACCACGCCGTCGGGGCCGCGCACAACCTCGCCGCGGCCTTCCTGGACAACTCGATCGCCCACGGCAACCCGCTCGGCATCGACCCCCTCTCGATCCTGTGGCCGCGGGTGGTGGACATCTCCGACCGGGCGATCCGGCACGCGGTGGTCGGGCTGGGCGGGCACGAGAACGGGTACCCGCGGGAGGCGGAGTGGCAGATCACGGTCGCCTCGGAGGTCATGGCGGTCCTCGCGCTGGCCACCGACCTGCAGGACCTGCGGGTCCGCCTGGGCCGGATCGTCCTCGCCAGCACGTTTGACGGCCGGCCCGTGACCACCGAGGACCTCGGGGTGGCGGGCGCCATGACGGTGCTCCTGCGCGACGCCATCAAGCCGAACCTGCTGCAGACGCTGGAGGGCGGACCGGCGTTCGTGCACTGCGGGCCGTTCGCCAACATCGCCCACGGCAACTCGAGCATCCTGGCCGACCGGCTCGCCCTGGCCACCTGCGACATCGTGTGCACCGAGGCCGGCTTCGGCGCCGACCTGGGCGCCGAGAAGTTCTTCGACATCAAGTGCCGCGCCTCGGGGCTGCGGCCGGACGCTGCCGTGCTGGTGGCGACCGTGCGCGCCCTCAAGATGCACGGCGGAGTCGGGCGGGTGGTCGCCGGCCGGCCGCTCGATCCCGCCCTCACCGCCGAGGACGTCGAGGGCGTTCGGCGTGGCTGCGCCAACCTCGCGGCGCAGATCGAGGTCGTGCGCCTGTACGGCGTGCCGGTGGTGGTGGCCATCAACAGCTACCCGACCGACACGCCCGCGGAGGTCGAGGCGATCCGCGGGGCCGCGATGGCGGCGGGCGCACGGGGGGTGGCCGTGGCGGACCACTTCGCACGGGGAGGCGCCGGCGCAGAGGTGCTCGCCCGCGAGGTCTGGGACGCGGCCGTCGAGGGTGCCCCGGACTTCCGCTTCCTCTACCCCGACGAGCTCTCGCTGCGGGAGAAGATCGAGGCGATCGCGGTGCGGGTGTACGGCGCGTCGGGCGTGGATGAGCTCCCCGCGGCCACGAAGGCACTCGACGCGTACGAGGCACTCGGCTTCGGCGGCCTGCCGGTGTGCATGGCCAAGACCCACCTGTCGCTCAGCCACGACCCGGCCCGCAAGGGGCGCCCGTCCGGGTTCCGGGTCCCGATCCGGGAGGTCCGCCTCTCCGCCGGGGCGGGCTTCGTGACCCCGCTGCTGGGCGAGATGCGGACCATGCCGGGGCTGCCGTCCCACCCGGCGGGGGAGAAGATCGACATCGATGAGAACGGCGAGATCGTCGGCCTGTTCTGAGGCAGGCCGCGCGCGAGGGCAGCGGCGGGTCGGCCCCGCCAGCACGAGGAGACGATGATGGCAGATGCACCGGTCTCTGCCGCCGACCTGCAGGGGTTCCACCTCTTCGCCGGCCAGCCCGAGCCCGACCTGGCGGGGCTCGCGTCGGCCGCCCGCTACCGACGCCTGGCCGACCGCGAGGTGCTGGCGGTGCGTGGCGAGCGTGCGACCGACGTCGCGCTGGTCGTGTCCGGCCGGATCGCCCTCTACGTGGAGCACGAGGGCCGGCCCGTGCTGGTCATGACCCTGGGGCCGGGCGACATGCTCGGCTGGTCGATCCTGCGGGAGGATCCGGCCGCGCTCACCACCGCCCGCTCTTCCGGGCCGACCGAGCTGATCGAGATCCCCGCGGAGCGGCTGCTCGACGCGGCCACCGGCTGCACGCCCATGGCCCAGACCCTGGTCCGGCGGCTTTTCGGGATCGCCGCCGACGACCTGGAGGCCACCCGCGCCCAGCTGCTGCGATTGGGCCGGGAAGGGCTGATCACCGCCGGTTGACCCGGTTCCCGGGCACGCTATGCTCCGCCCCACGATGGCATGGCACCAGGCGTCGTTCGGGCCCTTCCCACCGGGCGGGCTCCAGGCGCTCGCGCCGCACGTGACGGCCTACTACACCGAGGCGTACCCGTGCTCCAACGCGGCCGTCGTGCGGGGCACCGAGGCGACCCTGGTCTTCGACGCCACGCTGTTGCGCCAAGCGCGGGTCCTCCGGCATGCCGTCGACGCGGCCCCACCGCCACTGCGCGAGCTGGTGATCTCGCACTCCCACAACGACCACGCCCACGGCGCCATGCATTTCGCTCCGCCCGCGCGGACCTGGGCGTCGCGCTTTGCTCGCGATCGCCTGGCCTACTGGGCCACACGGGACCTCGAGCCGTTCGCCGAGGAGATGCGGGCGCTGAACCCCGAGCTCGCGGCGGAGTACGCGGAGGTCCGCATCGTGGTGCCCGACCGGATCGTCGAGGGCCGGGCGGTGATCGAGCTGGGCGGCGGGGTGCGCGTCACGCTGCACTCGGAGGCGCTGGCCCACACGGCCGGCGACCTGTGGGCCATGGTCGAGCCGGACGGCATCGTCCTGTGCGGCGACCTCTGGTTCAACGGCCACGAGCCGTACCTGGGGAACGGCTCGGCGGAAGGATCGCTGACGGCGCTCCGACACCTGCGCGAGTCGGGCGCCGCCGTCTTCCTCCCCGGCCACGGCCCGGCGGGGCAGATCGCCGCGGACCCGGACGAGCCGATGGGCCGCTACTGCCGGTGGGTGATGGAGCGCACGTCCGAAGGGCTGGCGCGCGGGCTCTCCGGCGAGTCGCTCCGCGCCGCCGTCCGGGCCGAGTTCATGGCGCAGCGCGACCGCCACGGGGGCATCCGGTTCATCAACGAGTGGCCGTCGTTTCTCGAGGACGCGGTCGAGGCGACCGAGGAGGAGCAGCGATCGACGGCCGGGTGAGCGTGACGATCGCCCGCGAGACGGGCGCCGGCGGCGGCGACGTGGGCCGGCTCCTGGCGGACCGCCTGGGGGCGGACCTGGTGGACGGCTCCCTGATCGACGAGGTCGCCCGGCGCCTGCAGCTGCCGCGGGAGGAGGTCGAGGGCGAGGACGAGCAGCCGCGCTCCCTGATCGGCCGGCTGCTGCGCGGCATGGCGCTGGCGGAGGGCCCCATCGGCACCGAGACGGCGCTGGGCGAGGCGGTTCCGGGCGACCCGCACGACGCGGTGGTGGCCCTGACCGCCCAGGTCATCCGCGAAGCCGCCCGCGCCGGCAACGTGGTGATCGTGGGCCGCGGTGCCTGCTTCGTGCTGGCGGACCGGCCCGACGCGATCCACGTGTTCCTCTGCGCGCCGGTCGAGGTGCGCGTGCGCCGGCTGGTCTCGCTGTGGAACACCGACGAGGCCACGGCCCGCCGCCGCCTGCTTGCCGACGATGCCAGGCGCCGCGCCTACGTGCGCGAGGTCCATGACCGCGAGTGGCGGGACCCACTCAACTACGACCTGTCGATCAACACCGGCCGGGTCGGCTTCGAGGACGCCGCCGCGATCATCCTGGCGCTCGCCGCGAGGCGCCGGCTCCTCACCCCTCGGTGAGGATCGTCCGTGCCACCCGCCTCGCGAGCGTCATGACGGTGACCATGGGGTTGACGCCCGACGCGGTCGGGAAGAGCGAAGCGTCGGCCACGTACAGGCCCCGGATCGTGCCGCCCGCCGTGTCCGACCGGACCCGGCCCCACGGGTCGCAGGCGCTGCTCCGCGGGTTCGACCCCGCGCGCGCCGTGCCCATCTGGTGGGCCGAGAAGAGGAAGCCCCGGTTCGGCGAGAAGTCGAAGGCGGCAAGCTCGCGGAGATAGGCGTTCCAGGCATGCGGCGCCACCGCGGGCCCGCCGCCGCCGGCACCCACCGGGCCGGTCAGGGTCGCCGTGAGCGACAGCGACCTCGTCGGGGTGCCCAGCGCCAGCACCTCGAGCGCGCCCGCCGCGCGGGCCAGCCGGGCCATCTCCACGAGCGCCCGGCGCGCGGTCCGCACGTCCGGCGGCGCCAGGCGGTACTCGATGCGGACCCTGCCCGAGCGCGTCGGCCGCACGCGGCCCGATCCCTGGTCGCGCACGATACCGATGAACGGCGCGTAGGAGCGCGCACGGGCCATCCACACCGCGTGGTCGGCCGCGCCCGCCCAGGGGAAGGCCATGGCGATCAGCCCGGGGTGCCCGGGGGCCGACTCGATGAGGAAGCCACCGTGGGCGGGGCCGTGGTGCTCCCGGTCCGCGCTTCCCGGCCGCAGGAACTGGTTGCAGCTCGCGGCCTGCATCGTCCCGCGCCACATCTCGACCGGCCAGGGCATCCGCCCGGCGACCACCGCCACCGGGTGCAGCCGCAGGTTCGAGCCGACCGCGGGGTGGGTCACCCCGCTCCTGGTCAGCACGGCGGGCGTGCGGAGGGTCCCGGCCGCGACCACCACCTGCCGGGCGTGCACGGTGAACGGCCGGACGGATCCGTCGGGGAGCTCGACCCGGCCGGTCACCCCCGCGGCCCTCCCCTGCTCCATCACCACGCGCTCGACCGCCGCACGGACCAGGAACCGGGCCCCGTGCCGTGCCGCCGTGGCGAGGTGGGCGCGCGGCCCCGATCGCTTCGCGCCACGCCGGCAGCCGAAGCCGCAGGCGCCGCAGTCCCCGCACCGGTCCGCGTCCCGCATCAGCGGTGCCGCGTCCCAGCCGAGTCCGGCCGCGCCGTCGAGGATGGCGCGGTCCTTGGGCGGGATCCCGGGGGACGGCGCAACGCCCAGCTCGGACTCCAGCGCCGCGACGTCGGCGGCCGTCACGGGCCCGTCGAACCCCTCGAGTCCGTGCCGGGCAGCCCATTCGGCACGGAGCCACTCCGGCGGCGCGAAGCAGGTCGCCCAGTTCACGACCGTGCCGCCGCCCAGCGTGGAGCCGGCCAGGATCGCCACGCCGAGATCGGCCGTCGCGGTCAGGCCGCGGTCCAGGTAGAGGCGATCGAACCCGTCCAGCTCGCGGCCGGTCATCCCGGTCTCGGGCAGGTACGCGCCGGCCTCGATCACCAGCACGTCGCGGCCCGCGGCGGCCAGCACCGCCGCGACCACGCCGCCGCCCGCGCCGCTCCCCACGATCGCGACATCCGCCTCCAGGGCGATGGGCCCCGTCGCTCGCGCCAGCGGCGCGGCAGCCTGCGGCCCGGCAGCCTCGGGCGCGGGTGCGGCAGCCTCGGGTGCGGCAGCCTCTGGCGCGGCCACCTCCAGCGTGCGGATCGCCGGAAGCTCCTCCGTGACGGGCTCGTCGACCGGCCGGTAGCCCATGCGGCCCCAGAGCACGTTGCCGTCTCCCCCCGCCGGCCCGGGATCGGCGTACGCGAGGAAGCATGCCAGCCGCTTCAGCGTCTGGAAGGCGGTGCGCCGCTGCGGCACACGGCTGGTGGCCCACCGGAGGAGCATCGCCTCGCGCCGCTCGGCCGGCACGTCGCGGAAGCGCACCGCGCCGTGGCCGAGGAGCGCGTTCGCCGGCCGGCTGTCGAACGCCCGCAGCACCAGGCGGAGCATGCGCAGGTCGGCCGGATCGGCCACCTCCGAAAGCAGGGCCGCGGCCATCCTCGAGCGGCGGATGGCGCCACCCGGCACGAACGTCTCGAAGATCGCCGCCAGGCGCGCGAGGTCGGCCGTCGACCAATCGGGCGGAGCCACGGGCTCGGCAGGTCGCCCCGCCGCGGGGCCGGGCGCGATCACGCGACCAAGGACCGCTCGGGCCGGACGAAACCGGGGCGCCCGACGGTCACCCGCGCTCGAACCCCTGTGCCGGGACCGGCGGGCAGCGCAGGGGGCGGTCCTCTCGGTAGCCCAGCAGGTAGTCGGCCTGGATCAGCGTATGGAGCTGGCTGGTTCCCTCGTAGATCACGGCCGCCTTGGAGTTGCGCAGGTAGCGCTCCACCGGGTAGTCGCTCGAGTAGCCGTAGGCGCCGTGGACCTGGATCGCGTCCAGCGCCGACTGCACCGCGTGCTCGGTGCAGAACCACTTGGCCAGGCTCGTCTCCCGTGTGCTGCGCAGACCCCGGTTCTTCAGAGCGGCCGCCTGCCAGCACAGCAGCCGGCCCGCTTCGATCCCCTGGCCCATCTTGGCGATCATCTGCTTGACCAGCTGGTGCTGGCCGATCTCGCGCCCGAAGGTGTGCCGTTCGTGCGCGTACCTGACCGACGAATCCAGGCACGCCTGGGCCAGCCCCACCGCCCCGCTCGCCACCGTGTAGCGGCCCTGGTCGATGGCGCTCATGGCGATCACGAAGCCCTCGCCCTCCTCGCCCACCCGGTTCTCGACCGGGACGCGGACCTGGTCGAAGAAGAGGGTGCCGGTGTTCCCGGCGTGGATCCCCATCTTGCCGTGGATGGTCCCGGTGCTGAAGCCGGGCATGCCGCGCTCGACGATGAACGCGGTGATGCCGCGGTGCCCCAGCGCGCGGTCCAGGGTGGCGAAGACCAGGAAGTGGTCGGCCACGTCGGCCAGGCTGATCCAGATCTTGGAGCCGTTGAGCACGTACGCGTCGCCGTCACGGCGGGCGCTCGTCTGCAGGTTCGCGGCGTCGGTGCCCACCCCGGGCTCGGTGAGGCCGAAGGTGGCGATCTTCTCGCCCCGCGCCTGTGGCACCAGGAAGCGGCGCTTCTGCTCCTCGGTTCCCCACTGCAGGAGCGTCAGCGAGTTCAGTCCGACGTGGACGCTCATGATCACGCGGAACGCCGTGTCGGCCCGCTCGAGCTCCTCGCACAGGAGCCCGAAGCTGACGTAGTCCAGCCCGGGGCCGCCGCACGCCTCCGGGATCGGGGCGCCCAGGAAGCCCAGCTCGCCCATCTTCGCGAAGACCTCGCGGTGCACCTCGCCCCGCTCGTCCCACTCGCGGATGTAGGGCAGGATCTCCGCCTCGGTGAACTCCCGGGCGCTCTGCTGCACCAGCCGCTGCTCCGGGCTCAGGGTGAGGTCGATCACGGGCGGCGATCCTTTCGCGAGCTGTCCGGGCGCTGCGCTGGGACGGGGCCGGGGAGACGGGCGGGCAGCCTCCGTATTGTATGAGGGCGCACGTCCGGCCAGGCCGCCATGGCGATCTGTCAGGCGCGCCCTTCGCGAGCGGATCGGGGTTGACCGTAGTAGGCGCCGGGGCCGTGCTTGCGTCGGAAGTGCCGGTCGAGCAGCGCCTCCGGGATCGGTTCGGCGTCGGGGCGGATGGCCAGCGTATGGATCGCGATCCTGGCGACCTGCTCCAGGGCGATCGCGTTGACCAGCGCCTCCTCGGGAGTTGCGCCCCAGGTGAACGGCCCGTGGCTCGCGTCCAGGCAGGCAGGTACCTCGGCGGGATCGATCCGGCCCGAGGCGAAGCGCTCCACGATGACGCGCCCGGTGTTGAGCTCGTAATCCGTCGCGATCTCCTCGCTCGTGAGCGCCCGCGTGACCGGCACCGGGCCGTGGAAATGGTCGGCGTGGGTGGTCCCGAGGCAGGGGATCTCGCGCCGTGCCTGTGCCCACGCGGCCGCGTGTGCCGAGTGGGTGTGCACCACGCCCCCGGCCTCGGGAAAGCTGCGGTACAGGAGCAGGTGGGTGGGCGTGTCGGACGAGGGCCGTCCGTCGCCCTCGACCACGCGGCCATCCTCGAGGGCGACGACCACGATGTCCTCGGGGCGAAGCGTCGCGTAGTCCACGCCGCTCGGTTTGATCGCGACGATGCCACCACCGCGATCGATGCCGCTGGCGTTGCCGAACGACAGCACCACCAGGCCCGCCTCCACGAGGCCGCGGTTCGCCTCGCAGACGCGCTCCCTCAGCTCCGCGTATCGCATGCCCGATCCTCCCCTCGCCCGGCCCCGCGAACGTTCAGCCCAGCGCCTTCACCGCCTCGCGCTCGATGGCGAGTCCCCTCCTGTGGCGCGCGAAGAACGCCTCGAAACCCTTCACGTCGTCCGGGTCGGGCCTGACGGGCCGGCCGATGCTCCCGGCGATCCGCTCGTCGAGGTAGTCGGGCAGCGACTGCCCGGCCTCGGCGTCGAGCATGTAGGCGGCCAGCACGGCCATGCCCCAGGCCCCTCCCTCGCCGGCGGTGGCGGGGATGCTGACGGGGACGTTGAGCGCGGCGGCCATCATGCGCTGCCCGGTGTCGCCGCCCTTGAAGAAGCCGCCGTGGCCGCGGATCTCCTCGATGACGACCCCCTCCTGCTCGGTGAGGATGTCCATGCCGGTCCGCATGGCACAGAGCGAGGCGTAGTACATCGCCCGCACGAAGTTCTCCAGGGTGAACCTGCTGTCCTGGTTCCGCGCAAACAGCGGCCGGCCCTCGGTGAAGCCGGTCATGTGCTCGCCCGAGACGTAGTTGATGGAGAGGAGCCCGCCCGCGTCCGGGTCTCCCTGAACCGCGAGCGGCAGGAGCTTGCCGTAGAGGTCCTCGAGCGACGCCTCGGCGCCCAGCGCCCTGGCCACCTGGCCGAAGAGGGTGATCCAGGCGTCGAGGTCGGAGGACCCGTTGTTGGAGTGGGCCATGGCCACGGGACTGCCGTCCGGCGTGACCACGATGTCGATCTCCTCGTGGACGCGGGCCAGGCTCTTCTCCAGCACGATCATCGCGAACACCGAGGTGCCGGCGGAGACGTTCCCCGAGCGCGGGCGCACGGCGTTGGTGGCGACCATGCCCGTGCCCGCGTCACCCTCGGGAGGGCACAGGGGGATGCCGGCCGGGAGTCTGCCCGCAGGGTCTATCAGCTTCGCGCCTTCGGCGGTGAGCTTCCCGGCCGGGCGGCCGGCGGGCAGGACGGCGGGGAGGATGTCCCGGAGCGTCCAGCCCAGCTGGCGCGGCGCGATGAGGGCGTCGAACTTCGCCATCCGCGCGGCGTCCCAGTCACCGCTGCGCGGATCGATGGGGAACATGCCCGAGGCCTCGCCCACGCCCATCCTGTGCTCGCCGGTGAGCTTCCAGTGGACGTATCCGGCCAGCGTGGTGAGGTGGGCGATCCGCGGCACGTGCGGCTGCTCTTCCAGGATGGACTGGTACAGGTGGGCGATGCTCCAGCGCTGTGGCACGGCGAAGTCGAGGAGCGGGGTCAGCTCGGCGCAGGCCCTGCCGGTGATGTTGTTCCGCCAGGTGCGGAACGGCACCAGCAGCTTCCCTTCGACGTCCAGGGCCACGTACCCGTGCATCATCCCGCTGA
>VFSW01004322.1_pt1 | contig 21215 bp, 19 predicted proteins | sample 5358111 | NCBI WGS metagenome assembly VFSW01 (sample SAMN11554181, study PRJNA540505) | mine drainage metagenome | isolation source: sediment from site ElyBrook_90M | place: USA: Ely Copper Mine, Vershire, VT | collected 2017
CGCGCGGACGCGGACTCGCTGGTCACGGAATTGCATCACTGGGGCGGGCGCTTCCGCCATGGGAGCAGGGGCAACCGTCACAGGAGTGGGAGCGGGAGGAGTTTGCCCGCATTCACGATTGGCCTGGGAAGATACATCGTTGGGTCCAGTGCCCCAGCACTCTTTGTAATTGTCGCGCACGACAGACCCATCGATGGAATGGACCAGCGTTGGATAGGTGGTAGCGGCTGCAGCGTGGCTGAGGCATGAGAATGTCAGTGCAACTACAGACAAGCCCAAGCGGACGGTTAGCTTCGAAGGAGAAAACGGGGCAAAAGTCATGATGTAAAAACTCCGAGGATCAGGATGGTTAAGAGTTGCCGATCTTGTGTCTATGGCTTGGGCAAATTGTAGCACGGCATTATAGAGCATTCTTCTTTCGGTGGGTTATGTTAATATTTCGAAGTTCCGATCAACCCATCTTGCGAAATTTCACTCTGCCATGACTGCTTTTGCCAAGGAAACACTGCCCGTCAATCTCGAAGACGAGATGCGTCGTTCCTATCTGGAATACGCCATGAGCGTCATCGTGGGGCGGGCCTTGCCGGACGTTCGCGATGGGCTCAAACCGGTGCACCGTCGGGTGCTTTTTGCCATGCACGAATTGTCCAACGATTATAATAAGGCGTATAAAAAGTCTGCGCGTATCGTTGGGGATGTTATCGGTAAGTACCATCCTCACGGGGATACCGCCGTTTATGACGCCATCGTGCGGATGGCTCAGGATTTTTCCTTGCGTTATCCCCTAGTGGATGGTCAGGGAAATTTTGGTTCGGTGGATGGTGACAATCCTGCTGCGATGCGTTATACCGAAATTCGCATGGCGCGTATGACCCATGAATTACTGGCGGATATTGATAAGGATACGGTGAACTTTGGTCCAAATTATGATGGATCCGAACATGAACCCCTGATTTTACCTGCCCGCTTTCCCAATCTTTTGGTGAATGGGTCCTCCGGTATTGCTGTGGGGATGGCCACCAACATCCCGCCCCATAATCTGGGAGAAATCATTGCCGCCTGCTTGGCGCTGTTGAACAACCCCGAAATTGCCATCGATGATCTGATCGATCTTGTTCCTGCTCCTGATTTCCCCACCAAAGGCATTATTTATGGCACGGCTTCTGTCCGTCAGGGTTACCTGACCGGTCGTGGGCGGGTTCTGATGCGTGCCCGAACCCATGTGGAAGACATCGACAAGGGTGGACGGCAGGCGTTGATCGTCGATGAGTTGCCCTATCAGGTGAATAAGGCCAATCTGATCATCAAGATTGCCGAGTTGGTCCGCGAAAAGCGCATAGAAGGTATCTCTGATCTGCGCGATGAATCCGATAAGTCGGGAATGCGCGTGGTCATCGAACTGAAGCGCAATGAAGTTCCCGAAGTGGTGCTGAATAATCTGTATAAACTCACCCAGCTTCAGGATTCCTTCGGTATGAACATGGTGGCGTTGGTGGACAACCAACCCCGTTTACTCAATCTCAAACAGTTTCTCGAAGCTTTTCTGCGCCATCGTCGCGAAGTGGTCACGCGGCGGACGGTCTTCGAATTGGGCAAGGCCCGAGATCGCGCCCATGTTCTTGAGGGCTTGGCGGTGGCTTTGTCCAATGTCGATGATATCGTCGCTTTGATTCGTAGCGCGGCTTCGCGGGTGGAGGCCAAAATTGCGCTGATGTCTCGAACATGGCCCTCAGCCTTGGTACAGGAGATGTTGTCACGCTCCCCAGAAGATGCTTCACGTCCTGCTGGTCTGCTGGAAGACTTTGGCTGGAAAGATGGGGGTTATCGCTTGTCCGATGTGCAGGCGGTGGCGATTCTGGAAATGCAGTTGCAACGCCTAACGGGGTTGGAACAAGAAAAAATACGTGATGAATATCGAGATATTATGATTAAAATCATAGATCTGCTTGATATTCTCGCAAATCCACTACGGATTACGCGCATCATCGAGGGAGAATTGGTTTTGATCCGCGATACTTTCGGCGATGTCCGCCGCAGTGAGATCGTGGTGAATGCCGAAGACCTCAACATGGAAGATTTTATTACCCCTGAAGACATGGTGGTGACCTTGTCCCACGGCGGTTATTTCAAAGCACAACCCGTGGCTGATTATCGCGCCCAACGACGGGGAGGTCGGGGCAAGCAAGCCGCTGGGACCAAGGACGATGATTTTATCGAGCGCGTGTTTGTCGCCAATACCCATGACCATATTCTGTGTTTTTCCAGTCGGGGGCGGGTGTACTGGTTGCGGGTGTATCAGGTGCCCGCAGGCAATCGCACCAGTCGTGGCAAGCCCATCGTCAACTTGTTGCCGCTGGAAGAGGGAGAAAAAATCAACGCTGTACTCCCCATTAAAACTTTTGACAGCGATCATTTTGTATTCATGGCTACTGCATTGGGTACCGTTAAAAAGACGCCTTTGAGCGAGTTTTCGCGGCCGCGTAGTGCTGGGATTATCGCTCTGGATCTGGATCCGGAGGATTATCTGATCGGGGTGGCGGTAACGGATGGTCAACATGATGTCATGTTGTTCTCTGACGAGGGTAAGGCGGTACGCTTTGCCGAATCCGATGTGCGTCCTATGGGACGCACGGCGCGTGGAGTGCGTGGCATGCGTTTGCCTGAGGGGCAACAGTTGATTGCCCTGCTGGTAGCTGAGCACGAGCGGCAATCGGTGTTGACAGCCACAGAAAACGGTTTTGGCAAACGTACGCCAGTGGAAGAATATACCCGTCACGGACGGGGTGGTCAGGGGATGATCGCCATTCAGACGACGCCGCGCAATGGCAAAGTGGTGAGTGCGGCTTTGGTGGAACCGGAAGACGAACTCATGTTGATCACTACCGGAGGCGTGTTGATCCGGACGCGTGTACAGGAAATTCGGGAAATGAGTCGTGCCACTCAGGGAGTGACCCTGATTGCGCTGGATGCAGGGGAAAAACTGGTGTCGCTGACGCGGGCCGATGAGTCCTCAACGGAAGAAGCGGTGGAATAATCTCATGCGTGCCTATAATTTTTCGGCTGGCCCCGCCACTTTGCCAACGGAAGTCTTGACCCAGGTGCGTGAAGAGTTGTTGGATTGGCAAGGAAAGGGATTGTCGGTCATGGAGCTCAGCCATCGCAGCTCCGAATTCATGCAAATTCTGGCTATGGCAGAGCAGGATCTCCGGGAGGTTCTGGGGGTTCCTGACAATTACCGAGTGATCTTTTGTCAGGAAGGAGCCAGTGCTCATTGGGACATGATCCCTCTCAATCTGCTCCAGGGACGAAGTCGGGCGGATTATATTGAGACTGGGTACTGGTCTTATCGGGCCATCGAGGAAGGGCGTCGCTATTGTCAGGTCAACATTGCCGCATCCAATCGTAGCGATCAGTTCTGCGCCATTCCTGCGCAGAATGACTGGCGCCTTGATCCTGAAGCCGCCTATGTCCACTATTGTTCCAATGAAACCATCGATGGCCTAGAGTTCAACTGGATTCCAGACACGGGGAAGGTCCCGTTGGTGGTGGATGCCTCTTCACACTTTCTTTCGCGTCCCATGCCCGTTGAGCGTTTCGGCATGATCTATGCTGGGGCACAAAAGAATATTGGCCCCGCTGGTCTGAGTCTGGTAATCATACGCGATGATCTGTTGCATCCCCCCGTGCCAGGAACGCCATTTTTAATGAGTTATCATGATCAGGTGTTGGCCAATTCCATGCTGAATACGCCTCCTACATTCACGATATGGGTGGCCAGTCTGGTCTTTCAATGGATCAAACGCCAAGGGGGGTTGACGGCCATGGCCGCCGTCAATCAACGAAAATCTGCGGTACTTTATGACGCGCTGGATCGCAGTGGGTTTTACCGAACCACGGTCAAACGGGGCGACCGGTCACGCATGAATATTCCTTTCCATCTGCGCGATCCAGCTCTCGATGAAACTTTTTTGCGTGAAGCAGATGCTCGGCATTTGTTGCAATTGCGTGGTCACCGGGTAGTGGGGGGCATGCGTGCGTCATTGTATAATGCCATGCCTATGGAAGGCGTTCTGGCGCTGATTGAGTTTCTCCAGGAGTTTGAATCTCGCCATGGCTGATCGAACCGAACAACTTCAGGCGCTGCGTCAGCAGATTGATCATATCGATGATCAAATTCTGTCATTGCTTAATGAACGTGCCAGGGCTGCTGGGCAGATTGGGCACCTGAAGACGGGAATTCTTTACCGTCCTGAACGGGAAGCGCAAATTCTGCGGCGACTGCGTCATGACAACCCAGGTCCCTTGGCGGAGGACACGGTCGCTTTTCTCTTTCGCGAGATCATGTCCGCTTGCCTAGCCTATGAGCGTCCTGTGCGCGTGGCCTGTCTGGGCCCACGGGGGAGCTTTACCGAAGCTGCTGTGGTACGGCATTTCGGTCATGCGGCCGAGCGCCTGTGCTGCGATTCCTGGGAAGAGATTTTTCGCATGGCCGAATCGGGGCAGGCAGATTTTGCCGTGGTTCCTGTGGAAAACTCCACGGAAGGGTCTGTGGGATGGACGCTGGATCGTATGGTAGAAACGCCTTTGCAAGTTTGTGGCGAGGTTTCCCTGCGGATTCATCACCAGCTGCTGGTGAAAGCATCCGAGATCCCGCTGGATCAGATCACCCATGTGTTGTCCCACAGTCAATCCTTTGGCCAGTGTCAGCATTGGCTCAGCACCCATTTGCCCCAGGCCCAGCGCATTACGGTAGCGAGCAACAGTGACGCCGCTCGCCAAGTGGGTGCCAGCACCGAATCCTGGGCCGCCATCGCCGGCGAGTTGGCGGCAGAGCCCTATGGTTTGACGGTGCGGGTGCGAGACATCGAAGACCTGAATGACAATACCACGCGTTTCCAGGTTTTGGGCTCTTTGACAAGCCAGCCGTCGGGGCAGGATAAAACTTCCCTGGTGGTGGGAGTGGAAAACCGCCCAGGCGCCATTCATGAGCTGTTGGCTCCTTTAGCGGAATTCGGAGTAAGCATGAGTCGCCTGGAATCCCGTCCGGCGCGCACTCGCTTGTGGTCCTATGTGTTTTTCATCGACATTGAAGGTCACCAAGAGGAGCCAAGAATCTTGGAAGCCTTGCGACGATTACGGGAGAAAGCAATTTTTATCAAGATATTGGGGTCATATCCTGCGATGGTTTCAGCATGAATTCTCCCGCATACTACGCGGCAGTCCCTGCCCATATTCGACAACTCACTCCTTATCAACCCGGTAAACCTATGGCTGAGCTGGAGCGCGAATTGGGGTTGTCTTCCGTGATCAAGCTGGCTTCTAACGAAAACCCCATGGGGCCCAGCCCCAAAGCGTTGGCGGCATTGTCGACGCTTTCTGCTGAACTGGCGCTCTATCCTGATGGCAATGGTTTTGAACTGAAAAATGCCCTGAGTCAGCAGTTCGGTCTGGAGCAAAATCGCTTCATCCTGGGGAATGGATCAAATGATGTTCTTGATCTGGTGGCACGCACTTTTTTGGGTCCGGGTCGAGCGGCCATCTATTCTCAGTATGCTTTCGCCGTCTACTCCTTGGCGACTCAGATGGCGGGAGCCCAAGGCATTGAAGTGGTGGCTACGGCATATGGTCATGATCTCGATGCGATGGTCCGGGCCGTCACGCCAGAGACCCGGGTGGTATTTGTGGCCAATCCTAATAATCCTACCGGGACCTTTGTCGAGGGCGCAGAGTTATATGCATGGCTCCAGCGCATTCCTCCGCAGATCGTGGTGGTTCTGGATGAGGCCTATACGGAATTTTTGCCGAATGCCTTACGCTATGACGCTGTACCATGGCTGAATCAGTTTCCCAATCTTTTGATTTGCAGAACATTTTCAAAAGCCTATGGACTGGCTGGCTTGCGCGTTGGTTTCGCTATGGGTCATCCCGCTTTGATGGATCTTATGAACCGTGTACGGCAACCCTTCAATGTCAGTGTTCCGGCTTTAATCGCTGCCACCGCAGCTTTGGGTGATCAGGAATTTTTGGAACAGACGCGGCAGATGAATGATCGAGGGCGACAGCAACTCCAGAAAGGCTTTGATCGTCTGGGGCTTACATTTGTCCCAGGTCAGGGTAATTTTGTTCTGGTGGAGGTGGGGCAGGGCGCGAAGATCTATGATCAGCTGTTGCGCCTTGGGGTCATTGTGCGGCCGGTGGGGGCTTATGGCCTTCCGCGACATCTGCGGGTCAGTATTGGCACACAGGCTGAAAATGACAGATTTCTTGCTTGTCTGGCTCAGGTGATGACACAAGAGATGGTCGTGGCGGCGCGTGTAGGCTGATTCGCGATGGTTGAATCTTTATCCAAGATGCCACGTAGAATCGCGATCCTTGGGGTTGGTTTGATCGGAGGATCTTTTGCTCTGGCCTTGCGTCAGGCGGTTCCTGATGTATTTATCGTAGGCTATGACCGCGATGAAGTGAATCTGGCCGCAGCACGACAGTTGGGGGTGATTGATCGAGGAACGGCGGCATTGGCGCAGGCGGTCCAGGAAGCGGACCTGATATTGATGGCTGTCCCCGTGGGGCAGATGCCGCTTTTGTTTGAACAGATGCGTCCGCATCTGAATCCGGCGGCGGTGATTACCGATGTGGGCAGTACCAAAGTCACCCTCGTGGAAATGGCGCGTGCGCATTTGGGGGAGGCTATTACTCGTTTTGTGCCAGGGCACCCGATAGCGGGTGCAGAATTGAGTGGTGTGCGCGCAGCTCATCCCGATTTGTTTCGTGAGCGTACGGTGGTGCTGACGCCCTTAGCGGAAACCTCATCCATGTCCTATGAATGGGTGTGTCGTTGTTGGGAATCGTGCGGAGCCAAGGTGGAACAGCAAACGGTGGAACGCCATGATGAAATCTTCGGTATTGTCAGCCACCTACCTCATTTGCTCAGTTTTTCTCTGGTCCATGACATTGCGGTGCGGGATGATGCGGCCACGCTGTTTCGTCACGCAGCGGGAGGTTTTCGTGATTTCACCCGGATTGCCGGAAGTAATGCGGAAATGTGGCGAGATATCAGTTTGGCTAATCGAACGGTATTAATGGCTGAACTGACGCGTTATCAGGACCAATTGACACAACTGTCGCAGTGGCTCGAGGAACGGGATGGGGCCGCTCTGGAAGAATTTTTTAAGCGCGCGCGGGATGCCCGCCGCCGCTGGCAGGAAGAACGCTGACGCGTTTCATTTCGCAACTTAAATCGTCAAAGGAAGTCGTGTCATGCAGGTGTATCGTGTACAACCCGGAGGGTGTCTGGGGAATGAACTGCGGGTTCCTGGAGATAAATCCATCTCCCACCGAGCCATTATGTTGGGAGCCATTGCTCAGGGAATCACCGAGATCACCGGTTTTCTTGAAGGCGAAGATGCTTTGGCCACCATGAATGCGTTTCGTGCTTTGGGGGTATCCATTGAGGGACCAGACCAGGGTCAAGTGAGGGTGCATGGCGTAGGTTTGCATGGGTTGCGCCCATCCCCGAATGCTTTGGATTGTGGTAATTCAGGCACCTCCATGCGTTTGCTGGCGGGTTTGCTGGCAGGACAAGCCTTTTCTACCACCCTGACCGGCGATTCGAGTTTGTGTCAACGTCCTATGGGGCGCGTTGCCGATCCTTTGCGCCTGATGAAGGCGCGTATTGATACGGCTGCTCAAGGGCGTCCGCCATTGCATATTGAAGGAAACTCGGCGCTGCGTGGCATGGCATACACATTGCCCATGGCCAGTGCCCAGGTCAAATCGTGCGTGTTGCTTGCCGGTTTGTATGCCATAGGTGAAACCTCGGTGACCGAGCCGGAAATTACCCGCGATCATACGGAACGTATGCTGGAATCCTTTGGTGTGCCGGTTCTGCGTCAGGGGCGGACGGTCACTGTGACGGGAGGATCAGTATTGCAAGCCGCTCCCATTGAGGTGCCTGCGGACATATCTTCGGCAGCATTTTTTATGGTGGGAGCAAGTATTGCCCCCGGTTCGGATATTCTTCTTCTAGGGGTGGGGATCAATCCGACTCGTACTGGGGTGATAGAGATTTTGCGACTGATGGGCGCAGACATACAAATTCAGCGGGAATGGCAGGCTGGAGGTGAGCCACTGGCTGATATTCGGGTGCGTTATGCGCCGTTGCACGGTATTGCGATTCCCCCTGAACTGGTTCCACTGGCCATCGACGAATTTCCTGTCCTATTCATCGCTGCGGCTTGTGCGCAGGGACGTACTGTCCTGACTCAAGCGGCCGAGTTGCGCGTCAAGGAAAGTGATCGATTGCAGGTGATGGCTATGGGTCTTCAGGAATTGGGCGTGAACTGCGTGGTGCAGGATGATGGCATCGTGATCGAGGGGGGAACGGGGTACCATGGAGGGCGTGTGAACAGCCATGGGGATCATCGCATTGCCATGAGTTTTGCTATGGCCGCACTACGTGCTTCCGGGACCATTGATATTCTGGATTGTGCCAATGTGGCTACCTCCTTTCCGGGGTTTGTAGCTTTGGCGCGTGCGGCTGGGTTGCGGATCGAGGCGCCATGATTCCGGTCATTGCCATTGACGGACCGTCGGCGTCGGGAAAAGGGACGGTGGCTCAGAGGGTAGCCCAGACCTTGGGATATCACTACTTGGACAGTGGTTCCTTGTATCGTTTAACCGCCTTGTGGGCGGAGCGAGTTCTTGGGGATGAGCGGGATGAGCTTGGTCTGGCGCAGTTGGCTCAGACTCTCCCCGTGGAGTTCGAGGGAGAAGACTGCTTCCTCAATGGTCAATGCGTGACCGAAGAAATTCGCACGGAATCTTGTGGCCTCGCGGCTTCAAGGATCTCTGGATTTCCTGGGGTGAGGGAGGCATTATTGCAGCTTCAGCGGAGTTATTTGCGCGCTCCTGGATTGGTGGCAGATGGTCGAGACATGGGCTCTGTGGTGTTTCCCCAGGCCCAACTCAAAGTGTTTTTGACGGCGGATGCGGAAGTGCGTGCGGAACGTCGGGTTAAGCAGTTGATCAGTAAAGGAATCCATGTCATAATTGAGGATGTGGTAAAGGATTTGCGGGAACGAGACGCAAGGGATATGGCGCGCAGTGTGGCGCCGTTGACTGCTGTGGGGGCATGGATGCTGGATACTTCAGCGCTTACAATCCCTGAGGCAGTGGCCCGGATACTGGATCGCTACCATCACATTACCAACAATTTGGTGTAGGAGAGAAAGAGGACGAATGGTCCTTGTCGGAGCGGTGGCGCGACCCCGTCGCCCGGTTTTTTTCTTCTGCGTTTTAATCCCAACCCTATGGCGCGGTAGGTGAATACTTGTCTTTAGGTCATTATTATGAATATGGTTTCTCAAGCACCTCAATCCATGGAAAGTTTTGCCAGTTTGTTCGAAGAAAGCCTGACTCACCAGGAAATGCGCTCCGGTGAAGTGATCACTGCGGAAGTGGTGAGTATCGATGCCAATACCGTGATCGTTAATGCCGGGTTGAAATCGGAAAGTTTGATTCCCATCGAAGAGTTTAAAAACGATCGTGGTGAACTGGAAGTTCAAGTGGGCGACTTTGTTAAAGTGGCCATTGATGCTCTCGAAGATGGTTATGGTTCGACCCGCTTGTCCCGTGAAAAGGCCAAACGTCTGGCGTCCTGGCTTGATCTCGATGATGCGCTGGCCAATGGAAGTCTGGTGCAGGGGATGGTGACCGGCAAGGTCAAAGGTGGCTTGACGGTGATGGTGAACGGAATCCGTGCATTTTTGCCCGGTTCCTTGGTGGATGTTCGTCCTGTCAAAGACACCACGCCTTATGAAGGCAAGGAAATGGAATTCAAGGTCATCAAACTTGACCGTAAGCGTAACAATGTGGTCGTTTCCCGGCGCGCCGTCATGGAAGCTTCCCAGGGTGCGGATCGGCAAAGTCTGCTGGATACCCTCAAGGAAGGTTCCATTGTGCGCGGTTTGGTCAAAAATATTACGGACTACGGCGCCTTTGTGGATCTGGGCGGAATCGATGGACTGCTGCATATTACCGATCTGGCCTGGCGTCGGGTCAAGCATCCTTCAGAAGTATTGACGGTGGGAGATGAAGTCGAAGCCAAGGTACTCAAGTTCGACCAAGAAAAGAACCGCGTTTCTCTCGGCCTGAAGCAGTTGGGCGAAGATCCGTGGGTAGGTTTGGCTCGACGCTATCCCGAACGGACCCGTCTCTTTGGCAAGGTGACCAATTTGACCGATTACGGTGCCTTTGTCGAGATCGAACAGGGAATCGAAGGTTTGGTTCATGTCTCCGAAATGGATTGGACCAACAAGAACGTTCATCCTTCCAAGGTGGTGCAATTGGGGGATGAAGTTGAAGTGATGATTTTGGAAATTGACGAAGAACGTCGTCGTATTTCTCTGGGGATGAAGCAATGCCGCGCCAATCCTTGGGAAGATTTCTCTATGAATCACAACAAGAACGATCGTGTGCGTGGTCAAATCAAATCGATTACGGACTTTGGCGTATTCATTGGTTTGCCAGGAGGGATCGACGGTCTGGTTCATCTGTCTGATTTGTCTTGGAATCAAACGGGCGAGGAAGCCGTTCATAACTACCGCAAGGGTGACGAAGTGGAAGCCCTTGTTCTTTCCATCGATGTGGAACGGGAACGTATCTCTTTGGGGATCAAACAATTGTCCGGTGATCCTTTCAATAACTTTGCGGCCACCAATGACAAGGGTTCGCTGGTCAAAGGCAAGGTCAAGTCTGTGGATGCCAAGGGCGCCATGATTGATCTGGGCGACGAGATTGAAGGGTATCTGCGTGCCTCCGAAGTGTCCCGTGAGCGCGTGGAAGACCTGCGCAGCCAGCTCAACGAAGGTGATGCGGTGGAAGCGGTGATTCTGAATATCGATCGCAAGAATCGGACCGTGAATTTGTCCATCAAGGCGCGGGATGCGGTAGAAGAAAATGCTGCTTTGCAACGTATGGCAGCGGAAAGTCCTATGAATGCGGGAACCACTAGTCTGGGCGCATTGTTGAAGGCCAAACTGTCCAATACCGATAACACCAACTGAGGGGCAGGCGATGACCAAGTCAGAACTGATTGAACTGCTGGCCAGTCATTATTCTCAACTGGTGGCCAGGGATGCCGAAATGGCAGTCAAGACCTTACTGGAATCCATGGGGGAAAGTTTGGTGGCGGGAGAACGCATTGAAATTCGCGGATTTGGCAGTTTTGGTTTGAATCATCGCCCCGCGCGATTGGGTAGAAACCCGAAAACCGGCGAAAAGGTCTCCGTTCCTGAAAAGTTTGTGCCTCATTTCAAACCCGGTAAGGAATTGCGTGATCGGGTGGATGGCGAGGAATCCTTTTTACCAAAGAAGTGATCGGTGCCATCGATGGCTCGACCTTTTCATCTGAAATGATCGTGTTGTCGAGGGGAAGTGACGGGGTGAAACGCAAGGGTTTCATCCCGTTGTTTTTTATCAGGAGGAACAACACGTGACTTATTTGCGATGGTTAGGGCGCCTGATTCTTTTTACATTTCTCCTAGGGTTTTGTTTTAAGAACCTGACACCGGTAGACCTATACTTTTTTCTGGGCTACCAGTGGCGCGCACCTCTGGTTCTGGTTCTTCTGGCATTCATGGCCCTCGGAGCCTTCTTGGGGTTGGCCACTACTTCCCGAGCATGGTGGCGGTTGCGGCGTGAATTGCGGTCCTTGCGACGTGCCCAGACGGCGGTCATCTCCCGAGGGGAGGAGAGCAAGGAGCAGGTGCGGTAAAAAAACGCCAATGAGCCATAGGCTCACGGGAGCATTTTGTATCTGAATCAAAACAGGGTATCATTTTCGCGCTATGGACTTTCAGGCCTATTGGTTACTTGCTCTACCCGTTTTTTTCGGGCTCGGCTGGCTGGCAGCACGGGTGGATATTCGCCATCTTCTGTCCGAATCCAGGGCCCTGCCGGCATCCTACTTTAAAGGGCTCAATTTTCTGCTTAACGAGCAACCGGATAAAGCCATTGAATCCTTTATCGAAGTGGCGCGAGCCGAACAGCAGACGGTAGAGTTGCAATTTGCCTTGGGTGGATTGTTCCGACGACGCGGAGAGGTAGACCGAGCGACACGGATGCACCAGAATCTGGTGGAACGTACGGATTTGGGGCACCAACAACGGACTGATGCCCTTTACGAATTGGCCCAAGATTATCTTAAGGCGGGTTTGCTGGACCGGGCTGAAACCCTGTTTTTACAGTTGTGTGACTCGGATCATGAGGAAGAGGCTTTGCGCCATCTTCTGGATATTTTCGTCACTGAAAAGGATTGGAACAAAGCCATTGATACCGCGCAGATCCTGAGCCGTAAGACGGGGGAGGATTTGACCGGAGATATGGCCAATTATTACTGTGAACAGGCTACGCTGGCGTATACCCATTCGCAGATGGATGAAGCGCACCAGCACTTGGTTCAGGCGCTGACACTCCACAGAAAGTGTGTGCGTGCGCTCATTTTACAAGGGGAGTGGGCGTGGCGCGCTGGAAAAGTGGAGGAAGCCTGCGAATTATGGCAGAGTATAGAACAGGTTGACCCAGCCTATCTTTTTCTTGTGGCCAATTCCTTGACCGATGCCTGGCGGCAACAAGGAAGGCTGGTTGAGGGGAGTATATTGTTGCGCGGTTGGTCTGAGCGTTATCCCAATATCGATTTGTTGAGCATGACCTTCCAGTTGGTATTGGAGGTTCATGGGGGTGACGAAGCTCTGCGATTGGTTCGGGCTGAACTGGAGCGCCGCCCCTCCCTGGGGTCTCTGGACAAGTTCCTTGAAGGTCAACTGGTGGTGGTGCCTGTTGAGCAACGCCAAGCTGTTCAATTGATGCGTGACATCGTGCATGGCCACTTCGAGCGCCAATCTGCGTATCAGTGTCAGCGTTGCGGATTCAAAGCCCGCTCTTTTCATTGGCATTGCCCAGCCTGTGGTGGGTGGGATACCTACCCACCCCGTCGTCAGGGGGAATCTGATTGGGCTCAATCTCCTCGATAAGGATATTTTTGTGACTTCTTCCATCATTCTGGCATTGGATATGGCCACGGAATCGGCAGTATGGGATTTGGTGGATCGTCTTGATCCAGGGTTATGTCGCCTTAAAGTGGGTAAAGAACTGTTTACTGCAGCTGGGCCGCAATTGATTTCCGCATTGCGGAAGCGGGGCTATGAGATTTTTCTCGACCTCAAGTTTCATGATATTCCCCATACCGTTGCACAGGCGTGTCGGGTAGCTGCGGATTTAGGCGTGTGGATGGTGGATGTTCATGCCAGCGGTGGGCCGCGTATGCTCGATGCGGCTCGTCAGGCATTGGGGTCTGCTGAAACGGCACCCTGGCTTGTCGCCATCACGGTGTTGACCAGCATGGATCAAGCCGATCTTCTGGCTTTGGGGATCACTGATTCGCCTCGCAGTATGGTTATGCGTCTGGCAGCGTTGGCGCATCAGTGCGCACTGGATGGGGTGGTCTGTTCTGCTCAGGAAGCCGTCGAACTGCGACAAAGTTTTCCTTCCCCCTTTAAACTGGTAACGCCAGGAATCCGTTTGCCCAATCATGCCGCAAATGACCAGATGCGCATTATGACACCCACTCAGGCGGTGCTGGACGGCGTGGATTATCTCGTCGTGGGACGTCCGATTACGCAAAGTCCTGATCCTTTGGATACTCTACTTCATTTCAATTCCCTGGTTGCCGGGGCAAGGAGTCAAGCGTGAAAATTTCCGTGATTGGCACGGGTTATGTGGGATTGGTGAGTGGGGCTTGTCTTGCTGAAATGGGCAACCATGTGCTCTGTCTCGATGTGGATCCACGGAAAATCGAGATTCTCCGTGCCGGAGGAATTCCTATTTATGAACCCGGCTTGGAAGCTATGGTCCAGCGCAATGTGGCTGCGGGCCGTCTGTCTTTCACCACCGACATTGCCGCCAGCGTAGATTATGGGCAAGTTCAGTTCATTGCAGTGGGGACTCCCCCAGATGAAGATGGCTCGGCGGATTTGAAGCATGTAGTGGCCGCCGCGCGGAATATCGGCCGTCATATGACGGCGCGCAAGGTGGTGGTAGACAAATCCACGGTTCCGGTGGGAACCGCCGATCGTGTCTCAGAAGCCATTGCCGAAGAATTGGCGCAGAGGGGGGTGGATTTTCCTTATTGTGTGGTCTCCAATCCCGAATTTCTCAAGGAGGGGGCGGCTGTGGAAGATTTCATGCGCCCTGATCGTATTGTGGTGGGGGCCGAAGATCCTCACGGTATCGAGATCATGCGGGCCTTGTATGCGCCATTTCAGCGGAATCACGAAAAACTGATTTTGATGGATGTAAAATCTGCTGAACTGACAAAATATGCCGCCAATGCCATGCTGGCCACGCGGATTTCCTTCATGAATGAGCTGGCTTTGCTGGCCGAGAAATTGGGTGCCGACGTGGAAAAGGTGCGACAAGGCATCGGCTCTGATCCGCGTATTGGCTACCAGTTTCTCTACCCGGGATGTGGTTATGGTGGCTCCTGTTTTCCCAAGGATGTATCGGCCTTACGTCGTACGGCTGGAGAGAGCGGTCTCGAATTGAAAATTCTTGGGGCAGTGGAAGCGGTAAATGAGCGCCAGAAATCGGTATTACTCGATAAAATTGAGGGTCACTTTGGCGCTGACCTGGCCGGCAAACGGTTTGCCCTTTGGGGGCTGGCCTTCAAGCCCAACACCGATGACATGCGCGAGGCCCCCTCGCGGGTTCTGATCGAGGGGTTGCATCAGCGAGGTGCGGTGATATCAGCCTACGATCCAGTGGCTATGGATGAAGCCCGTCATATTTATGGGAATCGTCCGGATCTGGAGTTTGCGGCTTCTCCAGAAGATGCCGTGGAACATGCCGATGCTTTGGTGGTGGTGACGGAATGGCAGATTTTCCGCAGTCCAGACTTTGACGGATTGAAGAAAACCTTGCGCCAACCCGTCCTGTTTGATGGCCGTAATTTATATGATCCCCATCAGGTGCGCGCGGCGGGCCTCCAATATTACGGTATAGGGAGAATCTGAGTGAGAGCCTTTCCCTCCCTGTCCAGTTTGGCCTCTGCTCGCGTCTTGGTGGTGGGAGATGTGATGCTGGACCGTTATTGGTTTGGTGATGTCAATCGTATTTCACCCGAGGCCCCAGTTCCCGTGGTCCTCGTGGGAAAATCCGAGGAGCGACCGGGAGGAGCCGCCAATGTCGCCAGGGGTGTGGCGGCTTTGGGCGCGCACTGCGAGTTATTGTCGGTGACTGGGGATGATGAAGCCGCTTCTCATCTGGACGCCTTGCTACGACAGGATGGCATCACGGCACACCTTCATCGCGACAAGTCCATGTCTACGACAGTGAAATTGCGGGTGATGGGGCGCCAACAGCAGTTGCTGCGCATCGATTTTGAAACGCCACCACGGCATGAGATACTGCTCAACAAACTGACGGATTTCGGTCAATGCCTCGAGCGGGCGGACGTGGTGATTTTGTCGGACTATGGCAAAGGGGCTCTGAAGCATGTAGATACCATGATCGCTCATTGCCGGCGTGCTGGAAAGCCCGTATTGGTGGATCCCAAGGGAGAGGAATACCGACGCTATCGCGGAGCCACGCTGCTGACGCCTAATCGTGGCGAGTTTCGTCAGGTGGCAGGAAGTTGGAAGGATGATCGCGAATTGGTGAAGAAGGCCCAGTCTCTGCGTGCGGATCTGGAGTTGGCAGCACTCCTGGTGACTCGCAGTGAGGAGGGAATGACGCTCTATCAGGATGGAGCAGTGACGCATCAACCCACGGTGGCTCGAGAAGTGTACGATGTCAGCGGTGCTGGCGATACCGTCATTGCCACTCTTGGGGTATTACTGACTCAGGGATTTTCCCTACCCGAAGCGGTGGGTTGGGCCAACCGAGCCGCAGGTATTGCGGTATCCAAGTTGGGGACAGCAGTGGTCACTCATCAGGAACTGGAGAAATCAGAATGGTCATGATCGTTACGGGGGCAGCAGGATTTATTGGCTCCAACCTCATCAATGCGCTGAATCAGCGGGGGCAATCGCGCATTCTGGCGGTGGATAACCTGGAAAAACCGGGGAAGTTTTTGAATCTGGCGGATTGTACCCTAGCCGATTATATGGACAAGCGGGAATTCATCGAACGCATCGAACACGATGACCTGGATCAGGATGTGGAGGTGGTTTTCCACCAAGGAGCTTGTTCCGACACCATGGAGCATGATGGACGCTACATGATGGAGAATAATTTCCGCTATACCCGATCCCTGTTTTATTACTGCCAGGATCGCGGTATCCCTTTGATCTATGCCTCTTCCGCTGCCGTATACGGTGGTAATGTGGAGTTCAGAGAAAGCCCTCAGTGCGAAAACCCACTGAATGTCTATGGCTACTCAAAATTGGCTTTCGACCAGTTTCTGCGCCACTATCTGGTGCGCGGAGATTTGACGGCGCCTTGCGTGGGATTGCGTTATTTCAATGTATATGGCGATCGGGAACAGCATAAAGGGCGCATGGCATCGGTGGGGTATCATTTTTATCATCAATACCGCGAACACGGACGTATTCGCTTATTTCAAGGATGTGATGGTTACGCTCACGGCGAGCAACGGCGTGATTTCATTTCGGTGGAAGATGTGGTTCGTGTCAATCTGTGGTTGTTGGAACATCCTGAAGTCTCAGGCATCTTCAATGTGGGGACGGGGCGCAGCCGAACATTTAACGATATGGCGGTAGCCACCATCAATGCGTTGCGTCAGGAATCCGCGCACCTTTCTTTGGAACAGATGCTGACGCAAAATCTGATCGAATATATCCCCTTTCCCGATGCATTGAAGGGCAAATATCAAAGCTACACTGAGGCTGACATGAGTCAACTGCGTGCAGCTGGATATACCGCTCCGTTTCTCGATGTGAATGAAGGCGTGGCTCGTTACATGACCCAATTGCGCGCTCGAACCCCCCTTTGAATTTTGGGGTGACTCATGGTTTTTCTTCATTTTCAGGAGAGTGACCATGGTTTATCAGCCCTTCAACATGCTAACGGTTTCACGCGGCGTCAAAACGTGTCTTGTGTCTATGGTTTTTCTGGTGAGTTGTTGTGCGTTGGCACCCTCAGCCTGGGCCTTGGTGGATATCAATCGGGCAGATGAGCCACAGTTGCGTACGGTCAAGGGCATTGGCCATACCAGAGCCTTGGCCATTCTTGCGTGGCGCACACGCAACGGGGCCTTTCATTCGGCATCTGACTTGCGGCGGGTAAAAGGATTTGGCGAAAAAACCGTGGCTAAGGTGGCCCCCCACCTTTCCATCAACGGTCAGCCCCTGACTCCTGTGAATATTCCCCAACCGAGCGCCATCAGAAGACGTTAAGGCCCTGTAAGGAACTTCCGTCACGGGCTATAATCGGGTTTTTGATCAGCGGTGTGGGAGAAAGAAATGCTAGGTGAACTATCTATTGAAGGCACCATCGGTCGGACCCCCCTCGTTCGCTTACAGCACATGCCTGGAAACACCACCAACCACATTTACGCCAAACTGGAGGGCAACAATCCTGCCGGTTCAGTAAAGGATCGGCCAGCGTTATCCATGGTTCGTCATGCGGAGGCGCGGGGTGAGATCAGACCAGGGGATACGCTCATCGAGGCGACCAGTGGTAATACGGGTATTGCCTTGGCGTTGGCGGCTTCCCTGCGGGGCTATCGCATGATTCTGATCATGCCGGAGCATTTGAGTGTGGAGCGCCGTCAAACCATGCGAGCCTTGGGTGCGGAAATTCTGTTGGTCCCAAAATCTGGAGGGATGGAAGCCGCTCGCGATCTGGCAGAAAAAATGGCAGAGTTGGGAGAGGGACATATACTGGATCAGTTCAATAATCCGGACAATCCTCGGGCCCATTACGAAACCACTGGCCCGGAAATCTGGCGGGACACGGGAGGGAAGATCACCCATTTTGTGGCCACCATGGGTACGACAGGGACCATCATGGGCGTTTCCCGTTACCTTAAGGAGCAGAATCCTGCCATTCAAATCATAGGCGTACATCCGGCGGACGGGGCCAATGTCCCGGGAATACGCAAGTGGCCGGAGAATTACTTGCCTAAAATCTACGAACCTCATCGGGTTGATAGAATATTGGAAGTCCAGCAGTGGGAGGCAGAAGAAACGATGCGTCGAATGGCAAGAGAAGAAGGCATCTTTGCCGGGGTTTCCTCAGGAGGAGGGTGTTGGGGAGCTCTGCAAATTTCGCGCGCAGTGGAAAACGCAGTGATCGTACATATGGTATGTGATCGGGGAGATCGCTACTTGTCTACCGGAGTGTATCCCGAATAAAGCCCCACTGACAAAACTGGTGAGAGACCTCACCAGTTTCTAGAACAGTCATCCCGTCAGTTGATCTCTGTATCACTGTCCGAGGGCAGTGTGGTCAGAGCCAATTCAATGTTCGAAGCCAGATCTTTGGCATAGTCAGCAGCTTCGGATAAGCGAATGGACTCGTAGAATTGTGCCTTGGTCCGAAAATTTATGATATCTGTCTGCAATATTGCCCGGATCTCATCTTTGGTCATCTGGCCGCTCCTGGAAGGTATTTTGAGATTACATCATCGCACAAATTCAATCCATTTGACGCCGGATGTTCGGATTTCCCTCGGGACATAAAAAATAAGCCAGCATACGAGGCTGGCTTAAGGTGTTGGTGGGCCCAGTAGGACTTGAACCTACGACCAAAGGATTATGAGTCCTCTGCTCTAACCAACTGAGCTATAGGCCCGGAAGGAAACTGTTAATTTTCTGAATTGTTATCGATGAAACTGCGCAGCCTTTCCGAACGGGAGGGATGGCGCAGTTTACGCAGGGCTTTAGCCTCGATTTGACGAATGCGCTCGCGGGTCACATCGAATTGTTTGCCCACTTCTTCCAAGGTGTGGTCAGTGCTCATTTCAATGCCGAAGCGCATACGCAATACTTTGGCTTCGCGCTGGGTCAGGGAGTCCAGAACATCCTTTGTGGCATCTCTCAGGCTGGCATACAGGGCCGAATCTGCCGGGGCCACGGTAGCGTTGTCCTCAATAAAATCCCCCAAGTGTGAATCATCGTCGTCCCCGATGGGGGTTTCCATGGAAATGGGTTCCTTGGAGATTTTGAGGATCTTGCGAATTTTATCCTCGGGCATCTCCATTTTCTTGGCCAGTTCGGCGGCATCCGGCTCCTGCCCAGTTTCCTGAAGAATCTGACGTGAGATGCGATTCATTTTGTTGATGGTTTCGATCATATGGACCGGGATGCGAATGGTCCGCGCCTGATCGGCAATGGAGCGGGTGATCGCCTGACGGATCCACCAGGTGGCATAAGTAGAAAACTTGTAACCGCGGCGATATTCAAACTTGTCCACAGCCTTCATCAAGCCAATGTTGCCTTCCTGGATCAGATCGAGGAACTGTAGCCCGCGATTGGTATACTTTTTGGCAATGGAAATGACCAGTCTCAAGTTGGCTTCGATCATTTCCCGTTTGGCACGACGTGCACGGGCTTCGCCTGTGGACATTTGCCGCGCAATTTCCTTGAGATCCCGAATAGGAATGCTGACTTCATTCTGCAATGCCAGAATGCGTTCCTGCTCTTCCACAATGGCGTATTTAAAACGATCCAGAGCGGCACTGTAAGTTTTGCGTGCAGCAACTTCGTCACTCAGCCAGCGCGGATTGACTTCATTTCCAGGGAAAGATTTGATAAAGTGGTTGCGAGGCATGCCGGCTGACGTGACACATAGGTTCATGATGTTCCGTTCATGGGCACGAACCCGGTCGACCAACCGTCGCAAACTGCTGCAGAGCATTTCTACCTGCTTGGCCGTGAAGCGGATGCTCATCAACTCTACGGAGATTTCCTGCTGCAATGTTTGGTATCGAGCACTGGAACCTTGTTGCTCCAGCAGAAGTTGGTGCCTCTCTTGGTTCAGTACATGAATTTTTTGAAAGCGAATCAAGGCTTCGGTTTTTAGGTGTTCCAGATTGGCATTGGCCACAGCTCCTTCTTCGTTGCCTTCCTCATCTCCTTCGTCTTCGAGTTCAAGGGGTTCTTCTTCCACCAAGTCATCGGCCAAGAGACTGCCATCGCTGTCCATCAGACCATCGATGACCTCATCGATACGGAGTTCCTCTTGTTGTACCCGTTGGGCCAGGACGAGGATCTCGTCAATGGTGGATGGGCAAGAGGAAATGGCTTGAATCATGTGCTTCAGCCCATCTTCGATGCGCTTGGCAATTTCAATTTCCCCTTCACGGGTCAACAGTTCCACGGTGCCCATTTCACGCATGTACATACGCACGGGGTCGGTTGTCCGACCAAAATCAGAATCTACCGTGGATAGGGCGGCTTCTGCTTCTTCCACCACATCCTCATCGGCCACGGGCGGTGGCGCATCGGACATGAGAAGCTGTTCGCTGTCAGGGGCTTCGTCATACACGGCGATGCCCATGTCATTGATCATGCCGATGACCGATTCGATCTGGTCTGAATCCAGCATTTCATCGGGCAGATGATCGTTAATTTCAGCATAAGTCAAAAAGCCACGATCCTTACCTAGAACGATAAGGTTCTTGAGGCGGGTACGCTGGGCTTCCGCATCGGGTTGGCGGTTTTCTGGTTTGGAGTTGTCTGCAGCCATAAGGGGTGTCGCACTCCTGTGAGCCGTGGCGGTGGCAATAAAAAACGGGAAATTATAACCTATTCAGCAGTATCAATCCAGTCCCCTGGAGGACGGGCGTTGTGATATCAGCCACTGCATGCGTTCTTCCTCTTCCCTATGCAAGGGGCGATTACGAGCGCATTGCAGCAACGCTTCCATTTCCTGCTGGAGGCGCCGCTCCGCCCAGCGACGCAGGCCATCACGATAAACTTCCGTGAGCTCTTCTCTTGGAGTCTCTAGTAGGGAAAAAAATTCCCCTTGCATGATTCGTTCCAGCCATAAATTCTCTGGTTTGCCGCGAAAATGTTCCATGATCATGGGGAGCGTGATATCGGGCTCCTGATGTCGCAGGAACGTGGAGATGTGCGTGAGGGCTTGGTCCACGTCGTCATCGAATGTGCTGGCGGGTTCGGGGATGCCTGTTTCATGGGCCATGGAGGGGGCCGCCAGCAGGCAAGCCAGAAGCTGCAGGGCAATGGGGTTAGGGG
>VFSW01004323.1_pt1 | contig 21215 bp, 18 predicted proteins | sample 5358111 | NCBI WGS metagenome assembly VFSW01 (sample SAMN11554181, study PRJNA540505) | mine drainage metagenome | isolation source: sediment from site ElyBrook_90M | place: USA: Ely Copper Mine, Vershire, VT | collected 2017
GCGAAGCCGGGCAGCTCTTATTTGTTCTGTCTCTGTCGAGCCGTGATTGGGTTTCTGAGGACAAAGTCAGGGTTCGACAGAGTCTCACCCCACCGTTGACGATCCGCCCGTAAATTTCAGAATTCGGTGGGGCGGGACAGCCCGCGAAGCCGGGCAGCTCTTATTTGTTCTGTCTCTGTCGAGCCGTGACTGGGTTTCCTGGGACAAAATCAGGGTTCGATCGCCGAGCCGGGCCGTCCTCTGTGGCATGGCTCGGCGGGAGCCTCGCCCTACCCGAGTGTGAAATATCCGGGCTAATCCCCCGGCTTGTCCTTGCGCGGGAACAGCGGAAAGACTTCGCCGATTGGATGCCCGGCGGCAATGGGCGCGGGAAGTTGGGCCAGTGTGCCGGCGGGGTCCTGGAAGCCAAGCTGGCGCCGGATTTTTTCGGCCGCCGCAGGAATCACCGGCCAAAGGAGGATCCCAAGCAACCGGGAAACCTCGGCCAAAGTGTGAAGGATATTATCCAGCTGGCCGGCTTGTTGCGGGTCCTTTGCCAGTTTGAAGGGGCTGGTCTGGTCGATGTATTGGTTCGCCCGGCTGACCAGCACCCAGGTTTGCAGCAGCGCGTCCTGGAGAGAATTGGAACGGTAAGCGGCGGCCACACGCTCATGGCATTCGGCGCTTTCCCGCGCCAGTTGGTGGACGCCGGCCGGCACACGGCCATCCCGGTAACGTTTTATCATGGACAGGGAGCGATTGATCAAATTGCCCAGGCCGTTGGCCAGCTCGGCCTGATAGCGCGCCGCAAAACCGCTGTCCGTCCAGTTTCCATCCGGGCCGATGTCCAGCTCGCGGATCAAATAATAACGAAAGGCGTCCAAGCCCCACTCCTCGATCACCGCCACGGGGTCCACGACATCGCCCGTGCTCTTGCTCAATTTTTTGCCCGCGCGCTGCCACCAGCCATGCACCAGCAATTGCGCGGGCATCGGCAAACCGGCGGCTTTGAGCATGATCGGCCAATAGACGGCGTGGAATTTCAGGATGTCTTTGCCGATGACATGCAGATCGGCCGGCCAGAGTTCCAGCGGCGTTGCCCCCGCGGGCGCGACGCCCCGGCCTTGGGAAAGCCCGAGGGCGCGGGCCACCGCCGCGTCGCCGTGGGCGGCCGGGACACTGATATAGTTGACAAGCGCGTCGAACCAGACGTAGGTGACGTAATCCGGATCAAAGGGGATGGGAATTCCCCAGCTCAGGCGGGCCTTGGGGCGGCTGATGGAAAGGTCCGCCAACTCGTTGTTCCTCAAAAACCCGAGCACTTCATTGCGGCGGTAATCGGGCGCGATGAAATCCGGGCGCGCCTCGATGTAATCGATCAGCCAGCGCTGATGTTGGCGGAGCTTGAAGTAATAATTTTCCTCCTCCAGTTCGATCACTTTGCCGTACGCCGGGTCGAAGGAGCCGTCGGGCAGCCGGTCCTTTTCCGTCAGGAACATTTCAGCCGCCGTCGAATAATAGCCGCGGTGCGGCGCCTTGTAAAAGTGCCCCTCCGCGCGCAACTTCAACAGCAGCGCCACGACGGCGTCTTTGTGGCGCGGTTCGGTGGTGCGGACAAAATCGTCGTTGGACAATCCCAGCCTTTGCGTGAATTGCCGCCAGAGGACGGATAAATCATCGCAATAAGCCTGCGGACTTTTGCCTTCCGCATGCGCGGCTTGCTGCACTTTCTGGCCATGCTCGTCAAGTCCAGTCAAATAGAAAACCCGCTCTCCGAGGCTGCGGCGCGCGCGGACAATGACATCGGCGGCCACCTTTTCGTAGGCGTGGCCCAGATGCGGTTCGCCATTAAGATAATCAATGGCTGTGGTTATGTAAAAATACTTGCTCATCAGCGCGCATCCAGCATCCTGAGTCACACTCGCCGAAGCAAGAGTGAAAAGGGGCGCGGACGCAAGAAGACGGATGCTTGGATTCGGTCCCGCCACCGAGGATGGAACCGGCGGCAATTCTTAATTCTTAATTCTTAATTCTTAATTCCGCCCTGGGCGGGTCCGGATTGGGTTCCGGGGCGTGCAGTTTGCGGTAAAGCCAGTTTTCGAGGGGAAAGAAGGGCTTTCTCAGGAAGCTCAGCGGCGAATAAATCCAGCGCAGGCGAATGACGGACAGGAGCATGGTGAAAGACGTTTTGCCCAGCGCCACCTTCGAGCCTACTTTGTCCGTCCATTCGGTCGGCGCTTCCAGAACGCTCAACCCGCGGCGCTTGAGCAAATAGAGCAAGTTGATGTCGAAGGCCATGTCGGCGATGCACAAGGAGGAGTGAATCTTCTCGACAGCCTCGCGCCGCATCACCTTGGCGCCGCATTGGGTGTCGCGGATATTCATTTGGAACAACAATTGCACAATCATGTGAAACACCCGGCTGGCGAACCGGCGTTGCCCGGTTTGCATCTGATGCAGCACCGCTCCAGGCATCCAGCGCGAGCCGATGACGCAATCGGCCTGATCGATGCGCCGGACGAGATCGGCGAACGCCGGCGGCGCCGTGGCTCCATCGGCATCGACATACCCGACCAGATCGGCCATCGGCGCAAGGCGCAGGCCCTCGATCAGCGCCCCGCCCTTTCCGATGGGCGCTGAAAACTCCAGCGCATCGACTTCCGGGAACTCATCGCGCACCCGCCGGACGACGCCCATGGTGTTGTCGCGGCAGCCATTGAGAACCACAATCAATTGAAACTTCCCCTCGTAGTGGTCGCGGAAATACCTGGCATAAGTTCGCAATACCGGTTCGATCCGATGCTCTTCATTGTAAGCCGGAATCAGCAATAAAAGGCTGGCTTGACCCTCGTTCAACGGGGCAGTCTCTACCCAACCCGGCGGCGAATGTCCAGTTCTCTCGGAATCCGCGCGAACTCCGGGCGGCCCGACTCATTGGAAACCCCAAAATTCAACCTCCAAAAAAGCGCGCGGCTGGAAGCCGGGCTAACCGGCAGGCGGGATGCCCGCCCTACAGCGGCCGGCGGCGGTGCTGAATAGTTACGAAGTTTTCAAATGGCCTCCACACTCGACTTTATGGCCGCCGTTCCTAATGATTGAGGCATGGAAATTTACGATCATCCGACCTTTCGCATGGCTTGCCGGCAATTTGATCTGGTCGCCGACCGGCTCGAAATTCCGCACAACGAGCGCGCGCGGCTGAAGTTCCCAAAGCGTTCGATGACCATTGCGGTGCCGATTCGTTGCGACGATGGGGAGACCCAGGTTTTCGCCGGCTACCGCGTCCAGCATCATTTGACGTTAGGCCCCACCAAGGGCGGGCTGCGTTATCATCCAGACGTCACCCTTGGCGAGGTGGCGGCCCTGGCGATGTGGATGAGCTGGAAATGCGCCTTGACGGGCCTGCCCTACGGCGGGGCCAAAGGCGGCGTGGCGTGCGAGCCGCGGAATCTTTCGTTGGGCGAATTGGAGCGGCTGACCCGGCGTTATACGCAGGAAATGATCCCGTTCATTGGCGAAAAGGTCGATGTGATGGCCCCCGACATGGGAACCAACGAGCAAACCATGGCCTGGATCATGGACACCTATTCTGTCCACGCCGGTTATGCCGTGCCGGGCATTGTCACGGGCAAACCCGTGAGCATCGGCGGGTCGCTCGGGCGGCGCGAATCCACCGGACGTGGCGTGGGTTATCTGATCAACCGCGCAATGGACACCATCGGCTTGCACGCCTCCCAAAGCCGGGCGGTGATTCAGGGATTTGGAAACGTCGGCTCTGTCGCCGCGTTCTCCCTGGCCAAGTACGGCGTGAAAGTCGTGGGCGTGGGCGACGCAATGGGCGGCCTTTACAATGCAAAGGGAATTGATCTCTGGGAACTGGAGAAACACGCGGCCGCCGCGCGAAGCGTCGTCGGATTTCCCGGCGCGGAGCCAATCAGCAACGACCAATTGCTGGCGTTGCCATGTGAAATTCTGGTGCCCGCCGCGTTGGAAAGGCAGATCACGGACGTCAACGCGCCTAAAATCCAATGCCGCATTCTGGCCGAAGCCGCCAACGGCCCCACCACGCCCGACGCCGACGTCATCCTGGATCGCCGGGCGGAGATTTTTGTCATCCCGGACATTCTTTGCAACGCCGGCGGCGTGGTGGTTTCCTATTTCGAGTGGGTCCAGGATTTGCAAAGTTTCTTTTGGACGGAAACCGAAGTCACCGACAAACTGTTTCGGATTTTGGAAAGCGCGTTCACGCAAACTTTGACGCTAAGCCGCAAACAGAAGGTATCGATGCGCATGGCGGCATTGACTCTGGGCATCAAGCGCGTGCAGGAAGCCAAGCGGATACGCGGGCTGTTCCCCTGAAAAGCCGTGCTATTTTTCGCGGCTCATTTATACTCAGCCCATGCCGTCATTTGATATTGTTTCAGAAGTCAACTCGATGGAAATCGAGAACGCCGTCAACCAGGCGAAAAAGGAATTGGCCAACCGCTTCGATTTTAAGGGAAGCAAGGCGGAAATCCTCCTTGAAAAAAATGAGATCAAACTCTCCGCCGAGGACCAGTTCAAGATCACCTCCTTGCACGAGATCATGATCGGCAAGCTGGCCAAACGGCAGATCAGTTTGAAAAGCGTTGAATCGATGCCGCCGGACATTTCGCCATTGGGCCACGCCCGGCAGGTGATTAAAATCAAACAGGGCCTGGAACAGCCGGTCGCCAAGGAAATCGCCGCATTCATCCGCGAAACCAGGCTCAAAATCACCACGCAAATCCAGGGGGACGCCGTGCGCGTCACGGGCAAAAACAAGGATGATTTGCAGGCGGTGATCGCCGCCGTGCGCGCGCATGATTTTCCCGCGGCGCTGACCTTTCAGAATTTTCGGGACTGAGATTTTAAATGCAAAATGCAAAATGCAAAATGCAAAATGCAAAATGCAAAATGCGGAATGCGGAATGCGGAATGCGGAATGCGGAATGCATAATCCAAAATGCAGAATGCGGAATAAGGCCGGTCTGGCGAGCAATGTGTTCGCTGGAAGGGGGCTTTTGACCAGACCGCCAACCGGCGCGGGCCGCAACGGCGTGACGGGCGTTGTAGATTCTGGGGTTCGCGCGTCGATTCTCTTTTTTTCATTTTTCATTTTTCATTTTTCATTTCCCATTCTCGCGTTTGAGGCGCCGGACGACACGAATGCCGGCCAGGCACTGGCGGCGAAGTTGCGGGCGGAAGTCCCAACGGAGAATTCCCAAACGCGCGGCGTGCTGAAGATCGCGACGCCTGACGGTTCCTCCGAGGTGCCGGTCAATTGTGAGGTCAAAGTGCTTGATGGGACATGGCAGACCATTTATCAAACCGGCCCCACAGCGCGGTCAGGCCCGGAACGGCTGGTGGTCATCCACAGCGCCAACGGCCCCAATCGCTATCTTTATGCGCGCGCCGCGCCGCCTTCGGCGCCGTTGCCAGAGGCCGCCCCGGTTGCGGCCGGCGCGCTTTCCACGCCGCTGGCCGGCTCTGATTTTTCACTGGGCGACCTGGGCCTTGATTTCCTGCATTGGCCGCAACAAGAGCAGTTGAAAGGGGAAATGCGCCTGGGACAACCCTGTTATGTCTTGGAAAGCCGCAATCCCGGCGGCAAGCCAGTCGCGCGAATCAAATCTTTTATTGACAAGGAGAACGGCGGCTTGCTCCTGGCCGAGGCCTATGACACGCAGGGGCGGATGGTCAAGGAATTCTCCCTGGGCGGCAGCAGTTTCAAAAAAGTCAACGGCCAATGGCGGCTGGAAAAGATGGAAATGCGCGATAGAAACCGGCGCTCGCGCACGACGTTGAAATTTGATGTTCAACCCTGAGCATGACGCGCCTCCTGGATATTACACTCACCGGAATTGGCGTCCTCATCATCGCGGCCGCCGCGTGCTTCGCCGGCCATCGCAGCCTCAAACGCAGCGAGGACCCGCCGAAACTGATTTTCAAATGGATTTTCTCGGTCGTTCTTATCGGCGGCGGCCTGGAATTGCTACACCGGTTTCCCGTCGTATCCTGGCCTGCGGTGGTGCTTCTCCCGGCGGCCATTCTTGGTCTGTTGTGGGCGCCAAACATCGGAGCGATTGTCGCCTCCCCTTTGACCGGACTTTTCGACGGCGGAGATGAAGAAGTGGAAGCGCGGCCGCTCTATTCGATGGCAGAAACCAAGCGTCGCAAAGGGCTTTACGCCGAAGCGGCCCGGGACGTGCGCGGTCAATTGGAAAAATTTCCCGCGGACCTCACCGGCACCCTCCTGCTGGGAGCGATCATGGCCGAAAACCTCAACGATTTGGCCGGCGCGCGGCAATTGATTCACCAATGGCTGGACCGGCCCAATGTCGGGCCGCAGGGGGTCGCCGCCGTCTTGCACAGCCTTGCGGATTGGGAACTCCAAATCGCCCGCGATCCCGAGGCGGCCCGCGCGTGTCTGGAGCGGATTGTCCATGATTATCCCGGCACACAGTTTTCGCATCTGGCGCGGCAGCGAATCGCCCATCTGCCGGCGCCGGAATTTTTGCGCGCGACTGGGCAGAACGCGGCCGTGGACCTGCCGCAGGGCGAAAAGCACATTGGATTGCTCTCTGATTTCGTCGGCAACGCGCCTGCGTCCGATTCAGACAATCCCGAATCGTTGGCGGAGGCTTACGTGGAACAACTGCGGCGCCACCCGGCGGACGTCGAGGCGCGGGAAAAATTGGCGATGCTCTATGCCGAACACTTCAAGCGGTTGGACATGGCGGCCGAGCAATTGGAACAGCTCATCGCGCTGCCCGCCGAGACACCCAGGCACATCGCGCGCTGGCTCAACGTCCTGGCCACTTTGAACATCAATATCGGCGGCGATATGCCGGCGGCTGAAAGGGCGTTGCGGCGCGTTATCGATCGATTTCCAGAAAGCGGCGGCGCGACGCAGGCATTCGAGCGCCTGGCGTAGTTGAACATGGAACTGCGGGCCAATCGCAAAACCGAGGTCAAAACGCTGGGCCATTACGAAAAGCAAATTGGCCTCAAGCCGCGCCAGACTTGACCGGCGCGACGGCCGCGTCGCGCGCAAATAATCTCCAGGCAGGCTCCCGCGCCAATGCTCACTGCTTGGGCGCGGCCTCGATTTGAAGGGCGATTTCTTTGTCGATTTGGGCGGCCATTTCAATATCGCCCCCCATGGAGCCGCGCACCTGCACTTTGGTTTGAGTAATCTTGCCATCGATGTCCCAGACCCTGACCCACACCTTGCACTGGTTGACCCTGGCTTCGAACGTATTGTCAACTATATTGTCCACCAGCATCTTGCCGTCGCGGTTGAGCACGGCGGCGGTGGCGGCGGTGACTTGCTGGACCGGCCGTTCGTAGCGGCTGATGACGGTGTCCTTGGTTGGCAAACCGCCGGCGGTATGGCCGTCCGGAGTTGAAACGCATCCGGACAGCCCGGCCGCCAGGGAGCAAAAAGCGAGGGCGGATAAAAATTTGATCTTCATGGCGGACAATAATGCGGTGTTTGCAACCCCCGGCGTCAAGCCCTAATCCCGGATTCTTTTGGCGCCCGCAAAGGCATGTTTAAATTGGCATGTTTAAATTGGCCTTGCATTGCGGCAAATAAGCGCCACATTACACCGTCCTCTGATTTTTCCGGCGGCTGCGGCGTGGTGGATTTTCAAGTGAACTTGCTTCATTGACGATTTGAAACCCGATGGTCGGGAACATCTCCAAAGCGCAAACAGATCGGGGGACCAAGTCAGATGAATACAAGGTTATACGTCGGTAATCTCTCGTTCGAAATCACCGAGAACGATCTGCAAGACGCTTTTGGAGCCTTCGGAGCGGTCAACGAAGTCAACCTGATGATGGATCGGGCGACCGGGCGCTCGCGCGGATTTGCCTTCGTGACAATGGCAACGCCCGAGGCGGCCCAAGCCGCCATTCAGGGCATGGCCGACAAGAGCTTGAAGGGGCGCAGCATCAATGTTAACGAAGCGCGCCCTCGTGAAGAACGCGGCCCGGGCGGCGGCGGCGGCGGACGCTTCGATCGCGGCCAGTCACGCTACTAAAAGCACTAAAAGGAAATGGGGCTTCATCTGACGCGCCGGCACACATTTCAGGAAAAATGCGCCGCCATTTTGCGCGGCTTACGGTTGGCGACGGGGCGCGGTTGGAAATGTCGCCGAATAATTTGACAATGGCGCCAATCACTTATAGATTGCGTTGAACTTTTACTAATAATTCTCTTGACATCCTTGTTTTGGTTTTGGGTTGCGTTTGGATTTTCCACCGCATTTGTATTCGCCTCCTTCGTGGAATGGGCCTTGCATCGTTTTCTGATGCATCGGCCCCTGGGCGCCTTCACTTATCCCTTTGAACGCCACGCGCTCATTCATCATCGGGTTTTCAGGGCCGATGAGAGTTATCATCTCATCCATGAGAAGGACCGGGCGCTGGTGCCAATGGCCTGGTGGAACGGGCCGGTGCTGATCGCCGTGGCGCAACTGCCTTTCCTTGTGGCCGCTCTATTGAGCGGCAAATGGGGAATCCCGTGCGGTTCGCTTTTGGCGTGCTCCCTGTATTACGCAACTTACGAGTATGTGCATTGGTGCATGCACCTGCCCAAACAACGCCGCGTGGAACGGTCCGGCGTTTTCTTCAGGCTCAACGGCCATCATTTGTTGCACCATCGTTATATGCACAAGAATTACAACGTGGTTTTTCCCCTGGCCGATATGTGCTTGGGAACCTTGATGCTGCGTTCCAAGGTGCATTTCAAGCAGGCCAGCGGCCCCGCGGTTCCAAATGTGCAGCCAAAAATACCGCCAACCCAGCCGGCGACCATCTTGTAAAGAGCATTCCTCCCGCCCCAAAGGCTCGGGTTTTTAACCGGCCCGGGCGCGGTGGCTTCTGCGAGGCGCCGGGCAAGGCGTCCCTTCCATTCCCGGCCCGCCGTGACCGCCGCATGACTGGCGCCGCGTTTTTGTTTTTGGCCGTTGACGGCACTGTCAACTGATGCAATTATCAAGTTTTCGTCTCTGGCGGCAGGCCACAAAGGCCCGCCGTCGGCATGGAAAGGAAGCGAGGATGATTGACTGAGATTAAATTGAAAAAGGGCGAACCGGTGGACAAGGCGTTGCGGCGCCTCAAAAAGAAAATTGATCGCGAAGGAACTTTGAAGGAAGTTCGCAGTCACCGCCATTTTGAAAAACCAAGCGCAAGGCGGCGGCGCAAAATGAAAGCCGCCCGTTTCACGGCCATGTTGAAAGCCCGGTACGCCGACCTTTGAGTCATTGGCTTGCGCGACGCCGCGCGGGTCCCCAATTCTGCCGGCGTTCACCCGGGCGGGTTTCCGTTGATTTTCGCCAATCCCCTTATTCGCCGCCCGCGGCAAAATCGATAAAGCCATTCTCCGGTTCCACCGAGGTCAGCCGCACGACGATGCGGTGGCCAATGTCCAGGCCCCGTTCGCCGCGCATCACCCGGCCTTCGGCGGGAACTTTCAGCAGTCGCACGAATGTGCCCTTCGGCGTGACGCCCGTGACAATTGCGTCGAAGGTCCGGCCAATTTGCGAACGCAGCATCAACGCCGCGGCCACTTTCTTCATAAAACGCTCCACATGCCGGGCGGCGGACTCGCGTTCCGTGCAGTGCGCGGCCAACGCGGACAACTCCGCCTCCGTAAACGGCGCCGCGCTTCCGGCGATTACGGCTTTGAGAAGGCGCTGCATCGCCAAATCAGCGTAGCGGCGATTGGGCGCCGTCGAATGGGTGTAATCATCCACCGCCAAGCCAAAGTGGCCCTGGTGCTCCGCTCCGGGGTGCTCGACTATGTATTCGCCCGGTCCGAGCGATTTCAGCACCGCCAGCGACAGTTCTGGAAACCCAGCGGGGTCGGAAAGTTTTCGTTGCGCCAGAAAATCCCCAAGCGCGCGCGGGTCCGGTTGGGCGGGCAGGCGCGCGCCAAACTGCGCCGCCATCGACTGGATGCGGTCCCAGCGTTTGGGTGTGCGCACCACGCGGCGGATGCAAAGCGCATTGCGAGCGCGCAGGAAACCGGCCATGGCCACGTTCGCGGCGATCATGAAGCTTTCAATGATATCGCGCGCGGGATTCGCGTGGAGAATCGCCATGCTCTTGACTTCATTGCCGTCAATCACGGGCGCGCTTTCCACGCCGCCGAGGGTAAGCGCGCCCCGCTCCGCTCGAAACCTCTTGAGGCGCAGGCTGGCCTCCTCCTGCAATCGTAATTGCCCGCAAAGCGCCGGATCGGCGGGGCCGTCTGTGGGGCTGCCGGACTCATTGCGCAGCCATTTTCCGACCTGGCAGTAGTTTAACCGCGCGTGATTTCGGACCGCGGCCGTGCAGACTTCCGAGCATGTGACCTGTCCTTCTTTGTTGACGACGAATTCCATGATGATGGCCGGACGGTCCTGGTCCTGGGCCAGCACGGTCAAATCCGTGGAAAGCCTTTCAGGAAGCATCGGAAAAACCGGGCCGCCGGTGTAAACGGAAGTGGCGTTGAATCGGGCGTGGGCGTCGGTTGCTGAATTCTTTTTGACAATCGAATCAACGTCGGCGATGCCAACCAGGACGCGAATGTCGTCATTCGGCGAGCGCTCGGCCCATTCTATCTGGTCCAGATCGCGCGACTCGACGTTGTCAATCGAGGACCAAAGCAACGCTCGCAAATCCCGGCACGCCTCGTCCAGGCGCGGCGCCCCGGGGGCATCCGCCTCGGCGGTGACTGGCGCCGGGAAGTCGGGGGCGAAGCCCGCGCGAATCACCACTTCGCGGGCTTTTCGGTGAAAATCGAAACCGGCGTGGTGTGCGTTCAAGGCGGCGGGTGGAACGGGCGTTTCATTCTCCGATGATTTTCACCAGCGCGCGTTTCTTGCGGTGGCCGTCGAATTCGCCGTAGAAGATTTGCTCCCAAGGCCCGAAATCAAGCTTGCCGCGAGTGATCGCCACGACTACTTGGCGGCCCATGATCTGGCGTTTGAGATGGGCGTCGGCGTTGTCCTCGCCGGTGCGGTTGTGATGATATTGCTCCACAGGCTCGTGCGGCGCCAGTTTCTCCAGCCACACCTCATAATCATGCAACAGCCCGTCTTCGGCGTCGTTGATATACACCGAGGCGGTGATGTGCATGGCGTTGACAAGGCAAAGCCCCTCTTGCACGCCGCTTTTTTTGACCAGGTCTTCCACCGTGGAGGTGATATTCAAGAATCCGCGCCGGGCCGGAACATTAAACCAAAGATGTTCGGTCAAGGATTTCACTTCGATGCGCGTTGCGGACGAAAGAGACACGGCCAAGGCGCGTCCGCGATGAGCGGGCGACGAAGTCCGCGCCCAGGAGAACTGGGGCCTGCGTTATCAAATTTGAGCCGCACGGTGCTCAAGGCGGGTTGACCGGCCGCCAACTGGGATCGGGATCGTAGGCGGTCATCGCGGCGGCAATCCGGCCGGTCTTGGCGCCGAGGTTTTTCTGATAAACCTTGTCCTGCTGGTTGACTATGAAGGTCATGACGCCGGTGTTGCCCCAGTCCGCCGGCCACGCAACCAGGGCGAAGCCGCCAATCATGTGGCCGTTGATGATGTAGTCGTATTTGCCGACGGGCGCATGCGGCCCCTGGCGCGTCAGGATTTTGAACAAGTAGCCGCGATAGGCCGACTGGTTGACAGTCATGATGTTATTCTCGGCCCTGTAACCCTCCTCATGCGCCTCGGCGATCAGCGGCCCGAAGGGACTCATTTCCTCGTCCTGGCCGGCGCGCCAATAAAGGCCGTCGTGGGTCCCCGGCGCGCTGCGCAAGTGCCGGGCATATTCGAGGATATCCCCGCCATTGCGGGCCTTCCCCGCATATTCGCGCTGGGCATCGACGTAAGCGCGGCAGACGCGGATGGCGCCCAGTTCGTTCATCCCGATGCGCCGATTCAGGATTTCTTCCTTGCCGGCGGCGGTGTCGAAAAACCATTGCCCTCCCTGGTTGACGAGGGGAATTGGCATCGGCCAGGCGTCGGCGCCCAAGTCGAGCTGGATTACCGAGGGCGAGCGCCGCACCTGTTCGGTTTTTTGGACCACCCGCCGCGCGAAAACGGCCAATCCGTTGCTCGCCTGGACCGCGTCGCGCGAACTCAGTCGCATTGCCTCCGGTCCGAACAGCGCGTGAAACGCATTGGTGTCGTTGCGTTTGGCGGCATTGACCAGGGCGTCAATGGCTTGCTCTGGCGACGCAAATTGCTCCTGCGCCCGGAGTCGGGCCGGCCACGCAAGGACCAGAATGGCCAACACAAGGGCGCACCGGAGTGTTGCCGACGACGCAGACGCAGTGATTGAACCTTGAAACGCCGGGGTATTGTTTTGCATAGACTCCTTACCGCCTCCGAAAGCCTCCTCCTCCTCCAGCCGCCGGCGCCATGCCGCGACTTTCCATGCCTCGCGCGCTTGATTGCCGCGCTTCGAATGAATTTTGCGGACCGCCGAAAAACCCGACGCCCGCCGACCCGCGAGACTCAAACGCGGGGCGAGACTCAATGGCAGGGCGCGACTCGAAGGCGGCGCGAGAGTCGAAGGCAGGGCGAGACTCAAACGCGGCGCGAGAGTCAAAAGCAGGACGAGACTCGAAGGCCGGACGCGATTGAGCGAATGGATTCGATTCAACGGACGCGCCCGTTTGAATAGACGCTCGCGGTTCGCCGCTGCGGCCGCCTACAAACCCCGATCGGGCCACAAAGGAACGTCCGGCCGGACCCGCGGTTGCCGGCCGGGCCACTGGCCTGCCGGTCATACCTCCGCCAGAACGGCCGACCTGTCCACGACCGTTCCCGCGCATATCGAGCGAGGCCCAACCGCGATCCGCGGAGCGCGCGGCGGAAACGTAACCGTAACCGCGGCCGGCAGGGTGCCAGACCCCGCCGCCGCCACCCCGGGCGATTGCTCCTACGCGCTGTCGCGGGCTGCGACGCCACCAATCACCGGGTCGCGGGTGGTCCATTCCCCAGGTAACAATTCGCCCATCCCGCCAATTCCAGTCATTAGCCAGCCAGGGTCCGATGGGCCAACCGATGCCAAAGGAGGCATAGACGCCGGATTGATCGTAAATCGCATTGGGATCATAGACGGGAAGATCGATTTGGTCCGGTATCGCCGGCTCGATGTCAATTTCGCCATCATCATTTACGACGGTTTCCTGGGACGTGTCGGGCAGGTTGCCAAGGACCTGGGCCTGGCCGCGCAAGCGTTGGATGGAATCCATGACATCCTGCTGTTGGTTGATAAAAGCCTGGCCTAATTCCGTGGTCCAATTGAGATTATCGTCCAGCCACTTGAGCAATTCAGGGTAATGAGCGATTGCCTTGATGCACGGGTCCCACGGCTGAAAATCAATTTGGCTGACATCATTGCCCTGGCCCATAAAACGGTCGGCCAGCACAATTTCCGCGGGAAGAGTGGCGGCCGGGAGCAATTCAGCGAGCAGAGGATCCGGATAGAGCGCGATGGGCTTGAGCAATTCGTCAAGGTCCGCGCCGGGCATCAACGCCACCTGACCGTCAACCGATGGAACGGGTAGTTGAGCCTGACCGGCCCGCGCCATCAAGAGGAATACAACCAACGCCACAGAGGCAACCGATCCACGCATCATAGATATAATCTTCACCGCAGCCGGTAAACAGTCAACTCCAACCCATCTGGACGATTGGACGCCTTGCGGCCGGAAAACGTTCATTGTCAAACAGAAGCCCCAACATTCAACCTTCATCGTCCATCGTTACAGTGGTTCAACATTCAAGCCTTTCCGCGCCATCTTTTGGGCCAATTGCCAATCTTGCGGGCTGTTGATATTGAGCAATCTCCACGATTGTCCAGCCGGACTGCTGACGCGCCTGGCCGCGCAACGACGCGCCAACTGTTGAAGCGAAAACCGGCGCGATGCGATTTGCGTTTCTATTTGATAAAGGACCGCGCGCCGCAATAGAAAAGGAAAGCCCGCGCGGCCTCGCAATTGGGCAAAAACAGCGTCAGTCTTGGAATCAAGATGCCCGGCCAATTCCGCAAGAAATGAGAGCGGGACAAACGGCATATCGCACGCCAGGAACAAAAAAATCCCCGCATCGGATGTTTTCATGGCGGAATAGACGCCGCCCAGCGGCCCGCAACGCGGGACCAAATCACGCCGAATGACACGCGCCGGCCATTCCAACGCGGAGGCAACGCCTTTGACATGTTCCAACAAAGTCTTGCCCTCCAGACGCATGCTCGATTTGTCCCGCCCCATCCGCGCGCTGAGTCCTCCGGCCAAAATGCAAACTTCTCGCGGCGTCTTTTTCATCGGTGCGCCATTTTAACCACAAATCTCGCGCCGGCCAAAGGCTGTTCGGCAGTTGCCCCGGCGTTGTTCCGAGGTTAAGGTGGTTTCAATGAGCGCACCAGCGCAACCGCCCAACGCACAATCGGATTTCGTGACGCGTGTTCCGCCGCCTCCGGCCAGGCTCGACGCGCTCTCTCGCGATATTCTCGGCCTCAAACGCAGGCTCAACGCCGTGATTCTGGCCCATAATTACCAGGTCCCCGAAATTCAGGACGTGGCGGACTTTGTGGGCGACTCGCTGGGGCTTTCCCAGCAGGCCGCCAAGACGGGCGCGGAGGTCATCGTCTTTTGCGGCGTCCACTTCATGGCTGAAACCGCCAAAATCCTCAACCCTCAAAAGACGGTCATTCTGCCGGACAAAGACGCCGGTTGTTCGCTGGAGCAAAGCTGCCCGGCTGAAAAGCTCAGGGCGCTGCAAGCCACCAATCCCAATTTCCACACTGTCACGTATATTAATTGCAGCGCGGAAGTCAAAGCCCTGAGCGACGTGATATGCACCAGCGGCAACGCCGTCAAAATCGTCAACGCCTCCCCGAAAGATCGCGATTTGCTTTTTGTTCCGGATGAAAACCTCGGCGCGTGGGTCATGGAACAGACCGGCCGCAACATGACCCTCTGGCGCGGCAATTGTTATGCGCACGTCGAATTTACCCACGCCAGCGTCATGCGCATCCGGCGCGAATTTCCCGACGCGCCCCTGGTGGCGCATCCGGAATGCACCCGGGCGGTGCGGATGCTGGCCGACGAGGTTTGTTCGACGGAAAAGATGATTGATTATTGCAAACATCATTCGGCCCCGGCTTTTCTCATCGCCACCGAGGCGGGCATCATTCACCGCCTGCGCAAGGAATGCCCCGGCAAGCGGTTTGTCCCGGTGCCGGTGGAAAACTGCCGTTGCAACGAGTGCAAATTCATGAAGATGAACACGCTGGAAAAGCTCCACGATTGCATGGCCAGCCTGAGTCCGCGCGTGGAGCTGAGCCGGGACATCATCGCGCGCGCCAGGCGGCCCATCGAACGGATGCTCGAAATCTCTTTTCAGCCATTGGCCAACGCCGGATAGGGCCAATAGGGCGAAGTTGTAGATAGGACGGATAGGGCGAGGCTGAATCTTGGGCCGCGTCGAATGTCAGGGGCGCATTCGCTAGATGTCGGTAACTCCCCCTGCGACTTCAGGAGCGGACCTATTTACGAATTACGAAGCACCGTAGCGAAGGCTGTCTGGCGAGATGTCGCTTCAAATTTCACGCATCCCCTATAGCGGAGGAAAAACAGGAAGTCCCGAACAAAAGGGATAAATTTCGACTCTCGGGCTAATCAGAATTTCAGAAATCTACCGACATTTCGCGAATGCGCCCCCGGATTTTAAAACCCCGGGATTTTGATTGCATTTATTTGATGGATCGCGGATAAAGCGGTATTCAACCAACGGCACGCATAAACGTTAGACAAGCATGCATTGTTGCGGTGCTGGTTCAAAACGAGTCCACTTATGAAAATATCAAAACTTGGCGTGGTGATCCGTGGTATTGCTGTCGTCCTGGCTGCGGCCGCCCTCGGTCTTCAAGGTCAGACCCTTCCGATCACCAATGGCCTTCAGCTTTGGCTCAAAGCCGATGCTGGCGTCGCCACCAACGCCGCAGGCCTGGTAACCAACTGGGTTGACCAGTCGGGCAATGGCAACAACGCCGCGCCGACCAATAACAATACGGCCTATTCGCCGACGTATGCTCCCGACTCCCTCAACGGCCTGCCCACGCTCCGGTTTCCCGGAGGCGCCAAGGCGTTGGATGTGCCGGACATTTCGACCTCGCCCACGTCAACCATTTCCAGTTTGACCAACAACGTCACCATTATATTGTTGAAAGAGGACGACAATTATAGCGGTTACCGGGCGGGCGTCGCCAAAACCCAGGGCAACGGGCCGTACCCGTTCGACTTCTACAACAATTCGGGTGTCGACGCCGGTGACACCATTTTTTATCTAAACCCCAACGGCGCTTACGCAAGTTACATCGGCAACAGTTTCAAGCCCCAACCCGGCGTTTATCAGGTCATGAGTTTTACCTATGCCAATGGCTCGGTGACGCATTATCTCAACGACGCGGTGGCCGCCAATTTTAACGCCGCCATGCAGCCCAACGCCTCCCCCTCTTCGATATTGAATTGCGTCAACAGCCCCAACCCCTTGCGGCTTGGTTCGCGCGAAGATTTCGTGACCCAATTAGTCGGCAACATGGCGGAGGTTCTTATTTACCAGCCCGCGTTGACCACCGGCCAGTTAATGGAGGTCGTCACCAACTACCTAAAGCCCAAGTGGAACCTCCAGTTCGATCCGCCGCCGCTCGTCGCGATCACCTCACCGACAAATGGAGGGACGGCCCTCGCCAACACCATCATTCCGATCAGCATCGACGCCTCCAGCCCGACCGGGATGGTCACCACGGTGACTCTCTATGGCAATGGCAGATTTATTGCAACTACCGCCACGCCGACACCGCCCTATAGTTTGGGAATCTCCGCATTGACTCCCGGAGCGCTCACGCTAACTGCCGTTGCGGTGGACCAGATCGGCAGACCCGCCACTTCGGCTCCGGTCAACATCACGATCACCGGCCCCGCCGCCCCCTCCTCTCCGCCGACCAACAATCTCATGGTGTGGCTCAACGCCGGATCGGGAGTCTCCACCAACTCGGATGGCACCGTTGCCACATGGACGGACGAATCCAAGAATGGCAATGACGCAACCGCGACGAATAATCTGCCTTATGATTCGCTGATTGGGACTGTTTCGGCGACGCTGCCGCCCGTGTACGAGGCCGGCGCCGTCAACGGCCAGCCGGCCCTGCATTTCAACGGGACCAACAGCCTCCTCACCGTTGCCGATCCGGGCACGGCTTTTCTGGCCGGGGACTTTACCACGTTCGTCGTCGCCAGGTTCTCGCAGGCGTTCTTCTCCTTTAGCCAAACGCTTTGGTCCAAAGCCTCAAACAACCTTGCCTGTCCATTTGACTGGAGTTTTCCGTCCGGCCAATCCATTGTCTGGCGTGGAAACGGAGCTTTGGGGTACGGCTCAGCCCAGGTCGGCGCCACCTTGGCGGCGCCGCTCGACCAGTTTGTGAACGTGGGCGTCGCCTCTCAGGGATCCACTGTGACGATGTACTCCGGGGCCGGCGCCATTTACTCCAATACCATCGCCAGCCCTGCCGGCGACGGCGCCGGCTCATTGCCATTGACCATCGGGATGCGGGATGACGGGAGCACCGGGCTGTATGGCGACATTGCCGAAATTCTTATTTATAGCGGCGCGCAATCGGCCAGCAACGTCGCCGCCATCGCCTCGTATCTCAATGGCAAATACAATTTGGCGCAGGCTTTTTACGCGAGTCCGCCTCCCGTGGTCAGTGTAAGTGCTCCGGCCAACGGAGCCGTATTGGCGGCCCCGATTACGGTGCCCTGCACGGTTTCCGCCAGTTCATCCCTGGGCTTCATCACGAGCGTGGCGCTCTACGCCAACGGGGCGAAGATAAACACCTTCACCAACGCCCCTTACACCGTGCAGCTCGATCTGTTGACCCCCGGAACCGTCACATTCACCGCCATCGCCACCGACAATTGGGGCATCCAGTCCACCTCCCCTCCCGTCGTGGTGACCCTGACGGGCAGCGTTAGCGCGCCGCCGTTTACGAACGGTTTGGGAATTTGGCTCAAGCCCGACGCCGGGGTTGTTACCAATACCTCCGGCAACGTCATCGAGTGGGATGATCAATCCGGCAACGCCAACAACGCCTATCAACCTTCCAACGACGGGAGCGTCGGGATTCCGCCGCTGCTGCTGCCCGGGGCGCTCAATGGGTTCCCGGTGTTGCATTTTACGCCGCCCGCCAACGAGGCCGGTTCAAACGTTTTCCTGGACATTGCGGACAACGGGACCGTCAACGCTTCCGCATCGAGCAGTTTTGCAATCTTCGCCGTCACGCGAATCCCCGCCTACAACAGCTATTATGAGATCCTCGCGGACTGCAATCCGAACGGCCCCGGATACGCCAACCCGTTCGAATATCGGATCAACTCCGGCACCGGATTGGCCGACTTTATCCTGGGAAATGGCGCGTCGGACCCAGCCGCCCTCACGGCCAGTGTCGCCCCCCCGGCGTCGTCCAACTTTTTTACCATCGAGGGCGTCGTGGTGGCGAATGGAACCATTACCCACTTTCTGGAGTTTAACGCAAACGGCTCGACCACATTCAATTACACGGCGGTTGACTCGGGTTATCCCATTCGTGTCGGCGGTCGCGGCGCCAGCACTCCCGGCAATGTTTATTCTTTCAATGGCGACATCGCTGAAATGCAAGTGTTCACGACCGCGCCGGACAACGCGCAAGTCAGCCAGATATTCAATTACCTGAGCCACAAGTACGCTTTGGCCCAAGTGCAAATCGCCGCCGTTCCCCCGGCGATCACCGTGACCCCCCTGACCAATGGCGTCACGCCGTCCATTACGAACATGACCGCTCCGGGTATTATCAGCCTCGGCGCGCAGATCGCCAGCGTGGCCCCGTTGAGCAGCGTCACCTTCATCATTAACGGGCAGGTAGTGTCCACGCAAACTTCGCCGCCCTATCAAATTCCCCTGAGTGTCCTGACGCCTGGCTCATTGAGCGTCGTCGTGCGGGCAGTGGATATTTACGGGATTGGCAGCAACTCCCTTCCTTACAACATCACAATTCCAGGGACAGCCGGCGCCCTGCCCACCGCGCCGTCCACGAACGGCCTGGTGCTCTGGCTCAAAGCCGACGAGGGCGTCAGCACCAACGCCGACGGCACCGTGGCCACTTGGGCCGACCAGTCCGGCAACAGCAACAATGCCACCACCGATAGCTTCGGCGCCGCCGCTCCATCGCTGAGGACAGACCCATCCATCGGCAGGCCCGTTGTGACCTTCAATCCCAACGGGGCTCCCATGTGTTTGGATGTCGCCGATGCGCCAAGCGTGGAATTGACAAGCGATATGTCCATTTTCTACGCCGCCGAATTTACCAACTTTTCGTACACGACACTCCCCAGCACTATCGTGGCCAAGACTTTCGGGAGCTCCGCCTTCCCGTTTGATTACCAGGTCAACGCAAGCCAGGCCCTCTACTACCGCGGCAATGCCAACGGCACGTCAAGCGTTGGCAGTTCCGGCCCCGTGCCTGCCGGGCAGTACGTGGTCGGCGGCGTAACCGTTTCAGTCTCCCTGGTCTCACATTATCTCGACAACATCGCCAACGGCTTCGGCTCATTGGGATACGGGGCCGAGGACGGAGGCAGCCCGCTGAAAGTCGGATCGCGAGATGATTTTCTGACTCAATTCGCCGGAAATATGGGAGAGATACTACTCTACAACAGAGCACTGAGCGGCGACGACCTGCAACTGGCCGACACCTATCTGGCTGGAAAATACGGCATTGCAAGCTTCCAGATTGATACTCAGGCGCCCGGTTTGACCATTACGCCCCTGGGTGGCGGGGCCGTCCAGATCGCGTGGGCGGCCGGCTATTCGGGCTGGACGCTTGAAGGCTCGACAAACCTCAGGACATGGAGTACTGTGGCCAGCAACCCTGCGAATAATCAGGTCACGGCGCAGGCTACGGGCGTGGCGACTTTCTATCGCTTGCAAGGTCAATAGGCGGCGCGCGGCCCGTTGGGTTCGGGATTGCGACAACAAAACAAAGGTGCATCTATGAACGATCCGAACGCGGTGTCCTCCCTCCGGGGAGCGCGCGCGCCCTCGCGCGCGGCGGGTGGCTCCTCGCGCCCCGCTTCAGAAACACACCGCGCGTTGGATGGGTCATCGGTCGCCTTCACCTTGATTGAATTGCTGGTCGTCATCGCGATCATCGCCATTTTGGCGGCCATACTCCTGCCCGGCCTGGCCAAAGCCAAGAGTCAGACATACCAGGCCCAATGCGCCAGCAACCTCAAACAATGGGGCGCGGCCCTGGTCATGTACGCCGGCGATAACCGCAATTATTTCCCCGACAACTCCCTGGGCGAAGACTTGAGTTGGATGTCGCCCACTTTTGTGACGGGCTTTTACCCCGCCTATTTAATGCGAGACACGCCCGGCACCACCACCAATCAGCGCTCAATAGCCGACGTGCTCTATTGCCCAACCGACCAATGGCATCGCCTCGCCGAAGCTGTGGGAAACCAAGCGGCCGATCTCACGGCTCCCGCGCTGATCGGCTACGTTTCACTGCCGGGCCGCACCGATCCTGCCAGCGACGGCTGGAGCTACAGCACCTGCGGAATCGGCGGATGGGCGACACGCAAGAAAATGGGCGGCCCATACGCCTTGACGCCGGTGATGAGCGATAAAATGCAAGCCATCGGATCATGGAGCATCAGCGCCAATAAAGGACTCGGCCTCGCTTGGACGGCTAGCGACGGCAATAAGACGGTTCCCACCGCCAACCACCCGTACAACCCCGGAAACGTCCCCACAGGCGGCAATTTTCTCTTTGAAGACGCGCATGTCGAGTGGAGGCGTTTTGACGCCAACAATGCGCGCGCCACCATCGACGCCGGCAGCGTGGAAGGCGGTTGGGTCTGCTTCTACAAAGTCCCCAACATTTTTACGAACTAAACCGCATGCCCGGCGGAATATGCGGATCAAACGCCGCACCCTGGTTTTTGAGCACTGTCAAATAAATTCCTAGCCGCCGACGTGAGGCGGCGCGCTGTCCATCCCATCCACTGGAGGACGCGCGCCCGCGCGAGAAGCCTGGCAAACTACCGCAGAAGTGACTACCTGTCAACCAATTACAAAGGACTCTTCCATAATTAACCTCCCCATTAGCGGCAAAGTCTTTATGGTTTGTC
>VFSW01004324.1_pt1 | contig 21209 bp, 19 predicted proteins | sample 5358111 | NCBI WGS metagenome assembly VFSW01 (sample SAMN11554181, study PRJNA540505) | mine drainage metagenome | isolation source: sediment from site ElyBrook_90M | place: USA: Ely Copper Mine, Vershire, VT | collected 2017
GCAGGAACAGAGCCGGTGGATCTTCTCATGGCAACAGGAATAAGGTGTTTTGAGCAAAGCCCTCCAGAAAGCAGGAGGAAGCTCTGGGTTACTCCTCCGGTGGCAACACCAGAGGAAGTTGTAATAATGGAAATCATCACGAGCCCGAAGAAGCTGCTCATTTCTGATATTGACGAGGATGGCCGCGCTCTCTGGTGGAAGAGTCCATTCCTTTGCCCAGACTCAGATGATCCCCCTGGAGGGTGTCGGCACGCGTAGTGATTGGGCCTGGGATCAGGTGGTTGCTTTTGTGCAGAAGCACTGTTCCTCAAAGTATCTCGAGGAAAGATGTATCAGATGCTGGAGAAAAAATTGAACACCACAGAATGTAGTGTGTCAGAAAGAGAGTTGCCAAATTCAGGAACATTTTTCAACTTAGCAACCGATCTTACAATAAAGACATCCCTCATCAATTTATGAATCCATCCGTCCAAGAACTTGACCGTCGTGTTGAAGAAACTAATCAGTGGGTTAAGCCCCTCATACAGGAAATGGGCCGCGTCGTGGTCGGCCAGCAGGGGCTTGTCCGCAGCCTGCTCATCGGGCTTCTTAGCAATAACCATGTTTTGCTGGAGGGAGTTCCGGGATTGGCCAAGACGCTGACGGTTCGCACTCTTTCCTCCTGCATTCATGCAGCATTTTCCAGAATCCAATTCACCCCAGATCTTCTTCCCGCTGATCTTATTGGGACACTGATTTACAATCCTCGAGAGGGAGTCTTCACAACGCGTAAGGGGCCAGTTTTTGCCAATCTGATTCTGGCAGATGAAATCAATCGTGCTCCGGCCAAGGTGCAGAGCGCCCTTTTAGAAGCGATGCAGGAACGTCAGGTGACTATCGGCACGGAGACCTTCAAGTTGCCTGACCCTTTTCTCGTGCTTGCCACGCAGAATCCTTTGGAACAGGAAGGAACCTATCCGCTCCCTGAGGCTCAGCTTGACCGTTTTATGCTTAAGGTTGTGGTTGGCTATCCGACTCGCAGCGAGGAACGTCAGATTCTGGATGCCATGGCGACCTCTTCGCCGCGTCTCTCGGTCGATCCTTTGGTGACAACGGAGCAGATCCTCGCTGCCCGTAGCGTGGTGAATGAGATCTATGTTGATGAGCGGATTAAGAATTATATCGTCGATCTTGTCTGGGCGACACGTGAACCACTCAATTACAATCTCAAACTCGAGGGTCTCATCCGCTATGGAGCCTCGCCTCGTGCCACGATCTATCTCACCCTAGCCGCCAAGGCCCATGCTTTTCTGAACGGTCGGGGATATGTCACGCCTCATGATGTGAAATCTATTGGACTCGAGGTTCTTCGTCATCGCATTGCCGTGAGTTATGAGGCGGAAGCAGAATCCATTTCTGCCGAAGATATTGTTCGACGTGTTTTTGAGGGATTGCAGGTTCCCTGATCGTTGAAACTTGGCTTATTGCTGAGTTCCCACTTTTTCTTCTGATCTTCTGAATATGAACGATACGCGTGAGATTCTCCGTAAGATTCGTCGCCTTGAGCTTCGCACGCGGAGACTTGTGGAGACTTCCTTTGCTGGACAATATCAGAGCGTTTTCAAGGGACGTGGGATGAACTTTGAAGAGGTGCGTCCCTACTCGCCTGGCGATGAGATTCGAGCCATTGACTGGAATGTCACCGCTCGTACCGGCGAGCCGTATATCAAAAAATTCACGGAAGAGCGCGAGATGACCGTGATGATCGTACTCGATGTCAGTGCCTCAGGAAATTTCGGGAGCATTCAAGAGAGCAAGCGCGAACTGGCTGCTGAGGTAGCGGCGGTTCTGGCCTTGAGTGATATTGATAACAATGACAAGGTGGGACTCCTGCTCTTGAGCGATCGCCTAGAACTCTTTAATACACCAAAAAAAGGGCGTCTCCATATCCTCCGCTTGATTCGTGAGATGCTCTATTTTGAACCGCAGGGAAAGGGAACCGATCTGGCAAGTGCGCTCGAATATATGAACAAAGTGGTGAGTCGCCGGGCCGTTGTCTTTCTCATTTCTGATTTCCTGACCAAAGATTTCTTACGTCCCTTGACGCTCTCCGCAAAACGCCATGACATGGTGGCTCTGTCCATTGTCGATCCCGTAGAGGAAATTCTCCCGGAGGTGGGAGTCATTCTACTGGAAGATCCCGAGACAGGAGAGCAGATCGAGGTGGATACTTCCCGGAGAGATGTGTCCCAAGGCTATGCCAATCTTGCGGCGCAGCGCTCTAAAGAGATTCAAAGGATTTTTGGAACTCGTGGAATCGATACCGTGCAGCTTCGCACCGATACGGATTATCTACCGGTTCTCCGGAGCTTTTTTAATCGGCGTGGTCGTCGGCTTGCAGCCTAGGGAAACGCTGATTTCATCCCATGATGACTGCTGAAGACCAATGGAATGTTTTTCAAGGCGTGAAGCGAAGAGGCAATACCCTTGCGGTCTTGTCCGAGCGAGCAACGCAGAAAAACATCCATTGGTCACAGCCCCAAGGGGTTGCGAGGATACTTATCCCAAGACTCAAAGAGCCTTGGGATTGGTCACTGAGTCGGAGGGCGATTGCGTTGGCTTCGCGGTTACAGCCCCGCAAGGGGATGCTCCCGCGAAGCCGCCTTGCCATCGGCCCATTCTTACCGCAACAGTCTCACTGTGATTAAATCAGCGTTTCCCTAAAGCGTCATGAATCAACAGCCAGGAATCAGCTTTTCTCCAGGAACGGCAGGTGGTGCACCAACACCCGTTCCGATCCATGATATTGTGGGGCCTCTTCCTTTTTTTTCAGGGTCACCCTGGGTCATCGCCCTCGCCTTGATTCTTGTGGCGCTGATCGGCGTTCTGCTTTGGTGGTTTCTTGGTCGGAAAAAAATCAAACCGCTCACACCCCGTGAAGCCGCGCTTGCGGCCCTTAAAAAACTTCGCGAAAAAATCACTGAAGGAAATGATCACGATTTTGGCGTCGGAGTTTCTGATGTCTTGCGCCGCTTTCTGGGTGAGGCTTTCGGACTTGCGGCTCCACGCCAAACGACCGAGGAATTTCTCACCTCGCTTCGGGGGTCGCTTCGTTTCATGGATATGGAAAAAGAGACGCTGTCTGAATTTCTGCACCGTGCCGACTATTTGAAATATGCCTGCGGCAAGACAACCGAAGAGCAGCGGCTGGCCCTCATTGGAGCGGCAGAATCCTTTGTGCAGAGCGGTGAAAATCCGGAAAGCGTTCAGTCAAAAAACGTATTGGATGTTGAGAATTTCAAGACAAAGGAGGGAACATGAACCCGGCCTCTGTTCTGCTAGCCGTTGGGACAGGGTTAAGCTTTGCTCATCCGTGGATACTGTTGGCGCTGCTTCTGATTCCGTTCCTGGCGGTCATGAAGGGAAAATTCGGAGGGACTCCAGGAATTCTTTTTTCTTCCACCCAGCTCGTTATTGCGGTGGGGAAAAAACGGCGCGCTCATGCTGGAGCCTTTCTTGCCTCGCTAGTTTATGGAGCGATGGCCTTCCTGATTGTGGCTTTGGCCCGACCGCAGCAAGGAAATACGCTGGAGCATGTGCAGGCAAGTGGGGTTGATATCATGCTTGTGCTGGATGTCTCCGGATCCATGCGTGCTGAGGACTATGTCTATGGCAATGATCGGATGAACCGCATCGACATGGTCAAGCGTGTGACTCAACAGTTCATTGAAGCTCGTCCTAACGATAGGATTGGCATCATCGCTTTCGCCGGAAGGCCCTATCTGGTTAGCCCTCTCACGCTGGATCATGACTGGCTGATCAGCAATCTGGATCGTGTGCAGATTGGCATGGTTGAGGATAGTACGGCGATTGGCTCCGCTCTTGCTTCCGCCGCAAATCGACTTAAAGATCGTGATTCCAAAACGAAAATTATTGTTCTCCTCACCGATGGAGCCAACAATGCGGGCAAGGTACTTCCCCTAACCGCAGCGGAGGCAGCAAAGGCTCTGGGTATTAAAATCTATACGATTGTTGCAGGAAGTAATGACGCCATTCCCTTTCCTGTGAAGCTTCATAATGGAAATACGGCGTTGATGACGCTTCCCGCCGGATATTTTCCAATCGACGAGAAACTCCTCGCTCAAATTGCAAAAATTGGTGATGGAAAATATTTTCGCGCAACGGATACAACCTCGATGGGTAAGGCTTTTCAGGAAATTGACCGGCTTGAAAAAACGAAAATCGAGATCGAAAAAAGTGTCGATTATCATGATTACTTTCCGTGGCTTCTTCTTGCTGCGGCGGTGCTTCTTGCTGCGGAAGCGCTGCTTTCCCAGACTCTCTGGAGGCGTATTCCCTGATGGATCGTTCTGTGACCATGAATTCGCTTTTTCCACATTCCTTTGATTCCACACTCTCCTTCGGTTCCCTAGGGTGGTTCTGGGCATTGCTGCTACTCTTGCCTCTTCTTGTGCTCTTTTTTCAAGCAGGGCGTCGTCGTGAGGCTCTCCTTTCCAAGATTCTTGCGCCACGCCTTCAGCAACGGCTTGCTGGAAGGGTAAGTCCGTTGAAGAGAAATTTTCGTTCTGCATGCCTTCTTCTCTCCCTCGCTCTGATTGTGGCGGCACTGGCACAGCCCCGGTTTGGATATATTGAACAGGAGATCAAATCGCATGGGCGCGATGTTATCATCGCCATTGATACCTCCAAGAGCATGCTCTCCACTGACACGGCCCCAACTCGATTGGGACGCGCCAAGCTGATTGCTCAGGATCTGTTGAATTTCCTCAAGGGGGATCGCGTCGGGTTGATCGCCTTTGCCGGGAATGCCTTTCTTCAGGCTCCCTTGACGCTCGACAAGGGAGCGGTCCTCATGTCGATCAATGATCTGGATACGAATACGATTCCTAAAGGGGGGACGGATATTGCTTCCGCAATCCGAATGGCCATTGCCGCATTTGGCAAAGGGGAGGGGACAAATCGAGCTCTGGTGCTGATGACGGATGGTGAGGAGCTGGATGAAGATGGGGTGGCGGCTGCCAAAGAGGCGGAGGCGTTGGGGATTAAAATCTTCACCATAGGATTTGGGTCTGCGGAGGGGTCACTTATTCCCATTCAGACGGAATCGGGTCAGAATGACTTTGTGAGGGATGAGAGTGGGCATCCTGTGAATTCCAAGCTGGATGCAGCCAAGTTGACGGAAATGGCGAAGGTGACAGGAGGATTTTATCAACCGTATGGGCAGGATGCAGCAAAGATCATTTACGACAAGGGCATCGTGCCGATTGAGGAGAAGGAGTCGGGGACTCTGAGTGCCCGCAAACCAATAGAACGCTATAACTGGCCTGTCACTGCCGCACTTGTTCTACTGACTCTCTGGTCGCTGCTTGGCGAAGGGCGGCGTAAGGGATCATTCATAAGAGCCTTGATTCTTGCTGCGGGATTTTTCCTGAATCTCTCCTCCCTTCAGGCTTCCGGGATTAATGACTATCAGCAGGGAAATTATCAGGGGGCTCTGAAGGATTTTGAACAGAGAATTCAGTCAGGAAGAGTAGCGCCAGAAGTTCTCTTTGATGCCGGAGCCGCTGCTTACAAGGCTGGTGATTACAAGAAAGCCTCTGGCTATTTTTCGGAAGCAATGACATCGACGAATCCAAAAATCCGAGATGCCGCAACCTATAATCTCGCCAATTCCCTGGTGCGTACCGGGGAAAAGGCCTCTGAGGATGAGGCCAAGCTATCGGACTGGAAAAACTCTCTCCAGCATTACGAGACCGTCCTGAAATCAACTCCGAAAAATACGCAGGCCAAGGAGAATCGCGACATCGTGCGTAAGCTGATTGAGGATTTAAAAAAACAGCAGCAGAAAAAACAGGACAAGAAAAAAGATCAGAAAGATCAGAAAGACCAAGATAAAAATAAAGAGAAGGATCAGCAAAAGAGTGATTCATCCCAAGGGGGAGGCGATGGGAAAAAGGATAAGAAGGATCAAAATTCCAAGCAGGATCAACAGCCAAAAGATGCCCAGAAACAGGGGGGAGGAGATAAGGCTTCCGATCAACAAAAAGATCAGAGCCAGAAAGGGAGCCCAGGGAATTCTCAGGGAGAGAACCAGAAGGCTCAGGAGCAACCCTCGCCACAGGAGAACCAGAAAGGTCAGCCAACGCCCTCCCCGTCTCCTTCTCCCGATCAGGGGAAGGGTCAGGAGCAGAATCCACAACAACAAAATTCCCAGGGGAATCAGCAAAAAGGGCAGGAGTCACAGCAGGGAGGTGCAGCTGCCCAGCCAACCCCATCTCCTTCATCTGCCGAAAAAAAGGAGAGTTCCCCTTCGGGCGGTGAACAGGGACAGAAATCAGAGAATCAATCTGCCGCTGCGGAGGCTGCCGCCGCTGATGAGAGCAAGGAGGGCAAGATGTCAGCAAATCAGGCACGGGCACTTCTGCGTTCCGTTCAGGATGAGGAGCAGCATGTGCTCAATCAGCAGAATAGGGCAGTGGAACAACCGCTCCATGACTGGTAAGTTTTCCCTACCCATGCAGATTTTTCGAACAACTCAAATTCTTCTGACAGCCACATTGCTGATGTTGCTGGGAATGTTTTCTCTTTCCTCTGCTACGGGCGAGGTTTCCGTGCAGGCAGAGCTTTCCAGACCTGAGGTCAATGCCGGAGAAATGTCTGAACTTCAGGTGAGAGTGAGCGGAACGGAAGTGACAGATGTCCCTCATGAAATTCCTGTGGAGGGACTGCAGATCAGCCTTACCGGCCAATCGACTCAGGTACAGATGGATAATTTCAAGGTCTCCTCCTCGCAAATTTACAGCTACATCGTGATGCCGCTCCGCACGGGCCATTTTACCATTCCCTCGATTTCTATCCGAAGTAATGCAGGGATGTTGAGTACTGCCCCGCTCGTTTTTTCCGTCATTGGTGGTGGGACTGGAGCTTCTTCAGTTTCTGGGGCTGCATTGCCTCAGGGCAATCAGCCCCCGCTTCCTGGGATGCCTGGATTTACAAAGAGGGCGGCTCCCCGAGGTTCCGAAACAGAAAGGTTGGCTTTTGCTGAGATCAATTCTCCCAAGAAAACCCTCTATGTTGGAGAGATGATGCCGGTGGAGATTCGCTATTATTTTGATGCCAGCTATCCCGTGCAGGTGCTTGGTAAAGTGGATTTCGGCAGCGAAGGAATCATCGTCGAGCGTTTCCCTGATCCGAAAGAGAGTCGTGAAGATCGCGAAGGGACTACCTACAATGTCCTGACGTTTCGCACGTTGATGTCAGCCGTGAAACCTGGGTCTATTGATATTACTCCAGCCAAACTCAACTGTCAGATCCAGATGCCAGGATCCTTGCCGCCGGCATTTGATGATCCGGTGTTTCAACAATTGATGGGGGGGAAGAATCCCATGAGCGAGACCCGTGACCTAGTCGTAAAAACGGCATCGCTGCATCTTCAGGTGTTGCCTCTTCCTAAGGAGGGCCGTCCTTCTTCCTTTGCTGGAGCGGTGGGACAGTTTGATAGCGAGGCTGTAGTGGCACATCCCAAGTTGGCTCCCGGAGATCCGGCCGTGCTGAGCATTAAGATCGAAGGGAAGGGAAACTTTAAGGCCATGTCCCCTCCGATTCTGACGGAAACCGAGGGATGGAGAAGTTATCCACCTGCTGATAAATTCGATAGTACGGATGAGCTTTCTTTCGCTGGAGTAAAGTCTTTCGATTTTACCCTGATCGCACAGCAGCCGCAGAAAAATTCTCCTGGTAGCGAATTTTCCTACTTTGATCCGGTGACGGCAAAATATGTGACACTCACGACCAAGGGACTCCCTCTGGAGGCCTCACCCGGGATTGCACCCCCATCAGGAGTCGCTTCTCCTCTGCTGCAGGCAGCTTTTCCTGTGCCAAAAGCTCCGCCCCTCCCTCTGGAAGAAGGTGCTCTTTCGACGCAGACACTCCACTCTTGGAAGACCCCTATGCAGCGTTCTGAATTTCTGTTGGCGACCTTGGCCATGGTTATCGCGACACTGGCACTGGTTGGGAGCCTCCATGTGCATCAGCTCCAGAAGCAGGGAGGATCGCCCGAAGGTCGCCGTCGCCGTCGCCTTAGGGAACTCCTGGCTTCCCTCAATTCTGAGACCCTTGATGCCGCTGCCGCCTATGATGCTGCGTTGGAATATGCAGAGTTGATCAGATCTCTTTCCGCTGATCGTGATGTATTGATTGCAGAAATCACCGCTCGTCGGGATATGCTGAAATACGGGGTTGGCCGATCTGTGGCTCTGAGTCAGGAGGAGAGAGAACGGCTCCAGAAAATATTGCGCACTCTTTCGGCTCAAACATCACGATGAAACGCTCCCTTCTCTTATTTCTCATTGCTCAGATTTGCAGCATGGGGTTTCTTATGGCTGCCTCTGATCCGATAGCTGCGGCAAAGGAAACCTCTTTGTCCTCTCCGGAGTTCTGGTATAATCGCGGTCTTAGCGAGGAAAAATCAGGCGATTCCGCCTCTGCCTCGCTTTCCTTCCGTCGCGCACTCCTGCTTGATCCGACGCTAAAACCGGCCCGTAAAGAACTCTCCAAAGTTCTCGGGATACTCGGAATTCCTCTCTCCCTAGATTGGCGGGATCAGGTATGGACGAGAATTCATCCCGATGTCCTGATTCTAGGCGGGGCGATTCTTGGCTGGATCGGAGTTTTCCTTCTGGTGATTTTCCTCCTCGTAAGACATGGCAACCCTATCTTTAAAAAACCGCTCTTCATAGCACTTGCTCTCACGGCAATCATTCTGGGGCATGGTCTTTCCATTGTTGGAAGCATGATAGATCCTCGTCGCATGGCCGACCATTTTGCGGTTGTAACAGCAAAGAATACCACGACCTTGCGGGCTACCCCTGCTGATAGTGCCACGGCTTCAGGGACGATTGCACCCGGTTCTCTCATGACAATTCTATCCCGTAATGATCTCTGGTGGTATGTTTCGGATGGCTCCGGCCATACAGGATGGATTCTTTCCAATACTATTACTCCTTTGCTGCCCGCCTCTACGGGATTCTGATCTTCTCTTACCTAGGTGGAGCGGCTCTCATGGCCTTTCCTTTAGGAAATCAACAAGTTGACCCCTATGCCGCATGGGATGCCACGCTGACACAGTCGGCAGCAACACCTTTTTCGGAAATTTCCCCATTTCATGCGGAATATCGTTTTGGTTGGCAAGGGATAAGTGCCGGTGGGGCCGAGGTGCATGTGGAAGCTCTAGGGCCGAAACGACGGACTATTGCCGTGCAGGGAGGGCCGGATGCCTGGGTTCGGAAACTCTGGAATTATCATGCTTCCTATTTCGGTGAAGCGGGAGTCCATGGAGAGATGCCTTCCTGGTTTCACATGGAGGAAACTCTCTCTAAGAGGGATTTGCTCAGTGATGCTATTTTTGCGCCAGATAGCGTCTTTGCCTGCCATCGTCTGGTTAATGAAAACAAGCTTTGGGAACGCATTGCGCTTCCCGGTGTGCGTGATTTCTTTTCAGCGATGCTTTTTGTTCGAAGCCTGCCTCTGCATCTCGGTGACAGGTTGAAGTTGACTGTTTTTCCTGATCAGAATCCCTACTTGGTCAATCTTACTGTCGCTGAGCACGACACCATTCTGGTGGCTGGAGAAAAAATTCCAGCGATTTGCTTTACAATCCAAATTCAGACAATCGAGACTCATGGAGAGCAAAAGGGGCGTCTTGCTCCCCATCGCAAATTTCATTCAGGGCGCGTCTGGATATCCGATGATCCACAACGCCTTCCTCTGCGAGCCGAAGTCGATATCTTTATCGGGCGCGTATTTGTGGAGCTTGTGAGATGCAAAAAAGAGTGAAAGGCCAATGGCTACTTGAATGAAGCCCTGAGAGGAGTCAGGGCGACCTTGACCGAGGCACTGGTTTGGGGGAGGCGTGAGATCGAGGTCAATCCGGCGTGGCTTGCACTCGTTGCCTAACATATTTTCCTTGATGACTTCCCCCGAGAGATTGCCCCTTATTCTTTACTGACGAAGAGGAAAGGAGGATTTTTAACCACAAAAGGCAGACAAAAGGAGGGGTGGGAAGAAGCTCGGATGGACACAGAGTATCACGGATAAATGGCCACTAAAGAACAGAAAGAGACAACGATCAATGATACCTCTTTGAAATCAGCGTTTCCCTTGGGCTATACAATCATTCTTCAGATCGATAAGCAGCGAAGGCAACCCAGAGCCATCCGACCATGAGCAAAAGACCTCCAACTGGAGTAATGGTTCCAAGCCATGTGATTCCTGTTAGAGCAAGAGCATAGAGGCTTCCTGAAAAAAGAAGCACTCCGCTGCTCCAGCAGAGCAAGGGAGTCAGCGCAACGCGTTTGTCTCGTGCCAGTCCGAGCATTGCTGGGGCATGAATGAGATGGTAGAGGAGGGCCGTATTCCAAATTTCTCGACTCAGGTGTAGCTCAAGCACTCCCCTCAACGCATGAGCACCAAAGGCTCCGAAGGCAATTCCCAGAAAACCTGTGAGGCCAGCTATCAGGAGTGTCGCACGGCGTGAAAGGGTAATGCAGCGGTTCATCGGCAACCGTAAGAAGCCGTTATTTTGTAGCAACTGCAAATTCCTCAGGGAATTTTGCCAGGAAGCTCTGTGTAGGCCAGGCACAGGCCTCGCCAAAGGCACAGACGGTGCGGCCCGCAATATTATCAGCTACATTCTGAAGTGTGGCTGGATCCTGAGCGACTCCCTTCCCGTGGAGCATTCGGGTGGTCATTTTGTTCATCCAGAGACTTCCCTCACGGCAGGGCGTGCATTGTCCGCAGCTCTCGTGAGCATAGAACTGATTCAGATTATTTAGTGCCCAGAGCATATTGCGGGTGTCATCCATGACGATGACTCCACCGCTGCCGATCATCGTTCCGGCGGCAGCCAAGGAGGAGGCATCCATGACGAGATCAAGAAGAGGAATTTCCCGATCTATCATAGCTCCATCGAGCCCCTTGATCTTGGTCTTAAAAACTTCCTCAGCACGGAGGAGCTTGGCCGAGCTGCCGCCGGGAATGACAGCCTTGAGCGTGCGGCCAGGTTTCAGCCCGCCGCAGACATCAAAAATAAGCTCTCCAAGCGTGACGCCGCCAGCAGGGATCTCGTAGGGGCCGGGACGCATGACATCGCCAGAGACGCACATAACGCGCGTGCCGCCATCGCCGGGAGTCCCCATCTGGGAGTATTCCTCGGAGCCGATTTTCAGGATTTGCTTGATATGGCAGAGGGTCTCCACGTTGTTGACGATCGTGGGAGCCATGTAGAGTCCGAGAACGGCAGGAAAATAGGGAGGCTTGATGCGAGGATAGGGCCGCTTTCCTTCCAGCGATTCGATCATGCTGGTCTCTTCACCGCAGATATAGGCAGCAGCACCCTGATGGACATGAATATCAACGTCGAAGCCACTTCCAAGAATGTTTTTCCCAAGGAACCCCTTGGCCCTCGCCTCATGAAGGGCCTGAGCAACAATCTCGGCAGCCTTGGGAAACTCGCAGCGAATGTAGATATAGGCGAGATGGACATTGAGGGCAAAAGCCGCGATGAGCATTCCCTCAATGAGCTGATGAGGATCATTGTGCAGAATATAGCGATCCTTGAAAGTGCCCGGCTCGGATTCATCACCGTTGCAGACGAGGTAGTGTGGCTTGCCATCATCACGACGGATGAATCCCCATTTCACACCGCACGGAAATCCGGCGCCGCCCCGACCTCGGAGATTTGCCTTCTTCACGGCATCAACGATCTCGTCGGGCTTCATGCCGAGGGCTTTTTTCAGTTCAGCATAGCCGCCATGTTTGAGGTAGTTTTCAATGTCTGGGGTGTATCCTGGCGTCCAAGCGTTCTTAAAGACAATGCGGCGCTCCTTAGGATGCGGTGGGAGAAGAAGAGATTTCATGAGGCGTATTGGGAGATTGTTCAGGAATACTGGCTGAGAATCTTGGCAACATCGGCCTCCGTGACATCCTCATGCAGGTCATCATTGACGAGGCAAACTGGAGCAGAACCACAACTGGCAAGACACTCAACGAACTCGATACTATATTTCCCATCGGGACTGGTTGGCAGACCGTGGTGATGATCGGCATCAGGATCGACCCCCACCGACTTGCAAAATTTTTCACGCAGCTCGTAGCTGCCAGCCATGGCGCAGGAAAGAGTGCGACAGACACGAATGATCGCTTTTCCGGGAGCTTTCTGGCGGAACCAAGGATAGAAGGTGACCAGTTCAAGAATGTTGATCGGCTCCAGATCGAGACGTTGGGCAATCCAGCTCACGCCGCTCTCATCAATGAATCCAAAGTGATGTTGCCACAGATGGAGCAGAGGCAAGGAGGCACTCCGTTTGGAGATAGGATAATGTGTTACAGCCTCGTCGATTTGAACGAGAAGGTCTGCGGGAATCTGGTCAGCCTGCCGGGAACCAGAGAGAGAGGCTACATGTGTTTCCATGAAGAGTTGAAATAAACCAAAAATAGAAGAGATCGGAAAGAGAGAAATCGTTTCAAGACAATTTCTCTAACGAAATTCGTGGAATGTGGGACTGGAATTTTGGTGCGCGGAGGCATAGGAAGTTGAACTCGGTTTGCGTGTGATGAACTCCCTGGGCGATGTGAACTCGCTTCCCTTGTTGTGATGTAGAGTAGATAGCTTGAACCTCCATGTTCCGCAATGAGCCTCTTCCTTCATGCCCTGGAAAATATTTCATTGGTCTTCAGCAGTCATCATGGGATGAAATCAGCGGTTTCTTAGAGGTTTCTCCGGTCGCTCCTTGCCGTAATGGGCGTTCTTCTCTCCCTCTCTGCACAGTATTGCCCTCCAAAAAGAGTCGAGATTTTTTTTCTTGTGGCTCGACAGAAGCCTCAGGAGAGGACTACGGTTCTGGGCTTCGATTCTGAAGCCATGGACACCGCCCTGATCCTCAATTTCCTTAACACCCCGTGGGTGTTCCTTCTCTGGACGACTTTTCTGAAGTCCTCTCTTCTCCTAGGCATCGTCCTGGGACTTGTTTCCTACACGGTTTATGCCGAGCGCCGCGTCAGTGCGCTGATTCAAGATCGCGTTGGACCAAACCGCGTCGGCATCCCGATGACCCTCCTCGGAGGGAAAAAAGATATCCATTTCTTTGGCCTTGGTCAGCCGATCGTCGATGCGTTGAAGCTTCTTCTGAAGGAGAACTTCGTTCCTCACTCAGTCAATGGTTTTTACTATTGGCTCGCTCCGAAACTTGTGATGGTTCCAGCGGTTCTTGTTCTCGGTGTTCTGCCTTTCGGCAGCACCCTCTTTGGCGTTCAGATGACCATTGCTGATCTCAATATAGGGGTGCTCTACATTTTTGCCATCTCCTCGCTGAGCGTCTATGGCATTACGCTGGCTGGCTGGGCTTCCAACTCAAAGTTTCCGTTCCTTGGAGGTATTCGCTCTTCCTCGCAGATGATCTCCTATGAGCTTTCTCTCGGGCTTTCCGTGGTGCCTGTTCTGATGATCTGCGGATCGTTGAATCTGAATGAAATCATTGATTGGCAGGTGAAGAACGGATGGATCATCGCTCCCTTCTGGCCCAAGGGGCTCTCGCTGGCCTCACTCATCCATCCCGCCGAAGTAATCCAATCTTTCGTCGCTGGGATGAGTTTCCAGCGCCTGGCTCTCTGGATTCCTCTGCTGATTTCCTTCGTGATTTTTCTGGTTTCGATGTTTGCCGAAACCAACCGGCTCCCCTTCGATCTTCCAGAGGCTGAGCAGGAGCTGGTTGGTGGCTACCATACGGAATATGGCTCGATGAACTTCGCCCTCTTTTTCCTTGGAGAATATGCTGCGATGATCGCCGGATCGGGAGCTATTGCCTCACTCTTCCTCGGAGGATGGAGCTTTCCATTTATTCCTGATGGTTCGCATGGCATTCTCTGGGGACTGGTAAATATCTTGGTCTTTTTTGGCAAAATTTCCCTGTTGTTACTTTTCTTTATCTGGGTGCGCTGGACTCTTCCCCGCTTCCGTTATGATAAGCTCATGAAGCTCGGTTGGCTCGGTTTTTTCCCGATTGCCCTCGCCAATATTTTCGTCACCGCCTTAATTCTTGCCTATATACACAAATGATCATGCCCATGATCTACCACCACTAATGCTATGGCTCTCATTGTCCATCGTCCCAAACTGAGTCTGGCAGAGCGTCTCTATCTGCCCGCCGTGCTCACCGGTTTGCTCATCACGTGGAACCACCTGAAACGTGCAATCTTCAACAAGGGGATTATCACCATGCAGTATCCCGAGGAGAAGTGGGATGCGAATCTCCCCGACTGGTATCGCGGTGCCCCGACACTCGTTGCTGACGAACATGGCAAGGATCGCTGTGTCGCCTGCCAGCTTTGCGAGTTCATCTGCCCCCCACGAGCCATCACTATCAAGCCGATGGAAATTCCGCAGGAAGACGCGTGGAAAAAAGTGGAGAAGCGCCCTGAGAAATTCGACATTGACATGACCCGTTGCATCTATTGTGGTCTTTGCGAAGAGGTCTGCCCCGAGCAGGCGATTTTTCTCCGCAAAGATTACTCAATCATCGGTCTGAACCGCGCAGAAATGGTTCACGATAAGGAAACTCTCTATAAACTCGGCGGTGTCCGCACGGGGCTCGTCTTCAAGTGGAATGAACTGAAGTAAACTGAAGTAATTTTCTAACACACCAAGAGATTCATGCTTACCTCCGCCTTCTGGTTCTTTGCCACGCTCATGATCGCCTTTAGTCTCGGTGTTGTGCTGCTGCGCAATCCCGTTTCCTGTGCCATGAGCCTCGTCATGTGTTTCATCGCTCTTGCCGCTCTCTTTGTAACACTCGATGCCACCTTTATCGGCATCATCCAAGTACTGGTCTATGTCGGCGCGGTGATGGTTCTCTTTCTTTTCATTATCATGCTGCTCGACCTGCGCACGGAGAAAAGCCGTGATCTCAATATAGGTGCCACACTCGGCGGGGTGCTGGTAGTGGCAACCTTTCTCTCGATCCTCACCAGGGTCATCAATTCCAACCCTGCCTTTACCCAACCTCTCCCTCCCCTTGCTGCTTCCAAGATCACCGATGCCCAGATGGTCGGAGTAACGCTCTTTCACTCCTTCGGCCTTCCCTTTGAGGTAATCGGCACGCTGCTCCTTGTGGCTACTGTTGGAGTGATTCTCCTAAGCCGAAAAACTCTTCGTTAATCTCCATGCCGACACTTGCCAATTACCTCATCGCCAGCGGCCTTCTCTTTGCCATCGGTCTCGGTGGTGTAATACTCCGTCGTAGTATCATCGTAATTTTTATGAGCCTGGAAATGATGCTCAGTGCTGCCAATCTCTCACTGGTTGCTTTTTCCCGCTACGGGCTGATCTCCGGTCATCAAAATTACGATGCGCAGATCTTGGTATTCTTTATCATCACGGTCGCGGCGGCTGAAGTTGCCGTCGGCCTCGCCATCATTGTTGCTCTCTACCGGGCACGCCAGACCACCCATGTCGAGGATCTTGACTCCCTGCGATTCTGACCATTTTTTGACCTTTTACCCATGAGCCTCATTGCCTGGATTACTCTCACTGCTCCTCTTCTTGCCGCAGCACTGATCGTGCTGGTCACACGCAGAAATAAGCCGCTGGCCGCCGGCCTCGCCATTCTCTCCTCCCTGATTGCAGCAGTGGGTGCATGGATGCTTTTTGCTTCGGGAGTAAATGCCAATTTTCATGGCTTCAACTGGATCGATTTTGGCACGGCCTTCACCATTCCCATAGGACTTGCCCTTGACCCCTTGAGCCGCACCATGCTTGTCATCGTCGCGACGATTTCCACCCTCGTCTTTATCTTCTCTCTCGGTTATATGAAAAAAGAAGAAGGATACTGGCGCTACTTTGCTGGTCTGGCCCTCTTCCTTTTTTCCATGCTCGGCATCGTCCTGGCTGACAATCTCGTCATGATGTTCCTCTTCTGGGAACTGGTTGGTGCCAGCTCCTACATTCTGATTGGCCACTACTTCAGCAAGGATTCGGCTGCTGATGCTGCCAAGCAGGCTTTTCTTGTGAACAGGATCGGTGACTTTGGTTTCATGCTCGGCATTCTCCTCCTCTGGATTGCCACGGGAACCACCTCGTTCGCGGTTCTGAATGCTTCTACAAATCTCCATCTCCTCGTGCAGCATCCTATTTTCCTAGCTATAGGAGTGGTTTTCATTTTCTGCGGTACGGTGGGAAAATCTGCTCAGTTCCCTCTCCATGTCTGGCTTCCAAACTCCATGGAGGGTCCGACTCCCGTCTCCTCTCTCCTTCATGCCGCAACGATGGTCGCAGCTGGCGTCTATCTGCTCGCACGGATTTTTCCGCTCATTGCAGCCTCACCTGACGCCGCAGAAATCATTGCCTGGACAGGAGCCATCACCGCTCTCGGGGCTGGGATTCTGGCCATTGGTCAGGATGACATCAAACGGATTCTGGCCTACTCCACTATCTCTCAGCTCGGCTACATGGTGACAGCCGCAGGACTTGCTGTTTCGGCAGCTCTGCCGATGTTCCATCTTTTCACGCACGCTTTCTTCAAATGTCTTCTCTTCCTTAGTGCCGGTTCCGTGATTCTCGGAATGCACCATGAGCAGGACATCTGGAAGATGGGTGGCCTGAAAAATAAAATGCCACTCACTTTTCTAGCCTATATGGCCGGTATGCTAGCTCTCTCGGGAGCTCCTTTCTTTAGTGGCCACTACAGTAAAGATCTTATCATGGCCAATGCCTGGGAACATCATCGGATGATTTTCTGGGTAGTGGTTCTTGCTGCGGGACTCACTCCCTTTTACATGGCGCGGCAGGCCTCGGTGGTTTTCTTCGGTGCCCCTCGTTCGGAAACAGCCAAACATGCCCATGAATCGCCACGGGTCATGGTCATTCCACTGCTTATCCTTGCACTCCCAGCCATTGGGGCAGGATGGCCCTTTGTAGAGCATCTCTTTTTCCGTAACATGGGAGCACTGGTGGAACCAGACGTTCCCGGATTTGTCTCGTTCATTTTTCTAGCGGCCTTTGCCATCGGAATCCTCCTTGCTGTAGCCCTCTATCGCAATCCTGCCAAAGATCCCCTCCGCATTCCTTTGCTGGAAAATCGCTTCTATATCGACGCCCTCTATGACTGGAGTGTGGCTCATGTGCAGGGGGGATTTGCTCGTCTCTGCTCCTTTGTGGATCGTTGGTTGATTGATGGTATCCTCGTTCGTGGCAGCGCAACAGCTGTCTGGGGCATCGGTTTTCTCCTTCGATTTCTTCAGGTGGGCAATCTTCAGGCCTACGCCCTCTTCTTTGGCGTCGGCGTTGTCGGGTTGATCTATCTGCTCCTTACTGTGCGTTAACTCTCTCTCTGTTTATGAGCCTTCTTTTCTTGCTGATTCTGCTGCCACTGCTCGCCTCGCTCTTCATTGCTGCGGGGGCCAATCCCCGCCGCACAGCTCTCGGGGCAGCGTTCCTCAACCTTCTGCTCGCGATCTTCCTCTTTGTCCGCTACGACATCCACACAGGAGGCTGGCAGTTTGTTTCGGAATGGCATGTTTTGCCACGACTCGGGATCAACCTGATTCTCGGAGCCGATGGACTCAGCCTGACGATGCTCCTCCTTTCTACACTCGTCACCCTCTCCGCCCTCTGCGTGGCACCAAAAATCGAGAAGCAGGAAGGCCTGTACTACATCTCTCTCCTCTTTATTTCAGCGGGTGTGATTGGAGCTTTCTCCTCGCTGGATGTTTTTTTCCTCTACTCTTTCCACGAGCTGGCACTGATTCCGACCTTCCTCCTGATCGGAATTTGGGGTTCCGGCGATCGTCAGGCAGCGGCTTGGAAAGCAACCATCTATCTCGGTACTGCGAGCTTTATCCTGCTGATCGGATTACTCGCTCTCTATCTCAGTCTTTCTGCTGATTTGCGGACATTCGACCTGCGTAAGCTCTATCAGCTTGCCTCTTCTGGAGTGCTTCATCCAGCCTCTGGGATCTATCTCCTCCTGCTGATTGGGTTTGGTACGCTTGTTTCGCTCTTTCCCTTTCACTCCTGGGCTCCTCCTGCTTATGCCTCTGCTCCCGCTCCTGCGGCGATGCTTCATGCTGGAGTTTTAAAGAAGTTCGGTCTCTATGGAATGATCCGCATTGCCATGTCCCTGTTCCCTGAGGCCATGCAGCAATTCAACGGACTTCTCCTTCTCCTGCTCATCGGGAATATCGGCTATATCGGCTATGTCACCGTAGCGCAGAAACGCCTCGACTGGACGATTGGATATTCCAGCGTGATGCACATGGGGTATATTTTTCTGGGTCTGGCTTCCCTGAATCTCATCGGTCTCAACGGAGCAGTGCTCCTGATGTTTGCCCACGGTCTCTCGGTTGCTGCAGCCTTTGCCCTCTGCGGAGAAATCCGCCAGCGTACCGGAACGCTCGACTATGCGGAACTCGGTGGTCTTGCCAAGGCCGTTCCCGTGCTGGGATTGCTCTTTGGATTTGTGACGATGGGCTCCATAGGTCTTCCTGGATTTGCAAATTTTGCTGGGGAAATCCTCGTATTCTTTGGTGCCTCTTTCAAAGACATCCCAATGATTGCGGAGTTCATAGCCCATCATGAAATACCTGCCGAGGGCCTTCTCATGACGATAGCTATTATCATAGGCGTCTGGGGCGTGGTCATTTCGGCTATCTACATGTTGCGGGCCTACCGGGCGATTTTCTGGGGGCCCCTTGCGGCCCGATGGGAAAGGCTGACGGATATGACGCTAACGGCCAAATATAGCGTGATCCTGCTTCTGATTCCTCTCATGATTGCCGGATTCTACCCACAATTCATCCTGAAAATGGTGGGTGCGGCTTTCCCTCGATAACACGTACGCTGAATCCCTATCCTGTGAATACCCTGCTTCTTGAATTTTCTGTCGTCGCTCTCGGTATCCTCCTTCTCCTCGCAGAGGCCTTTATCGAGCGTTCGGATAAAACCTATCTCTCCACCCTGGGGGTCCTAGGGCTCACCGGCATCCTCTTCCTGAGCTTTCTGCCGCAAAACGGGCCAGTGCTGGCGAGCCCAGAGGCAGCCTTTCTCACGGTTGATCCGCTCGGCATGTTCTTTATCCGCTTCTTGCTGCTCTGCACGATTGTGGTCGTTTTGATGGCTCCCTCTTTCCGCCCTGTTCTGGAGCGCTATCTCCCTGCGGAACGCACGGGAGGAGGTATTGGTGAATTCACCATTCTGCCTATTTTTGCGTGTGCCGGACTCATGTGGATGGTTCGGGGCATCGACTTCATCATGATCTTTGTGGCCTTGGAGATGGCGACAATCACTCTCTATATTCTCGTCACCTATCTGCGTCAAAATCAGGCCTCTTTGGAAGCAGGAACCAAATATCTGATTCTCGGGGCTCTCTCCACGGGTTTTCTCGTCTACGGCATCACATGGGTCTTTGGCGTCACAGGAACCACCAACCTTCTGGTGCTCCCCTTCGCCATTCAGTCCCTTCCTGAGACGGCTCTGATGCCGTTGCTTTTTGGTATTGCTCTGATCCTGGTCTCTCTCAGTTTTAAGATCGCCGCCTTCCCGTTCCAGTTCTGGGCACCGGATGTGTATCAAGGGGCTCCCACGCCCGTTACAGCCTACCTCTCCGTTGCTTCCAAGGCCGCAGGATTCGTCGTGCTGATCCGACTGCTGCACGCTCTGGAACAGGTTCCCTTCCTCGCGATGAAGCTGGAGGCGGTGGTGACTCTGCTTGCAGCACTGACCTTGATGTTTGGTAATTTTGCCGCACTTCCGCAGACCAATATGAAGAGGCTGCTCGGATATTCCAGCGTGGCTCATGCCGGGTATCTCCTGATGGGTGTCGCCAGCCTCGGTTCCCTGCTGGCCATTCCAGCGATTGGCTTCTACTTCGCCGGGTATCTTGCCATGACACTCTTGGCCTTCCTCGTGCTTCTCCTTGTCTCGGAAAATACCGGTGGCGATGAAATCTCTCGCTTCAATGGCCTCTCCCAGCGTTCTCCTTTTCTCGCTGGAGCCATGCTTCTTTCGATGGCCTCCCTTGCTGGCATTCCTTTCACTGCCGGATTTTTGGGCAAGCTTCTTATTTTTGAAGTAGCTCTCAAACAAGGTCATTACGGCCTCGTAGCCCTCGGTATTATCACTGTAGCTGCTGGGTTGTATTACTATTTCAAGGTCGTGCGTGCCATGTATTGGCAGCAGCCTGCGAGTGAGACTGCGATCCCTGTTGCACACACCATGAAGCTGCTGATCATCGTGCTAGGAGCTGGAATTCTCGTCTTGGGCCTCTATCCTGCGCCGATTCTGGCCGCTTTGCGTTAATTTTCCTCATCTCAAACACACAACACACAATGCCACAGCTCGATAAACCTCTCGTTGAACTAGAACAATATCTCGGCATTAATCCGAGGCCCGATGATTTTGATCAATTCTGGGACCGCGCCCTGCAGGAACTGGCTTCCGTTGATCCAGAACCTGAGCTGATACGCAATGATACCATTCATCCTCCCCATGCGGAGGTCTTTGATCTCTGGTTTCGCGGTGTCGGGGGAGCGCGCATCTATGCCAAATATGCACGCCCCAGACAGATTGCAGGCCCCATCCCGGCAGTCTTGATGTTTCACGGATATACAGGCAGCAGCGGCGATTGGCATGACAAACTTGCCTGGACGGGACAAGGTCTTGCCTTTGCTGCCATGGACTGCCGTGGACAGGGAGGGAAAAGTGAAGACTCCGGCTCCGTGCGTGGTAATACGCATCATGGTCATTTTATTCGTGGGTTGGATGACGCTCCGGAAAAATTACTCTTCCGCAGCATCTTTTTGGATACTGTGCAACTGGCTCGTGTGCTGATGTCGTTTCCTGAAATTGATGCTACGCGTCTTGGCACTAAAGGAGGATCGCAGGGAGGAGGTCTTTCCCTTGCCTGTGCTGCGCTTGAACCCCGTATCAAAAGGTGCCTGGCGACCTTCCCTTTCCTTTCTGATTATCAAAGAGTTTGGGAAATGGATCTGGCAAAGGATGCGTATGCCGAGTTGCGTAATTTTTTCCGCCTTTTTGATCCCTGTCATCAACGTGAAAAGGAGATTTTTTCACGCCTAGGCTATATTGACGTGCATCATCTTGCCCCGCGTATCCAGGCAGAGGTCTTGATGGGAATCTCACTGATGGATAATATCTGCCC
>VFSW01004325.1_pt1 | contig 21208 bp, 16 predicted proteins | sample 5358111 | NCBI WGS metagenome assembly VFSW01 (sample SAMN11554181, study PRJNA540505) | mine drainage metagenome | isolation source: sediment from site ElyBrook_90M | place: USA: Ely Copper Mine, Vershire, VT | collected 2017
CCGTAATCCATCGCGTCGCGAGCCACATAGGAAGCTTCAAGATGGGCATCGTCGGGATTGGATCCCTGCGCGATCATCCGGTCATAGGTCTGGCGATAAAGATTGGCGCGCGTGATGGAATCCGACCGCTCGCCAACTTCTTTCCACCAGTTCAATGCTTTCCCAAGAACCGCCACGGCCTGCTCGGGCTTCGTAATCACACTCTTTGGGTCAATGTGTTCTTTCAGGAGTGTTTTGACGTAACGCCCGCGGTCATCCCCCAGGTCGTAGCCCATCCGGAAAAAACTTCCCCCTGCAAGCATCCGGTAGTACTCGGGATTGTCTTTCGACGAATAATGGAATCCATCCATCCAGTTCGTCACGGCATTGTAGGTCGTTTCATTCGCGGCGAGTGCCGTGATCTGTTCCCGCAAGGTATGCCGGATCCGAAAGATCGGGCTTGCGGTCGTTCCTACCGTCAGCGCGTGCCGGAACCACCCCATAACCTTCATGGGTAGCCCGGTAAACGGCGTCTGCTCCAGGGACGTGATGGCATCGTAGATGAGGGGATCATCGACGACATAGTGAATCTGCCCATGCGTCAGGATTGTCGCCGTTCCGTCGGAAATCTTGGTCTCGCCATCCTCGATATACTTCTTGCCTTCCGGGATGGTCTCCATCTTGTGGCCCAAAATCCAGACGGAGCCTTTTTCCGGGACGTCGACCCGGTGTGCAGCCCCTAACTGCTCGGCACGCTCCAGGGTTTCCCGTGCGGCGCGGTTCTTCATGGCCGCATTGAGCAAATGCGACCAGTTCCGGACGGTATTAGCCATGAGGTCGTGCAGGACATTTTCGCCTCCCTTGAGGCGTTTGAATGCGTACTGATTGACCATCCCCGATAGATTCCCCGGGCTTTTCACGCGACCGTCTTCGGCTTCCCGGTAAAACGGCACGTAGAATTCATGTTCCCATTTGGCGCGTGAAGTCCCGTCAATCAGGTTGTTCTTCTCGGCGACATCCAGAATAGAACGTCCGAAATGGTTGAAGTCCTTGAGAACCGATGCGTAGATTTCCGGGCGCTGTGCACCGTCGGTGCCATCCGGGAAATTGTCCCGTGCGTGTATCTTTCCGTTGAGCGCTTTGAGCGCGCCGATATCGGTATCCTCGAACAGGTGTTCACGGTCCTGGGTCTGCAAATCCTCCGCACGGTTGCCGGCAATCCAGGAAAAAAACCGGTCTGTTTCCCCGCGTAGCGGTTTCAACACTTCGAGCAGTCCCTTGGTGCCTCTCTGGATCCCAAGCGCCCCATTGTCGGCAACGTGCAGTTCTCCGCCGAATAACGAGGCCTCAAGACCCGCATCGGATGAGGCGGCGAGTCTCAAAAGCTGGTACGGATACTTTCCGATCCGGTGCATGACCGGCGCAAACTGATCCAGTGTCCCTTGCAGGATCCGCAATCCCGCGTCCTGTTTCGCTTCGTTATAGCGCTGCAGGAGCGGCTTCTTCTGGATCCACACACCCGATTTGCGCAGAGCTTCCTGCGTCTCCGGTGGCATCTGGCGCACCCAGTCGGGCATTGTCTTTTCGCGGGTCGCCGCAGCGGCCCGGTCGGACGCGGCTTTGGCTGGCGCAGAAAGGTTGGGGGCTTCGACACTCGTCTTGGGAGTCAATGCTACTTCCGATGAGGTAGGCACCTTGAAATGCGCGAAGAAGTTTTCGAGTTCCGCATCGCCTTCCGGGTCGTCGACCTGCAGCCGCACGTCCGGATTCTGACCGTCCCAAGTGCCGCGATTACCGACTGCGCTTTTGATCTGTTCCGGATTGAATGCGACGTAATGATCTGCCGGCATCCGTACCGTACTTGCCGGATCGTTCAGATTGCGAATGATGACGCCATCATGGCCAGCGGTGCGTGCAGTCAGGATCTGATTCGTGATGTCGTCTTCATGATCCGTATAGGACGCATTGTGGGCATCAATGACGGCTGGATTCTTCAAAGACAGGTACGCCGGCATGATATTCTGGCCCTGCTCAGGATGGTCGTACAGTTCATCTTCCAAGTCATTGGCCCGGGCGCGCAGCTGGTTCGCCTTCGCGGTGTCGCCATCCCGCATTTCAGCATCCATTGCCTCGTTGTGGAGAGCCTGAACGCGCGCGTTGATGGACGCATAGTCGGCATACGTATTGGCGACTTGCGGGGAATCGGTGAAAAAGTGGCCGAGGCGCGCAGCCGTGCCGCCGCTCGCGCTCCCGAGCTTGTCATTGGCGAATCGGTCGAACGAGGCGCCGGTGCCGTGATAGACCACCAGCGGACGCCCATTCCGGTCAACCACTTGGGAGCCTTTGAACCAGTTCTGTAATTCCGGCGTTTCCATCTGCGGACGGATGGGTTGCTGCGCTGCCGAATAGCGTGCGAGCGCATCGGTGGCCGCGTCCTTCATGCGCTGCAGATCGCCAAAGTACGCATCGGATCCAAAGCCTTTGGCGCGGCGCATGATATGCACCACGAAATCGCGCACGATTTGCGCCAGGTGTTGGACCGCACCCGGCACTTTCTGCGCCAAGCGGTCCCAGAAGGATCGTTCCCCGAAGTTGTCGCCAATGAAGTTGGCGACCATTTCTTCGTGCAGCGCATCCTCCGGCAGTTTCTGCAGCCCGGCGCGTTGGTAGGCGAGATCACTGCGCTGCCTGAATCCGCCCACGGCTTCTGGCTTGAATTCGTCCAGAGCCGCGCGGTAAATCTGGTTATAAAGATCAGGACGGTCTGCACGCATGAGGTGCAGCAATTCATGGCCGACGACCACATGGAACGGCCGCGGTGTATTGTGGTCGATGAAGATGGTATCGCGGTCGCCAGGCACTACGACACCGTTGAACCGGATCGAATCCGGTACGTGATTTTCGACGTACACGACGTTCTTGCCAAACAGCCCTTTTACTGTTTTGCCCAGCGTGCGCTGGGCGTCCGAGACAGCACGCACCTCGGTGAATGCGCCCTCCGGGAGTGTGCGCCCGATTTTCTTTTCAATCCCTTCGCGCAGGCTACGGGTGACAGACGTTTCCTGAGTCCCATCAATAGCTTGCTGCGTTGCGTTTTCCGGGCTATCCGCGAGGTCGAGCCGCCCGCGTGGATTGACAATATCGCGTTCCGTGAGTACGATTCTGTCTGAGCCTTGCTTGGAAGGTACCACCTGAGGCAATTGGAGCCCAACGGTCGTCTCCCAAGCAGGGCTTTTCTGTTTGTTGATGTAGCGTAGCAATCCCTTCCGCACCCATCGATCAATCATTTCCGGATAGTCTTTCCGGTACGCGCTCGCCAGAAAATTCACCACTGTACGGCCAATGGCAGATTCCGGATGGACCGCAGCCAGCATTGGTTTGCCATTGCGCGTGTCTTCGAGCGCCACGACGAATGTGCCGGGCCGCGTGTCGGAGTCGAAGACCATCACTGGATCAGCCAGAAGATTCGGCAGATTCTTGATCTCGTCCCGGCTCAGGCCGTGGTCATAGTGGACCTTATCAAGCACATCCGCGCTCGTTGCCAGAGGTAGATCGGGCGCACCTAGGCGTCGCAGAACTGCCGGCGTTTGCGATGACACCCGGATTGCCTGACCATGGAGCGAGGTACCATCCAGTGCGCGATCGACATTCGCATCCAGATCCGGATCCGCCTCAATCGAGAAAAGCGCCGTTCCATTTTCTGTCTGTCGCGTCTTCAGCACATTCACGAGCTTGTCAAATGCGCCGTCAATCGCGGGCCGTTCTTCGCCATGCGGGAAAGGACGTTTCCAGCCCCACGGCGTAGGCACAGCCGAGTGGGTGCCATAGGTGAGAAAATCACTCTTGCCGCCTTCTTCGCTGATCTTGTCCTCGACATAGGCCTGAAATGCGCGTGCCGCCATTTCATGAGGGGTCGTCCAGTAATCGGAAGCGCGTCCCTGATCTATTTCCTTGGCCTCCATGGCATAACTCGTCGGGACCGACTTCGACTTGATTTCTCCTTTCTGTGCCTCGGCGAGCATTTTAAGACGGGCGCTGTAGATACCCAACGACCCGCGCAGGTCATCCAGGATGCCGTTCTGGTTTCCGGAACCGAACCCACTTCGGCCACGAACGGCTTTGTAGATCGCGCTCAGTTTCTCAAGTGCCTCATTGGTCCACCGACCCGATGCCAGGCGCAGACGCGACTTGTTAGCGGTCTCGGTATTCTTCCATTCACTTTTGAGAAATTCGCCCGCAACGATGCGATGCGCAATTTCATCGAATTCACTCAGTTGCTCGGCAGTTGCGGGCTTGTTGTTGCGCTTCCAGTAGCGCGGGTCACGTTGTTCTGCCAGCGACTTGCGGATATTCGCGAGTGCTTTTTCGACGTCCGCCCGAGCACGTCCGACGAACTTGTCGGCCTGCTGGGTATCCTCGACATATTGCTCGCCTTTCTTGAACAGGGTCTGAATGACGTGGTCGTAGGCCGCACGAAGCTCAGGACGCACACCGGAGTTAGCTTTCGAGAATCCATGGCTGGCATAATCGTCCTCGGTGCTCTTTGCCTTGAAGACCGCGTCACCGCGCTCGTTCGTGACGCGTTCGCTGCTCGCCTTGGTGTCCTGGCGCCCAAGGTAATGATCCAAAGCGTGGAACCATTCGTGCGCAAGACTTCCGGCGCCTTTCATCTTTGTGAGATTGATGACGCCGTATTCGCGTTCGTAGTGAGCCCGAGCGCCACTCAGTCCTTGACCCCGCGCCCCGAAGGCAAGCGCCAGGTCTCCATTGAGCCCGATGGCCTTGGAAGGCACTTTCAGGACGTCGGCAAGATCCCCCAGGGCGTCATAGGCATGATTCATCAGACGTTGCCGGTCTGCCTGATTCTCCCAGTTTCCGAACTCGACCCCACGGAACCCGTAGGTGTCCATGAAATTCTTTCCATCCACATCGCCGGTCCGACGCGGCACACCTTCGCGCTGCACTTGATCGGGAACCGGCAGAATTTCCTCACCGAAACTCGTCTTGGTATCGATGATCTGGGCGGCATGTTGCGCCATGTAGCGATGCGCGTCCTGCTCGGTGTCGAACTGCTGATCAACGACTTTGACGGCTTTTCGGTCACCGATCTTGCGCCAGATTCCCCACTTCATGCCGTCCGGCGTTGAGACTGGGCGTGCAGTATGGTTACGCGCGACGGCAATGAGGGGAATTGCGGCTTCGGCTTCTTCACGGGTCGCAAAAGATTTGCCGACTTGTCTGGGTTCGCCCTTCCAGTTTTCCTTGCGCAGGTCGTTGACCACCCATTGGCCTTTTTCCTCCGGCCGACTGCTTGCGGCAATCTCGGAGACCTGATAGCGCTTGCGCCAGCCAGGTTCGGTGCTCTTGGCCACCGTCCCGCGAGGTCCTGTGGACTCGGCTAGATCCTTGCGTGCGCCGCCGATCTTTTCACCGACGTCCTCGATCGACCCGTTCGCATTCTTGGCTGCAAGAACTTCCCGTTCATCCCGGGCCTCAAGCGGCGTGTTCTTGCCTTCGGTGTAAGGACGGGGATCCAGATCCGGCGCGATGTGCGGATTCTTCTCATGCTCGGCTTTCGAGACGTACTGCATGATGACGTGCTGCCAGTCGTCCCACTTGATGCCGGCGCCTTCGACCGCTTTTTTCTCTGCAGGAATGCCGCCGAATTCGTGGGCATAGGGATATTCGTATCCCTCGTCCAGCATCTTGCGTTCGGCGGTTTCATGGGCTGCCAGAATGGCATGGGCGTCGACCATCTTGCCGTCGACCTCCAAGACACGAGGGATGGATTTATCGATGACGACGGTGCCGTCAGACTTTGTGCCTCCGGCAAACGGGACGTTCTCGTTCGCATCCACACGGACGGGTTTGCCCGCGACATCCTCGATATCTACCTGCTTGGAGGCATTCGGATTGAACAGGTCGCCGGGACCGGCTTCCGGGGGTGGGGAATTGCGTTCTTTCTCGCGCAGGGCCGCAAGGTGATCCTGGATGGCCTGCTGCGTTTCGTTCTTGCCGCCGAATAGGTCGGTCTGGCCTACCCTTTGGGCAGTTTCGGGATTTGCGGCAGCTGCGGGAGATTGGACTGGCTGTTCAGCGCCTGTTGTCGTCGGCGCATTCCGATCCGATAGAGGGCGCTCGACATCCTGGCCGCGTCTTCCGACCGCTTGCGCAACACCGGGTCTTTCAGCATGGTCTATGGCCTCCTTGACGATCTGCTCCCACTGGTCGGGAGTCGCATCCGCATGGGTGGTCGACAGCCGCTCGAGCAGTTCGCCAAATTCATCGTGTCCCAGACGGGCACGTCCCAGAGCATACAGCGCCGTCAGGTCCTTGGTCGGCTCATCGGCATTATGATACCCGATGGTCTTCAGGTCCATATCGGTGATCGCACCGAAAGGATCCCGTTCGTAATTCGGGCCACCGACGGTGTTCTCCGGATAGGGCGCAACATCCGGTTCCCAGTTCGCCGGCACCGTTTCCGGCGTGTTTTGGGGACGAGTGTAGGGGGCGGCCAGCACATGCGCCACATCCGGATGTTCTTCCTCGAACCGGGCCTGGGCTTCCTCGTCCATCTTGCTGATCAGATCATTCGGATGGTAGTGCGTCCGGATACCCCCGACCTCGTCTTTGATCCATTCCTGAGTGAGCCGGTAGGCTTCTCCGCTCGCTAGCTGCGCCGGGGTAAACCACCCATGCTGGCCGAGATGTTCCACCATACCGTCGATGGACATCCCCTTTTTCGTGAACAGGTATCCGACAAACGGGATTTTGACGTTCCCCTCGGTGTCTCCTGTCGTGTCCATCTGATCGGCTTTCGAAATTCCGCCGGCCCGGATCACGGCATCGACAAAAGTCGGGATCCTGCGCGGCTTCCCTGCCTTCACTGGAAGCGTCTCCGGAGTCTGCGGCACGTTGGGTGCCTGTTCGGCATTCGCGGCCTGTGGGGCTTCTGCGGGCTTGCGTGGGTATCCCGGATGGACGATTTGGGCATTCTGGATGTCGGGCGTGAGACCGAGCCGTGCGCGGGCTGCAGCAATCCGGGACCGTTGGGAAGCCGTCGATGCTTCACCGGCCGCATTGACGTCGACCGTCGGGGCTGGAAGTCCGCGGGGCGATTCACGTGGAACAATCGGTGCTGTCTGTGGAACAATCGGTTCCGTGCGCGGGGCGAGTGCCGCCGGCGGCGTCTCGTACTGATGGGCTGCCGCCTGCGCCACGGCCTTGAGATGGGCTTCCTGTTCGGTAGGCTCTATGGGCTGTGCCCCCGACACTCCCCGGCCAAGCAACGGCGTTCCTGGGACGCCTTCCGGGTAAAACGGTGCGGGACTCGCTCCGCTGGCATGCCCACCCAAAACCTGGGGTGCTGGCGTCGAAGGCGTCAACGGAATGCCGTAGAACCGCGCCAAGGCTTCCGGATCACCCAGATTGGATTCCAGGAACTGGGCTTCCTGACCACCCGCTCCCGAAGCTTTCAGCTGCTGAAGGCGTTTTGCCGCCATGGCCGACACCGCTTCCGGCGCAAAGGTCTTGTTTTCTGGCGCTGGCGTCGCGCTGGCCTTGGCGGTAGCAATCGCGGTATCGATGTCCGGCGCTTGGGTCACGGCTTGGGCAATCTCATCCGGATGGGAGGCATGCCCACCGACTGCACCGAATGCACCCCCGACCAGCGCGCCCCCGACTGCGGCTTGAGCCACCCCTTTCGTCACCGGCTGATTGCCGCCGATCGCCAGGTTCGTTGCCACATTCTGGGCACCTTGTGCACCGCCCATGAGCGCTGCTTGACCTGCGGCACCAGCACCGATGCGCCCCATCAGGGTCGATCCCAGGGATTCCGGCAACCGTCCATGCAAAAGGGCCTGCGCCAAGGTACCTGCCAGCGCATAGATCGTGCCCGAAGTCGACCCACCGGCCATTTCTGCCCGCCGGGCGGTCATCGCGCGCGCCTGCGGCTCCGGTACACCTTGCGTTAAGAGATGGGAGAAAAACGCCGAATGGTGCGCCAGGTCAGCCGTGGTCGCATGTATTACATAATCGCGTTCCTGATCGCCGCCCATCTGGGCACCTTGCGACCACGCCGTTTCCGCACCCGCCAGCATCTGAGTTTCAGCTGATGCGCCTCCTGTTGCCAATGCCGTCACGGCTTGGGGCGCCAAGGAACCAAACAGACCTGCGAAGTATTGCTCTGCGCCCCCTTTGGTCCACGTCTTGGGATCCGTCAAACGGAATTTGGCTGCATCGGCCTGCGCAACCGGCGTTTCGCTCTGTTGGATGTCCTGTTCCCACTTGCGGAACGGATCGCCCACAGGGTTGTTGACCAACTGCGCGCTCGGTGGTGCGCTGGGCAACACCTGCGCTTCGATTGGTCCCAAGATCTTGTTGACGAACCCTTGAGCCGTCACGCCCGTGGCATTCAAAGCGCTTTCGCCCGCTGCCTTTGACGCATCCCCCCATGTGGGTGCCAACGCGGTGTCGTGGTCGAACTGGGCCTTGATTTGATCCAACTGCGTCGGAGGGGCTTGTGGCGCTACAAAGTCATTGAAAAACGCCTGCCGGATATGCTCCTGACCGTCCGAATTGAGTGTTTGGAAGTGCGGTGACGAACGGACGGTTTGCCAGAGCTCGCCGAGATTCTGGGGCGGTTTTTGGGCACTCGCCGTTGAAGGCGCAACGGGTGCCGGTGGGGTCGCGGCGACCGCTGCCGACTGTTGCGCGTCCATCAGGAGCCGCTACCGCTCGCGACCGCTGCGGCTTGAGATGCAGTGGGTGCCGTCGCGCCGGGATTGCCCACCCCGGGAATGCCGAAGACCGACCAGTTAGTGCCTGAAGGTGTAACCGGATTTCCGGGTGGGGTGCTGGATACCGTTCCCCCCGTAAACACGTTGAGGCCGCCGGTCCGTGGCATTCCTGTATTCGGATCGAATCCCATATTGAGACCACGGAACTGCGGAGTGCCACGCAGTTCGTTGAAGTTCGCCAGAGCGGTCTGACGTTGCGCCGGAGTCTTGGCTGCTACGACGTTGCCCCATGCGCCCTGCAGCATCTTAAGCTGCCCGACCTGGAGCGCTCCTTTTTCGTAAGCCGTTTGCGCGGATAACATAAAGGCTTGCGCCTTCTGTTCTTCGGGGACAAGCTGGTTGTGTGCAATCTGAAGTTCAGTGGCGTTTCGAGCACCCGCGATGGATTGCTCGGTACTAAGCTGCTTGCCCTGCATGCCCTGTTCGGCGCCGATCTTCTGGGATTGAAGGTTAGACGTCGCCTGAATCCCGCGTTCCTGGGCCTGGGTTCGATAGCCGTTCAGGACCGTATCGCGCTGCGCCATGATTGCGGAACGCATGGCCATCAGGTTCGCTTCGCCCAAGCCTTTTCCTGCGCCTGCGAGGGCTTTGCCGATGATTCCGAGATCCATGGTCTATTCCCTCAATGCAAGGTCGGTGAGGTCGGCTGCACGCCATCCAGCCGTTGAAGTGCCGGGACCAACTTCTGAAGGGACTGCGGATTCGCCTGTTTCACGAGTCCCTGAATGGCACCCAGACTCACGCCGAAATACTGCGCCAAAGCAATCACCATCACCTGCATGGCCTTGAAGGCGACGGGTAAACCGAACTGGAAAATGCCCGCGGTCTGCGCCAGGTGTCCGACGTCCATCAGAAGCTCGCTGGCTGCAGGCAAAACGACTTCGGTTGGAATGGTGTTCTTCGAGACCTTGTCCATCTGCTCGATCAGAAGCACGACCACGCGCCCTACAGTCTGACCCGGCGCGATTTTCCCGGCGTTCAACATCTGCATGATGGGCCCGTTGGTATGCGGGTCGTACAGGATCTTCATGCCGGCCAGGACCAGGCGGTCGTAGGCTTGCTGCTGCTGAGGAGACGCGGGTTTCCGTGGGATGGGACTGTTTTTCATCATGCCGAGGATGTCGGGTTCGGCATTCTGGGCGTCTTTGATGAGGGCCATGAGCCTCCTTACTGCCTGACGGGAATGGTTTGCGGCACCGCGGACTTCGCCGCAGCGCCGGCAATGAGACCGCGGCCGGTCTGGGTCATCGGGGAAGTCGTCGGGAAGACCGGGTTTCCTGCACTGTTGGTCAAGGTCTTCCCACTCGGTGTCGGTAACGGGATGCCACCCACCTGATAATTCGGCGAGTAGAACGACTGCAGCCATTGGAGATTCTGCTGTTGGAGCTGCTGGTTGTACTTCGCGACGTCTTCGGCATTGGGCGTAAACGCGCCTTGTAACGCTCCCGCACCGGCTTGAACCATCCCGTATTGGGTCAGCGGGTTCTTCATCATGTTGTTGATGAAGCCCCCTGAGTTGGACGTCGCGGTGGCCGAAGCCGGAGTCGTCGCGCCCAAGGGAGTTGAACCGGTAGACGCGGGTAACGTCGAGCCCAGATTGTAGTTCGGTACGGTCGGAAGCGTCGTTTCGCCGACGCCATTGGTTGCGCCTGCGGACATGGGTGCCACGCTCGAGCCGGTGCCAAACGGCCCCGTGCCGGAGGCCGCGGCGACATCTTGGGCTGTCGACCCGATAGACGATCCGATGGCAGCACCCTGATCTGCCGCCTGCGAAGCTGCGAGGTTGTAGGACGGGATGGCGCCGGAATCGATCGTGGTGCCCGTCAGCGCATTCGTTGCGGCCTGCGAAGCGTCAATGCCGCCAGCGAGATTTCCAGCTCCTTGACCCGAAGAAAGACCGGCTTCCGACAAAGCGGCCTGGTCGGCATTCGCTGCGACCTGCTGGGCACTCGCGTCGGCCGTCGCGGTTCCGGCATTCGCGCCGGCCTGGTCAGCCGCTACCCCGTTGACAATGGAATCCGAGCTGTTCCACATTCCCAAGGCCGATCCGCCAAGATAAATCGAGACCGCTCCGAGGACCGCTTCGCCGAGATTGTTGTTCGAAATGCCCTGATAGACACTGTAAGCGCCCGCTGCGAGGCCGGCGTACTCCATCACAGGAATAATGGCGGCTGCCATAAGGCGTTCTCCTGATTATTTGGTGGCTACCATGAGGGGATGGCGCCGGTGAAGGCCCATCCGTTCATAGAGCGTTTCAATTCTTGGATCCCCATCACATTCGAGCGAAACCATCAGCATCTTGACCATGGGAAGTTTTTTCCACCACCGAAGGCACTCGCGCAGAAGCTTGATGCCATCGCCCGGAATCCGGCATTCGAACTGCACGATGGTGGCCTGTTTCCGGTCGTACAGAAGACAGTCGTGAACCAGAACACCCAAAACCCCTCCGACTCCGTCTTCGTCTTCGGCCACCCACAGGAAGTGGTCGTCTGATTCCACTCCGAGCTTGGCCAGTCCTTCGATGCGGCTCAACGAAGCCACCATTCCCGGAAGGTTGGCCTGTGCCAGCGCTTCGGTTCCGATTTCGATGATGCGCGGAATGTCCCGGCTTACTGCCCTGCGGATCACCCGCTGCCACCCCAGTTGACCGTCGACGGATTCGCGCTCCATTGCTGGGTCTGGTTGTTATAGAGCCAGTTCCCATCGCCCGAGGTATAGGTGTTCCCGTTCCACGAGCCGTTCTGCCAGTTAAGCGGAGATCCTGGAGGCGCCACGGGCGGGGCACCGCTTATGGGCGCGGGTGCCTGGGTAGTCGGAGGCGCCAAAGCGGTGTTCCCGAAGTTGAGCAGGCTTCCCAAGTCCAGATTGGAGATGTTGCCGATAATCGCAAGGCCGCTTTGCAGGAGTGCGGTCTGGTCCTGCACCAAGGTCTGCTTGTCGGCAACACTGATGTTTGGCTGCTCAAGGATGTTACTGATCCCCTGAGCGATCGAGTCGTAAAAACTTCCTGCAGAACTGTCTGCTTGAAGCAGGAGCTTATTCTGGTTGTTGATATTCGCCAGTTGGACCTGCGCATTGTTCTGGACGCTCGCAAGATCCAGAGACTGTTGCCCCGCGATCTGCTGAAGGCCGTACTGATTCTGGGCCGAGGCATTGTTCGCCAAGGCCTGATTTTCCGACGCCTGATTGGTCTGGGCGAGACTCAAAGCCGTCTGCGCATCCTGCTGGGCAATCGGTAAAGCGGCTGCAGTCACAGCCTGTTGTGCGGATTCGATGCCGATGGAACTGTTTGCGAGTCCCCGCGCATTCGCTTGTTCCAGTCCCTGAGTGCGCGCCTGGGTCATCAAAGGTGAACTCTGCGCCAGCACAGACTGAAGATTTCCGGCCACCGTTTCATTGGGCGCAAGACTGTTTTGCTGGGCGTTGTACTGACTGACGCTTCCCGGTGCGCCTTCGGCACCCGAAGTCATGGGAGCCGTAGTGAGTGAGCCGGCGATCTGCGGACTCGGCGTTGAATTGATCCCCGGCGTCGAGACCGGAAGCTGGCTGGTCGCATTGGCTATTTGTCCGGTACCCAGCTGCGAGGTCGCCGATGTTTTCGGCGCGGTCGCAACGGTCCCTGTATTCTGAGGTGTTGCGGCTTTCAGCGTCGTCGCCCCGCTGCCCGAGGTCGCGCCGCTCGACATCTGGTTCTGGATGAGCCCGGCCATGGATGGAATGCTCCTACTTGATGGGAATCACAAGGGCTGCCGACAGGACATTTCTCGGCGGATCCGGAATGCCGTCCCAGCCGATGATCTGATGGACGTGTCCATTCGACCAGTGGTCGTAATAGAGCCCCGCTCCGAACTTCCCGAAAAGATGCGGATCTTCGAGTCCGAGCATGGCGTGGAAATTCATGTACGAACCATAAACCCGTAACGGATGGTGCATGATGGCGATACCTACCCCGGCGACCCCGTAGGTCAGGAAGTGGAAAATCGCGTCCCCGGTAAGGTAAGTGTTACCGGCATCGTCGCCTGTGAACGAGTGATCGACCCGGATCCCGTAATGCTCGCCTTCATACCGAATCCCGAACGTACGGCTGCGGTTGTGATACTCACCAAAGGCTGTGGTGTAGTTGTTGCTTTCGATGCTCTGACCTCCGGAAAGGACCAGATTTCCGCCGAATGCGGGAAGGCTGAAGGCCAGCAAAATGAGCAAGATCATGCGCATGGTGACTCCTTAGTCTGTATAAAAAACGGTGACGGTGATCGCGTCGATATAGGCGGTGGTCGAACTCCATCCAGTTCCGTTGACCCAATATTGAACGCCGAAGCTGGAGTTATTCACGTCTGCAGGCGTCCATGTGCATCCCCACAAATCGGAACTGCCGCCGGTGTTGATTGTGTCATCGGAAGTCAACCATGCGGTGTTATCGGATTCCGCCGTGCATACCGCAGACCCGACATTCATAAGCTGAATGGTTGCACCAATCGACGTTTCAGATCCCGAATAGTGCCGGGTGACGAAGACTTCGATCCCCGTGATCGTCGCGTGCTGCGGTACAGCGAACGAAGCACCCGTCAGGTCCAGGTAATTCGAGACGATCGATCCGGATCCCGTCGTCGTCGCATAGGCGCCATCGACGACAAAAGCGTTCCCGATATTGGTCCACGAAACACCCGTGGAGTTGACCTGAGCCGCAGCCGTAAAGGTTCGCGACTGGGACGCCGCTTGGGGCGTATGAAACTGCGGCAGCATCGTGAAGGCGTGCGCATTGACACACCCCAGCAACCAGAGCCCAATCAGGAGACGTTTCATTCGTAGTTCGCCGTGAGCGAGCAGCGAAGAATCGTTCCATCATAGAGACAGAACAGAGAATCCGCGGCATTCGCAGCTGTGGTCAAAGTCGGGACGACGCCGCCTGGAAACTTGAATAAGGTCCCGTAACCCAATGTCCGACCTCCGGTCGCATCCTGATTGATGTTCCAGACGTACGTCCCTCCCGCCACCAGATTCGTGGGATTGGCGAGCGTTGCATTGCCGGTGAGCGTCACCAGAAATACATTCCCATATTGCACATTGGTATTGATCGTCGCCCCGTACGTAAGTGTAATCTGGGCGACGACTTGCCCCGCACCCCACGTATTCGCATCACTGAGTAACGGCACATTGGCCCCAGAGGTTCCGGTATTCTGCGTCGCCGCCGTTCCCAGACCTAGCGCCGTTTGCGCGCCGGAAACAGTGGTTGCGCTCGTCCCTCCATTGGCAATCGGGAGCGGGTTGTTGAATGCCGCAATCGTGCCGATACCGAGATTTGTCAATGCTCCCGAGACCGTCGTTGCCGCCGTTCCCCCGTTTGCGATAGGCAATGGGCTAAGCCCCAGCAGGGACTGGGCCGTTGACGCCGACACTGCATCCAAAGCCGTTCCGGAGGCATTCACGAAAACCGGCAGATTCTCGTTTCCGGAAAGCGTGGGCAACAGATCAAAGCCTGCAGCCACGGAATCGAATTCACCGCGCATCACGGCACTCGAAAGCTGAGAGCCCGTCGACGGTGCGCCCGACGTATGGTTGTAATAGCTATTGGTGGCGTAGGCTGGCAGACTGGCAATGCACACGACCAGCAGCCATTTCAGGATCCGTTTCATCATGAGCGTAATAGTCTCCGAGGCATGTATTGCACGACTGCCGAACTGAAAGTGATCGGCGATAGATAGGCACCATTGCTGCCAATCGTGATCGACACGTTTTCAGCACTTCCCTGCATTTGAATGGCTTGGGGAGTCAGTGCCGCGCCGTCCCAGGTGAGGTTGGAATCCCACGACCCTCCCCCATCCCACAGATTCCTTCCGAGATCGAGCGCATCGTATTGAGTCCCCGGCTTAGGAACGCCCCCCGCACCATATCCCAGCGTGTAGCCGAAGTTGAACTCGGAATACCCGGAGCCTTCGATTTCGAACCACGCCCGGAGATAGCGCTTCAACTGACGGATGGACTTCGAGGAATCCCAGTTGAGCGTGAAGTAGGCCTCGATCGCATCGCCGTCGAAATTGATCCCGGAGTCCATCTGGTAGACATACCCGTCCGTGGATCCGAAGAAGATGGCCTCATTCCCATCGTTGTACTGCCAGTCATGGACACAGGAAAGAACGACTGGATAAAGGACCGGCATGATCCCGCGGATATTTTTCCCGTTGAATGTCAGATAAAGAGCCGACCCGTCGTTGAAGAATACGCGGTATTGGTTCTTGTCCCTTTGAAGCACGCTGCACACGAACTTGTTGCGCAATGACTGGACCAGAGACTGAATGCGACTTGTGATGGTCGCCGCCTCGAAATTGCCATAGATGAGGGTCGCGGCCATGACCGAAATGCCGCGATCATCAAAGACCAGCGTATTTCCGACGATACGCTGGGCGCTTCGAGCAAGACCCCCTTGTTCGTTGTCGCCGGCGTACGCCACGAGACTCCAATCCGCCTGGCTGGAACCGTACAGCATCATGATCGAGTAACGTGTATAAATCGCTAATGCGCCCCCGGCCATGGTGCCCGGCTGACCGATGATATCGGTGATCGTGTCGCCCAGGTCCATCTCATCCGCACCTTCAAGCGTTTTCCAGACGTAGGGTTGACCGATGGCGGAATTCTCAAGTGCCGAATCGAACGCCAGAAAGAGCTGGTTCTTGAAGGCATACGGCATCATCGGTGTGTCGACCGTCGTGCCGGTAGTAATCGGCACAAAGACCAACCCATCGAATTCGAAGGCCCGATTGACGGCATCCGCCCCATAGACCCGGCGCGTAGCCAATGTCCCGGCGAAATTCGCAATGATGATGTTGTACGTGCCACCAGGAAGCAGAGTAATCTGCGTCTGCGCTCCGGAAGCGCTTGCAGCCCCTCCCGCGAACGTCAAGGCTCCTGCCGCGAAATTACCACCTGTGGGCGTCGTGACGATGATCCGTCCTTCTGCGGCGCCCGCAACGAAATTGAGCGGGACGGTCGCGGTCGCCGTCGAATTGACCGATAAGGTGACCTGTGTAGAACTGTCGACCGATGCAATGACAGCTGCGGCCCCGATCCCACTACCCGTGACCGCCATGTTCGGGTAGAGGTCGGTCGTGTCGATCTGGGTGATGACCGGCGAACCATTCGTGGTCGTGCCGTTCAGGATCACGGTCGTCGTCTGGGACCAATCGCCATTCGAAAGCACGACCCGTTTAACGACTGCAGAGACAGCACCTTGTGTGATATTGGTGCCTTCGGCCGGCGCGGTTCCGGTGCCTCCTGTGAACGGCAGCTCGCTGTAAAGCGGAACCGCCACCCAGCCCCCCGCGCTCGAGGCCCAAATCGCCGCCGCCGTTCCTCCGGCGTTATTGCGGACCGCGTAGACCACATCCTGATAGAGCCAGACGCCTAAAACCGGTCCGGAGCCCGGGACTTGCTGGATCGAGGCGCGGTATATGTTTGCCGCAGCCAGGGTGTACTGAGCGTCCAGAAGGCGGCTGGACGCACCACCCAGGGCTTGAGAAGCGGTCGCCGTGGCGATAACCGTGGCACCGTCTTTCAGGCTTTCGTTAGCCTGAAATGTGCCCGTGAGCTTCGTCAGGACGAAATAGGTGACCGGAGAAGCCGGAATCGTGCAAATGACGCCGGTTGCGCCTGACGTCACCCCGGTCAGCGTATCGCCGACGGCATAAGCTCCGGTGATGTCGGCGGTCAGAATCCCGTAGAGTGCCTTGGAGGGTGCCGGCTGTCCGTCGAACCGTTCGTAGCCATCGATCCGTCGATAGCCGCCGTTGATCGCGATTTCGAAATTTTGCGCGGCCCGGCAGTAACCTGACGGGACGAGCAACGGTGGCGAATCGGTGTCGAGTCCCCCATCGAACAGGATGGCGTCCTGCCGGACCGGCGCGAACTTCGGGATGACGGTCATTGTACAAGGGGCTGTGGCGACTCAAGCATCGGCAACTGATCCGCCAAGAGTCCACCATAAAACTGCTCGTACTTCGTATTGAAGTCCGAATACGCGCCGCCGTCTTCCTGGTAGCCGGCATAATAGCGACAGGCCAGATAGACGATGGCGTCGTGGAAACGCGGCGGAAACAAAGGGACATCCGTATCGAGTTCGAGGTCGGGAGCCTGGCGCCAGTACTTGCCTTCCACGATGTAAATAGTGTCCGGCGTCGGCCCGAGCTTGATAGCCAAGTCGTTCGGACGAATGGTGAACCGCACCGGCCGCATGGGCGACATGGGACGAAGGTCATAGAGATTGCGGAACCAGTCGTAGCCGATCCACCAGAGGAATTGACGGGTCGCCACGCCATCCGACTGAAGGTAGATCCGGAAGGTTTCGAGATCCCACCGCGCGAAATTCCCGACGGTCGTGGAACCGATCAACGCCGCCAGATTCTCGTCCGTACAGGCGGTCGGCAGGTAGGATTCCTGGTTGGCGACCGTATTGACCGAAAAGTCGCTACTCAGGAACTTCCAGTTATTCCGCGACGCGCAAATCTCGCGGTACGCATCGCGCACCCACTCCACGATGCGAAGCATCTCCGCCGTCTGGTTCTGGGTGGTGGCCGGCGTGGTCGTCCCTGCGACGTTCGAGCCCGCGATGCCACATTGTCTTCGGGTCTTGTCGCACAGCTGCAGGAAATTCATGTACTCGCCAGAATCCGGCGCAACCAGCCCACACCCTTCGGGTTCGGGTCATTCATGACCGTGAACGGATACTGAAGAGCGGTATGTGGGACGTTGCGCATGGCATCGGCGCCGTTGGCATCTCGATACTTTTCCTGCGTGTAGGAAGTTTTCTTCGCGCGCGCCAGGACCTCGATGAATTTGCGACGGACTTTCTGTCGTTCACCGCGGAAGAAATACTGATTCCGACCGTTGACGGCCACCTGGATGAGCTTGTTTTCCTTGGGGTCCGTGGTGTCGTGCACCATGACTTCGACGAATTCTTCGGCAAAGGCAAGTTCATCCGCCCGGGACAGTGCATCCGGTCCCTCGACGATATCGACGACGGCCGGCGTAATACGTGCGGGTCCGTCGGTCGGCATGTCGCGGACGGATCCCTGTCCGATATGTTCCATGCGGGTATCTGTGGTCGTGTTTCGTCTGGCCATCGGTGTTCTCCTGTGAAAAGGGCCGGCCAGATCGCCGGCCCCCGGGTTGAGTTGCCCTGCCTGTGAAACGGGTTATTAGCTGACCTGCGGACGGCTCGGAAGCACCATCACGTCGTCGAACGTGAAAGTCGTGTCGGCCGGAGGGCCGGCGAAGTTGCTGACCCCCATCTGCCATGCGGCGCCGGCTGCCGTTACTGCGACGATCACATAGCCGACCGCGGCCATGGAATCGGGGACTTGCGGAAACGCCGGAGGGGTGCTGATCGTTCCCGACGCCGACAAGGCCACCTGCGGACCCTGGACGGCATCGAGATTCCCGGCGCTGTCGAAGCCCACCACGATTGTCGCGGCGTAGCCTGGCTGGATGGGCGGAAAAGCGACTCCGGTTTCCTTGTCAAGGGTCGGGGTCGCCATGTCGGCCGTGGCCGCTTTGGCATAGGCCTTTCCGCCGACCGAGTAGAGCGACGCATTGGCCGTCGTGAGCGTGCTGGTCGTGCCGACGCCCAGACCTGCCTTGGTGGTGCAGAAATTGAGATTTGCCAACTGGTCTTGAGCCATGGAAATGTCTCCTGAAGTTTGGAAGGGTTACGGACGCTGAACCCCGTTTACGGGGTGGTGTTGAGCGTCACCGCGGCAGCCGTGGTCGGCTTGGTCGCGGCGTCGTAATCCGTGATGAGCTGATTGAGCGATGTCTTGAGTGCGGCGAGATCCGCCTGCACTCCCAGAAGCAGCCGGTACAGTTCCCGGCTGCTGATCCGGTCAGGCATCGCATTCGTGCGCTGGGCTACAGATTGGGTCATGGAATTAGCCTCCGGGGGGCGCCAAACGGCGCCCCCATCAGTGGTTCAATTACGACAGAGCGGTCACACCCACCCAGGCCGTTGCCATCCATCCCGGATTGGCGATGAAGGCGGCGCTGTAGAACTTCGCACCGACGTACCCGCGCTGTCCCAAGGGGTCGTTCTTGTCCTTCTGGCCGGGCGGGATCCAGGTCGGATCCAGCGCGTTCGAGCCACGCAGGGCCACATCGCCCCAAGCGTCTTCGGCCACGACCACGACCGGGTAGCAGTCGATATTCGCACCGCCGGTCGAAAGCAGACCCAGGGCACCCACCGCAGCGCCGACGTTCGGCGTCGAGGACAGTTCCGGCGACACGATGAACCGGAAGCGGCCCATCGATCCCAGTTCCTCGGGGCTCAACGGCTTTCTCTGGGCGTACTTCGAGACCGGTACGAAGTCCGGAAGCTGGCGGATGTCGTGTTCACAGTCTGTGTGACAGAACACGATGAATCCCGCCTCGACCGGGGCCGTGGCAAAGTTCGGACCGGCTCCCAGCACCTTCGTGATCATCTTGCCGTGATTGGCTAGAAGGCTCCGGCTGATCTTGGAAAGGAAGTTGTAGGTGATGGTCGCGGCCACGGTGCCCATCGTGGTGCCTCCGCTGTAGAACGTGTTGGTGCCTGCCTTGAGCGCACCCCAGCGGATCATTTCACGAAGTAGCCCCATGCGTTCACCGGTCTGCTGCTTCATCTCGGCCGGCACATCGTCCTCGTACAGGTCGAAGGTCTTGTCGGTGATGGCGTAGAGACAGGCATACTCAAGCAGCTGGACCGACACGTCCCGCGGTGTGATGACATCCGCGTTCGGCGTCACGCCTTCCGTCACGAGATGCGCGGCAGGGTTCGCTGAGGGCGTATTGATGCCCATGCCCCCGTCGATGTTCTGCGCGTAGGACAGCGTTGCGCCATAGGGCAGCCAGGAACGATAAATGACCGTATCGCCCTTGTTCTTCGGCATCTGCTTCATCTGGCCGGTAATGCCCAGAACTTCCACCGGCACTGCATGCGCCAGAATCTCGCCTTTCAGCTTGTTGATTCGGCCCGCGGCGGTACTAAAATTTTGAATAGCCATGAAGGCTCTCCTGTTCTATGCAGGGGATCCGCGCTGGGATTGGAAGCCCATTACGAAAGCCTGCTCGTCGTCGATGGTGTCCGGCTTCGGTGCAGCCTCACCGGTCGGTGCGACTGCCCGCTGAAGCCGGTCCTGTTTCGTTTGTCTCGTCGTAACCTTGGCCTGTTTCGCCTGTTTGAACAGACTGAAGGCCTCGGCGGCCACTTTCGCGTCCTCGGATTCGGCGTAGATGCGCGCCTGTTCCGACGGCAACGATTGCAGCCAGGTTGCAAACTCCGGCGACTGAGCCACTTCTTCCCAGTCCGGATGCGCCAGGGCAAGCGCTTTGCGCTCGGCCTGTGCGCTGATTCCTGCGACCGCAGACTGCACACTCCCTTCGATGAGCTTCTGGATGTCGGCTTGCTGCAGCGCTTGAGGCGCGGGAGCGGCTGACGGGGGTGCGGTCTGCGGTTGGCCTTGAGCAGTCTGATCCGTCTGCGGTTCAGGAATTGCCCAAGCCTCGTTCAAGTCGTCGGCCAGCATTCCCGCGATTTCCGGAAATTCCTGGTTGAGACGCTTCATCTGCGCGGCGGTCACCTTCCGGCCGGCGCGCAACGCTTCGATCGTTCGGTTGAGTTCACCAAATTTCCCGTAGATCTTGCGGATTTCTTCCTGCACAGCCTGCTGGATCCCAGGAAGCTGCTGTTCCAGCGCCGGGATCTTCGAAACCAAAGCCTTGAACTCGTCCTCCGACATTCCGCCAAATTTGACCGGTTCGGCAGCGGGCGCGGGTGCGGCGGCTGGCTCGGTCTGGGGCGTCGAAGGACTGTCCGGCTTCGTTTCAGGTTTTGCTTCGGAAACCGTCTTGACTTCAGGAGCGGCAGCAACGGTATCGTGGGTGCCACTAAATCCTGCGGCAAAGGCGGCTTCGGTATCTTCCTGCGGTTCGTCTGGCATGTTGACCTCGGGCAATAAAAAACCGCCTCAAGGGCGGCGTGGACGCGACGGGTGAACAGACGTTCAGCGGTCGCTGGGAATCACAATCGGTTCGTCGAACAGCGAAAGCATGTATCGGATCTGGCGAATCTCGCCGCGAATCGCCGCGGTCTGGGTCGGATCCATCTGGGCCGACTCGTTGCGGATGCGTGCGCTTTCGAGCCGTTCGAGAAGATGGATACGAAGCTTCTGGATGGGCGCGCTCGCACGGTCGACGTCGGTCAGGACGGGTTCATGAAGGATGGCGACTTTGCTCATGGGTCATCAATTATTGAAACGGCCGATAAAGTGGGTCGCCAACCATGAACAGGTTGAACGCTGCCGTGGCGTAGTACGTGGCCTGCGCGAGCGTATACGCGCACTCACCGAGCGACATGCCATCCCACAGGTTCTGGATGAAGTGGCCCTTGATCGCACCATTCGTGTACGGCT
>VFSW01004326.1_pt1 | contig 21208 bp, 10 predicted proteins | sample 5358111 | NCBI WGS metagenome assembly VFSW01 (sample SAMN11554181, study PRJNA540505) | mine drainage metagenome | isolation source: sediment from site ElyBrook_90M | place: USA: Ely Copper Mine, Vershire, VT | collected 2017
CTCCGGCTCCGAGGCCTGCCTTTACATCTTCCGCACAAAAGCAGCGCTGTTTGGAGCTGCTGCACCCGTTCCGGGGCTGTTCCCATCCTCGACCATCACAAATATTCCGGGCAATCCCGGCGGCAACTCGGGGGATTGGAAGTGGGCTTACGGAGAAAAACAGACCATCAACCTGGATAACTCGTATTCGGGGCTGAACCCTGCGGCAAGCGGCGCGAACGCACCGGCGAACCAGTCGCAATGGATGGTGCTGACGGGGCCTCAGTACACATCGTTTTTCCAGATCAAGCGCGCCTCGGAATCAAACCCGGGGCTCTATGCGGTCTCCGCGAAAACCACACAAGTGACGCTGGCCAGCGGGACCGTGCTGGCCGGTAATACGAATTTGAGCAACCACCTGGACGAACTGCTCTGGGAGTTCGTCCAGGAGACGCGCGTGACAACGGCCTACGTGCAGAGCCAACTGCTGATCGGGGCTAGTGTGCCGCTGACGAACTGGCCGCAGAGGGCGGCCTATCCACTGGACGCGGGAATGCTTGCGCCTGTCTCCGGCGCTGCGCTCACGCTGCAGGGATTGCAGGCGCTGGCAGATAACGCGCCGGTGGCTGTCAGCGGCAGGCGCGTGCGCATTGTAGCCACAGCAGCGTTGACTTCGCCCAGCGGAGGGTTCACCCCTGCGGGTGCCACGGGGATGCTCGCGGTGAGCGCCAATCAGCCATTCCTTGTGGAGGCCTTTCCGCCCGCGACCGATTCCGGCAACCTGCTGTGGAGCGTGCTGACAGTAACCGGCCAGGCCGGAACGCTCTCTGTGCCCGCCGACTCTTTTCAATTGCAACCTTCAGCTTCTTCCGATCCGGTAACCGGAGAAGCCGCCGTAATCTCGAACGTCGCGGTGTCAGGAGCCACGACTGCCCTCACGTTCAAAGCGGCGCTCACGCGCATCTATGACGCGGCCACGGTCACAGTGAACGCCAACGCCGTAGAGGCCACACATGGTGAAACGACGCAGGAGATCCTCGGCTCGGGCAGCGCCACCAACGCCGCACTTCAGTTCCTGCTCAAGCAGTCGCCGCTGACTTATGTCTCTGCGCCCACCGGCAACGGCGTGCAATCTACGCTGCAGGTGCGAGTCAACAACCTGCTGTGGACCGAAGCGGAAAACTTCCTCAACTCTGCGCCCGCGGACCGCGTCTACGTGACGCGCCCAAACTCCACCGGCGGACCAACGGTGCAGTTCGGCGACGGCCTGCATGGTTCGCGCACGCCGACCGGCCAGTCGAATATCCGCGTTCAGTATCGCAAAGGCATTGGCGTGGCGGGCATGGTGGCGCCCGGCCAACTCACACAGCCGCTCGACCGGCCACAGGGCCTGCAGGCGGTCACGAATCCAAGCGCGGCCAGGGGCGGCGCCGATCCTGCAACATCCGCAGAGGCGCGTCTCTCCGCACCGCTGCCCACGCTCACCCTGGGCCGCGTGGTTTCACTTGAGGACTATCAGAATTTCGCCCTCAACTTTGCCGGAATTGCGCTTGCTCTGGCTACATGGACATGGTTTGGAACAACGCGCGGCATCTTCCTCACCGTGGCGGGCGCAGGCGGCGCCACACTCAATGCCAATGATGCGGTGGTGCAGAATCTGCAACTCGCTTTACAGAACTGCGGCTTACCCTACGTGCCCGTGCAGGTGGTCTCGTATGTGCCGGTTCTGTTCGAAATAGGAATGCAGGTCAAGGTCGATTCGCCCACCTACGATCCGCTGCTGGTTGTGCCGCAGGTGCGGCAGAGCTTGTCAGCGGCTTTTGCCTTTGGCCAGATGCTGCCCGGCCAGAGTGTCGCCGCGAGCCAGGCGATTCAGACCGCGCAGCAGGTTCCCGGCGTAATTGCTGTGAACCTCACCGCGTTCAATCGCAGCGGCGATGCAAAGGCCGTGGAGAACATCCTCTGCGCCTCTGGGCCTCAGCCCAGCCAAAGCCCACCAGCCGGCGCCGAGATTCTGCTGCTCGATCCTGCGGCGCAAGGCAACGTAGGAGTGTGGCCATGAGCACGACGTCCAATTCCGGGCCGGGCACCGGTCAAGGCCCCATCTATTCGCTGCTCCCGGCCGTCTTTCGCACGCGCGACGCGCAACAGGGAGGCCAACTCGAGGCCTTCTTTGAGGTGCTGGAGAGCCAGGCCGCACTGGTCCGGGACAATGTCTGGCAGCTCTACGACGACCAGTTCATTGAGACCTGCGCGCCGTGGGCCATTCCCTACATCGGCGAGCTGATCGGCTTCGATCCCGTGTACACCGTGGCTTTGAGCGGCCCCGACAGCCGCGCGGAAGTCGCCAACACCATCGGCTACCGGCGGCGCAAGGGAACGCTGCTGGCCATGGAACAGGTGACGCACGATGTGTCTGGCCGAACGACGTTTGCAGTGGAGGAATTCAAGCGGCTGATCACCACACTGAGCTTGCGCGATGTGCAGCCGCACCATGCAGACAACGCCAATCTGCGTCGCGGTATCGATTGGGAAAATCAGCAGGGTCCCTTCACACGGCTCAACCGCAGCGTTGACGTGCGCCGCATCGCACCGCGTAACCGCATTGCGCCTGCCAGCCCTGATCCGGCGCCGCTCGAGATCGCTTTACATGGCCCGGGCCGGTTCAACATTCCTGACCTTGCGGTGTGGATGTGGCGCTGGCGCAGTTGGCAGGTGACTGGCGCTCCGGCCTTCGATCTGGGTGAGGGAGGCTACTTCTTCAACCCGCTGGGCGGCCCCATTCCGCTCTTCCAACAGCCACCTCCGGCACCGATACCCTTCACGAGGCTGATGAATGAGTCCGACGCGCCGCAGCCCATCTCGCGCCGCCGCTTCAAAATGTGCGCCGCTGATTTCTATCCCGCGAGCGTAGCACTGATCGCCGATGGCGTTCTGGTGGATGCAAGTCAGATTGTGTGCGCCAACCTGACTGAACTATCCGGCAGCGTTTGCCGTGTGCCATCGGGCAAGATCGCTATCGACCCCGAGCTTGGACGCATTCAATATGCTGCGGACGTTCCACTGCCCGGCGAGTTGCGCGTGAACTACAGTTACGGCGCTGCCGCGCCCATCGGTGGCGGCCCCTATGACCGCTCGGCCAATCTCAAGCAGCCGGACGGTGGTGCGGCATTCTTGGCAGAGGTGGGAACAGCCGCCTATCCCACGCTCGAATCGGCGGTGGCTGCGTGGAATGGTCTGGCCGCGGGCTCAGCAGGAACCATCGTGTTGCCCAACTTCGAGTCCTGCGAGATCAACCTGACGGGACCGAATGCGATTCAAGTGTCAGCCCAAAGCCAACTGCTCATCGCGGCGGCGGAGGTATCGCAGCAAGGCGCGCCCCCGGAGTGGAACAATTCGCGCGTCACGCTCCGGGGCAACATCGAGGTGGTGGGTCTGCCGTCGCCTGTTCTGCCTGGCGGGCTGGCCGCGCCCATGGGCCAGGTGCAGTTCAGCGGGCTCTGGCTGGCTGGTGAGATGCGCGTGCTGGGCCAGGCCTTCAGCCTGCAAATCTCTGACTGCACGCTCACGCCGGGCCGCGTGCTCACCCGCCAGGGCGATGCGGCGTTTCCCGGTGAGCCCGGTTTGGGCGGCTCGGCTATTGGCGCCAGCGTTTGCCTGGAACGTGTCGTCACCGGGCCCATCGCTCTGCCTGCCAGCTGCTCCGTGCGCATTCTCCAGAGCATTGTGGATGCCGGCTCAACCTACTGCCCGGCCTATGCCGGTGAGGATATGGCCTCGCCCGGTGCTGCGCTGCACATTGAAGATTCAACTGTGGTGGGCCGCGTGTGGACACAACGGATGCGCTTGGCTTCAAACACCATATTCTGGGCGCGGATAGGCCGGCGCGATCCTTGGCGGGCCGCTGTCTGGGCGAGCCAGCTGCAAACGGGCTGCGTGCGGTTCTGCTGGCTGCCATGGAACTCGCTTGTGCCTCGGCGCTATGAGTGCCTGCCGCCGGACGCGCCCAGCCAGCCTGCGCTTGAACCCCAGTTCATCACACTGCGTTTTGGCGAGCCGGGTTACTGCATGCTCTCAGGCGACGTTCCGCTGGCTATCTGGAAGGGTGCCGACAACGGATCGCAGATCGGCGTTTTTCAACCCATCCAGGAGACTGAAGCGGTCACAAATCTTCAGATCCGTTCAGCGGAGTATCTTCCCGCCAACCTGGAGCGCGGAGTGTTACTGATTCCCTCGCGACCGCGCCTGGAGGCAGTTCCCACGATGGAGCCATACGGATATGGACTAAGGAAGCAGCGCTGCCGCGGCGATGTTGAAACCGCGGATGAAATGCCATTTGGAATTGGGATCGGATTGTTATAGGAGCGCGATGCGCCTGTGTGTCCGCGATGTGCAGGGTGGCAGCGGCAACGCAGTACCAACCCAGACGATAGGCAGGGACGAATCATGAGAGGCGATTTCAGCAGAATTCGATTCAACTCCGCGAAGCATTACACCGCGGTGCTCGAACAGCAGGGCCGGGTGGCGCTGGACGCGGATACCAATGAGCGAACCGCGATCGACGCCTATCTGCGCGACACCACAAATGTAGACGTGATCGGCCCCTACGGCGGCCCTATCGGCGACGCGGGCTTTGCCATCAAGGTGCAAGGCACTGAGATTCTGATCGAGCCCGGCCGCTACTACGTTGCAGGGCTGCTGGTGGAGAACGCGTCAGAGATGCACTACAACCTGCAGCAGCATCTCATTCACCCCGTCCACACCGCGCAACAGTTGCTGGCAGCGGTGATCGAGGGCGAAGGGCAGGTCTCGGCGCAGTTCACGCTCGAGGTATGGCAACGGTTGGTCACGCAGCTTGACGATAGCTGCCTGCGCGAGCCCGCGCTGGGTCAGGCAGACACCACGGCGAGGTTGCAAACGGTGTGGCGCGTGGTGGGAACCCTGCAAACCGCCAATCCGGATCGAGCCGTTGTGGTCCAGAAACCTGTGACAGCAGGGAATATCAATCCGATCAAGTACGATCCGGGCAACGTCCAAGGCGGGTCTCAGAGCAGTTCCCCGGCAGTTGGCAACACCTATCAGGACCCCATCCGCCAGCTTTCCCCCTGCTGCCAGTCGCTTTATGACGAGAGGTTGGTCGCGCGCACCGGAGCCATGAGCGCCGATACGGGGCAAGGCAACAACGAGTGCGGTTGCCAACCGATTCCCTCTGCCGGTTATCAGGGCCTGGAGAATCAACTTTACCGGGTTGAGATTCATACCGCAGGCCCGCTCGGAACCGCCACCTTCAAGTGGTCGCGAGAAAATGGATCAGTGGTCGCCAAAGTCACCGGCATCAGCGGCGCCGTCGTCACCGTCAACAGTCTTGGGCTGGACGCAAACCTCGGATTCCAGCCCGGCCAATGGGTCGAGTTGAGCGATGACACTGATCTCTTCGGCGACCCCGCCAACCAGCCCGGCCAACTCTACCAGATCGCCTCCCTCGGGCCCGGCCCGCTTCAGGTCACCTTGTCCGCGTCGGTCACCGGCGTGCATATCGGGAGTAACGCTCGCATGCGCCGCTGGGACCAGAGTGGTGCAAGCGCCACGGCCCAGGGCATCCCGCTTTCAGTGAACTCGATCCCGCTCGAAAACGGGATTGAAGTTGCCTTCCGCAAGGGCGTCTATCAGGCTGGCGACTACTGGACGATCCCAGCTCGCACCGCAGACGGCGAAATCGACTGGCCTCCCTGCGGCAGCGACGGCAACTTATTTCAACCGGCGCAATTCACACGGATCTACAGGGCACCGTTGGCCTGTATCCATTTGCGCCAGAGTGCCAACCTTGACAGATTGTCCTATTCCTTCGGCCGTTTCCAGGTGGACGATTGCCGTCTTCAGTTCCCGCCACTCACAGCGCTCGCCCAGGAACAGACCCCACCGGCTCTCCATGTTCAAAGTGTGAGCTGGACCAACGACGACGTGATGACCGTGGATACTCTGCTGAAGAATGGGCTTTCCGTCACCTTGGATCAGGCCCCATCGTGCCCCTGGGGCGGTGGCAACTTCCGTGTAACTCTCGAGGTTCCGTTGACGGTCGATCCGCTGGTCGGCCTTGAAGGCAAGGTTCCAGGCCTCCCTGCGCCGGGTAATTACCCTCCCGGAACGGACGTATTGTCGCGAACGGAACTGGTGCTCGATCCCCCTCTGGGCATAAATGTTTCCGGTACACAGGTAAATTGGATCACGCCGGCTGCGGCCCAGGGTGTCGCGATGTATGAGGCCTACTACCTCTATATCGGGCTCAATGCCGCGCTCAAATCCACCAGTCCCATCGGATTTGGACGAGTGCGCGTGAAACTGTTTGGCGGTGCCGTATATGCAGTTGGCGCCAGTGGCAACATCTATCTTGACGGGTTGAGCTTTGGAGAAACCGGTACCCGCGCGGTTGATGGAAGCCCGTGCGTCAATCTGAGCGTACCCAGCGGAAATTCGTTGAAGGCAAGCGATTTTGAAAGCTGGTTCTATCTTGCTCCGTCGGTTCTGATCTCGAACGTGGTAATTCAATTGCTGGATGGGACAACCGTGGTTGGCACGAATGCCGTCACGGTAACAGTGAATTACCAGGGCACGATGACCGGTCTGCAAACCACTGACCCGAAAACGCCCACCACCGTCACAGCAGTGCAGGCCGTTATCACCATGACGTATCCGCCGGTTGCGCCAGCCACGGTAACGCTCACTCTCAATGGAACGGGAGTGGGAACGGTAGTCACCATCCAGGCTGCGGTGACAGTCAATGCCGGGCAACAGACGGTCAACGTTCCCATCAACATTCTGGCCAGCCCCGGCATGAGCCAGGCGGCAGGTGCAATCACAGACACTGTCACGCTCACCGCTTCAGTGTCCGGCCTGTTTGCTACCGTTCCCTTCGCCGGCACACAACCCGCCCTGGCCATTACTGCGGGCGCTGTACCGCAACAACCCATTAATTAGAGGAGTGCGCAGTGCGAGCCGTGTGGTCGTTTTGGAGCAAGCCGTTCCAGGCATACAAGGGACGCATCTGGCGCGAGCCGCATCACCACCTGCTCGCCTGGGGGCTCTCGTTGCGCCTCGCGCGCGAGCACTATCCTGAAACGGTGCTGGTCACCGACTCGGCCGGCAAGGCGCTGCTGGTGGACCGGCTGGGTCTTGAATTCTCAGAGATCTCCACTGAGCTCGATTGCCTGCGCGACGCTGATCCCGGATGGTGGGCGCTGGGCAAACTGGTCGCTTACAGTGTGCAGGACCGCCCTTTCGTGCATCTCGACACAGACGTCTTCCTGTGGCGTACTCTTCCCGCGTGGCTCACGGCCGCGCCTGTCTTTGCGCAGTGCCCCGAACACCACTCTCTCGAACACGCATGGTGCGGCCCCGGCAACATCGAGTCTCTTTTCGCGCGCTATGGGCAACCCCTGCCCGCCGAGTGGGAGTGGTACTCCTCGCGCGGCGGCCCCACTTTTCGCGAGGAGAATTGTGGCATTCTGGGCGCCAACCGAATCGACTTCATCCGCTACTACGCCCAGGTGGCAATCCGTATGACGCTTGACCCCGGCCACGCAGCACTGTGGGCCGACCTGCCCGAGAAGAGCGGCTTCAACATGCTCATTGAACAGTATCTGCTGGCGGCGTGCCTGGATTACCACCGCTTTCATCCGCAGTCGCCCTACCGCGGCGTCACAATTCGCTATTTGTTTCCGAGTTGGGCTGAGGCGTTCAACGCCTCTGCAGCCGCGCGCGCCGGCTACACCCATCTACTGGGCGATGCTAAGACTCATCCTGGCGTAACCGCGCGCCTCGAGCACCGCGTCGCCGAAATTGACCCGGCCTTTTATCGCCACTGCCAGCGTGTGGCCGCAAATGCAGCTGAAATGGAGGCCTGACATGGCCAGCCCCTCTGCTCTCACTTTTCTTCGCGTCGCAAAAGCTCCTGCGCTGCCGCCCCCGGTCCACGTCTCCGCTCGTCCCGAGCGCGCGTCGCATTGGCTCTCCCATGTGCTGCCTGCACAGCCCTCTTCAATCCCTTCTCAGTCGGATGAAAAATCACAAGCGATCTGTCATTCCGCTCCGCTGCTGTTGCAGCGAAAGCTTGCCATCGGCTCAACCAGCGATCCGCTCGAAGCGGAAGCTGACGCCATGGCCATGCGCGTGATGAACCACGCACACGCGGCGGACTCAGCCGCATCGACTGCCTCTCCGGCACTTCGCCTCCAGGCTGCCAACGCTGCCCAGCGCGTTGAGGCGCCACACAGCGTGCATGAAGTGCTTCGCTCGTCCGGCAAGCCGCTTGACGCCGCAACCCGCGCCTTGATGGAGCCACACTTCGGCCGCAACCTCAGCAACGTGCGCATCCACACGGGACCGCGCGCAGAGGAATCCGCGCGCGCCGTCGATGCTCTGGCCTACACCGTTGGCCAGGACGCTGTCTTCGCCGCGGGATGTTACGATCCGCACTCAGCGGAGGGCCGGCGGTTGCTGGCGCACGAACTCAGCCATACGATACAACAGGCTGGCGGCGAAAGCGCGAGACACGCAATCCTCAGCAGTTCCGCGCCCGTTCTCCAAACGCAACACGCCCCCCAAGACCCGACCCAAGACACGACCAAGGACAAGCCCAAGACCGACCAGGTAACCCTCACCGTGCCCTTGGATGACTTGTTGCATCTGAAGCTGACGGAACCGTCTCTCATCACGTCCAAACAGCAGCACCCCCTGCTGCCTTCGCCCGGAACGTTGACGCTGGGCGGGGCCTCGACGGGTGCTGCGCAGAATCCATACGCTCCGCCCTTTGGCTTTTCTCCGCCTCTCACGCAGCCTGGCACTTCTCCACTACAGCAACCGACTCTGCCTGGCGTTTCTCCGTTCATTCCGTCGAATCCGGCCGGCCCATCCCCTTTCACGCCCACTCCCGGCCAGGGGTCCGGCACGCCCGCCACCGCTTCGCCTGCCGCGCCATCGCGCCTGTCGATCCACGACTTCGGGCCGCTGAGTTTAGGCTTGCGCCTGGGCTTTCCTGCCCTCAAGACGGATGACAAGGCAGATATGTCACCCTCTGCCGCGCAAGAGGCGCTGCAAAGAGCAGAGATTTTTGGTTATGTCGTCTCAGGAAAGGTTCCCTCCGCTTATACGTTGGACAAGGGTAAGCTGGCTAGCGCAATCTGGGGAATCTTTTCGACCTCCATTGCGCCAGATGTGGCGCGCAAAATTGCCAGCAGCCTCTCCAGCAAGAAAACCAGTAGCGGGATTTCGTATGAGCTCGACGCCGTACTGAACACCGATTTAAAAGGCGGTGGATTTTCGTTCACGCTGAGGTATTAAATTTCCACCACTCGTTGCGCAGAATTGACCAGGGCAGCGCGTATCACCATCACCGATCACGCAGATTGAGTAGCGCCGCGCCGGGTTACCGTGGGCATTCCTCTTGAACCGGCGGATGTTCTCTCTATAGCCTCAGCTTCATCATTGCTCACCAGGCGCAACTCCAGGAAATCACGGAATGCCGTGCGGCCGACGTCCGCTTTGTAGATGGTCGCCGAGCACGATCTTCGCCTGGGCAGCATGATTGGCTTCTGCATCTCCCGCCCGTGCCTGACCTTTGATCGATGGCGCACGTTGCCAGTGTTAGACGTTCGGTATCAGGCCGTTGATATCGTTCAGACCTTCTTCTGACTCGCTCGATTTCGGATAGCCCGATGTGCATAGAAATGCAAGGCGCAAAGGTGATTGCCAGGGCCAACGCGGGCGTGGAGAAACAGCACGCTGTTTGATGGCTGTTGAGCATCGCTCGAAAGCGGGGCCCGTCTCACCTTGTTGCTCGCGCCTCAAAGTGAGCTTCGATCTCTTCCAGGGTCTTGCCCTTGGTTTCCGGCAGCAAGAACGCCGCGACGATGAAGTAGATTACAGTGAACCCCGCGAACAGGAAGAACATGGAGGAGTAGCCGTACTTGCTCACGAAGGGCAGAAAGATTGCGGCCAACGTGGTAGAGACCAACTGGTTGATGACCAGCGCGATACTCATGCCATTTGACCGGATGCGGGTGGGCATCAGCTCTGACAGGGCAAGCCAGACGCACACGCCGGGGCCGAGCGCATAGAAGGCCATGAAGACGTATAGCCCGAAGGCGACCAGCCACCCGTGGCTGGCATCGGGCACGCGGCCGCTCAGGGCTTTGTGGATTATGAGCGGTGCGGTGCGGGCCACCGTCAAATCGTCAAACGGGTTCTTGAAAAGCGCTTCGTTCTTGTTGCCCGGGACACAACTCGCGCGGGTGATTTGAATGGGTGTAGCGGCGGGGTCATCGGAGCGCACATAACTGGTTGCCGCCGTGAAGTCTCCATAGGAATAAATAATGGCGAGTGACGCGCGGCCGCTTTCAATCTGCCGGCCTGCGTCACCGCTTGCGGCCAGAAGCCGCGCGGCTTGGTCCCGATTGAAACGCAGCGTCAGATCTTGATCTGGGCCAACCATGGCTTGGACCTGGTTCCTGCTATCCAGGCTCAGACTTTCCGTTTTGAAAAATAGGAGGCCGACCGCAATCATGGAGACGATGATTCCGCTGGTGCCCAGAATGAGCAGGAATCTGCGTCCCATTCGATCCACCAACACCATCCCCACCATGGTCATAAAGAAGTTAACCACGGTGAAAATGACGTAGCCCCAATGCGCATGCAGATCAGAGAGGCCGCTCTGCAACAGAATGCCGGCGTTGTATCCAATGATCGAATTGATGCCTGTCGCGGTGTTGCAGAAAAGGATGACACAAGCCAGCAGAAACGGAATCACATATTTGCGGTGCCAGAGAGATTCCTGAATCTTCTCCCCGGACGAACGCTGCGCTGTTGCAGCCTGTGACGCGTCCTCCATCTCCCGTAATTCGAAATCGGCCTGCTGCGGAGTGCGAGAGCGAAGCAGGGCCGCCCTGGCCTGTTCTTTTTTCCCACGCTTGAAAAGCCAGCGGGGAGATTCGGTCACCAGCATGCTACCGAGCACGAACATCAGCCCGGGGGGTAACGAAACCCAGAAGATGCGTCGCCATGCCTGGTCTTTGAAGCCAAAGAGCGTCGCGGCATCTGCGGTTCTGGCTACCTCCTCAACGCGGTAACTGAAATAGATGCCAACTACGGCCGCGGCAACGATCCCGAGTGTGAGCAACCACTGGAATGCTCCTGTTCCCTTGCCCCGGTCCGATGCCGACAGACACTCGGCCAGATACAACGGCACCACCACTCCGATGAGCCCGCCGCTGATGCCTTGAAAGAGACGGCCGAAAAACAACGGCGCATAACCGTGCGAGAGCGCGATGACTGGAATACTGAGGACAAATGTAACGCCGCTGAGAACCATGAGCGGTTTACGCCCCATCCAGTCGGCCAGCATCCCCGCAAATAAGGTTGACAAGACGCTCCCTAGCAAGACGGCTGCCACGATCACCGAGAGCTGCGCTGCCGTGAGGCCCGACGTCGCTTCCAAATAAGGCAGTGCGCCACCAATAATGCCTACATCGATTCCGTACAGAAGCCCGCCCAGGCCCGCGACCAGCATGAGAAAGAGGTTGTAGCTGCGCCTTCCGGCTGGATCAGCAGATGCAGGTATGTTGGTGGAACTGACGACCTGGCTTGTCATAGTGGTGAGCCCCATACCCTATTCTGCTTTTGCCAACGTGCGTACGAGCACTGTCCCGAACAGGACCATTCGGACCCAGGTGAATTCCCGTCCTTCCGCGCAAAAGCTGTGCGCTTTTCGTCTGCGATGATCATATCGAACACAAAATGCCCGCATTTCTGAGGCAAATGCCGGATACTTGTTTGACCTCAACCTGGCAAAACTCCTGTCCGCCGTGCACTCCATGATGTGCGGAATTCTCAACACGCTGCTCGCAGCGCCATCTCTTGCAGTTACCCAGGTACACCTGCTGCCTGCACATCGCGAGATTTGCATTACAGTGAATCTGCCACACCGCCAACGATTGTGGTGAGCGTTTCGGCGGGCTGGTGACAGGTAATGCCGCGACATCCCCGTGCAAATCACCGTCAGCGGTCATTTTGTGACTGGACCTGATGCGTCACCGAATCGGTCCAGATCGCTTCTTCACCGGGGCAGGCAACGGACGTTCCGTCCAGTATCGCGGCAACAAAATTCTCGACACATGGATAATGCACGTTTGAGTGCGCAGGCAACAACTCCTGGGTCTCGCCAAATTGAAGCCGTGGTCCGCTAAGGGGATCCAAGTTCATCTCGCCATCGGTTCCGACGATGCGAAACTGATCCCGGCTTATGTGCGAGTTCCAGCGCACATCTACCGTTCCATGCACGCCACCCTCATATTCGACGAGTACAGTTGCCGAGTCTTCGACGGCTAGTGGATGTACGGCATTGGACAGGAAGCCCGTGGCGCGACGCGGCTTGCCGAAGAAGAAATTCAACGCATCGATGCGGTGAGAAGCGATGTCGTAGAGTGGGCCGCCGCCTGCCATTGCGGGATTGGATAGCCAGTTTCTGGACCAACTCGGGTCATCCGCCTTTACCCAGTCATGGCAATTTGCCTCTGCCAGCAGAGGACGGCCAATGGCTCCCTCGGCGATAAGCTTCCGGGCACGAACAAGCTTTGGAAAGAGCCTGCGATAATACGCGACAGCGAAAAGTTGGCGGCTGGCGTGCGCTGCGGCAACCATGGACTGAGCTTCTGCAAAGTTCATCGCAGTTGGTTTTTCGCACAGGACATGTTTACCAGCCTCAAGACATGCGATCGTCTGCGGAGCATGTAGGAAGACCGGTGATGCGACATAGACAGCGTCAATCGGGGAATACTTTAGAGCATCTTCCAGCGTGGTGAAGGCCTGAACGCCGGGGAACTCAGCAACCTTTTGAGGATCGCGGGTGAGAATCGCCTGCAGTCTGCTCCGTGGCTCCTGCAGAATGGCAGGGATGCCGCGACGGCGTGTAATGTCTCCGATTCCAATGACCAGCCAATGAACCATGATGGATAAAACCTATACCATTCTGACGCGCCGGGCGCAATGCACCGGGCGAACGAGCGCTTGTTGCCAGGCTCGCGTGGTCACTGCCTGATCGGAACGGGAATCGAGATCCACGTTGAAATTGGCGCGAGAAATTGACGGAGTCGTCATGTGGGGCGTTGAAGGATGAGTCGCTTCAGCTTTCCCGATGCCATGGGGCGCCATCATCCCAGCGTATGTTTCCACATCCTCAACTCGCTGCGCGTGACTTATGGGTGTGGACCTCGAACGCGAAGTTGTCGAGCACGTCCTCTGCCAATGGGTCGCCATTGAACGCGAGCGTAAGGGTTGGCAGACCCTCGCGTTCCGCAGCGTGGAAGAATTGCGATTCGGCTATGCGCGTGGGCATGCACTCCAGCGGGCCAACATTCACGGCGGCGGCGATTTCGTTTTTTCGCCAGTTGTAAAGCGGCAGGCCCAGGGTCAGTACCGCCTCACCGCCGACGTCGCCGGAAATATAATCGGTGGCAGCGTCGATAATACCTGCGACCGGTACTGGTTCCGGCAAGGGGAGATGCCTGGCCATGGCTTCCCACTCCACATGGTGGATTCGCGCTTTCAGAAAGTGGATCACTCGCTCAATTCGACCGGGCGGAACGATCTGCTGCTGGCAAAGGTCAACGTACTCAAACCACTCGTTGACCTCTGCAGATCGGACCCGCATCCCGCGCGCCTCGAGTTTGGCGACAACGCCATCGTTGGCAAACGCATCGTTGCGGACGTAGATTTCGCCGACCAGTTGCACGACAGGCAACGCGCCATCAACGTGGATCGCTGCGAACTCCGTCGCGGCTTTCTGCAGTAGCGCACGAATGCCGAACAGCCGGCCTGTCACCACTTGCATCACGGCCTGCGCGCGCGAGCGGATCGAGCGCTGCTGCCGGCCAAGCAACGCATATAACTCCATCGTGCGCCTTGCATAGATTTCATTGGCCGCACCCGCGCGCAGTTCGGTTGGTCGCACGCAGAGCAATGCATCGCGAAGCAGGTCCTGGGCAATGAGGCCGGCCAGAAAGAGCGTGGTGAACCCCGGCGGCAACCCCGCGAAATAGTCTGATTCGTTCGGCGACACGAAGAGGCACCGCTCGCCGGCTCCCACGCGTTCGACGACCATCTTTTGCAGGAGATGATACATGCCCATCCTGCAGGGGCCATTCGTGCGCGGCATCATGTATGCGAACCGCCCGGTCGGGTCGCTTTGCAGCTTCTCAAGCAGCCGTCCCAGCGTCAGGCTGACTGGTACGCATTCCTTTCCTGAGGTGTGACGGCGGCCGATCTTCAATGCTTCCCGATCGGGCATCGCGAGTGCCTCGGCTGCAAATCCCGAGGCGCGAAGGCATGCAGCGGCGACATGGGAACTTGGCCCCATCCATGGCACAAGCACCGTTTCGGTCTGTTTATTGATCGTGGTGAAGTCGCAAACGCGGCGTTCCATTGCCGGCAGGTCTTGCGGCACGCTGCGAGGCCCCTTGGCAACGCGGTCCTGTGCAACGCAATGCAAGAAAGCCTCAATGCGCGTCTTGGTGCCGGCATCGCCCGCGTGACCATCGGTCTCGATGATGGCGAATGGTTTACCCTCCATCACGTAGCTGAAGAAGTGCAGGTTGAAGCTATCGGGGCCGCAGGAGTAATTGCTGCAATAGACGCTATAAATGCCCGGCGTACGGCGGATCTGGTGGGCCGCGCGCAGCAGGCGCTGGGCATAGCCCCAATACACGCGCTCCAACACCGGCACATCGCGCGCCACCGGGTAGCATTCGGCTGGGATGGCGAGGGCGCCCTGTTCGCGGAGGATGGCCGGGACGTTGGAGTTGAGGATAGGGTTGTAGATCGTGTAAGGCCGGCCGAGCACCACGACTGGAGAGATCTCCTGTTCGCGGCAGAAGTCGAGCGCGCGCCCGCCGATTTGCCGACATTCCTCTACGAAGCGCTGTTGGGCCACGACAGCGACCTGATGTGCATGTTCCCATTCGTCGCCGGTCACACCGAGGGCCTGCGCCAGCCGTGCGCAACTGGAGCGGAACTCCGGCGATTCCAATCCGCGTGCTCCGATTTCGATCTCGGGCGTGAGCCATTGCGCCGTTCCTTTGCCGGCCAGGTCGAAGCGCAGCAGGTAAGGCGCGGATTGGACGACAGGGCAGACCCTGGCGTACGGTTCGTCTGCTGCACGCAAGGTGCTTCGCAGGATTGGTGCGAATACGAACTCTGCGGCGGTCTCGCGCATCTGCGCAGCAACGCCGTGGAACAACTGCATCGGCGCACAGAACGGCACGTTGGTTTCCTGGATGCCTCGCTTCAGCATCGCCGGGTCCGTGCCCTTTACAGTTGTCAGGTCGCACCCCAGTTCGTGCAGGAACGTGACGAAGAACGGGAACAATTCCTTTAGCAGGAACTCGTCGCTCAAGGCCACACGCCGGTCGCCGCGCGCCGGACCGAGTGCAGTGAGCAGGTTGGCGATGAGTTGCTCGCGTTCCTGGAACGGTTGCGGGGCGCGGTCCGGCAGTTTGCGCCGCCGGGTTGCCCACTCATGCAATGCGCACGCACCACCCCATGTGAACATTCCCGCCTCGCCGGCAACACGTGTACGAAGCCGGTCGATCCGGCAGCGATTGCCCGGAGCGCCGCAGCCGACCGTTGCGTTGCAGATGAACGTGCTGCGTTCCTCTACCTTCGCTTCGAGAAAGCGTTGCAGATCCAACGGAGCAACGTCGCGCCAGGCAAGGTCCGCGCGGGCCAGCAACGCAATGCCCAGCGCGCCGACGGTGCCCGGGTTGGGTGGAATGATCACCTCGCTGCCGGTCTGCCGAGCTACCGCCGCGGCCAAAGCGTCTGCCGCAAACGGCATGCCCTGGCAGAAGATCACCTGGCCGACCGACCGGCTGCCTTTGACTCGGTTCAGATAATTCTGGATGATCGAGTCGTAGAGGCCGGCAATGATGGTCTTCTGGGGTACGCCCGCGCCTACGGCCTCGTCGATGATCTCTGCCATAAACACCGAGCAATGTTGGCCCAGGGAGACGCCCTCAGGCGCTTCCAACGCCGCCGTCCCCAGTTGCGAAACCTGCTCAATGCCGGCAAACTTGCGCCCCTGTTCTTCAATAAATGAGCCGGTTCCGGCGCTGCACGCCTCGTTCATGGCACAGTCGATCACCCGGCCGTGTTCCAGTCGAATGTACTTCGCGTCCTGGCCGCCAATCTCAAAGATCGTGTCCACGCGCGGATCGTAGTGGCAGGCGCCCTCCGCGTGCGCCGCAATCTCGTTCTGAATGAAGACTGCGCCGGGCCCATAGCATTTCGTCAACAACGACCCGACAATTTCGCGACCGCTGCCTGTGACGCTCGCGCCACAGACGCGTTCACTGCCCATGGGGCTTTTTAAGAATTGCTGCCACAACGCCTGCGCTGCCTCGACAGGTGCACCATGTGTCTCCCGGTAAGCATCCCATACAACAGCCGCGGTCGTCGCGTTCAATGCCACAGCCTTGGCGCCTGTTGAACCGATATCGAGCCCGAGGATCAGGTCGCGAACGTAGCCGTTGCGCGCCTCCCACGGCGCACTCTGCATACGCCGCACGTGGCTAAGACACGTCACCAGCGCCGGCGTCCGTTCCAACACCGTGCCCTCGTGGCCGGCAAGCAGTTTCTCCGCGGTGGGCGCCGGCAACATCTGCTCCGCAGCCAGCAACGCAGCACCCAAAGCTTCCCAATAAAGGCCGTCCTCGCCCGGCACCCGCAGTTCGTAGCCGTACTTTGCCAGCCGCTCGCGAAATGTCCGCTGCACGCGCAGCGACTGGCTTACCCCGCCGATCAACACGACCGGACCGGGGCTCAAGCCGGGCTTGATTAGATTGAGGACATTCTCGCAAACGGCGTCGAAGAGACCGGCAAGGATTTCCGCACGGTTCTCTCCCTTGTTGGCGAGGTGCGTCATATCAGTTTTCAGGATGACCGGACAACGGCCAGACAGCGCTGCGGCGTGTTCCACGTCCGTGCAAAGTGTGCTGGCCCCCTCCACGGTGAGCGAAAACCGTCCAGTCAACTGCCGCAGAAAATTGCCCGTACCTTGCGAACAGCGGCTGTTCTCACGGAACACCTCACGCCCGTTGGGCCGCACCTCCAGCACAGAGAAACCGTGGCTGCCGATTGAAACCAACGTCCCTGCCGTATCGGGATATTGGAACCGGAACGCCCGCGATTGTGCCTGTTGCAGCGGGACGTGCGCCAGGCTGAATTGCCGGCCCAACCGGCCCGTTAAGGCCGCGCCGGCCAACGCGTCAGCGCCCCATTCGCGGTACAGGCGTTCAAGCAGCGGCTGCGGTTCCTTGCCATGTTCCAGCCGGCAGCGCCGCTGGATTTGCCACTGCCCGTTCACCCGCGCCAGCTCGACCAGTTTCAGCGTTTCCGCACCCACGTCAACGCCAAGAAACTGTTGACTCGACGCTGTCTGCTTTCTGGCCATTTTTCTCTCCTGAGAATTGAACAGCCTGCGGTACAAGCCTGGACGGGTGAGCGGAGAGTTCTCGAAGCATCCAACGGCAGGGTTTGCCGGATCGTTGTGTGGGATTGTGACGCCGAAACATCAGGAAAAGCAAGAAAAATGTCGGATGCAGTGATCTGCCAGTCAGATCGTTCATTTCGAACGTATATGCAACAGTGAGTCGGCGAAATGCGCAGGCCATTGGAGTCTCTCTGCACGCACCGCTTTGCAGACGTCGCGCATGCTGCTGTCAACTTCCGCAATAATGATCTCTGCACTTCGATCAAAGAAATACAGGCCGCCTCCGGGGGCAAGCGCTTTCACGTTACTCCCGGAGTTGCACATCGCAGCATGACAATTTCTTGTCTTCAACGCCTGGGGTCATTGCACTCCAACCTGCAAAAGAGCGCGAACGCCCGCATGATCTGAAGGCCAAAGACCATCGATACGGTCTTGCTTTGCATCGCCCGCCAAACTCGATGTGCGCGGATTTACAAGGCCGCGGTAGAAGATGTAATCGATGCGTTGAGTTGCAGTGTCTACGGGACTCGAATCCACAAGCTGCCATGTCAGTCCGGGACGCTGTGGATGCCGGGCGGTCCACGCGTCGCCGAAGCCCAGATTCAACATTTCCTGATACGTAGCGAAGGTTGGATCAGTCGGTATATTGGCGATTGCGTTGAAATCGCCGGCAATAATCACTGGCAGAGACGTGTTGCCGGGTATATTGCTCAGTTCCATTGCTTGAGCTTGCTGCACGAGCAGGGTCGCAGGCACTTGCGGAATCACATTTTCAAGATGGGTGACGATGAAGCGGAACAACTGATCATGGAGCGTGATATCCGCCGAGCCCCACCCGCGCTCGATTGTCAAGCTACCAAGGAGAGTAGGGATCGTGAGGAGCGCATTGAAATGAGCAGACTGAACATTGGAAACCTGCAGGTCGGCTTGGTCTCCTCGAGCTAGAAGGACGTCTGTATCGCTGGCGCTGACGTAATTGACAAAATCGGGCAGGGGGCCCTGGAGTTGGAACTCGTTGACCACGACTACAGGGTAATAATGCTGTCCCTGCTCACTGAGCGCACCCATCAGTTCCTGGAGCATGTCATATAACACGGGCGTTGGGTTCGGCCCGGGGCCCACACGCCACGTTGTTACTTCCTGCAGCCCCACCAGATCCGGTTGGGTCATCGCAATCTGATGAGCGACAGCTTGCATACGCAGCGGTGGGTTGCTCGCAACGACGCTGTTGAGTGTCACTTGAACGGCTTCCACAAACTCTGGCAGCGTCTGCGCAGAAAGCACCTCTGTGAAGTCAGAACCTTCGTTGAGGTTATACGTCATTACCTTGACCGTACCCCTTTTCCCATCAGGCGAAGCTTGCGTGTGCGCCATCGGAGTCAGCACGAGACCTGCAAGCAGCGTTACGAGACCAAAAGATGAGAACTTCCTGATCGATCTGGACATAAACTCCTCCTCTTGGTTTCGGCGAGTGCCAGTGGCGCGGCGCGGCATCACAGTGTGTGGTTCATGCTGGTACAGGACTGTACAACTCACCGGCGCATATGTGTATGCTGAAGCTATATTTACGTCTGTGCCTGTCATCACTTGTCCATGTGACAAGCGCTTCGCCCAACCTGATATTTGACCCGCAATCAAATCGGATGCTGGCTGAACCTGGCGAACATGGGAACTCTGATTGATCGGAAAAAGCAGAAGTTATCTGCCATTCACAGGGCGGCCTCAGGAAGCATTCGCAACTGCGAAATAATGGATTGAATGCAGACTATGACACATACGGCGAATGCCGTCGGATTCGATTTTGGCACGACCAACAGTGCGGTCGCGCTCGCAACCGGGGGCTCACAGGTACGGCTCGCCTCATTTTCGTCCGGCGGATCGGAAAAGACGTCCTTCCGCTCGGTTCTCTATTTTGAGCAGTTCAAATCGCCTGGCGGGGCAAAGCGAACCCGTGCGTTCACAGGCCCGTCTGCCATTGAGCGCTATCTTGATGCCGAGGAGGAGGGCCGCCTCATCCAGTCGCTCAAATCTCATCTCACCAGCCGTACGCTCACCGGCACTGAGGTATTTGGACGTCGGCACAAGCTTGAAGACTTGATTTCCCGCATACTCGGCGATCTGCACAAACATGCGGAAAGACAATTCGAAAGACCCATTCGCTATGCCATGGTAGGCCGTCCGGTGCGTTTCGTCGGGGCAGAGACGAAAGAAGACGATGACTTTGCCGTTTCGAGGTTGCGCGAGGCTTTTCAGACTGCCGGCTTTGATCGCGTGGATTTTGAAATGGAGCCGGTCGCTGCGGCCTATGCGTACGAATCGACGCTTGACCACGACGAGCTAATTCTCATCGGCGACTTCGGTGGGGGTACAAGTGACTTTTCGTTGCTGCGGGTAGGCCCGGAGGTGCGTCGCCGAGGACGCACTCCACAGGATTTGCTTGGTAACAGCGGTGTAGGCCTTGCCGGCGATGCCTTCGATTCGCGCATCGTTCGCAAACTCGTCTCGCCCGCACTCGGATCGAATTCCGAAGCACGCTCACTGAACAAGCTCCTGCCCGCCGTTCCGGCATGGATCTATGCCAACCTTGAGCGCTGGCACTATCTTTCGTTCCTGCGCACAAACAACGTGAGGGAGATATTGAAGAGTGCCCGCATCCGAGCGCTGGATCCGGAAAAGATTGAAGCCCTGATCGCCATCATCGAAGAAGATCTGGGCTATCAGCTCCACCAGGCTGTGCAGCAAGTGAAATTTGAACTATCGCGGAGTGATACCGCAGAATTCCGCTTTGACGATGGCACCCTGAATTTACGCATCCCCGTCAAGCGCAGTGATTTTGAAGCGTGGATTGAAGAAGAGCTGAATGCCATCGAACAGTGCATTGACGCGCTCTTGTTGACTTCGGGCATCCACGCGCATGATGTCGACCGTGTTTTCCTTACCGGCGGAAGTTCCTTCGTGCCGGCTGTGCGCCGCATTTTCACAACCCGGTTTGGGGACGAACGAATTCGGAGTGGGAACGAATTTACTTCGGTCGCTCGCGGTCTGGCGCTGCGCGCGGCGGAGTCATTGCATCGATCGTAGAGCATTTCTAATTTAGCTATGTACATTTTGTGCGATAGTATCCCCGCCATTGAATAGGAGGCAGGATGCAATCGTATTCGCAGGATTTGCGTGAGGGTGTGCTGTGAGCGCCGGATCGTGGCGAGCGGCCGAGTTCGATTGCACGGCGTCTGGAAGTGGGCCGCGTCTGGGTTTATCAGGTCCGCGATTGGGCGCAGAAGTCGGGCAAGCAGACCAGTTTTCAGATCGGCGGCCATCGCCGTTCACGAGTGGCAGAGATGGAATCGGTGCTGCGCTGCTGGATCGAAGCAGAGCCTTGTCTGACGTTATCCGAATTGTCCGAGTTCAAAAAAGCCCTGCACGCCAGTGAGCAAGAGCGCAAGGACGTGCAGCAGGCGCGGCGAGCATGGGTTGAAGCATTGCCGAGGATGGATATAGAAAAGCTTGTATTCATTGATGAAACATGGACATCGACCAGCATGGCGCGGCGTTGCGGGCGTGCTCCCAAAGGCAAGCGTTGCATCGCCTCAGCACCGCACGGGCACTGGAAGACGACTACCTTTGTGGGAGCTCTGCGCCGTCGAAGATTGACCGCGCCCATGGTCACTGACGGCCCGATCAACGGGGAGATGTTTC
>VFSW01004327.1_pt1 | contig 21204 bp, 22 predicted proteins | sample 5358111 | NCBI WGS metagenome assembly VFSW01 (sample SAMN11554181, study PRJNA540505) | mine drainage metagenome | isolation source: sediment from site ElyBrook_90M | place: USA: Ely Copper Mine, Vershire, VT | collected 2017
ATTTTGTCCTGCATGTCGGGTGGAACCGGACGGCCCCATACCTGCATGACTGGCAGCGATGTGCTCATGGACTTTCTACTTCCGGAAATCGGTTTATGTGTGTTTACGGGCTGTGCGGATATCGCCTCGAAGTGATCGGGGGCTCCGGCCATAGGAAAAGGCCGCAGAACTCGTCGTTCCGCTCGGTTACGACATAGTAGGTGTGTAGACTTTGATCCCGTATGTTAAGCTTCTGCGTTCGTTCCAAATAGTCGCTTTTACCGATAGAGGACGCACTCATAGCCGACGATATGGTGCGGGCAGTGGGTCGCTACAAATGCAAAATGCGTCCTAGCATGAAGGTGCTATCTGCGCGGCCAGTTAAGCGGCGCATGGGATTCGACGCGATACGCGTACTCTGCTGCCGAACGATTATCAATATCGAATCGAACCGCGACCTCATAGTAGACGCCGAAGTCATGCTCGTTTCGCGTCACGATGAGTTTCGCTCCCACCGGCTCGGGTCCGACGGTATTACGGATCGCATCGATAAAGCGATGACACTCCTGGCGCGCCTTCATGGAGTCATACTCGGGCCCGAGTTGTTCGCACCGTTCGTTGACTGGCACGGGGCCAATCGCAAGGGTATCGATTGCCATGCTTACACTCCGAGGATGGTTGGAAGTGGCTTAGGACGGCAGCATGCCAATGCGGGTTGCCGCCCAAGCTAACAGGTCGAGTGAGCGCATGGTCGTTGGGGCGGCCAGCGCAGCGGGGTCGAATAAGTGGGCTGTATTCTAGGGAACGAAACGAAGAAGTGTGGATGGATCCTTAAGACGATCTGGGCCCGAAGCGAACGGTTGATCGACCTCGCGCAAGCCACTCAGCAATTCTTGCGATGGATGTAGTTGCCTCGATCAATTGCCCGGTGTGCAATTCGTTTTATGGCACAATCCGCTACGCGCTGTGAGTTTGTTCTGGCTACGCAGCGCGGTTTGGCAAGCCCTCAAAGTCTTCGAGTTCGATACGCAAATGTTCCGGACCTCCAGTTCGAATTGCTCGGGTCAGCGCGCGCTGCTCCGCCGCTTGGACGCAGCGGGCGAGATCACCTGCGCTGACGGTGCTGCCGTTAAGCCTGCCGGCCAACGTCTGCGCTCCCTCTTCTAGCGGAAAGCCCAACTTCTTGCTTGTGAGGAACACACTGAGCAGGCGGAAGCGCAATTGAGCATCAGGAAGCGGCAACTCGATGCGGTCGGCAAAGAGGCTTACAACATCATCGTCAACGAGGTCGGGATCGCGCACCGCGCCAATGAGGAACACTCGTCCGGCAGCGGATGCGCCAGAACTCATCTCCTGCTGAAGTTGCGAAGCAATTTCCTCAGCGAGTCGGTCTTTAGGTTCGAAGGGGGATTGTCTAGGCGTCAGTTTGTCGAGGTTATTAAGGAAAATGATCACAGGAGCCATGGAGCGGCCACGTTCGAAAAGCTGTTGGACCAGGTTGGCGCTGCCGCCGAGAACCATGGCCTTCAGTTGTGCGATGGTAGGTGCGAGAAAGTTGAGTCCGCTTTCACGCGCAATAGTTCTAGCGGACCGTTCCTTGCCGGCTCCAGGTGGACCGATCAGCAGGACGCTTCTCGTTACGGACACTCCATGAGCGCTCCACTGGTCCGCCTCCTTCCATAGTGTGCATATGGTTCTGAGACGTTCGAGAATGGCAGCGTCCAGAATGAGAGTGTCCCAGTTGAACTGTTCATCCACACCACTGTTACGCAATTTGCGGAGCGAAGTCACTGCCCGTCCAATATTCTCCGCAGTCATATCTTCGGACGAGGAGTGGGAGCGCAAGGATGCTGCCAGATTCGACAGGTCCCGGCCACTCATGCCTTGGGTGAGCTCTGCGATGTTCCCAGGGGGCGCGGCTGTGATCCCCACCGCCCGGATTTCCTGCGTGAAGATTTCCTTGCGATTGTCGCTGTCCGGTAACTGGATATCCATCATCCAACCGAAGCGCGAGATGATTGCATCATCCAATAGGTCAGGACGGTTCGTCGCCCCGATCAATAGGACACGAGAGCGTTCCCTTACTCCGTCCCACTCAGGGAGGAATGTTTCAACGATCTCCTCGCTTATCTTGTCGGCCTGGATCGCACCCCGGCGCGTGAGAACTCCTTCGCAGTCGTCGACGAACATGATGGATGGCTGATGTTCGCGAGCTTCATTCCACCTTGCACGGACCTCCCGGGCGCTATCCCCAAGATTGATTCGCTTGAAGTCCGGGAGTGAAAGAAGCTGAATGTGGCAACTCAGAGTTTCCGCCACCGTGCGGGCAATCGAAGTTTTACCTGTGCCGGGCGGACCTACGAGCAGCAGGCCGCGTGGTGCGGCCGGATCGCCATCCTCGAAGAGCTCAAACCTGCGAAGCAATTCCAGTTTTTGATGCTCGGGAATGTGGACCCGCTGCCAGAGAGCGGAGACGCGGTCAATTCCTTCCAGTTGCTTCTTGACCAGTGCTAGCTGCTCTGTAGCTTCCCACGTCCTGCGCAGTTCGGCAAATGCCTGCTCTGCTCCCAGGAGTTCGCTACTGAATTCTGGGAGCACCGAGACGAAAGAGCGTGGCAGGGCATCCGCTGTGCTCCAGCTTGCTTGACCTACGGTGACCACGAACGTATCGAGTTCCACGAACTCCAGGGAAGGAAGCAGCAGTGCAAGGTCCCGCCCCCTCCAATTCACGGCGGTGACTGGTTTGCCTGGTTCCGAAGTGATGTTGTATTCCGCGTAGTCGACAACATCGTAGGAAGTTTGGACGCCAGGTGCGCGGACAACGTGGCTCAGATTATGCCCGAGAGGCATCCGAATTTCGAGTCTTGCATCTCGCAGGAAAAGCGAACGCGCGTCACGAGCTAAGCTGCGGTTCCAGTGCAACTCCGTCAGGAGCGCCTGCTCGAAGGCCTCCGCACCGGCTCTGAGCAGTCTGGTCAGGAAGCCGAGACGCTGGCGGCAGTACATTTCCCACACACGCGCAGCCTCGGCGTGATTGGCAAGCGATTCCAGGCGATTGAGGGCCTCTACGCGGGAAGCCTTCCGCCGGATCCAATATTGGTCAAGTGCTGCGCTCATGTCATCCGGCTCCGCGATGACATAGCCATTGTAGGACGGATCGGCGGTTGCGTTCTGCATTACTGTTTCCATCGCAGCCTCCAATCTGTTTCCGATGAGCAACAATTCAGGCGGCCCTGCGTAACTGCTGAAAAGTGGGCGCGGGAACGGCAGCCAGCGCCGGCGCCGGGCCGGGGCCCGGCCCATCCGGCGGTCCTCCCATTGGAGCGGCAACCTTCGAGAGTGTTTCTCCGCCGCAACTGCCGCAGCGGTCATACGTCGAATTGTTGACTGCATTGCATGTGGAGCAATACATCGCTTCTTCAATGGGGATGCTCACAAAGTTAGGCTCCGTATGGAGCATGTAAACATTGCCCATAAATCACCTCATAGGTTGGAGAATTGCGTGTGGCGTGGCTAGGCGACTCGCCGTGCGGCGATGGTTTCCAGATGCTGAGCCAGTTGCGCCAGCACCTCGAGGTTTGGGATCTCCGTGACAGCGCGGACATTGAGCTCTTCCATCTCCGCCATCAGCTGGCGCGTACCGAGCCGGCGGGTCAACGCTCCGACCCGCCGTATAAGGCCAGCCGTTGTCTGCATCATCCGGAGGACTTGAAGCTGGCGCAGACGGGTACGGATACCCGGAGCGGAATCGCATTGCCCTTCGTTTCTGAGAATCTCGGCGTAGATCGCATCCCCGAGCGTGCTCCTGAAACTCTCGATCTTCCGGGTCGTCCCCATATCGAGAAGTGCGGAACGGGTCGTCGAAATCGGAACCACCTTGAGTTCAGGCGCACCCGACACACGATCCTGCCTCGGCCAGGCCCACTGTGGAAGCTCCGGCACCACGGTCGGTTGTCCATCCCGGTCAAGGGGAACCCAGCATGGTCCGAGGTCGTAGAGATAGCGTCCCAGTCCAAAACGGCTGCAGGCACGCTTGAGCGCCTGAGCGTCGGCTTCCATCAATGCGTTTGGGTTGTCTGCCCACCGTTCGCCAGTGCCGGATCGGGTGCCCAGACCATCGATCCAGAGCGTGCAGGCAGCGAAGACCTTGCCGCTTCGAACCGTCTCTCCGTTACGCACTCTCGACAGTCCTTCGAGGGTGCTCACGGAATAGCTTTCGCTCCAGCTGGCTGTACCAACGACATCGTTTAGGCGATCCGTGTATGCCCGGGCGTCGGCGTAAGCGAGCAACTTGCCTTTGCTGCCGTTGGTGCTCCTTTCGACCACGAGCCATCGGATGAGGGAGACTGGGAACGGATCGCAGAGATTCTCGATCAGCTTCGCACGTTGAACGGCGGTAAGTCGGCGTTCTTTGGCCTTCATGGTTCTGCTCCTGGAGATTGGCGTCGATCACGAGGGGACAGGGGCGAGGGTATCTGCCGGGCGCGTGATCGGTTGTGCTGTCCGGCCGCCAAACCGCGCACGGGATGGGTTCCGCGCGGGGTGCATGCGCGATGCCTCTATGCTCCGGTTTCAGAAGGGTATGTCGCTCGCATCTCCACCCTGTTCCGAGTACGCGTAGTCCGGTTCAGAGTGCTGTGGTCCGTTGGATCGCTGGGCCTGCCTTGCGCCATTCCCGTTCTCGCCGCAGTAGCCCGCTCCGTTCCCGTTCCCGTTGTTGAATGACAGGAGGGTGAGATCCAGGATGACGATTTCAGTCCGGTACTTCTTCTGTCCGCTTTCCCGGTCGTCCCAGGATCTTGTCCGGAGCTTTCCCTCGACGTAAATTCGGGAGCCTCTCTGGACGTAGTCCCTCACAACTTCGGCAGTCCTGCCAAACGCCACCAGGTTGTGCCACTCGGTGGTTTCATGCGATTCGCCCATCTTGTCCCGATAAAAGTCGTTCGTGGCGAGCGTGAAGTTCGCTACAGTGTTGTCGCCTTGCAGGACGTGAATCTCCGGGTCTTTTCCAACATGGCCCAGAAGAATGCTCTTGTTGACGGTCTTGCCCATATGTTTCCTCCTCCTCACTTTTGAAAATTCAGGCTCGCAGAGATCTGCCCCGGCATGGAGTTGGCTTCGCGCACAGCTATCCGGTAGAACGGCACAACAAAGCCTGTTCACCGGTTCAATCGGCAAACGGAGCGCGACGCTCATATCCGTGTTGTCGGCGCTTTTTTGGGGGGGGTAAGTTGCCTCCGTGCACGGGGCAGTTACGTGATCAACTGGCGCGCAGCGACCGCCGGGTAAACTTTGCGAAGGTTCACCGCACAGGGCGTCCCACTCCGATACCAGGCCGTGTATGCGAACGGCACACGCCTTTCTCGCCCCGCCGGGCTACCCCTTCAGCGTGTCGGATATTGGCGCTGCGCAATCTTCTGAAGATGTTTCAAGCAGGTTTGCCCGCAACTGGACTTGAGCGTTCTCGCGTCGGTCCGCAGACGGCCGCTCAAATCCGTCAGCTGTAAACGTGTTCGAGCGCCACGTCGCGGCCGATCTCAGACATCCCGCTCCCGTCATATCGATAGAAGCGGCCCGTGGTCCGATTGATATAGAGGTATCGACGGGTACGCGAGTGCTTGTACAGAATGATCTCGCCGGACCTCCCCATATACATGAACTCCTCGCATCTTTCCGACGAAAGCACCGACTCCAGCGGCTTCCAGTCCGGTACGTTGACTGCAACAATCGGCTCCATATGCGCTCTCCAACGCTACCCGTAAATGAATCGATAGGGAATTCCGTTCTTCTCCGCGGTTACGATCCGAATGAGCGGACCAAACGAATCGCATTCGCCCATAGAGAACCGGATGTTCGCGTATCCGAGTTTCTCAAGCAATGGCGTCGCGATTTCGTCTTCCCATTTCCAGTAAGACCGTGAACAGAAATCCGGCTCGTCGGCCGCACTCGCTCCGATCACATCGAGGAGATCAAGCGTTTCCGGACCCTTCGTGATGCTCTGATTTGTCTCCACCCCGATGCGGATTCTTGTCATGGCTCTCCTCACAACGGTCATGAGGCGCTCAATCGGGCAACGAACTCTTTCCTGCCTTGGCTCGACTGTGTAGTGCTCTTCTCGATTGCCGATGCGCAGCGCCTGGTCCGCTTTCACCTCGGTGAACATTGTTTCGGGTACGTTGATTCCAAGCTTCCGCAATACGAGTTGGAAGTACTCCACGTCCTGCAACTCGGTGCCAGCCAACTCATCGTCCAGGTTCGAATAGATGATGTCGCCGTCGGTGTCCATGACCGTGCAGAAGACATAGTCCAGAGGCCGATCGTATCCCATCGTGACGGTGACCTTGCGCCCTCCGCTCGTTGTTGTCGTTAGGATGTGCTGCGACATGGAATTCACCTTTATCGGCTGTGATGAAGCAGGTTCTCGAGACAAGGAGGGCGTCACGCGCTCTGAGGACTGGAGATTGCTTCAGCCTTGGGACGGACCGCAATGTGGGTATGCTTGCAGCGAATACACGAAACCGCCGCCGCTGCGGCGCAAATTGCCTCATGAAATTCCGATGGAACCGCATGCAACTCGCCTGCTCCGGTGTAGAAGATCGGGGCCGCTTTGCGCCCTGATTGTCCGGTGCCGCCTGCGAGGAGATCCGGCGACAGAGTTCCTGCCTTGCCCCGGAAGAGAACCGTCGAGCGCAATTGGGGACGTGTGCCGTCGTTCGACTGATCAAGAGTATGGCGCGAGATCAGCAGTTCGTAGGTCCGCTCAACTCGCAGCATTTCGATTCGGACCAGTTCAGCCGCAATGACGATGGCATGCCGTCCGCTGCCGCCGAATGAATCGAGCGGCTGCAGCCATGGGATCGCTTGTCCATCCTTATTGAGGTAGCCGCAGTAGCGCCCCAGACCCTCGACGGCTCCGCCAGACTCAGTGCCCTTGAGGACAAACCGCTGTGCTAAGTGCTGGTGCTCAACCGATACTCCAGGAAAACAGTAGATCCCGTTCTTCTCGAGCGCCCGCAGGATGGCCCTCGGAAGGGAGAGACCGTGCCGCGCAAGGCGGTCGTTGATGGCTACGTCCGGGTTGGCGGAAGGGCTCTTGTACGAATGATTGGACGCCATACGCATCGCTCCTTATGCCGTGTGCCGGTGGCGGATGGGTCTGCCGAGTGCCTCGCGGATGTCCTCTTTGCGGCAACCGGCGAAGCACTTGTAGACGAGCGGATTGGACTTGAGGATTTTCAGATTGTCGCCGTGACGGTCCCGGCCGGCGCTTGCACACGATGGACAGCGCGCAACCCAGTTCTTCGGATCGCGAACGCGCGTATTGACCTGAACGTGTTCGAGGATCCGGAACTCCCTATATCCGGGTGGGAGAACTTGCGGGATATACGGCTCACGCTTAGGCGGCAAGTACGCTTCAGGAAGCGTCATTCCTTGAATGAACGTTTGGAGTTCGCTTTCCGTCAGCTTTTTGAGGTGTTGGATGTACTCGATCTGCGCTTCCGGATTTGGGGCCGCTTCATAAAACCAGTAGCGCCGATTTGACTTCCGGTGCACACCCAACGGCGCGCGGATGGCGTTCCCATACTCACCGTCTTCAAGGCGATCCTGCTTGGGAAAGACTTCGATGCCTTGTTTGAGACCTGCGCCAACGATCGGGACACCGAGACGTAGGGCGAGATTGTATATGTAGATGCGCGCCTCAGAAGCCAACAGAGGTGAATGCGCAAATATCCAGAGATGCCCGCCGCGCCGCGACTGTTCCAAAGCCGCTTCGACCCCGTCCTGCTTCAGTTCCCACTGTAACTTTGAAAGTGCTTCGATGGCGCCGTCGAAGTCCGCATCAATGGCGACCCACTTTGTACGCTGGGTCACCGGGTTGATCGAAAACAGATTGATGGTGATGTCGCCGTTCAGATGCATCCGGATGACGTCGGCATTGAGCTGCTTTGGCTCGTCCGTGGCTTTATCCTTCGCGAGAAAGTACGGGAAACTGCCGTCGGCCGCCGGGCGTATGAACTGCATCCCGTACGCCAGGCGATTCACGAAGAGCTTGATGTACTCTCGAGCCGTTCCAGGGCTAACGCAAAAGTGTTCGTACATGGCGGTCCCTCCCGAATCTGGCAGTGGTTGTAACCCGGTTCCAAAACTCGGTCAAATTTGCTGGATTTGCGTGGTTTGCACGCGTCGGGATGGGCCACCGTTTGTCGTGGACTGGCGGTTATGCGGTGAGATCCGCTCAGGCTTCGGCTATTTCCCGATCCTCAATCAGCAGCTCAGGCTGAGCGACGAATCGGAACAGGTCGTACACTTTGAAGGTCATGTCGAAAGCTTCGGCGCTGAACTGGTCGTCGTAGGCGTCATCGAAGGAGAGCATGAACATGTCGCCGGACTGCCGATCGTAGACGTAGATGGCGCCGGATTCCGCATCGCCCGGAACCATGGAGAGGATCATTGCTCCGCGCGGTCCCTGGATAAGGCGGGACAATACGGCCTCTCCGACGGAGAGAAACGAGTTGACGGTTTGCTCGATGTTGTGGCCAGTGACCTGGCGCCAGTTGGACAAGTGGTGAGCGGACAACGCTCCAAGTGGACCGTTCATGGAAGACTCCTTTCCTTCGGTTCATGGTGTTCCGTTGAGGTTGCGGGTCCGAATGGCAACACGGAATGTGCGGAACGTAAGGACCCAGAGATGCAGCAGTGTCGCCAGCATGCCGGCGAAGAGAACCGGCAAAAGCGATCTTTCAAACTGGCTGACGTATGGGGCGACGTCAAGCTGGCGTGTGAGATGGAATGCGTACCAGTCGAAAACGGTGAGCCCCAGAGTGACGGCAAGCCGGAAAAGTGCAAGTTGAGTGAGCCGGGTTGTGCTCTGGGAGTGCATGGAAGAGCCGGCAAGATTGCTGAACATGGTTGTTCTCCTGGGTGTGTTCTTGGGTGTGTTCTGCGGAGTTTGCAGGTTATGAATTCGGCACAGAGAGGCGGGGAGGCGGGAAAGCCTCAATCGATTTTCGAGGTTGAGTGAGGAAGATCGTCCGGCGGTTTAGGCACCCACCACTGCTCGCGGAAGACTTACCATGCGGTTGCTTTCAGGGGCTTGGGATGCCATTTGTACAGGACGATGGTGTGGGTGTCCGTTATTTGAGTCGCAGTTTGCGGCGCCGCGCTTCAGTCCATGTCGCAAATGAGTTCAGGCGTTTGCTCGATATGGGATCTTGATTCCTGCGAATTCCGCCTGCGGTCACCGCACAAACACGACCATCCTTTGCGACTCTTAGCCTGTCGTTCCAAAACCTCGAAAAACAACGGGTAGTCAGAACGTATGTCCTTCTAAGGGCAAGACATGACCGGGGCCGTTTCCGCTCAATGGGAAGTGGCTGGGAGGCAATGGGAAGTCAATAGATGTGGGGCTCTGCACAGACGTCGGCGCAAAGATGCGCTACGAACTGCGGACTATGGACGTGGCAAACATCATTCTGAATGGCGTCACCTCAGAGTCTTCGCCGGTCAAAAGCGTGTTCGCATCGAGTGGATTCTCGCGGAAGGATTCACTCAGCGCAATACCGACTCTCTTCTTCGCCGTGCGCATTTCATCGGCTAATAGATAAAGCACATTGCGATCTGACGCCAGATAGAGGGCAACATCGACAGTCTTATCGCGATCGAGCATCTGCCGAATTTCCCGATAACGGTTTGCACCCTTCGGCGTTCGCTCGTACTCAATGCCAACGGTGCGCAGTTGTCCGTCGACAACAATCTCCGCGACTGCGTCATAATCCTTCGCCTCGCCGGCGGGTAGAACCGTGTTGCGGGACGAAACTTCCAGTTCGCTGAGCCACGACCGGAGGATACCGTGCTGCGTCAGCGCAAGACGGACTCGCACCAACTCGATAGCGTGCGGCACTTGGGAATGGTGAATGATCTGTTCGACAGAGGAAGGCAGAGACACGAGAGAATGCCCGCGCGACTCGAGAACCCGAAGACCATTCGGGGTGATAACGAAGAACGGTTCGCCGAGAAAACCGTCTTCTTCGATTCGCTCGATCAGACCATGATGCTGCAGCCGGGTGACACGCCAATCGGCGCTGCGGCGCGTTGTCTCGACTCCTTCAAGGCGCAACAGCAGCCTCAGTTGCCGGAAAGAGATCGCGCGTGCGTTCCTTATGTGGAGCAGAACGGGAACGTCCCGCTCATTCGAAATATCGATGAAGCCCTTGAAATATCTCACGCGCCCTCCATGCCGGAGGCTTCCACCAGGCTCAACGTGCAGCCACCCGGAGGGATATGCCAGGTTCCCAGATCGCTCCTGACCCAGGCATCCGGCCGCATGAGAAGCATCGCTTCGAAGCGCGTTCCCCTTCGGCTGATTGAGATGGGCTGCACGCCGGGCGAACTCCAGTCGGGGCTGTCGAAAAGAATCTGGCCCTGGATACCATCTGTGACCGTAACCAGATACTCGTCGGGTTCAGCATTCGGGCATTTCTTTGTCACCAGCAGGTGGGTTCTGCCTCCGTAGATCTTCGGAATCTCGCAGGCAAAAGTTGCGCCGATGGCACGCAAGCGGAACTCGGGATGGAAGCCGCTCGAACGGTTAAAGCGAACCTGCCCGGCCCAAATCCAGTTGTGATCGATCCGTCTTCCGTGACGGATTCCGGCCGCATTGAACCAGGCTGGCTGGCGGCCGGCGCTGCGGCCGGCCCACCAGTTGCTCCCGAAACCGATCATGCGCACGCGCATGGCGCAATCGCCTCGAGCAGGTCCTGCACCAGGAGACGGGCCGCAAGATTGCGCTGCGCTCCGGCCCGCTCGCGCTGCACTGCGAAGATTCTGATCTTCAGGAGCGCGTCTACGGTCTTGTTTTGCTCCTGGACCTGGCACAGCAGTTCGCCCAGTTGTCCCATGAGAAGGATAAATTCGGCCTCCTCGTCTTCCCCACGCGGCACCAGCGCGCGCACGTATTCTGTCCACTCCGGGGCGCGTGAATCGCTCACTTGTGCGCGCTTATAGCTGCGCCAGATCGCGAAAGCAGGGCTCTCCTTTTCGAGCCGACGAATCAACTTCTCCATCGACTGCTTTGGCGTCTCCGCCGTGATGACCGAAGGCTCGGCGGGCGCCGTCTGCATCATGAGCCGGGTCATGTCGGCAAAGATCCTGTTATTCAGCGTCACCAGCGCGCGGGTGCGTGCCGGCTCGTCAAGCGCCTGGAGGCGATGTAACTCCACATCAACCTCCACAGGTACGAGCAGATTGCGAACCGCGTAGAACTGCAGATAGAGCGTCGTCATCCCGAACGCGGTCACGTAGGCGCGGTCCTGGGGCGGGACATCTGTTTCGACATAGGCCCGCCATGATTCGGAACTCTTGAATTCGAGGCGCGACCGGAATTGAGAGGGGGACGTCGGCATGTGGTGGTCTAAGCTCCCTTGAGCGTCCGATTCCGCTGCCGTTCCTGTTCGAGAAGGGCGGTCGTTTGGTTCAGACGCTCCCTCAGATTCTGCTCTGTATTTTGCATTGCTTCAATTCGCCGCTCGAGCAAAAGAGCCTGCTGCCCGAGGTCGGAAGCACTCGCCGTATCGCGAACCGCTGCCAACTTACGTGGACCAACGGAACCCGAAGCAGTTTGCTCTGTCGTGGCAGCCGTTCTCGGCCCTTCAATCAGCCGCTCCACCTTCCGCTGTGTTCGCACGTCAGCGCGGCTCTCGGAAGACGACTTCTCGGCCGCCTGGCTTGCGGCGAGAGCCAGAGCGGCGTTGTGCTTCTCGACGAGACGGTTGTACTCGTCCGTCCGCCGGGCAATCTCTGCTTGATCGCTGACCCTACCATTCCAGAGTTCTGTGATCAGGCTGGCCGCAATCAGTTCCTTCTTTTCGATTGATCGGAGGCTGAAGATGTACAGAACTGTCACACCAGCAAAGAGGGATAGCGCCATTGCGTTTGACCAGAAGAGAACGTTGTCCAGGGTTTTCGCAACAACGACCGTGCGCTCCGCTGCAACTTGCCCGCCATAGTCCACTTGGTCTGGATTCATTTTTCCGAGAGCGTAATCGAAGAAACCCTGGCGGCTCTTGGTCGATTTATCTACCGCCGCCTGCGGACTTGGGCGCGACTGGCCGAAGGCTGCCCCATGCAGCCAGAGCCCCGCCAGCACCACCAAAAGGATCAGACGCGTGGTATTCATTCGCCACCTCCCGTCACTCTGGACAGTGACACGCCAGACGATCTCCGCCTTGTGCGCGCCTCACTTTCTTCCTTGAAGCCGAGACTGGCGCCGATGCCCGGATCCACAATGCTGTTCATGCGCGGGTACAAATCCAGATCAAAGCCCGCGAGGTGGAATGACGGCTGACGCCGCGCATGCAGATGAGAATGCAGTGTGCCTTCCCGCGGGTCGGCCATCAGAATTTCCATCTGGCCGACAGGAAGGTTCTTGATATGCTCTTCCCGGGCGCGCGTTTCGCGGGTATCGCTCTCGCTGCCCATCCCGGTCTCCATATACTTGGTGGCAAAGATACCCGTGCGGCGGACCGAAAGTGTGCGCCGCTTGGTTGCGACGCGGGACGATGCTTTGAGAAACCATTGCACGGTATTCTCTTCTGAGCCGTGCATGATCATCTTCGTCGCAGGCGCTGAGATTACTTCGTCGGCAAAGGCCTGGCCGAGTTTCTGGAATTGAGGAACAGCCTGCGTGGAGAAGAGCATCATCACTCTGGCGCCGCGCGCAGTCTGGAGACCATGGGGAAAATCAGGGAAGACAAAAGGACCAATCTCATCGAACAGGACACTGAGATACGGCTCATTGGGGTCGCGTTGCGCGCGGGACTGTGAGTAGCGTTTTCCAATTGTCAGTTGGATGTTCTTGAGCAGGATCTTCCCGAGCGCCTCGCATGCCCGTTTGTTCTTGTTCAGATTGAGCACGATCCATAGGATGAGCCCTTCGTCCACAACCTGATCCGTCGTCAGATTGTCTTGATAGGAGCCGGTAATGATGGAGAGGTTGTCCTCAAGAAATGCGACCAACTCGTTCAAGAGGCCCTGAATCTTCTCGACCCTGTCCCTGTCCTTGAAAGACCGGAGAAGCATCTTTGCCGACATCTCAAAGGTCTGACGCGCCTGCACAGAGATATTGGGAAGGGATGTGATCCGTTTTCTGGCGATTGCGATCTGTTCGGTAAGAACGTCTTCTTCGAGCGCCATGACCAGAACATCGAAGGTGTTGAACACCTTTCCGGTGTAATGGAGGATGCGCACGAGGTCGTAGAGGTAGGCCTCCTGATGTCCCTCGAAGAAGTCTTTGGCCAGGCCAAAGCTCTGGAACATGAAGTTGACGTGCTCCTGATAGAGGTCATCTGGAGAAACGAAGGGGTTGTACTTTACCGACCTCTGGGGATTTGTGGGGTTAATCACGCGGAGATGCTGTAGCCTGCCGGCCGCGGTGATCTCCGGCAACAGGTCTTCGAGAAACTCCTCGTCGCCCTTGCCGTCGAAGACGATCATCGGCATCGGGCGGCCTCCATAGGTGCGGTGCAGGTCCTGGACGATTATGTTTTTGAGGAAGGTCGACTTTCCCGCGCCGGTTCCGCCGGCGATGATCCCATGCCGGGTCCGTACAGCATCCGGCCAAAGCCAGGGTTCCCCGTGGACGTTGTATCCGAGGACGGTGGCTCCCGCTTGCCGTGCTTCGTCAACGATTTTCTGGTCTTTGCTCGCTGCAACAAAGAGAGGCGGATGGGGCCAATGGGACTACCTGCGCATCCTCCTGCCGATAAAATGGCTCAGCACGAGCATCAGTCCAAATAACGAAATGACGGCGTAACAGAAGATTTCAAGGCATTGCGCATTTGTCATGCGCAGCCGCGACACCGCAACATACCAGAGCCCAGCACAGATCGCGCAGCCCAGGAGAATGATTGCCCCTGTGAAATCGTCAGCGGATGGTGCGGGCGACCGGCCGGATTGGTAATCGGGACTCATCTTTATCTCGTAATGCTGAAGTAGACGAAGACACCGGCAACCGTCAGGCCGATTCCGGCCATGATAATGAGCAATTTGCTGGGTCTCCACTTTCCGCGTGTATCGACTGGTGTAAGCTCATCCTCGAAGAGGCGAAGCAAGCTGCGCTTGACGCTGCTCTCGGGGTCTTCACGGTAAAGCAAATGGAGTGCCCGTCGGACATCTGCCAGGCTCACATGGCCATGGTCTCTGGGAGTCACAGGACGACCTCGACAGTCAGCGCGTGATTTTGAAAACTCCCGAAATCCAACTCGTAAAGCGCCGGTGCACTTTGCTCGCTGCCGCCGATGGTGATAACGCCAGTCGTGGTTTGCCCCGGTTCGAGGTTCGGAGTAACCACTGCAGCCTGGATTACATCGATGGGGGAACCTTTCGTTGCCTTGAAACGGGAGGCGGTTTGCTGATTAAGTTGGTGATCGCGGAGGCTCAGAAGCGAAACCGGTGTTTCTGTCGGGCGGGGTTGAAACACGTCGGGCATGGTCACGCGGAACGGATCGCTCGATTGATTACGGAGAGAAAAGCGAATGAGAAGCTGGTCCTTTAAACGCAGGACCTCCTCAACGCGTACGGCGATTTCTCCGGGCTGCTGCTTTTGATCGTCCAGGGTGATACTCTCCGAGCGCATCACTGCGTCATTCTGCGCTTGCATCGACAGTTGCCGCCGGTTCTCGTCCGCCGCCGCGGTCATGGCGCCCTGCTGTACGGGATGCCCGGGTGGCGGAATGCGCACCAGCATATCCGTCTTCGCCAAATCGCCGGCTGGATCAATCTCGTAGATTAATTGCCGCGTTGGCGTCCAGATGAAGAGATTCGTGGCCGCATTTTCTCGCAGAGGCTCAACGAAGAGCTTGTCTCCGCTGCGCTCAAGCGCGAAGCTATTGTGATCGGCGAGCGCGAACATGGAAATGGGCTCGCCCGGGTCGATCACCGTAAAGTGATTGAGCGTGGTATGGATGTGGGGCGTCTCGGTTAAGGTCGTGGTCTGGGCGGCGACGGCCAAAGAGATGGCGCCGATCGCAAGCGCGGCGAGAACTTTCATAGTGGACTCCTCTGCCTTCACACCGGGAGTGGAAGGCTGCCCGGAGAAGCTGCGCAGTTGGCCAGCTTCTCCGATGCAGGGTTAAGCGTTTTCCAGCGGTTGCGGAATACGCGTGTCTTCGAAGACAAGTGTGCGCTGTCCCGTGTACTGCCAAAGGAAGAGCCACTTCTCTCCAGTTGAGCCATCCGCATTCTCGATACGCTCGACCAGATAAGCTCTCTGCTGGTCGTCAAATCGGACGTATCCGTTGACGGTTTCCGGCATCCGTACAGGCACACTTACGCCGTTGGTTTGCCGAGCAAACGCATCAACGATTTCCTGCGGAAAGGCATGAAAGAGTACAGCTCCGGTGCCCTCGCCATTTGAGATGACGGTGTTCAGCGCCTGAGCCCAGCCGTCACGATTCTCGACCTTTCCCTGAGCCCAGTAGTGCAGCCAGAGGTGAAGGTCGCGGAAACGCTTCCGGGAGTACTCTTCGTTTTTCCAGAATGCGGCCTGGGCCTTGTTTCGTGCTTCCCATGCTGCAGTCCGGAGCTTCTTATCCTCGCACTGGCGCATCTCATTCCACTGCGCCTGTGTGGCTTCAAGGGCGTCCTTGAATGGTTGTGCTTCGTTCAGGATCTGGTGCACAACGTCTCCGTAGATCGAGTTGACGAGTTGGCATTCCGTGAACATTTGTTCGGTATAGACGTTCCCCTCAAAGAGTCCGCGGAAGTCCTCGATGTTCCTCTTTTCTTCGAATACGTCGCCCAGTTCCTTGCGAAGGTAGTTGTACAGTCTGCCGACTTTGTCGGTGCCTGCGACTTCGAGGTACATGGGAAGATCGGTTACGCGCGTCGCCTGCTTCAACTGCAACCAGGGGGCATCGGCAACCTCTCCTCGAATGCGGTCCACTACCTCTTCTTCGACCTTGACACCCCACTTCAGCGCATCGAGAGCATTCTGCAACTGAACGGCGAGTTCTTCGGACTCCAGAACCCGTCCCACGGCATTACAAGAGGTCTTGAGATTGGTGATAGCGCCAATACTGTACCTCCCGCTTCCGCGAGCGTTCATTGCAACATGTTCCAGATTCCACCAGAGTGCGTGGGCCTTCCTGGTCTTGTTTTTCCCCGTATTCTTCTCGCCGGCATCGAATTGACATTCGGCTGCAAACCGCCCCTCGACGAATTTCGGGAACATGTCGGAAGGAATGGCGCAGACGGTGTCGAAGTCGAAGTCTCCCCCATTGCGTTTCGCGGTCTCCGAGTGGAGGATGTACGCTCCATCCATTCGAAGCTGCCGCTCAAGGATATGGGTGACGAGATAATCCGGGAGGTCGTTCGATCCCAATGCCTGTTTGAACATTGGGACGAGTTCGCCGTCGCTGAGATGCCGAACGGGAAGCAAATCACGTTCGGATCGCACCGGGTAGCGGACGCACAGACTCCGATCCGCACTCAGCGAGTTGATGGCCCCATCCCGCGGTAACCAATCGGAAGCCGCAAGGATCTTGCCCTCATGCTCGATGAGTATCCCATCATCTACCAGCGCGAACGAGGGCAGAAAGAATCCGCCGCTCACCATCATCCGATAGATCTTACGTGCGAATTTCCGGTTGAGATGGTTGAGGACATGAGGGATTCGAATTGCAATTCCACTCTTGTCCGCCATCAGCACAGCGTCAACCGGATCCCAGCCTTCGATCTCAGTGTCTGACTCCCGATCCAGAGCTTCCGGGTCAAAACTGGTATCGTCCAGCTTGATATCCAGGTTCGGGACTTCGGATTTTCCAAGGAGCTTCAACAGGCCGCTGTAGTCGCCGGTGTCGAATGCCTTGGTGATGGATCGGATATTTTCGATCCCTCTGACCTTGATTTCGGTTTCAAAGGATTCGAGCGATGCGTTCTCAACGAGAGATGCGCTCGATGAGAACTCCGATTGTCTCGACCACTGCCGGAAGCCGAGCACTGCCTGACCATTGAATAGACGGCCCGAAGTGCGCAGTTTGGGGAGGAGCCGAACGGGTTCCTTGAGTTCTGGTTTGCAGGCGCTTTCAGGGAGAATCATGTCCACTTCGAGAAGATCTGCGGCATGATCGCTGAAAGGCTTGACTGCACCCTTGAACTGAAGTTTGTCGCCAAGCGTGTAGCCCAACCGGAACTGGGTGAACCAGGTCGGAAGAAGCTGCGCTTTGCGGTAGAGGGATTTGCGAAGCCAGCCACGGCAGTCGTTGGTTCCGAGGATGTGATCCTTGACAACCGCGACGCGAAGATCGGCCTCTTCCAGGATGACTCGGCAATCGGAGATCAGGATGGAGAAGTACGTCACCATTGCTTCTGGCCAGCGCTGGTAACGTTTCGCAATCGCCTCGTGATGAGCTGCATCGACAAAGTAAAACCGCGTCTGCTTTGCCGAGCCGCTTACTCCTGCCAATTTGTACAAGATGCCTTCGTGGTCGAAATTCTTCATGCGCTTTTCCACTTCGGCTTCCTCATACGCTGACAGGTATTCAGGTGTGGTGACTCGCGCCACTCGGATACCGGGATAAAGCCGTCCGAGCAGTTTGTCGTCAAGCCTGTCCTCGCGGCCAGGTTTGACTTCCTTCGGCTTAACATCTCCAGTTGCATCGATTTCAAGTTCGACAATCACTTTCCAATCGTCTGCAATTTGCTGGGTCGTTTGCGTAGTCATCGTTATCTCCTCACTCATCTGGCGCATCAGAAGGCTGAGAGACTGTGCTGGACCAGCCATGTCTCCAGACGCCCGGCGCCCACGTTTTGGGTGGGTGTTTACTGAGCCAGGCTTCAGGTGCCAAAGCTGGTCAGCGGAATTCCTCGCCACAGAAGTGACAAGGTTTCAAGAGAGGCAAACATCGACCGGATGTTCAGGCGCGTTTCCTCTTTGAATCCCGTTGCTGACCTTTACTGCCCTTGCTGCTTCAGCAGGGGCCGCTTTACCAAAATCGGAGTGCCTCCCTGTATTTCCGCTTCCACGCGATAGGACATGAGCACGTGGATCACGCCCGATTGCTGGAATGCTTTGATCAATGCCTGATTTTCGTCGCCCGCTTCTTCACCGAGTTCGGGGCGTCCATTTTGCGCGCCGGCCTTGCTAAGAAAGAAGCGGGCAGTGCCCTCGGCCGATTGCTTCGATTTCCGCGTCTTCTTTCGCGCGTCGGACGAGGTGGGTTCCTGCCTCTGCTCGGACGGCTTGGCGATGGTTGTATCCATGGATTTGCCTTTCTACTGCTGGGAATTTGTCGTATCCTGCGCGGCGAGAACCTGATCTTTGCGCTCTCCGTCAAGCTGGCGTTCGCTGTACCTAGAGATCCACAGCCCGTCCGGGTTGATCTTGGAGCGCTGATCGGCGACCAGCTGAATCTGGTACTCGCCAACGAAGTGATCTGTAGTCTCCACGCCGTTGACCACGTGATGCACATCCTTGACGCCATAAGCGACATAAGTGAGGTATTGGCCGGGCACTTTGTCCAGTTCCCGAAGATGGAATACCGACTGAATCTGATCACTGTCGATCTGGCCCCTGGTATTCGCATCGGTTAGCGCCTTTCGTGTCATCCCGCGAAGGTTTTTCTCCATCATGTTGAGGCTGACAAGCCAGTGCTCGTCGACATTTGCAGGTGTGTAGTTGAGGTAGTTCGTGAGAAATCTCTGAACGAAGGCCTGGTTCAGAAATTCATCGTTGCCAGGCTGCACTGTAGCCGCAACTCTCTGCGGCGCATCGCTTCCGATAACCGTTGTCTCCCCATGCGGACCGATTCGGATCACCGTATCTGGTTTCATCCGGACACAGATCGCGAAGACGACGGCGATCACTGTGCTCAGGAGCGACAGGACGGTAATAACCCACCACCGGTTGCGGCTTGCAATATCCGCGCCGTTCATGTCGTAGTACTCCGGGCGAACATCTTCTTCAGCGCTTTTCGTTGCCATGCTTTTGCTCCTTTACCAAAACCCGCACCAGGGATCATTTCTGCTCGTCGCGTTTCTTTTCGTACGAACTGGTGAACTCAGTGCCCACCTTGCTTGCGGCATCCCGTGCGGTCGTGCTCGCCCGCTTCGCCGCGGATACTACAGCTGCACCAGCGTTCTTAGCCTCGCTTCGGATCGTCTCGCCTACCTCCCCAGGATGGGTCACTGCATGTGCGACGGAGCTTCCGGCCTTACCCGCGCTGGCGCCAGCGTTGACAACCGTGCCCGCTACTGTTCCTGCTGCGGACCCAAATCGGCCGGCGGTTTCAGTTGGGTGAGTTATCGCATCGGCGGCACTTCCAACTGCCTGGCTTGCGCGATGACCACCCTTTACCGCACTCGATGCCGCAAAGCGTGCGATGTGATAGGCGCCCCATGTCGATAAGCGGTAGGGAGAGATGGAAGGACGCTGGCTCGATGAACCGCGACTGGCGCCACGGGCGGTCCCCTGGGGAGGAGCGGTGTTTCTTTGTTCGCTGGTGGGCTGTCCCGCCCTTGCAGCGCCGGTGGTAGTGGGTTGCGCAGTCGCCGGCGCGCCGGCCTGGCGCTTGCTTGCTGGTGGCTTTCCGGCCGCAACGCGCATACGCTCAGCGTGCTCTTCGGCCATGCTCGGGGAGGAATCTGAGACAGAAGCTGCACCGGCTAAGCGAGCTGCCGACATAGTGTTCATTGTGCTTGCAGTCGGAGAAGCAGGAGCATTTTGTCCAGTCGCAGAGAGCCGCTGTTGCGGTGCTGGTTGATTTCCTGGCGCGCCTGCAAGCGTTCGTGCGGTCGAAGCGTTGATTGTCGACGAGGCGGTGCTACCTTGCCCGGAGGCCAGTCCTGCTGACGGCAGGCTGGCGCGTCCGGCTGCGACACCGGCCACCGCTCCTTCCGTTGCGGCAACGCCCGCGGTCAACGCGGTCGCGGCAGCTCCCATCAATGCCGCCGCGGTTCCGCCGACTTCGCCTGAAACAATCCGCTTTGCAATGAACGGAATGACTGCGATGGCCAGCGAATAGATGATGCTGGCGAGACCTATCAGCACCGATCCCTCAAGGTTTCCGAGGGCTCCGAGAAAGCCATTCTGGCTGAGCATCTGGCCGATCTGACCCATCTGAATGGCGTTCAACAACGCTCCAAAACCTGCGTAGAGGATCGCCCAGGCATTCCAAATGAATACGTTCTCGGCATAGGATTTCGCGAGCCGATTCGTGGCCCCGAGCGGCAGGAGGGCGATGACGATCGGTCCGAAGATATAGAGGATGCTGCCGTAGAGAATGTAGAAGAACCCAAAGATAGCGACAACCAGCGGGTACAGCACATAGGCAACAATGATCAGCAGCGCGTCGATCAACGCCGGCAGGTCTGCCGTGACCAGTCCCCACAGCTTTTGGAATCCGACCTGATTAAACTGTGTCTTAAGGTCATTCGCCCAGTTGTCGAAGAGGTTTCCAGCCCCCGAGGCATCATTGATCCAGTTGCTTGCGTTCACGAACCCCTGGTTGATCGTCGTGAAGACGGCATGGTAATTCATCACTACCACTGCCGTGGCCACATACTTGATGAGATTGGTCCCCAGGCCGCGCACATCTCCGCCATGGAGAGCCGACTGATAGACCTGCCAGAGAAATCCGATTACAAGAACGACGTAGGCGACCTTCTGCATGCCCGCGGTGATGCTCATCGAGTCGATGCCTGACACGGCCTGCGTCAGGAACCGCTCGAAGAGATTCAGCTGCGTGCTTTGGAGGAAAGCAAGCGACATTACCGCGGGATGGAGAAGAGCTGTCATGGCGGATCAATGCTGAGTCAAAGCACCGTTGATGAGTCCGTTGTTGTTCTGGTTATTGGCGGCTCCGAGCTTCGCGAGCTTGCTCTGGTTTGCGATGTCGATACCGCGCGTGCGCATCAATTCGGAGAGCGCCGCCTGGGTATAGGCGTTGGCTCGCACCACCCAGACATCTGCCTCCGCCTCAAGGATGGGCGCGCTCCCCGGCGCGGCTGCGGCGATCTGCTGCCCCATCTGGTCGGCTTCCGCCAGTTCCGCATCGGCAAGGGCATCGATCTCGATGGCGCGCTTCATGGCGTCCTGCGCCTGTGCATCGGTCATGTCGGCCATATTGCGGACCTCAGGAGAATCCGCATTCTGCGCCATCACGACGCCGTAGACGCTATGAAATTGCGAGGACACTGCTGGCACATTGCTGGCGTTACGGGACAGAAGCA
>VFSW01004328.1_pt1 | contig 21201 bp, 17 predicted proteins | sample 5358111 | NCBI WGS metagenome assembly VFSW01 (sample SAMN11554181, study PRJNA540505) | mine drainage metagenome | isolation source: sediment from site ElyBrook_90M | place: USA: Ely Copper Mine, Vershire, VT | collected 2017
GCCTTGGACGAAGGGCCTTTGCGGGAATGGTGGTCGCCGCGTTCATCCTGGCCGCGGGGCTGTCCATCGCCGGCGGGAAAAAGTGGGCTGGGATCGCCCTGCTGGCCGCCGCGGGGATGATCTCGGCGGCGCACGCGCTGTCCGACTGGTGGAGGGCCCTCGGGCTGCGGCGCTGAGGACACTTCAAAGCAAGCTCACGAAGCCCCCAACCGTCTAGGTCGCTTGGCCCCCGGTGCGATCGGGACGTTGCGTCACCACCGACGGTTCCCGGCCTTGGGCGCATCCTACCCCCTCGCAGGGCCCCGCAAATCGCTCGCGCGACGCACGAAATGCGGCTAAGGATCGTGTTGTCGCGTCGCGTCGTGCCGGGCGGTGGCCCGATCCAGGTGTACAGAAACTGCCGGGCGAAGGGAGTGAGAGGCCGTGAGGCTTTACAACTACTGGCTGAGTTCAGCGAGTTGGCGTGTTCGGATCGCGATGGCTTACAAAGGGGTTGCGTACGAGTACAGCGCCGTCGATCTGGTGCGCGCCGGAGGCGAACAGCACGGCGACGGCTATCGGGCGCTCAATCCGATGGAGCAGGTCCCCACGCTGGAGTTTAGCGTGAACGGCACCCTCTATCGTCTCGGTCAGTCCGTCGCGATCCTGGAGTACCTTGAAGAAACGGTCCCCACGCCGCGGTTGTTGCCCGAGGACGCGTGGGCGCGCGCGATCACCCGGCAGATGGTCGAGATCGCCAACGCAGGCATTCAACCTCTGCAAAACATTGGCGTGCAGCGCTACATCCAGTCGACCTACGGTGCCGACGGGAGGGCTTTTGCCGCCCACTGGATCGCCCGCGGTCTCGCAGCCTGGGAGGCGCTCGCGACCCAGCACGCACGGAGATATCTCGTCGGCGACGAGGTTACCCTGGCCGATGTGTGCCTCGCCCCACAGATGCACGCCGCGCGAAGGATGGGCGTGGACACCTCGTGCTTCGAGAGCCTCACACGCGTGGATGCCCTGTGTGCGATGCTGCCCCCATTCATCACGGCACACGCAAGTCGTCAGCCGGATGCCGTTGGCGTGGGGTAGGGCTCGAATACTCGGTGGTCAACAACCCGAATCGACACCGAAAGCACCTTTAGCGCGCGATATCTTGCGCACAACGGAAGCCGATGTCGTCGCTGTACTGCTGAGCGCCGTAGGTCGTTCGGGTTGCCGCGCGTGAAGAGTCTGGGGTGCGATCACGCCATGAGCTGCCGCGGTACTGCCGATAGTCCCCGGTGCTGTCTCGCTCGCCAAGGTTACGGTACGCACGGTCGTGCGCGTGCGGTCCGAGCGGGTTGGTCTGCGCGTGGGAGGTGTAGGGGCCGTACCAGTCGGCGGTCCACTCGCGAACATTGCCAGCCAGGTCGTGCAGACCCAGGGGCGAGTCACCTGCAGGCGATGCGCCCACGGTACAAGTTCCAGTCCGATGGGTATGTCCACTCCAACACAACTGAAGGGCCGGAACGGCCGTCCCCCAGGGATACGGCCCCCCGTCTGCACCGCGGGCGGCATATTCCCACTCAGCTTCGGTCGGCAGTCGAGCGCCTCGCCAGTGGCAGTAGGCCTGGGCGGCCACCCAGACCACGCAGTTGACCGGGTGGTCTTCGTGGCCTGACAGACTCCAGTTACAAACCGCGCTTGATTCGCTCTCGGGTGGCTGACATGCATGGGCGGTCACGCATTCCCTGTAATCCACCACACGCACCTCGGTGCGATCCATGCAGTATGCCGAAAGTTGGACAGTGTGCTGCGGACGCTCGGAGGCGTCTCCCGCACTTTCTGGCGACCCCATCAAAAACCGCCCTTCTGGAATCCGCACCATCCCTGTCGGGCACGATGCAGACCCATCGGGTGGCGGCTGTTGTGCCCATGCCACGGCGGCAGCCAGCAGGGCTACCCCGCCACCAGCCGCCATAAGGATTGACGCCTTCATCTATTTCATCGCTCCATGGTTGTCGCCGTGACCGTGGCAACCCGCACGGTCTCGTACGTGTCGCCGTTGTACACCGGCCCATGAGTTCTTGCCCACGGGCACCTCGTCCCGGAATCGTCACCCACTGCACGCGGGTGCGTTCCAACGCATCGAATCGTGTGTACACTCCATCGCTCGATGACTTCTTTGGACAGTCCATCGTCGCCCCCGCCCGAAGCGACCCCAGCGCCCGCAGAACCTACCCCGCCTGCGGCATCGATGGTCGACCCTGACATCCTGGCGATGGAAGACGCTCTCGACCATGGCGATCATGTCGAAACCGCACGGCTGGCCCGTGGTCTTGTCGCCTCGCCGAATGAATCGCTGCGGGGGACGGGCGAGGCCATGCTTGCGCGCCTGCGTCCCGACCCGGTCATCCTTGGGGTGTTTGCCGTGACCGGATTGCTCGCCGTCGCACTGGCCGTGGCCTATCTCGGTCGACACGGGTAGAACAACGCATGGATGGATTCTCTCGCCGCGGGGTGTTTCTGGTCGTCATCGGAGCGTTGTGCGGGTGCTCGGGCGCGCAACGGTCGGTCAGACGCTCGGGGCCGGCGACGGCACGGGATTACTTTCCGTTGCGGACGGGGGCTGCGTGGAGCTTTGACGCCGAGACCGGCGAAGAGTCCGACCTCGGATCGACCGTGCTTGCCGTGCTCGCGGTCGTTCGCGTCGACGGCGACAATATTCTCGTACGGAGCGGAACAAGAACCGAACGATGGGCGCTGCTCCCAGACGGTGTGACCCGCGAGGGAGACTACGTCATTCGCGATCCCTTGCGGGTGGGCAACACCTGGTCGGCTACCAGCGGCGGGCGGCTGGAGATCCGTGGCGTGGGTGAAATCCGAACGGTCACCGCGGGAAGCTTTCACAACGTCGTCGAGGTCGTTCGTACGTCGCCAGACCAGTTGATCACGACGACGACCTGGTATGCACCCGACGTGGGGGCGGTAGAGATCCTTGCAGTTACACGGTCGTCGCTCGGGACCGAGATCCGTGTCCGATCAAGCCTCCGCGGTTACACCCTCGGATCGACGGGTACAGACTGACATGGACACCTCCCGCGAGCCCGCCGCAGTCGGGAACCTGGACGGCCTGGTGTACAGTCCTACCGTGACCTCCGACGCTCGATTGTTTATCAACCGTGAGCTGTCCTGGCTTGAGTTCAACCAGCGAGTGCTGGACGAGGCCAATGATTCCACGGTTCCGCTGTTGGAGCGGATGAAGTTTCTATCGATTGCAGCGAGCAACCTCGATGAGTTCTTCATGATTCGGGTAGCGGGGCTCAAGCAACAGCTTGCGGGTGACCTCGTCGAGACCACGAGCGACGGGTATTCGCCCCACGCGCAGCTCGCGGCCATCGCCACACGGTCGCATCGCATGGTGCAGGAAATGTATGGGCTCTACCGTGAGCACATCCGACCTGCCCTTGAGTCCATGGGGATACACCTTACTACCTTGGAGTCATGGAGTCTGGACGTCACCCGCAGGGTCGAAGAGTACTTTTACCGCGAGATCTACCCCGTGCTCACCCCCCTGGTGATCGACCCGGGGCATCCCTTTCCGCACCTCAAGAACAAATCCTTGAACCTCGGAGTGGTGTTTGACTCAAACCGCGACGAAGGGGGGATTGGCTTTGCCGTGGTGCAGGTCCCTGCAATCTCCCCGCGTCTCGTCGACCCCAAGGTCACGGGCGAAGCCCGAACGTATGCCCTGCTTGAAGACGTCATCGCCCGCAATGTGGGAAAGCTCTTTCCGGGCGTGCATATTCAGTCTGTGTCTCCGTTCAGGGTCACACGTAACTGGGACCTCGAGATCGACGAAGACGAAGCCGACGACCTCCTGGTCACCATCCAGCAAGAACTCCGTCGCCGAGACCGCGGTAGCGCGGTGCGCCTGGAGGTCGCGGCCTCCATGGACCAACGGCTCTTGGACAGGCTCAGGGAGGTCCTGCGATTGCTTCCCGAGGACGTGTACGCGGTCGACGGTCCTTTGCACTTTGGCGACCTCATTGCCCTGCACGCCGCGGACGATCGACGTGAACTACACGACGAGGGATTCACCCCGCAGATTGTGCCGCCCTTTCGGGACACCGAAGATCCCTTTGCGCTCATCGCCGAGCGGGATGTTCTTCTTCAACATCCGTACGAGAGCTACGACTCCGTGGTGGACTTTGTCGCCCGCGCGGCGGAGGACCCCAAGGTCCTCGCCATCAAGATGTCGCTTTACCGTGCCGGGAGCAACTCGCCCTTCATTCGCGCCTTGGCCCGTGCTGCGGAGAACGGCAAACAGGTGACCGCGCTTGTGGAGCTGAAAGCCCGATTTGATGAAGAAGCCAACATTCAATGGGCTCGCGCGCTCGAAGAATCGGGCGTCCATGTGGTGTACGGGCTTCTTGGGTTAAAAACACACGCCAAGATATGTCTTGTCGTTCGTCGGGATACCAACGGACTCCGTCGCTATGTGCATATGGCCACGGGTAACTACAATCCGTCGACGGCAAGGCTGTACACCGACCTGTCGATGTTTACCGCGCGACCGGAGATCGGCGAGGATGCGACGGCGCTTTTCAACCTTCTCACGGGGTACTGCGAGCCGCCGCTGTGGAAGCGACTTTCCGTGGCCCCCTTGGGGCTGCGTGAAGCCGTTTTGCGCTTGATCACGCGCGAGGCTGAACACGCCCGCGCGGGGCGTCAGGCGCACCTCCGGGCGAAACTCAATGCGCTGGTCGACCCCACGGTGATCGAAGCGTTGTACGAGGCATCGCGGGCGGGCGTGCGGATCGATTTGATCATTCGCGGGATCTGTTGCCTCCGCCCGGGGCTCAAGGGTGTGAGCGAGACCATCCGGGTGCTGTCGGTGGTCGATAGGTTCTTGGAGCACGCGAGGGTGGTGTACGTGGCCAATGGCGGCGCACCCGAGGTGTTTCTTTCGTCGGCGGACTGGATGCCCCGAAACTTTGAGCGCCGGGTCGAAGTGCTCTTTCCGGTAGAAAACCCGGACATGGCTCGGTGGGTGCGGGACGAAGTGCTTAACACGACATGGAACGACAACGTCAAAGCGCGGGAGATGCAGCCGGACGGGACGTACATCAAGCGCACGCCGGGTGAAGGCGAAGCACCGCTGCGCAGCCAGACCCGCTTCATGGAGGCCGCGCGACTGCGAGCCCGTGCAAGCGCGTTGGCACCTCGGTCGTCTCCGTTTCGGGCGTTGGCCACGGTTTCCGGGCCGGCTCCCGTTGCGTCGACCCCGAAGGTCCCGCGGCGCCGCCGACGCAAGGCCGAATAGATTCCGCGTGGACACTCGTCGGGAGAATGTCGACCGTGGTATTTCTTCAGGCGGTTTACCGAGGAGAGTTTTCATGGCGACGAATACACCGAAATTTCCCGAGATCAATGTTCCTGGTAACGGAGACCTTTATGCGCGATTGGTGACCGGGCAGGGCACTGTCGTTGTCCAACTCGCCGAGGCGGCGGCGCCCAACACCGTCAAGAACTTTGTCGGGCTCGCCACAGGGACCGTCACGTGGACCGACCCAAACACCCGTCAGCCTGCCAACCGTCCGTACTACGACGGCCTGGTCTTTCATCGGGTGATCCCGGACTTCATGATCCAAGGTGGATGCCCGCTGGGACAGGGAACGGGCGGACCGGGGTACAACTTTGGCGACGAGTTTCACCCCCAGTACCGCCATGATCGCCCCGGCGTGCTCTCCATGGCGAATTCTGGCCCGGGCACCAACGGCTCGCAGTTCTTCATCACCGAAAAGGCCACCCCGCACTTGAACGACCGTCACTCGGTCTTCGGGTACGTGGTGCTCGGCATGGACGTTGTGCACCGCATCGCCAATCTCCCCCGTGGGCGCAATGATCGCCCCAACAACCTCGCCGATGCGGCCCTCTTGCGCGTCGAGATTTTCCGCTCCTCCACGCCACCCACGGCGTGACCGTTTCACCCTTCGGCCGCGTCGGGTACCCTTGGTCTCCATGAGTGAGACGTTGATACCCATCCAGGACATCGCCACGCGCATCGGACTTTCCCCGGGGGACGTTATCCCGTGGGGACGGCACAAAGCCAAGATCGACCTTGCGGCGCTCGCGCGCCCGGGAGACTCACACCCCGGGCGTCTGGTGCTGGTCTCTGCGATCAATCCGACACCCGCGGGAGAAGGCAAGACTACAACCTCGGTCGGACTGGCCATGGGACTCTCGCTCCGTGGCCGTCGTGCCATCGCCGCGCTACGCGAGCCTTCTCTCGGTCCCGTGTTTGGACTCAAGGGGGGTGGTACCGGTGGCGGAAAGGCCACGCTTGTTCCCGCGGCGGACATCAACTTGCACTTTACCGGGGATCTTCATGCCATCACGGCGGCGCACAATCTCCTTGCGGCGTTGGTGGACAACAGCTTGTACTTTCGCGAACAGTTTGCCCACGGCGAACTCGACGCCCGTGCCATCCGCTGGCGCCGCGCCCTCGATATGAACGACAGGGCGCTGCGGTCCATCGTGCTTTCGATGGGTCGAGGCAACGGCCCGCTGCGCGAAGGGGCTTTTGACATCACGGCGGCAAGCGAAGTCATGGCCATCCTCTGCCTCGCATCGGACGCCCGCGATCTTGAAAATCGTCTCAATCGCATCGTGATCGGAGCGACTGCACGGGGTCAGGCCGTTCGTGCGGGGGATCTCAAGGCCGGCGCGGCGATGACTGCGCTGCTCCTCGATGCCCTGATGCCCAACTTGGTACAGACTCACGAGGGGACGCCGGCCATCGTCCACGGCGGACCTTTTGGCAACATCGCTCACGGCTGCAATTCCATTCTCGGTACCCGCATGGCCATGGCATACGGCGAAGACGTGGTCACTGAAGCGGGCTTCGGCTTTGACCTCGGGGCCGAAAAGTTTTTAGACATCAAATGTCGCATTGCGGATATCTGGCCGCGGGGTGTGGTCCTTGTGGCCACGCACAGGGCGCTCAAGATGCACGGTGGAGTTCCGGTGGCGCGTGCGGGCGACGCTGATTCCGAGGCACTCCGCCGGGGCCTCGACCACCTCGAACGGCACCTTCAGACCATCGCGCGTTTCGGCCTGCCTGCCGTCGTTGCGGTCAATGCCTTTCCGTCCGACACCCCCGAGGAGATCGCCATTCTCGACGACTACGGTGCCGCACAGGGGATCGCTGTCGCGCGCTGCGAAGGCTTTGCGCGTGGCGGCGAAGGAGCGTTGCCGCTGGCGGACGCGGTGCTCGCGATGCTGGCTGCCACGGACGCCAGTCCGCCGAAGCCCAGGTATCTTTATGCTCTCACCGATTCGCCCGTGGACAAGATCCGTGCGGTTGCCCGGGAGGTCTACGGTGCGGATGACGTGGACTTTACACCGAGCGCTCTCAAGGATCTCGACATCGCAGTCTCCCTCGGCGCTGGAGAACTCCCGGTGTGCATGGCCAAGACGCACCTGTCGTTGACCGACGATCCGACCCGCTACGGGCGTCCGCGGGGCTTCAAGATCACGGTGCGAGAAGTGAGGCTCTCGGCAGGGGCGGGTTATATTGTTCCACTCACGGGCGACATCATGACGATGCCCGGACTCCCCCGCGAGCCCGCAGCCCGCCGGGTCATTGTCGGCGACGACGGGACCATCACGGGTCTGATGCAAGGAGAGTGACCCGAAAGACCACATTGCGAACGTTAAGAGATTCTACCGGGCGTAGTCCACCGCGCGGGTTTCGCGCACGACCGTCACACGAATCTGTCCGGGGTAAGCGAGTTCGTCTTCGATCTTGCGAGCGATGTCTCGCGACAGGGCAAGCGCGCCGGCGTCGTCGATCTCTCCTGGCTCTACCAGCACCCGAACCTCCCGCCCTGCTTGGATGGCAAATGACCGCTCGACACCCTTAAAGGTCCCGCAGATCTTTTCCAGGTCGTCCAATCGTTGAACGTAGCTCTCCAGCATCTCTCGTCGCGCGCCCGGCCGCGCGCCCGAAATGGCATCTGCCGCAGCCGTGAGGTGCGCGAGCACGCTGCGCGCAGGCTCGTCGTCGTGGTGCGCCGCGATCGCGTTGCATACAATTTCGTCCTCGCCGGCCTTGCGAGCCATCTGCGCACCAATCACGGCATGTCCGCCTTCGGTTTCGTGTGTCACGGCCTTGCCGATGTCGTGCAGGAGCCCCGCGCGCCGCGCTTGACGCACGTTGAGGCCCATCTCGGCCGCCATCAGCCCGGCCATATGCCCCACCTCGATCGAGTGCCGAAGCACGTTCTGCGCGTACGAATACCGAAAACGGAGCTGCCCGACGAGCTTCAAGAGATCCGTGTGCAGTCTTCCGATCCCAAGTTCCATCACGGCCTGGTCCCCCGCGTCCCGCACCGCGCGATCGACATCGTCTCGCGCCTTGGCAAATAGCTCTTCGATCTTGGTCGGGTGGATCCTGCCATCCTGGATCAAGCGCTCCAAGGTCAGCCTCGCCATCTCCCGTCGTACGGGATCAAACGAACTCACGACGATGGTCTCGGGGGTGTCGTCAATCACCAGATCGCAGCCCGTGACTTCTTGAAACGCCCGGATGTTTCTTCCCTCGCGGCCGATGATTCTCCCTTTTAGCTCGTCGCTTGGCAGGTGCACCGAACTCACTGCCCGCTCTCCCGCGTACTCACCAGCATAGCGCTGCACGGCAATGCCGATCACACGCTTGGCCCGTTTTTCTGCTTCTTCTCGCGCGAGGTCTTCAATCGCCTTGGCGTCACGTGCTCCGATCCTCCGGGCCTCGTCCGAGATCTGGTCGATCAGGGCCTTGCGGGCGTCTTCGGCCGTGAGCGATGCCACCCGCTCCAGCGCTTCGCGCTCTAAGACCTTCGCCGCTTCCGCCGCCGCCCGCCGTTCGTCCACCAGCTTTTGAACCTCAGCTTCTCGGGAGGCGAGCGCTCGCTCGCGGTCAGCCATGGATTTGTCCCGTCGGGTGATCTCCTGCTCGCGCTGCGTCGACGCCTCGTCCCGGCGGACCATGGCTGTCTCGCGACGGTTGATCGCTTCTTCCCGCACGGCGTTTTCAGCGGTGCGCGCCCGAGATTCAGCCAACAGCTCGGATGCTTGCTGCCGTGCATCGCCGATGATTTGTTCGGCCCGGGCCTTGGCCTGACCTTCGACTTCTGCGCGAATCGCTTCTCTCGCCCTGAGAGTAGCGTCGCGGGTCGAGAGTTCGGCCGCTCGTTTGGCAGCTTCGGCCTCCGTCTGCGCGGTCTCCACCTGGGCCCTCGCGGCTTCGACCAGGGCCTTGGACGTATCCGCGTGGCCCCGGGACTCCGCGAGGGTGGCTTCAAGTTCCGCGCGAGCGGCGCGCAGGCGGTCGGTCTCAGAACGGTGGGTGTCTTCGAGCGCGCGGAGCCTTCGAGCTGCGAGCAACCAGGTGACTACGACGCCGGTTGCGGCGCCGATGAGCAATTGAATCATGGTTTCTCCCGGTCATGATTGGGCGGATCGCGGAGGGGTAAACGCCCCGCGGTTGCCAGCAATACTCTTCGGTCCGTGACCACCTGGTCCACCGGGACATCGTGGTCGTAGTCAGGAACCTCCGCGATAAGCTGAAAGTCAAACACCACGGCTACGCGGGTGGCATTCTCAGCCAGTGGCAGCGTGCGGTCATAGTGCCCCTTGCCGTACCCCAATCGATAGCCCCTGGGATCCACGGCGAGGGCGGGCACGAGGATCAAGTCCAAGCTGCGAGGGTCGACCACCGGGGAGGACTCTGTGGGTTCAAGGATCCCCCAGATGCCCGGCACAAGCGCCTGGTCACCGCCTTGACCGAAAGCCTCACGAAACTCCAAGGGGCTGTCGCGAACGACCACGGGAAGGGACACCCGTAGGCCCCTGGCACGGGCGTCGGAAAAGAGGTCCCGGGTGCATACTTCATACGGAATGGAACTGTAGAGGGCTACGGAGCGTGCGTTCTGCCAGACGTCCAGGGCGATGACAGATCGGGCAATGGACGTGGACAACGTCGTGGCGGCGTCGCGGGGCAGGGCCGCGCGAAGGCCCCGAAGCCTCGTGCGAAGGGCATCCCGGGCGCGACGACGGAGGACGTCGAGGGTGGCGGGGTCATACGGGGTGATCGGGAATGACGGTGGGATCACGGGTGCACCAGCGGTGGAGAGTCATATCACGGGGAAGGAACGTCTTGCGGTGCTTGCGTTCAGCCGGGGGACTGCACTACACCCCGACGGCAACCTAGACAGACGCTCACCGTAGGAGAACACCGATGTCGCGCACGGAATGGATCGCCCGCCGGGGTGGGGACAGCGCCAGGACGCAGATGCACTACGCCCGGCTGGGGGAGATCACCGGAGAGATGTCCGTGGTCGCCAGGAGAGAAAGCATCGCGCCCGAGCTTGTACGGGACGAAGTCGCCCGTGGGCGTATGGTGATTCCAGCGAACATCGAGCATCCGAATGTCGAACCCATGGGCATCGGGGTGGCAGCACGGTGCAAGGTCAACGCGAATATCGGTAATTCTGCCGTGACAAGTGACGTCCAGAGCGAAGTCGATAAGCTGGCCATTTGCCTGAAGTACGGAGCGGACACGGTGATGGATCTTTCCACCGGGGGAAACATCGACGGGATCCGCGAGGCTATCATTGCAGCGTCACCGGTGCCGATCGGCACCGTGCCGATCTACCAGGCGGTGCAAGAGGTCAAGTCGGTTGAGAAGCTCACGGCGGATGACATTCTGGGGATGATTGAGCACCAGGCGAAGCAGGGGGTGGACTATATGACCCTGCACTGTGGGGTGCTCCGGGCGTTTCTGCCCCTGGTGCAGCATCGGGTGACCGGGATTGTGTCTCGCGGGGGGGCGCTGATGGCCCAGTGGATGATTGAGCACACCGCGGAGAATCCGATTTTCTCCCGTTGGGATGACGTGCTGGACATCTGCGCAAGGTACGACGTAACGATCTCGGCGGGGGATGGACTGCGCCCTGGATGCCTCGCGGATGCGTCGGATGAGGCGCAGTTTGCCGAGCTCAAGACTCTGGGAGAACTCACCCTACGCGCGTGGAAACGGGACGTGCAGGTGATGATCGAAGGCCCGGGTCACGTACCCTTCGACCAGATCGCAATGAACGTGGAGAAGGAACGGGTGTTGTGTCACGAAGCTCCGTTCTACGTGCTGGGGCCGTTGGTGACGGATATTGCCCCGGGGTACGACCACATCACGTCGGCGATCGGTGCGACGATGGCGGGCACGGCGGGTGCTGCGATGCTGTGCTACGTGACCCCGAAAGAACATCTCGGGCTCCCGACTGCAGAAGACGTCCGTCAGGGTCTTATTGCCTACAAGATCGCAGCACATGCATCCGACATCGCTCGTCACCGCCCGGGCGCCCGCGACCGCGACGACGCTCTCTCCCGCGCCCGTTACGCTTTCGACTGGAACGAACAGTTCAAGCTCTCTTTGGACCCGGAACGTGCGAGAGAGATGCACGACGAGACCCTGCCTGACGCGTATTTCAAGTCCGCGGAGTTTTGCGCTATGTGCGGTCCGCGCTTTTGTTCGATGCATCTCAACCGGGTGGTCGAGGACTTCAACGCCGCGGATGCGAAGCGAGTACGTCTCCAGGTGGCTACCCACGATCCGGATGTCTTGGCGAAGTGATCCCAGTCCTTCTTCGTACGCACAGTGCTTCATGGCTCATCATGGCGATCGTGTGCGCCGCCATCGGGTGTCACGCAACACCGTCGGAGGTGCGGGTCTGGACCCCGGTCGACCATGATTCTGCTATGGAGGGCCCTGCGCCGGAGACGCCAGACAACGACGACCCGACGGCCTCTGCCCGGGCGTTGTTCGCCGCCCAGTGCGCTACCTGCCACGGCAATTCGGGCCATGGCGACGGCCCCATGGCTACGATGTCCCGCCCGGCGGATCTCACCGACCCCGGCTTTCAAACGTCACACTCCGACGCACAGTTGTTTCAAGCAATCACGCAGGGCAGGGGCCGGATGCCGTCTTTTGGTGGGCATCTTCGCCCCGAGGCGGTCCAGATCCTGGTTCGACTCATTCGTTCATGGGGTGCACGACAACCGTCGAACGGATGACGTCACCTTGCTTCTGGATGATGCCACTCCGCAAAGTCAACCCGAGGCGGGGAAATGTGGCCTCAAAAAGTTCCGCTCCAGGGTTGATCGATGGAGGGGGCCTGAATGACGCGGCCTGCGGCGGGTTCCTGAAGACGGGGTGAGCAATGGTGCCGCGGACTTGCGGGCACCATGGGTTGGGCTGCGGGGAGCGTGTTCGCGGGCGGGGTTGTGTCCATAGCGCTTCTGTCTGGGATGGACACCTGAAAGGTCCCCATGGGGGTCTGGACGTTGTACACGGGACGACCGCCGTGGTCGCCGCCGTCGGGGGCGATGCGCACGGGCAAGTTGGCACGCTGCGCGAATCGCGCGAGGTTACCAAGCGCTAAAAGATCCGGCGCGCTACCCGCGGTCGGGTCGACCGGAAGAAACCTACTCACGAGAGACTGGATGGCTTGGATATTGCCGCATGGGAGGACGTTGGTTCCTAAAGCACCATCGGTCGCGTCGGCGGATAAAGCAGGGCGCCACGGGTCGTTGGCACGCGAAGGAATCTGTGTGATGGACAACCCTGGCGTCGGGGTAGCGGCTGGTTCGTCGGCATCACTCGGTGGGACAACGGCGGGCGGGGCTCCGTCGGCAAACCTGGCAAAAGACTGAGTGACGTACACACCGTCGGGAGCCTGCACGAGGCCGATACCCACGGCGCGGAGGTCTGGGTTCATCAGGTTGGCGTAGTGCCCGGGGCTACGCATCAGGGCGTCGAACGCTGCGCGAGGTGATTGGTTCAAGGCGATGTTTTCAGCGAGATCGCGGTAGGTGATCCCGGCCGCGGACGCTCGCTGTGCGGGGGAGCCCGCGGTGGGGGACACATGGTTGAAAAAATGGTGGCTGGCCATGTCCATGCTGTGGGATTCGGCCATGGCATCGAGTCGGTGACTCTCCCCCAGGGCGGCCGCGCCGTGTTCGGCCCGGGCGGTGTTGATCCATTCGAGCATGGCGGGGACATCCGCGCGGTCGATGGTTTGAGCTGGACAAAGCGGGGCGGCGAGGACCCGTGAGGTCGCCAAGGCCAGGGCTGCGCTGCGCATGGGGCGACATCTCCCTTCGGGACTCCACGGCGGTGCGGGCGTCCGATGCCATGCGGTACTACATCCACAGCACCATGCACCCCGCGCTGGATCTACCGGGTTTTGGGCGTGGGCGTGGGCGTGACCGCGGGTTGACACCCGGGTAACAACCCCGGGGCTACGCTTCGTCGTCCAGGTCGTCGTCGCGGCGGTCCCGGCCGGTCTTGTCGGGGGAGCCCTTATCGAGGGGAGAGGTGTCCCCGCGCGGGAGTTAACCAAGTCCTTCAAGTCCTTGCCGACCTTGAAGAACGGTAGCTTCTTGGACTCCACGGGGACGGGTTGGTTGGTCCGTGGATTACGGCCCGTGTAGGGCTTGTAGTGCCGAATCGTGAAGCTCCCAAAACCACGAATCTCGATGCCGTCGTCGTGCGCCAGGGATTCGGCCATCCCGTCGAAGATGCAGTTGACGACCAATTCGGCCCGCCGCTTGGTGATCTTGGTCCGCTGCGCGATGACCTCTATGAGCTCGGATTTCGTCATGGACGGTGCCCTCCTGCGCTTGACGGTCCCAAACCCCGTGGAGTCTACTTTCGAGATTGTGGCTGTCAATCAAAACTGGGCGAAACACCACTGGATTCTGTTTACGCTGATGTCCCTTGCTGCGGTGGGCTGCAAGCCGACGTCCCGGGCGGGTACGCGGACGGCAGGGGCCGCGAGCAGGCGTGCTGGGGTTCCATCGGCGGTAGGTTACGTTCGGGCGGCTTTTCCCGTGCTGGATGTTCACACGCACCTGGACACCGAAGCCACTGCGAGGATCCTTGCGATGATGGATGCGCGAAACATCCGCGTGGCCGTGAATCTTTCGGCCGGGTGGTCGGGCAACGGGCTCGAAGAAGCCCTCGTCCAGCAAGAAGCCACCCGCGGACGAATTCTTCCCTTTTGCATGATCGATTGGCGGGGGGCCGGGACCGCCGGATGGGTTCAGCGCTCGGTGGCGATTCTCGACGACTGCGCCGCGCGGGGGGGCCGCGGGTGGAAGATTCCCAAGGTACTGGGCCTGCGTGCGGGCGACGGCCACGGTGGGCGCTTGCGCATCGACGACCCGATGCTCGATCCCGTGTTCGACAGTGCGGGAACGCTGGGCCTCGTGGTGTTGATTCACTCAGGGGATCCACGGGCGTTCTTTGACCCCGCCACCCCTGCAAACGAGCGCTGGGACGAGCTCTCCGTGCACCCATCGTGGAGCTTTGCCGGCCCGCCCTATCCCACCTGGGACGGCATTCTCACCGAGTTTGAAACCCGCGTCCTACGGCACCCACACACAGTGTTTATCGGCGCGCACTTTGGCAACGCGGCCGAGGATCCCGCGCGGGTTGCGCGGCTGCTCTCGCGCGCGCCCAATTACTACATCGACACCTCGGCCCGGATTCCCGAGTTTGGCCGACACGACGCGCGGACGATGCGAGACTTCTTTATCCGCTGGCAAGACCGGGTGCTCTTTGGCACGGACCTTGGGATGGGCTCCGACCCGCAACAACTGATGCTCGGATCGTCAGGCGCCGAGCCTCCCACGGAGGCCGATGTCAATCGCTTCTGGTCCGCGACCTTTCGGTACTTCGAGTCCACGGACGCCCGGATGATTCACCCGACGCCCATCCAAGGGCGGTGGACGGTCGACGCCGTGGGTCTGTCGGCTCCCGTGCTCCGCAAGATCTACGGTGCCAACGCCGCCCATCTTCTCCACGTCCCGTGGCCTTCATGAAGGCAGGCAGCGCGATGGCAACCTCCCTCGGTCCGGTCGTCTCCGTGTCCGAGCGACGCAGTTGGCTCGCCCGGCCGCCCCCTAAAGGTCTCTGTGTGCTTGACGTGCGGTGGTACCTCAATGGCCGCAAAGGTGCGGATGCGTACAGCACACCGCGCTCGGAGTCGTCGATGGGCGGCGGACGGTGGTGTATTGCGGGTCAAACGGCGTGTCATGGAATCCTCGCCCTGGAGCGCGCGGGATTCACGGGTGCGACGTCGTACGAAGGAAGTTGGAGTGATGGGTCCCGGGATCCTGACCTTGCAGTCGCGGTGGGACCAACCCCTTGACGGGTGACTATCCCCGGGAGCGGGCGAACACCGACCGGCCCAGGTAGGTCGCTCCGTCGCCAAGTTCGTACTCGATTCGCAAGAGCTGGTTGTACTTGGACGTGCGCTCACCGCGTGATGCGCTGCCGGTCTTGATCATGCCTGCGTTGGTGCCCACGGCGAGGTCGGCGATAAAGGTATCCTCGGTCTCGCCCGAGCGGTGTGACACGACGCACGCAAAACCCGCTCGGTTGGCGAGACGCATGGTGTCCAAGGTCTCCGTGACCGTGCCAATTTGGTTGAGTTTGATGAGAATGGCATTGGCAGCTTTGAGCTCGATGCCCTTCTGGAGCCTCGCGGGGTTGGTGACAAAGACGTCGTCCCCTACGATCTGGGTGGTCGCACCAAGGCGTGCGGTGAGCGCCTGCCATGCCTCCCAGTCGTCTTCGGCGCAGCCGTCTTCGATGGAGATCAAACCGTACTGCGCCGCGAGCCGGGCGTACGTGTCAATGAGTTCTCCCGCGGTGAGCTTCTTGCCGTTCCATCGGTAGGTCTTGGTGTCAGGGTCGTAGAGTTCGCTCGCGGCGACGTCGACGGCGAGGGCGATGTCCTTGCCGGGTTTGTACCCCGCGGCTTCGACCGCGCGAGCGACGCGCTCAAGGGCGTCTTCATTGCTTCCCACATGCGGGGCAAACCCGCCTTCGTCTCCCACCGCCGTGGACAAGCCTGATTTCTTGAGCTCGGTCTTGAGCTTTTGAAAGACTTCAACCCCGGCGCGGAGTCCCTCGGTGTACGTCGGCGCACCCACCGGGCACACCATGAACTCTTGCACGTCGAGCCCGTTGTCCGCATGGGCGCCGCCGTTGAGAATGTTCATCATCGGGACTGGAATCGTACGGGCCGACGCGCCGCCGATGTACCGCCACAGCGGCAGGGTCACGGCTTCGGCCGCCGCGCGGGTCACCGCCATGGACACACCAAGAATGGCATTTGCCCCGTACTTGGACTTGTTGGGCGTCCCGTCAGCGTCAAGCATCACCCGGTCAATCCGGGTCTGGTCCAACGCGTCCAGGTCTTCGATGGCCTTGCCAAGGCGATGCACATTGTCAACCGCCTTCAGTACCCCTTTGCCACCATACCGTTTGTCTCCATCCCGAAGTTCCAACGCTTCGTGCTCGCCCGTGCTTGCCCCGGAAGGAACCGCCGCGCGTCCCGAGGCTCCGCCTTCGAGATCGACTTCGACCTCGATCGTCGGGTTGCCCCGGGAGTCCAGGATCTCTCTCGCAAACACCTGTCGGATCAACGTGTCGCTCATCACCCGTCTCCTACGGTGTCTGACCGCAGCCCGGTCGATTGCACCGTCCATGCAAGCCGTCCGGCGCCCCATGGGCGTACCGTCCGAACCTTGTCGCTTTGCGTCGTACAGCCGCTCTCAGACCTCCGAGACCGCCGCGTCGCCGCTGACGTCATCTGGCACCACGGCATCCATCCGCGGGCCACCATCCCCCATGGGTACATCCCCTTCGACATCCGTCGGCGGAACATCTGTGCCCGCATCCACGGCTTCGACATCAACCCCGGCATCCACAGCCGGTACGTCCACCCCCGTGTCCACGGGCGGCACGTCGACCCCGGTGTCCACAACCGGTACGTCCACCCCAGTGTCCACAGCCGGTACGTCCACCCCGGTGTCTACAGTCGGTACGTCCACCCCGGTGTCCACGGGATGTACATCCACACCCGCATCCATCAATCCGACGTCCATTCCCGCGTCCATGGTGCCCGTGTCGACCCCCGCGTCCACACGCGGAACGTCTGTACCGACATCCATCGCCATCGCATCCGTGGGCACGTCCGCCAACGGGCCATCACCCTGGACGTCCGTGACCGAAGCGTCCGTGGTCATGGCCGTACCGTCCGCGCCGGCATCCGCGCTCACGTCGCCGATCGCGGCGTCTGCGGTGACATCCCCGGCGACATCTCCGACGGAGGCATCCGCCGCTACGCCATCGGGGCTGGCGTCAAGGAGCGAGCGGTCAACGGTCGCAATGAGCTCGCACCCGACCGAGGACATCACCGCGGCCATCGCCAGCACAAGGGTTCGCCGTTGCAGGGTCACGCGCGCGCTCCTAGAAAGTCACGCCCACGCCCGAGGGCGTGAGTCTCCACCGTGAAACCGCGGCGTGCGGGGCGGCCGTGTCGTCGTGATGGCCGCGAGAAGAAAAGTACGCCACGACACCCACGCCCGTGACCATCAGCCCAACGATCCATCCCACGTCGCAAAAGAGCGCCTCACGCGTCTGTCGGTCGTAGAGGCCCGACGTCGGAGCCGCGGCGTACGACGAACTGTCGTTCAGGGCCATGCCGCCCAGGACGGCCGAGGCGACAAAGGCCGAGCCTGCTACGATGGCCGACGTGATGACCAACGGCGTCCACCCGGACGACGTCTCTTGGGATTCGGTTTCTGACGGGTGGGGACTCGACGGTTCGGGCGTCGCCGTGAGCAACGTCTGCGCGGGCGCGGGGATCGGCGTCGGGACGGGAACAATGGACGGCTGCGGCGTAGCGGGCACCACGGGCGCAGTGGCTAGCGTAACGTCGATGGGCCCGCCGTGCGCAGGGGCCACCTCCACGGGCTGCTCCGAGGTGTTGTACCCATCAAGCGTCAACGTGAGCACATGGTGCCCGGGCGCGAGGTCGATACCCGTCGGCGCGTGATGCCCCGTGGGGTGGCCGTCCACCGCGATGGAGGCTCCCGGTGGGGTGGAACTCACCCTGACCGTCACGGGTAGCTGGCGGATCTCGGTTGCGCGGGCCTCTAGCTGCAGGTGCGTCGGCGCGGTGGGCGCGTCGTGGAGGTACTGCTCAATGGTCGTGAGTTCTTCTGCGGTCTGCCCAAGTTGCCGCCGACACTCGATGATCGGCAGCAGCACCACGGGGTTTGCCCGCAACTCGTACGCCCGGAGAAAATCCGTGAGCGCTTCTTGGTATCGCCCCGCGGCGTACTGTGCCGTACCCTCGTCGTACGCCCGCCGGGCCTCGGCCACGGCGCCCCCAGACGTGGGCTGATCCGCATGCGCGGGCTCCGCGGGATGCACGGGGCGGCGCGGCTGTGCAACCGCGGGCCGGACGGCGGCGACCGCAGCAGACAACCAGATCGCGGTCACGAGGGGCTTGCAAACGTGCATCGGCAGAGACACTCCCAGGGGCGTACCGTAACCCGCAGAGGGTCACGGGTTCAATGTTCTGAAGGGGTGCCCTGTACCGCAGCGTCGAGCGCGACGGCCAGGCGACGGAGCTCTGTGTCTGCCTGGGCGAGGTCGTAGAGGGTCTGCGTGAGCGCGGTCATCAAGGCACTCTGGTCGGCTTCGAGGGCCTCGTTGAGCTTGTCAATCTGCGAGGACAGCGCCGCGAGCTGGTACTCCAGGTCTTCACACGCCCGGACCGACTCTCGTAGGAGCTGTCTACACGCGGCAAGCTCCCAGAGTGTCGCATCGGCGCTGCCGCGGGACATTGCGTCACCGTGTTGCATCCCCGCGGTGGATCCGTCGACGCGGGTCTCCAGATCGCTCTGCCGTCTGGCATACGCATCCCGCTCGCGCACGCGGGTGGCGTGGTCCGCGCCCAGCGCGTCCATCGCGCGGCCGATGGCCATCCTAAAGTCCCTTCCGCGGGATTCGAGCGCCAGCATCCGTTGCCTGTGCTGCCGGGCCCGGGTGACCTCGTCCGCCATCGCGGTGATCTTGAGGGACAGCGCGTCCAAGGCCGTCGTCACGGGAGAGCTACCCTCACACCAGAGGGATTCGTCGACGCGGGAGCGCACGGCGGTGAGCCAGGCGGTCCACGCGCGGCCGACATCCAGGCTCTGGCCGCTGACCGGGAGACCCATGCCGAGGACGCACACCTCGGGGGCGTCCGTCGGGGCGGTGTCAAACCACGCCCGCGGAGGTTCCGTGGTCTCTGCCCGCACGGTGGCTGGCGGCCGGATGTTCACCACGGTCCGTGGCGTGAGGGACTCGGGAACCATCGACCGACGGGCGTCGCCCACCTCGGTGATCACTGCCTCTAAGTCGTATAGAAAATCCCAGGCGTCCCTTGGGCGTTCATCCGGGTTGCGGGCGATGCACCGGAGGATCAACGCGTTGAGGGACGTCGGGAGATCCGGCTCGCGGTCCCGGGGCGGGATGGGCGCTTCGACCAACGACCGAACCAGCAGGTCCGCCGGGTGGTCCGCGTCAAAGGGCAGGGCGCCCGTGACCATTTCGTACAGCACTACCCCCAAGCCGTAGAGGTCGGTCCGTGGGGTAATGCCTCCCCCCGAGGCGTACTCGGGTGCGATGTACCCGGGCGTCCCAAAGATCCTGTGGTTGAGCGTCAACGCCGGGGCGTCGAGCACTTTGGCGATGCCAAAGTCCACGACCTTGATGGCGTCTTCGCCGTCCCGCCCTGGGGACACCAGGATGTTTTCAGGCTTCAGGTCGCGGTGGACGACGTTCTGCAAGTGCGCGCGGGCGAGGCCCGAGGCGATCTGCCGGGCGATCTCCAGCGCTCTTGGGAGCCCCAGACGCTGGCCGTCCATCACCGCGCCCAGGGTCTCGCCAGGCACGTACTCCATCACCAGAAACGCCACCCCCTCGGGCGTCTCGCCGTAGTCCGTCACGAGGATGATGTTCTCGTGCTGGATCCTGGTGACCGCACGGGCCTCCCGCAAAAACCTTTCTCGGTGCGCGGGGTCCAACCCAAGGTCCGCCCGGAGGATCTTGACCGCAGCAAGCCGGTCGAGGAGGAGGTGCCGTGCGAGAAACACCGAGGCCATCCCCCCGCGTCCCAACCGCGAGAGCAGGAGGTATCTCCCCGCGAGGACGGCTCCCACCAAGGGGTCCGAAGGGTCTCCCAGGAGAGCGCCATCCCTGGGACAGCGTACGACGTCCGTCGCCAGGGAATCCCCACACCGAGGACATCGGAGTTCGTACGGCGAGCCCAGGGTCACTGCCCCTGCCACCCTGCTCGGGCGATGGAATCTCCGTCGGTCGCTTGTTTCCGGCCGTTCACCGGGCCATGGGCAGCGACGGGTCGGCAGACCATTCCGCGAGCGAGGGGTCGTAGTTGCGCACCCTGGGTACCCCGCGGGCGGTCAGTGCCACGGTCACAAACGCACTGCGGACACCGCACGAGCAGTACGCCACGATCTCGTCGTGCGGGTCGATCCCCGCGTCCGCCAGCGTCCGAAGAATCCGTGCCCCCGAGCGAATCCGCCCCCCCTCGTCCAAGAGACTCCGCCAGTCCAAGTGACGCGCACCTGCGATACGTCCACCCCGCGCTTCGCCGTACGGGGTCGCCCCGGCAAACTCCACCGCCGCCCGCACGTCTACAATCTGTCTCGCGCGGGCCACGTCGTTGCGGTCGGCGCGAAGCTCGGGCCGCGGTCTCGCTTCAAAGACTCCCGGGCGCGGTCGGGCAGACGACGTCACCACGGGTCGACCCGCTGCGCGCCACGCTGTAAATCCTCCATCGAGCAACGCGACATCGGGGTGTCCGAGGAGGGAGAGCAGCCACGCTGCGTGGCCTTCTTCTCCCCACCCTCCACCGCCAGAGCCGTACACCAGGGCCGGGCGACCGGCGTCGATGCCAAGGGCCGCGAGGGCGCGGGCAAGTGCCAGGAGATCCGGCTTGAGCTTTCCGCGGGAGGCGCCTTCGCCGGTAAACGCTTGCCATGCATACATCTGTGCGCCGGGGACGTGTCCCTGGGCAAAGGCCGCTGCGTCGCGTGCGTCGAGCACCACGGCGCCGCGAGAGACCAGCGCCGCAGCGCCACGGACATCGACGATTCGTACGGGAGACCGCGGTGCTTCCGAGGCTCCGCCCGTGGCAGAAGAGAGCAACGTCAACGCCGCCACGGTGAGTGGCGCGAGCAGTCGGAGCAACATGGAGGCTACTGTCTGTCACCCCGTAGGCAGGCGTCAACGACTCAGCGCAAATTCCTCTTGACGAGGGGGGACAGGGT
>VFSW01004329.1_pt1 | contig 21200 bp, 17 predicted proteins | sample 5358111 | NCBI WGS metagenome assembly VFSW01 (sample SAMN11554181, study PRJNA540505) | mine drainage metagenome | isolation source: sediment from site ElyBrook_90M | place: USA: Ely Copper Mine, Vershire, VT | collected 2017
GGTTAGAGCATCGAGCTTATACCTCGAGGGTCCTTGGTTCGAATCCAAGCGGGCGCACAAGATACATCTACACTTTGTGCCACAATAAAAAAACTTAACAGGTTCTTTCTAGGAGAAAATTCATGAGACGAGATTTTGTGATTCGTTATGACCTCATGCGTGGCAATAAACCGCTCGATGAGATTACTCCAGCGGACTTTCCTCGCGGGTTTGATGCCAGTGATGTTTGTGCACTCGATTCCGGTGGCATGCTTATGCTTCTTACACGACTCAAGCTCAAAAAAGGGGTTGATAAGGAGTTGCACTCCTAATTAAAAGCGGTCTCTCGGCCCCATAGACGCACGATCTTTTGGTACGGCGTCTTTTTACTTTACCTATTCCAAATGCATCTGCCGGTTGGCGGTAAGGGCACGCAGCGCGAGAGCGGGGTGATTTTCCAATTCCGGATCGCTCGCAACGAGAGACGCAGCTTCGGTGCGCGCCGCTTCAACGAGCTTGATATTTTTCAGCGCCTCCATCGCGATGTCGGAGACGCCCCATTGCCGACCGCTCACGAGCTCTCCCGCGCCACGGAGCGCGAGGTCGTATTCGGCAAGCTCGAAGCCGTTCTTCGCTTCGGTGAGCGCCCTCATGCGCTCTTTCGTCGTCGGGCCGGACGATTCAGGGAGCGCAAAGCAATAGGATTGATGCGTGCTACGCAAGACGCGTCCGCGCAGCTGATGGAGCTGGGCGAGTCCGAAACGTTCGGCGCCTTCGATAAGAATGACCGTGGCGTTGACGACGTTCACGCCCACCTCGACCACCGAGGTGGCGACGAGGATATCAATCTCGCCCTTCTCGAACCTCTTCATCGTCGCTTCTTTATCTCCCGGCGTCATCTTGCTATGCAAAATACCGACAGCCGCCTCGGGGAATATTTCTTTCTTTAGCCGCGCCGCTTCGGCCTTGACCGACTTCGCCTGGAGCGCGAGTTCTTTCGTCGGGTCCGGCTCGTCGATGCGCGGACAGATAACGTAGGCCTGGTGACCGGCGGCAAGCTCTGCGCGTACGCGTTCATAAGCGCTTTCGCGCCGCTTCGGCGCGAGGACTTCAGTGATAACGGATTTACGACCCGCGGGCATCTCGTCGAGAAGCGTGAGATCCAGGTCGCCGTAGATGGTCAGTGCGAGCGTGCGCGGAATCGGCGTTGCCGTCATCGAGAGCAGGTGAGGGGCGATGGAGCTCTTCGTCGCGAGCTTCTGCCGGTGCATGGTGCCGAAGCGGTGCTGCTCGTCGATGATGGCGTACGCCAGATATTTGAAAGAGAGAGACTTTTCGATGAGCGCGTGTGTGCCGATGACGATCGGTATCTCACCCTGCGCCACCATTTTTTTGAATGCCGTTTTGGATAACTTCGCCGATTCTTCGTGCCGCACGCGGGAGGGGAACTTCCGACACTCGCTCCCCGTAATGAGGCCGATAGGTATTGGATGGTCGCGGAAATAAGAAACGAAGGTGGAGAAATGCTGTTTGGCAAGTATCTCAGTCGGACAGAGATAGGCGACCTGGAGCGTGCCGGCTATCCTCCCTGAGGGTGTTGAGGTCGCGACGAGGTACGCGGTCGCGGCGGCGACCGCGGTCTTGCCGCTTCCCACATCGCCCTCGAGGAGCCGGAGCATCGGATGCGTCTTCTCAAAATCCGCCACAATAGTTTCAATCGCACGCGTTTGCGCCGCCGTGGCGGGGAAGGGGAATGAGGCGATGAAGCTCGCGAGCGCCCCCCGGTCGACCGTCACCGGCAACGCCTTTTCTGACAACAGTACTCGGCGGCGCTGCTGCATCACAATCTGGAGCGCGAAAATCTCTTCAAAGGCGAAGCGCTTACGCGCCGCAGTGCTATCAGAGAGTTTTTGCGGCGCGTGCATAAACACAAGCGCCGAGGAGAGCGAGGGGAGGTTATAGCGCGCAAGAACCTCCTTCGGAATGGGGTCGTCGAGGTGTTCGTGGGCTTTCGCTTCAAATACGCGCTTTAGGGCATGCAAGAACCAGAGAGAAGAAATGCCCTGGCTCTCCGAATAAATCGGATACAGTGCTTCGCTTTCGAGTTCGGCGCCTGCGGCAAATAACGTATCGTGTACGGCCTCGGGCGCAATCGGGGACTTATCAATCTCCGGATTCGCGAGATATATCTTCGCACCTGTTCCTCCTACACGGCCACTGACTTTTACGACCATACCATCGTGCAATGTCTTCGCGATATAGGGTTGACTGAACCACATCATCTTTATTTTCCCCGACGCATCCTCGAGCCACGCCTCAGCGACCGGTCGGCGGCTCTTCCATGTCTTCCGGATATCCGGTTTCCTCACCGTGCCATAGAGCGTGACCTCGGCACCGGCAGAGACGCCGGCGATGGTCCCCACCGACGCGCTCGACTCGTAGCGAGCGGGGAAGTGGTACAGCAAATCTCGGATAGTCCGTATCCCGAGCTTATGGAGCGCTCGTTTCTGCTCGGGCCGGAGCCGCGTAAAGTGGCTCTCAATAGTGTCCTCAACAGTCACTTCCGTAGTATACTAGCGTCTCTATGGATGCGAAATCGAGAAAGATACTGGCGGCGTTCAGGAAACAGGGCGCACGCATAGAGACAAAGGCGCGTGTAAAGCTCAAAAGCAAAAAGGACTTTTCGCTCTGGTATACGCCGGGCGTAGGCATCGCGTCACTTCACTTGGCGAAGCACCCGGAGGACGCGCGGAAGATGTCGCTGAAGTCGAACAGCGTTGCCATCGTCTCCGACGGCTCGGCCGTGCTCGGACTCGGGAACATCGGTCCCTACGGTGCATTGCCGGTGATGGAAGGGAAGGCACTCATATTTAAAGAGAGGGGAGGCGTCGATGCGTGGCCACTCGTACTCGACACGCAGGATCCCGACGAGATTGTGCGAATTGTGAAGGCCATCGCGCCGGCCTTCGGCGGCATCAATCTTGAAGACATCGCGGCGCCGGCCTGTTTCGCTATCGAACGGCGGCTCATTGAGGAACTGAATATTCCCGTTATGCACGACGACCAGCACGGTACCGCCATTGTCGCGCTCGCCGGGCTCATCAATGCCGCAAAGGTAGTGAAGAAAGATTTAAAAGGACTGAAGGTCGTCATAAGCGGCGCCGGCGCAGCGGGCACCGCTATCGCGAAACTTCTGCTCGCTGTCGGTGTGCGCGACATCATCCTTCTTGACCGCAGAGGTACGATTTATGCTGGCCGCATCGACCTGAATGCACATAAGAAGGAGCTCGCGGTGCTCACGAATCCCCAAAGGATAGAAGGAGATCTCGAGACCGCGATGCGAGGAGCGGACGTATTTGTCGGCGTTTCCGGTAAAGGACTTCTTACGGCCGAACATGTCGCGAGTATGGCGCCGCGCGGAATTGTTTTCGCCATGGCGAACCCGGATCCAGAGATTTTGCCTGACGTTGCGAAGAGGGCAGGCGCGATGGTTGTTGCGACCGGTCGTTCGGATTACCCGAATCAGATAAACAATGCGCTCGTGTTCCCCGGCATCTTCCGCGGGGCGCTCGACACCGGTGTCTCAAAGATTACGGAAGCGACGAAACTGCGCGCCGCCCGCGCGCTTGCCGCGCTCATCAAGAAGCCAAAAGCGGATTTGATCATCCCCAACCTTCTTGACCCTCGCGTGGTGAAGGCGGTCGCCAAAGCGGTACACTAGGACTCAATGGCATCGCACAGGAGCACATTCGCCCCGTACCACTTCTTCATAACGTTGCCGGACCGGCTCTACCCCTTCCGTACCGAGATACGAGGCAAATGGGTGCGCGGCGTGCGCTCGTATAATCTCCGGCTTGCGCGTGCGTATAAACAATACGGTCGTGGACACTATGGCTATGCGCTCTCGCTCTATCGCCAAGCATTCCATCTCGCGGGCTCGTTAGTCCTCATCTCCATCGGAACCTTTCTCACTTCCGGCTTCGTGCTCACTCTTGCAGTCATCGGCATCGGATACCAGGAGTTTATTCTCCAGCGCCGCACCTACCGTCAACTCTGGAGTAAGGGCGTCTCCGACTGGCTCGTGTGGTGTGTGCCGATGGGAGTCTATTTCTGGATGCATCTCCACTAGAACGCTTTCTTTTGATATACTAAGGCCATGTCCACCATCACCATTGTTCTCATAGTCGCCCTACTTGTTGTGCTCTGGATTATTAGCGCTTACAACCGTCTCATTACGCTCGTAAATCAGGCAAAGGAGGCTTGGGCGGATATTCAAGTGCAGTTGAAACGCCGCTACGACCTCATCCCCAACCTTGTCGAGACAGTGAAGGGGTACGCAACACACGAATCGGCGGCATTTGAAAATGTCTCGAATGCTCGAGCGGCCGCGATGGGCGCTGGTAATACGACTCCTGTCGCACAGGCGCAGGCAGAAAACCAGCTCACGGGCGCCTTGAAAAGCATTTTCGCAATTTCTGAAGCCTACCCAGACTTGAAGGCTAACCAGAACTTCCTTCAGCTCCAGCAGGAGCTCGGCGATACCGAGGACAAGATTCAAGCGTCGCGCCGCTTCTACAATACAAGCGTGATGGCGCTCAACACTGCCGAGCAGTCATTTCCCGGAAGTGTCATCGCGAATTCCTTTGGATTCAAACCGATGGACCTCTTCGAGCTCGCCGCCGCGGATGCCGCCGCGGCCGAACCAGTCAAGGTGCAGTTCTAGTTTCTTATGGAATTCCCGGGTAGAAAGCGATACGGACCGGGGGTCTCCGAGGACAGAGAATCTCTCGTGGGAGACCTGACAAGGCTCGCGGAAGAGAATCGAATACTTGATCTCGAAAAAACTCTCGGCGATATACATAGGGAATATTTGGAGGAGCAGCACGCTACGGAACGGGAAAAGCATGATGTCGAGCATTTAACTGGATTAAAAACCCGCAAAGTCTTTGAGCGCGAACTCACGGGAGTGCTCAAGCTCATCCGCGGGGAGATACCGGAGAAACGTGGGCATGCTGAGCCGCTCAAAGAAGCTTCTCTCATTCTTATCGACCTCGATAATTTTAAGAAAGTAAACGATACTCTCGGTCATCCAGCGGGTGACGAAGTGCTTCAAAAAGTCTCCGAAATTCTCATTGAATCAGAACGTGCATCAGATACTGCTGCGCGTTTTGGAGGAGAAGAGCTGATAGTGCTCATCCCCGGTGCCAGCGCAAAGGTTGCCGCGCGCCATGCGGAAGATGTCCGTGCCAAGATCGAGAAACTCACCTTCGATAGATATCCCAAACTGAGGGTTACGGCGAGCTTCGGGGTCATTTCTTCGAGAAGTTCAACTGATGAGAAAGTCTTGCTTGAGAACGTAGATAAAGCCCTATATGAGGCAAAAGAAGGCGGCCGGAACCGGGTCGTGGTGTACGAAGAGGGAAAGGAAGAAAGCGATACATGAATCTCTACGCACAACGCGCAAGCAACATTCGCCGAACGGGGGCGCTCATTGTCGGCTTCCTTATCGTCGTTATTGCAGTCGGCTACGCTATTTCCTGGTATTACGGCAACCCCGCCATTCTCTATATCGCCGTTATCATCGCCGTAGCGACGAACTTTTACGCCTACTGGGCCTCCGACAAGCTCGTGTTGTCACTCAATCACGCAAGACCGGCTTCTCGGGAAGAATTCTTTGATTATTATACCGTCGTTGAAAACCTAGCGATAACCGCCGGCCTGCCGAAGCCGAAGCTGTATGTGATTGACGACCCGGCGCCGAACGCCTTTGCGACCGGTCGCGACGAAGCTCATGCCGTTGTTTGTGCGACAACGGGGCTACTCTCGCTGATGACGCGCCCCGAGCTTGAGGGCGTTATTGGTCACGAGCTCTCGCACATCAAGAATCGCGACATGCTTCTCATGACCGTCGCGGTGGTACTCGCGGGCTTCGTCGCTATTATCGCTAATATTTTTCTCAGGATGTCCTTCTGGGGCGGGGGGCAGCGCGACGACCGGGGGAATGGGAATGCGCTTCTCATGATACTCGCCGTGGTCGGCATCATCCTCGCACCCTTGGCGGCAAAGCTCATTGAACTTGCCATTTCGCGCCGCCGCGAATATCTGGCCGACGCTTCAGGGGTACTCCTCACGCGGTATCCCGAAGGTCTCGCTTCCGCACTTGCGAAGATCGGTAGCTACACGGCGCCGATGCGAAGCGCAAACCTCGCCACGGCGCATCTCTTTATCGGTGACCCCTTCGGCGCGAAGTCGGGCACGGCGAGCGGGTGGATAGAACGATTGTTTTCTACGCACCCCCCTATTCAAGAGAGAATCAAAGCTTTGCTTGGAAAATAAAAGATTTTTCTGCTATAACAGAGCAACATCTGGAGGCGTCGCATAGTGGTCTAGTGCACCGCCTTGGAAAGGCGGCAGGCTCGAAAGGGTCTCGAGAGTTCGAATCTCTCCGCCTCCGCCCCTAGGACTTTTTATCGGTGGTATGCCGAAACCTATATTTTGCAATGTATTTTCAGTTCGAATCTCTGCGCCCTGCGTGTGAGGGCTTAGTACTTTTTATCGGTACTATGCCAACGGTTCGGATCACCGCGCCCCCGCAGGAACGTGAGACGGTGTTACGCGACCGTCCCGTATTGAAGAATAATGGTTTTTTGGAAATCGCGATTTTCCGGAAAAGCCGAGGGCGAAGGGACGCCCGAACTTTTTAGGTGTCGAACATGTGACATGACCGCCAAGAAGCGGCGGATTTGGTACGATGGGCATATGAGAAGAATCGTCCCGATTGTGGTCGTGATAGCGCTCGTCATGGCGGGCGGTATTTACTACGTTACCCGCTCGAACAGAGGACCGGTTGCACAACCGCAGCAGATAGTTTCGGCCGCACAAGTACCTGAAGGCGGCTGGTATTCGCATACGGTATCGGGTATGGACGGCTCGATCATTGTCCTGACCAAAACAAAAGACTTGCCAAAAGCCGATCCGAATAACTACGGGTATGGCGAGAACATCGAGATTGCGCAAAGCACAATCGGCATCTCGCCGGAGGAGTATGTAAAGCAGATGCTGAATTTGCCAGATGATGAAATTCAATCCGCGTTCTGGACTACGGTAAATGGGCGTAGAGAATTCAGTGTAAGCTATACGAGAGATGGTAGCGCACAGCAACGCGACTACCTCTTCGGCGGCGACCACGTCGTCACCCTCACGCTCAATCCCACCACGCCGCAGAACGACGGAGCGCTTGGGCAGGTTGAAAATTATTACTCGGAAACCTTGCCGATGATTTCTCGGCAGGAGACGCAAGCGAATTGCGCGCTGACCAATATTCCGATCGATAGCTATGAATACAGCGTGGCGCAGACCTATGACCTTCAAATCGGAGGAAACGGCTACGTGACGCTCGGCTATCCTCGCGGCAGCAAAGAGGAGAAATATATTTTCCTCAACTTCAATGACGATCTTTCGAAGTGCTCTCCGGACTTGCGGAACATCCTTACGGAGGTCGAGGCACGTATAACCCCGCCATCCCATCCGATGCAATGAAAAACAAACGTATTCTCATCGCCATAGTTGTCCTCGTCGCGCTCGTGTGCGGCTTTGCCGTATGGAAATTGCACCCCATTGCGCCCTCAACTCCTCCGGCTACCCAAGTCGCACTCGCACAACTTCAATCTGATTTGCATGGCGTCACGCCACAATTTATCGATGAACACACCACACTTTCTTCCGATGTTCTTCAAAAGATCAAACAAGATGTTACGGGCATTCTTATTGCCCAAGAGCCCAACAATCAAGAATATTATTCGCAGAACGGAATTGCGTTGTTAGCGGTAGGTAAGCGATATGTGGCTTTTAATGTGTTGCGACCGACTGATAACCCTGCCCCGATTCAGATTCTTGATTCTATATCTCAAACATCCGATTCCTATATTTCTGGGCAACTTCTATTTAAGACTGACAAGGTTGCGGTGTATGTAGATGGCCAAAACATCTACACATACAAACCAGATCAGTCATCAGAAACTCCACTATTCGGAGCGAAGCTGTCTGGTAATGAGACATATGATCATTGTGGCGGCTGCATGGGAGGCAACCAGGATCTACAAGCAACACATACCGATACCTCTTTCACCATCAACACATACACCTGGGTGCAGGGCAAACCAAAGAAAGTGCGAGAACTTACATTTTCGTTTTGAGTGTGATGAGAGATTTAAAAAGTAAGGTACTACTCGTACCAAATGAGTCTGCCTTATTTACTACTTGTCGCCAAATAACCTGAGGGTGGTACGGATTCGAACCGAGCCGGAAAATAAAATAGTTATATTTCAAGCCAGATGGCGAACGTACGACCGTCCCGGTTCGAATCGGTTCGCCCCCGCCCGCAGTACTTTTTATCGGTGGTATGCTGAAGCCCATGTTCTGCAATGTATTTTCAGTTCTGATCTCTGTATCCTCTTAACTCCATGAATACTGCAGATAATAAATCGAAGGAGGAGATTTTATATCAAGGATTGAAAGATGCGGCTATCCCGGGTCTACGGGCGCGCTACGGGTTCAACGAACTTCCCGAGTTTCATCAAAGTATGCTGCTCCTCTACCTGAAGAATTTCTGGGGCCCATTGGCTTGGCTGATGGAGCTGGTGGTCGTCATTACTTTTGTGTCAGGCAATGGACTTGAAGCGGCTATTATCGCCGGCCTTTTGTTAGTGAACGGAGGCATCAACCTATATCAGCGCAGGTCCGCCGATGCCGCCCTGGCGACTCTGCGGCATGCGATACAGGTGACCGCCCGCGTTCAGCGGGACGGCTCATGGAGCACAGTGCCGTCCCGGGAGCTCCTGCCCGGAGACATTATCCGTCTTCGCGCCGGCGATATCGTTCCTGCTGACGCGCGAGTTCTCAGCGACAGCATCAGCGTAGATTTTTCGAGCCTAACGGGAGAGTCGTGGCCGCGCGAGATCGCCGCAGAGGACGAGATATATTCCAGCGGAATCGTACGGCACGGCGAGGCCACCGCCACGGTCTCTGCTATAGGCAAGCAGACCCGATACGGGAAGACAACTGAGCTCCTTGAAGTATCTCATCCTCCGACGCATATGGAGAAAGTCGTGCTCGGCATCATTAGGTATTTTTTTGTGCTTAATGCGTTAGTAGCAATAGCCGTTATTATCTTCGGCCTCGCTGTCCATGCGCCGACGCTCCAGATCACGAACTATGTCATCGTCCTTCTGCTTATGTCCGTGCCGATTGCTTTCCCGACGATGTTTGCTGTGGCTCAGACCTATGGAGCGCTTCAACTCAATGCCGACGATGGAAACGATGAAAATGATGGCAAAAGAGTCTTAGTCCGTAGACTGGCTGCAGTCCAGGAAGCTGCAGTCATGGATGTTTTGTGCTGCGATAAGACGGGGACATTGACCCAGAATCGTTTGAGTATTTCAGAGGTTACTCATTACGGCGGCAACGACGATGCCCGGGTGCTGGCTCTTGCCGCCGCATGTAGCGAAGCGGCAGACGGAGATTCCATCGAACAGGCAATTTTCCAGAGAGCGGCTGAACTCAATATTGTCGTCCCGGAACATATCAGTTTTTCCCCATTCGATTCATCGACGAAGCGAACGCAAGCAGAGATTAGCGAACATGGACGAACAATAAAGATAGAAAAAGGACTGGCTGACCTCCTCTTAACTCCTACGGTACTTTTCTCCAAGGAGGCGCTCCAAGATGTCGCTCGTATGAGCGGTAATGGATTGCGCGTCCTGGCTGTCATAGAAAGTGAAAACAATACGGCATGCGCCGGCCTTATCGGCTTACATGATCCTATTCGTCCTGATGCACCGACTCTTATCCGAGAGCTTGGTACATTAGGGGTCAAGGTCGTGATGATTACCGGCGACGGTCGCATCACGGCGCAAGCGGTGGCAAAACAGCTCGGATTACAAGGCGATGTCTATACCCCCGCCGATCTCAAGAGGGATCCTCAAATAGCCCTGAGAGGCGCGGTATTCGCGGAAGCATACCCAGAAGATAAATTGATAATCATCGAGGCTTTGCAGAGGTCGGGACATATAGTCGGCATGACTGGCGACGGGGTAAATGACGCTCCGGCGCTACATCAGGCTGAAGTGGGCATTGCCGTGCTGGGGGCGACCGAGGTCGCAAAGCAGGCGGCGAGCTTTATTTTGACCAGCCCTGGGCTCGAGGGAATACGTCGGGTTGTTACGGCAGGTCGCCGCGTCTACATGAGGATTCGTACGTGGACTTTGAATAAATTGGTAAAGTCCATAGAGTCCCTCTTTATCGCCACGATTATATTCGTTACAATGCATTCGTACATCCTTTCTCCGCTTATAGCCGTTCTCGTCCTCCTGTCGAATGATTTTGTCACTATCTCTATTGCGACCGATCACACCAAACCACTTCTTCGGCCAGCGCGTTGGCATATATCGCGACTTATCGTTGCATCAGTCTGTATTGCATCGGTGCCGTTTATGTTTACGATGGCTATCTATTTTCTTGCCCAACACTCAGGCTATTCGTTTGATACGATCAGAACCATCGTCTATTGTTCCCTCATATATTTGGGCGGGACGACTCTGCTCGCCATTCGTGCATGGCCGTTCGGATGGAGCGTTCCTCTAAGCAAAATCCTCACCGGTGCGCTTCTGTTTTCGGTAGCATTTGCCTCTATTGTTTCTGGATTCGGTATTTTCATCCAAGCAATGCCGCCACTATTCTTTGTGTTTATAACCGCGAGCGCAATCATCAGTTTTTTCCTCATCGAGATCGTCAAACAGTTTCGTGGCGTACGCATCTTATTAGATATCGAGTGAGATTACTCGAATAACCCATCTCCATGTCGCGCTATCTTTATCTAGGACTTTCAATAGTCGCGGTAGCGGGAATCGCGACAGCATTCTTCTATAGGACAGAGTCGCAGGCGGCAACCGCGAAGTTCGGCGGGGTGTCCTTAAGAATTGAGTATGCTCTAAGCGAAGCGGAGCGAGAAAAAGGCCTTGGCGGGCGGGAGACTGTTCCGAATAACTACGGCATGCTCTTCGTTTTCCCGACAGATGCCCAATATGGGTTCTGGATGAAAGATATGCTCGTGCCTATCGATATCTTCTGGCTTGACGCTCAAGGACAAGTCGTCTCCATCGCCCCCAATATGGCGACCTCAACCTATCCCCATGTCTTTTACCCGACAGGCCTGGCGCGTTATGTCCTTGAGACCGCTGCGGGTTTCGCGGATCAGTACAGTATCGCAACGGGTACGCCCTTGCGATTGAAAAATATTGGACGCGTTTCAAAATAACGCTGTCCACAGGGTGTTTTGCGCGAAGGGGAGTAACATTATCTTTAAACGAAGCGCATCATTATTTCTAATCAAATTATCTTGACTATGCCCAAGACCGCCAAGGCTCCCGTCAGTGCGAAAACATCCGTCGCAAGCGTCCAAAAGATTGCGGAGACGCCGATCTCGAAAGAAACACGGCGCTATCGCGAAATGATTCCCCAAATTGAGAAGCGGGACGGACGATTGGTGTCGTTCGATTTCGACAAGATCGTTACCGCCATCTGGAAGGCGATGTCCGCAGCAGGGGAGGGCAGTCAGGATGATGCAAGTCTTGTGGCGCACCAAGTGGCGGGAGAGCTCGGGCGATTCGCAAAGAAATATAAGAGCTTTCTTCCGACCGTCGAAGGCCAGCAAGACTCGGTGGAGAAATATCTTATTCTTAACGATTATGTAAAGACAGCGAAGGCGTACATCCTCTATCGCGATAAGCGCGCGCAATTGCGCGCGGCGCATGTTGATATCCCGGCGGAGGTGCAAAAGCTTGCTGAGGAGAGTAAGAAATATTTTGCCGACAATTTGCTCGGCGAATTTGTCTATCTGCGCACCTATGCGAAGTGGATCCCGTCCGAGGGGCGGCGCGAAACGTGGATCGAGACAGTTGATCGCTACATAAGCTTCATGCGCGAAAATCTCGGCGACAAACTCACCGAAAAAGAGTACGCCGAAGTGCGCACCGCCATTCTTAAACAGGAAGTCATGCCCTCAATGCGTCTCATGCAATTTTCCGGAGATGCGGCACGCCGCTGTAACACCTGCGCCTACAACTGCACCTTCACCGCACCGGTCAAGCTCGAAGACTTTGCCGAGATTATGTATCTTTCCATGCAAGGGTGCGGCGTCGGCTTTGCCGTGGAGAGCCAAAATATTGAACAGCTCCCGCAGATCATGAAGCAGACCGGAGAGAAATTGCCAACGCACATCATCGCAGATTCAAAGGAAGGATGGTGCGATGCTCTTACGCTCGGGCTTAAGACCTGGTACGCGGGGAAGGACATCACGTTCGACTTCTCGCAGATTCGTCCCGCGGGTGCGCGGCTAAAAACGATGGGCGGGAAGGCCTCCGGTCCGGAGCCGCTGCGCTCTCTTCTCGCCTTCGCGCGTGACCGCATTCTGAAGCGCCAAGGACGACGCCTGCGCTCCATCGATGCACACGACATTATCTGTAAGATAGGCGAGTGTGTGGTCGCCGGCGGGGTTCGTCGTACGGCCATGATCTCGCTTTCCGACCTTGATGATGTGGAGATGCGCGACGCTAAGAAAGGCCAGTTCTACATGACCGACCCGCATCGCTCGGTAGCGAACAATTCCGCCGTTTACGAGGTCCAACCGACCAACGCCGAGCTTATGGACGAATGGGTCGCGCTTATGAAGAGCGGGAGCGGCGAGCGTGGCCTATTCAACCGCGGTTCGCTCGCGACCACACTTCCGAAGCGCCGCACGGATTACTTTAAGAAAGTCGGCTTTATCGGGACGGATGGTGTGGTCCGCGGATCTATCGGTACGAACCCGTGCGCTGAAATTATTCTCCAATCGAAGCAGTTTTGTAATCTGTCCGAGGTCATCGCGCGCGCACACGATACGGAGGCGAGCTTACTACGCAAGGCGCGTCTCGCCGCCATCCTCGGCACCTATCAATCAACGCTCACGAAGTTCGATTACATATCAAAGGACTGGACCGATCACTGCGCTAGTGAACGGCTCCTGGGCGTCTCGATAACAGGGCAGTGGGACTCGCCAGTCGCGCGACAGTCGGAGGTGATGCGGAAGGTCCGTGATATGGCGGTCAAAACAAATGCGATCTATGCGAAGCGCTTCGGCGTTGAGCAATCGATGGCAGTCACCGCCGTAAAGCCTTCGGGCACGGTCTCTCAGACCTTCAACTGCTCGTCAGGCATTCACCCGCGCCACGCGCCGTACTACATTCGCCGCGTGCGCATTAGCGCGACCGACTCGCTCTTCAAGATGATGCGCGACCAGGGCGTCCCGTATTATCCGGAAGTGGGGCAGTCTATGGAAGAGGCGAATACCTACGTGCTCGAATTTCCGGTCAAGGCACCCGACCACTCCAAGGACGCGCGATTCAAGGACGATCTTTCAGCGCTTGAACAGTTGGAGTACTGGAAGCAGGTGAAGCTTAATTTCACCGAACATAACCCATCGGCGACCATCTCCGTGAGCGAGGACGAATGGATCAGCGTCGTCGATTGGATCCAGAAGAACTGGAATATCATCGGCGGACTCTCCTTCCTCCCGCGCTCTAACCACGTCTACCGCCTCGCTCCCTACGAGACGATTACGAAGGAAGAGTACGAGGATCGCATTGCTCGCTTCCCCAAGGTTGACTACTCCAAGCTCTATGCTTACGAGCGACAGGATGAAACGGAGATGAAAAAGGAGCTTGCCTGCGCCGGAGGCCTTTGCGAGATAGAATGAACAAAAGGAATCTCACCAAGTAAGCGAAAACCCACGCAGGAGCGTGGGTTTTCACATTGAGCGGACTCTTTTGGCCGATAAGCCGAATTCTGTCGTGGACGACCATTTATCTGGGATCTCGATTACTCGAGACCTCGAGCGGCACTTCCCACAATTGCGGGACACGGCCTTGCATGCGGGTAAGGATTTATTCGTTGCACCCTCGTCTTTCAACGAGATTCTCCCCGAAGGGAGCCTCTGACTTTCGCCATCGGCGTCACTGTGGTCACCTCTATCCTTACGGACGACGGGCGTTACCCGCTACCTATCTGCCGATTACATCGGCGCATGTTCGGACTTTCCTCCCTGCCACGAGGGCAGGGCGATCGCCTAGCCAGGGTCCGCGCGCACTATACCACACTTACAGCATACCGTGTCACGTCAGGGAATATTAGAATCAGCACAGTAGAGCCGTGCCTCTTGCAGCATTTTTTGTATTGGAACCGTGCGCGCTATAGGAAATATCTCCGCATCCACGATAGGGCTGATTTGCGTAGGTGCTCCTGTATGCGCTCCAAAGCTCGAATATGGATATGCCGCTATATGTTCTCCCAAGAATTGAGGATCCACCACGGGACCGCTTTTCCATTTTTGGTCTAAGAGCGTTGCCGGATTGCAGTGTACATAGTTGACAAGATATTGTAAGTGACGATCTGTAGGCACGTGGAGGGATTGGAAGGGCTTGAGGAACAGATTTCCCATGCGTTTGTGCCTTGAATTAAAGTAAAGAGTGTATGACGTCCCTATTTTCCGCATAAATGTGGTAATGCCGCCGTCCACAATCTCCTTCAATACTAAGTGGAAGTGGTTTGGCATTAGGCAGAACGCGCCAATAGTGACTAATCTTTTGCCACGGGGAAGGCTCAGTATCTCTTTAAATTTGCGTACGCCTATATCGTCACGCCGGAGAGGCAACTCATCATTTGCCAAATAGAGAAGTTCGAGGAAGCGGTAGTAATCTCGAGGATCCGTGAAGGAAGTGCGTCCTTCAATGCTTCGATTGTAACAATGGTGCCAATCTCCAACCGTAAACGGTACTTTTCTTTTTGTCATCTATTGAATTATAAGGTGTCACCTTACGGAGTCAAGGAGATTTATAGAAATGTAAGGTGACACCTTACGAAAATGTGTGGATAGACGCTTAACCAAGCGCGGGACAATATATACTAATCGTATTATCCCAATTAAGCATAAGAAAATCTCACTATGCCACCGCAACAGTCAATGAACGCTCCACAACGCCGATCGCTCGACACGATAAGCTTATGGGCACTTCTCGCCACGCTTACTGTCGCCCTATTTATTTTTGTCCCTTCCACAACGATTCCGTTCGTGACGACGAAAACTTTCCTTCTCGCAGCGGGAGCTCTCATTACGCTCGCGCTTTATATTCTTGCGCGTCTCTCGCGCGGCAACGTCATCTTTCCTCCATGGATGCTTGTTGGCGCATTATGGCTTCCGACGCTTGCGTACGCACTCTCGTCGATTTTTTCAGGAGTTCTGTTCGGCAATGCGTTTTGGGGATCATCGCTTGAGCCGGATACGCTCGGTTTTATGCTCATCGCTGCAGTGCTCGGCACCCTCGCCGCACTCGTGCTCAGACGCACCGAACACTACCGTTCATTTCTGCGTACCAGCGCCTTTGTGTTCTGCATCGCCGTGGTTGTCCAGATGCTCGTCCTGATCGTCGGCCAATTCTCGCCGAACACAATTTCCCCAGCGTTTTCAATTATCGGCTCCTACGACGATCTCGCATTCTTGCTCGGGCTCGGTGTCGTCAGTATTCTGATTACTCTCCGTTTCCTCGAGCTATCCACGCGCGCACACCGCTTACTCGTCCTTAGTGGTGTCGGGGCGCTTCTCCTTCTGGCCGTTTCGAATTCATCGCTCGTCTGGGTGCTTCTTGCGCTCGTTTCACTCGGTCTTTTCGTTGAGTCGGTCATGCACCGTTCCTCGGGTTCCTCTAACGTTGATCTTGACGAACTGGGAGGGGGTCACGATTCCGCACCCGTTGAGGCGGATGAAGGGAATCATTCACTCGTCCTACCGCTTGCCGTTCTCGCTATATCACTCTTCTTCCTCATTGGCGGGACGCTTGGCGGAGCCCTTGCGAACGCTCTCCATGTGAACGTCATCTCCGTCCGTCCTTCTTGGCAGTCGACGCTTTCTATTGCGCAGAAGACCTATACAACTTCGCCGGTCTTCGGTACCGGCCCAGGCACCTTCGGTATTGAATGGCTCAAGAATCGCGACGCATCGCTTAATTCGACCATCTTTTGGAACACCAATTTCTCTTCCGGCATCGGCTTTATACCGACGTCGTTCGTGACGACCGGCATTCTTGGAGCGCTTGCGTGGATCGGATTCCTGGCGCTTCTTATCGTTTTCGGTCTGCGTACGCTCATCCAACGTGCGCCGAAAGACGCCTTCATCCGTTATGTCGCGATACTCTCGTTTGTCGCGTCACTCTACCTCTTTACGGTCGCCGTTTTCGGTCTACCGAATTCGGTGATGCTTGTGCTCGCTTTCGTCTTCACTGGTCTCTTCGTCTCGACGATGCGTTTCGCTGATGGGAGCGGACAGTGGGGCATTATCTTCTCACGAAGCCCGCGCCTCGGGTTCGTCATTGTATTCTCGCTCACCATCCTTCTTCTCGGCTCAGTTGTTGCCGCATATACGCTCGTCGGGCACTACATCGCTACGACTGAACTCACCGCCGCAAACGTGGCACTGTCTTCTTCGGGGAATCTTGATGCCGCCGATAAAGCCGCGCAGACCTCAATCTCGTTCGCACCAAGCGCGGCCGCCTACCAGGTTCAGGCAGGCGTTGCGAGCGCGCGATTAAGCCAAATAGTTTCTTCTTCAACGATGACCGCATCTACTGCGCAGCAGGCGTTTCAAGCTGCGCTCTCAACGGGCATCAACGCCGCATTAACCGCGACGCGTCTCGCCCCGTCGGATTATCAGAACTGGCTCATACTCGGGAATCTCTACGCCCAGGCGGTGCCGCTTGGTGTTGCTGGTGCGTATGACAGCGCCAAGACCGCTTATGAAAAAGCCCAAGCGCTGAATCCGACAAGCCCACAGATTCCGTATATTCTTGCTCAGCTCAATATCGCGGACAAGAACAACGCGGAGGCGGAAGGCAATCTCAAGACCGCCATCGCACTCAAGCAGGACTACACCGCGGCAATCTTCCTTCTCTCGCAACTCGAGGTCCAGGACGGCAACGTGAAAGACGCGCTTACTTCCGCGCTCGCCGCAGCGTACTTCACGCCGAACGATCCGAATATTCTCTTCCAAGTCGGCATCTTACGCGCGGCAAATAATGACTTCGCAGGCGCGGCCGTCGCGCTGTCAGCGGCAGTCGACGCAAATCCGCAATTTGCAAACGCACGCTACTTCCTGTCGGCAGTTTATGCGAAGCAAGGAGACCTCAAGAGCGCGCTTACGCAAATGCAAGCGATAGCCGCAATGTCGAGTGACAACGCAAAGGCGGTCGCCACTCAGCTTGCCGCGCTTGAAGCGGGGAAGAATCCGTTTCCGGCGAACCTTCTCTCCGTTACTCCGGCACCCGTGAAGTAATAATTATAGAAGAGGAAGGGAAGATAAGGTAAGATAGGCCGATGGTTCGACGGATTTTCGAGCGCATCGCAGCACCAGTACGCGGCCTGCATCAGGCCGCGTACTTGCTTGCCGCCCTGACTCTTGCCTCTCAAGCTCTAGCGCTCTTACGCGACCGGACTTTCGCACACACCTTTGGGGCGGGTCAGGTGCTCGACCTCTACTACGCGGCGTTCCGGGTGCCGGATCTCGTTTTCGCACTCGTCTCGTCCTTGGTGAGCGCGTACGTGCTTATCCCACGCATTACCGGCATGGATAGGGAAGCAACGCGGCGGCTCCTCTCCGAGTCGGCGACGTTCCTCTTTGGCGTCGGTGGACTCATCTGTGTCGTCCTTGGTATCTTCATGCCGCAATTTCTGACGCTTCTGTATCCAAATCTCGCAGCATCCTCATATCAAGCGGAGTTCATACTGCTTGCGCGCATTCTGCTCGTGCAACCCATTCTTCTTGGCCTCTCAGGCGTGTTCGCAAGCGTAACGCAGGTGCACCGGCGCTTCGTGCTCTTTGCGCTATCGCCGGTTTTGTATAATCTCGGCATCATCTTCGGTGCGGTAATCCTCTACCCGCGCTGGGGTTTGCCGGGCATCGGCATCGGCGTCATTATCGGCGCTGCCGCGTACCTCGCGGTTCACATCCCGGTTGTTATTCATGCGGGAGTTATGCCTCGTTTCCGATTACCCACCTTCTCACTCATGGCCTCGGTCGTGAGAGATTCCATACCGCGCTCGCTCGCGCTCGGCGTAAACTCAATCACCATGCTCATACTGATGGCCATGGCCTCTCGATTGGGCACGGGCGAAATTTCCGTCTTCACCTTTGCCGGCAATCTCGAGGCAGTGCCACTCGCGCTTATTGGTTCCTCCTACGCCATTGCCGCATTCCCCGCACTTTCTGAGGCGATGGCGCTCGAAAAACGCGATAAATTCTTGAAAATCCTCTCTGCAAGCGCGCGGCACATTATTCTTTGGTCAATTGTTGCTTTGGGTCTTATTGCCGTTTTGCGGGCGCATATTGTGCGGGTTATTCTCGGGAGTGGTGCGTTTGATTGGAACGCGACGCGTCTCACAGCCGCCCTGCTTGTTATCTGCGCCGTTGGCCTTGTCGTGGACGCGCTCGAGCTCCTCTTTTCACGTGCGCTCTACGCGGCGCGGCAGTCCTGGCGACCGCTCATGTACCAATTGGCCGGTGGCGCGCTCACCATATTGCTTGCGGTCATATTTCTCAAGCTGCCCGTACAAGGATTCCCAACCACACTTGCCGACTTTTTGAAGGTCGGCGATATCCATGGCACTGCTATTTTGCTCCTCGCCCTCGCGAATATACTTGGCCAATTCTTCCTCGTGTTCCTCTCCTTGATTGCGCTTCGAGGCGTTGCCCCCGGACTCGGTCGCACGCTTATACGTCCCTGCATAGATGGCACAATCGCGGCTCTTGCGGGCGGCGTGGTTGCGTACAGCGTGCTCGTGCTTGAAGGCGGCCTCGCACCCCTCACCACTCTTGCATCTGTCCTCACGCAAGGATTTGTTGCCGGCACCGCAGGCCTCGCCACTGCGGCACTTGCTCTTTACATAGTTGAGAACGAGGAATTTCTTATTATGGCAAATGCATTCAGCAGACTCGTGCGCGCCCCGAAGGATCGCTCCGCCGCCCTTGCTCCCGCCACCGAGGAACCGGTACAGCTATGAATCAGGAACACATTCGCAATTTTTCCATTGTTGCGCACGTTGACCACGGGAAATCCACGCTCGCCGACCGCCTGCTTGAGCGCACCGGGACCATTCCAGATCGTCTTATGCGCGACCAAGTGCTTGACCGCATGGATCTTGAGCGTGAACGGGGCATCACTATTAAAATGCAGCCAGTACGGATGCATTACAGACTCGATGCGGCGGACTACATACTAAACCTCATCGATACACCGGGGCATATCGATTTCTCCTATGAAGTCTCGCGGGCACTCCACGCGGTCGAAGGGGTGCTTCTTCTCGTCGATTCAACACAAGGGGTGCAGGCGCAGACCTTGACGACGCTCGCGGCCGCGAGAGCGCAGGAATGCACTATTATTCCGGTTGTCTCTAAAATTGATTCCCCGGCCGCGCGCGTGACGGAGGTGAAAGCTGAACTCGCAAAGCTTCTCCACGTGTCGCCGGACGACGTGCTTTCCGTATCAGGGAAGACCGGAGAAGGCGTGGACAAGCTTCTTGAAGCGATTGTGGAGCGCATACCTCCTCCTCCACAGACGGCCACCGGCACCGACGAACCGCGGGGTCTCATTTTTGATTTTTCTTATTCTATGCATCGCGGCATTGCCGTGTATTTGCGGGTTTTTGACGGCACCTTTAAAAAAGGGCAGTCGCTTACCTTTCATGCCGCCGGGAAAGATTTCGTCGCTCTTGAGACCGGCATCTTCACGCCGGAGGAAACTCCTGCCGAGTCGCTTTCCTCCGGTGAGATTGGCTACATCGTGACCGGCATCAAAGAACCCGGTATCGTAGCCGTGGGCGACACTATCGGCGTGACCACGGGCTCTCTGCCCGCACTTCCCGGTTATGAAAGACCACGGCCAGTCGTCTGGGCCTCGGTGTATCCGGAGAACCAGAATGATCTCCCGCTCCTGCGGAAATCGCTTGAGCGGCTCCGCCTCTCCGACTCCTCGCTCTCTTTTGAAGAAGAGTCTTCGGGGGTGCTCGGAAGGGGATTCCGTTGCGGATTTCTCGGACTCCTTCACCTCGAGATTGTGATCGAACGCTTAAAACGGGAGTTCAGTCTCTCGCTTATCGTCACCATCCCGACCATCTCGTACCTCATCACGAGAACGAATGGTTCGCGCGAAGTCGTGTATACGCCCGCGAAGTTTCCCGAGCACGGCGACATTCTGAAGATAGAAGAGCCGTGGGCGAAGGTCATCATCATCACACCGCCTTCTGTGGTAAGCGCGCTCGTTCAGATGCTCTACGAGCACGAAGCGTTAACGCTCCGAACCGAGACTTTCCAGGACGGCCGCATTGAGATGGAGGTGGAGATGCCACTTCGGGAGCTCATGCGCGGATTCTTCGACAAATTGAAGAATATTTCTTCGGGCTACGCGTCGCTCTCATACGATATTCTTCCCGAGCGGACGGCGGATGTGGTTCGGCTTGACGTGCTAGTCGCCGAGGAGCTCGTGCCGGCCTTCGCGCGCGTGGTGGCTCGAAGACGTATGGAAGAAGAAGCGGAAAAGATGGTAGAGAAACTGCACGCCATCTTGCCCAAACAACTCTTCAATACGAAGATCCAAGCGAAGGTTCTCGGGCGCATTATCTCCTCGCGGACGCTTTCGGCGATGCGCAAAGACGTTACCGGCTACCTCTATGGCGGCGATGTCTCGCGCAAAAAGAAGCTTCTCGAAAAACAGAAGCGCGGGAAAAAGAAACTGCTTGAACGGGGTACGGGCAAAGTCAACATTCCCGAAGAAGTCTTTATGAAGATGGTGCAATCTTCTTCCGAGTAGTCGGGGAGAGTATACTGTTTCTATGCGCGCGAAACAGTGGCAGCAAGGGCTTGTTGTTGGTGTTCTTTTGCTCATTGCTTTTTGGCTCATATCGCTTATTTGGGGGCTTGCCGGGAAGGTCAATATAGCAATCACGGAAGCACACAATGCACAGAATCAATATAAAACGCTTGAAGATCGCAAAACAACACTTGAAGCAAACCTTGCCGCTCTCTCCACACCTCAGGGACAGGACGCGTCCGTCCGGGGCGCAGTGCCAGGCGAAGAAGCCCTTGCGCG
>VFSW01004330.1_pt1 | contig 21198 bp, 24 predicted proteins | sample 5358111 | NCBI WGS metagenome assembly VFSW01 (sample SAMN11554181, study PRJNA540505) | mine drainage metagenome | isolation source: sediment from site ElyBrook_90M | place: USA: Ely Copper Mine, Vershire, VT | collected 2017
TTGCCTTACCACTTGGCGACTCCCCAATTACTCAATCCGGCACCCAGTCATGCAATGGATGCCTTGTCAAACCTTGTACTGCGACGCCCTTCATCGATCGCGGCAGCTTCTGCAATGCTGCTTCTGCCTCTTCCCGGCTTTCGAATTCGGCGAACACGCATGCGCCAGAACCCGTCATCATCGCGCGCCCATGGCGTCCAAGCTCGGCGATATGATCGGCGACTTCCGGATAAAGGCTGCACACCACGGCCTGCAGATCATTCCGACGCCGCATCGGAAGGGCGCGAATTATTATCGAAACCGAGTCCCGTGTCAATTCCGGATGCGAAAATATTTGCGCTGTTGGCACATGCACGGGCGGGAACAGCACCACATACCAGGCGGGCGAAAGCTCATATGCATGCAGCCTTTCCCCCACCCCCTCGGCGAACGCATTCTCGCCGAACACGAATACCGGCACGTCCGCGCCCAACTGCAAGCCCAGCGCCATCAGCCGCTCCCTGGACAAACCCAGCGACCACAGGCGGTTCAATGCGATCAGCGTGGTTGCCGCATCCGAACTGCCCCCGCCCAAACCTCCGCCCATCGGAATGCGCTTCTCCACCGCGATGTCCACGCCGAGGCGGCATCCCGTCTCGCCTTGCAAAAGCCTTGCGGCGCGCACGCAAAGATCGCGTTCTTCCGGCACGCCCTCGACTGCGTTTGTGCGATGCACCATACCGTCCTCGCGCAACGAGAAATGCAGCGTGTCGGCAAGATCGATGAAGCGGAACAGCGTCTGCAACTCGTGATAACCGTCCGCTCGACGGCCCGTGACATGCAGAAACAGGTTCAATTTGGCAGGAGCGGGACAGGAAAGCTTCATTTGGGATTCCATTCCCATCCGTCTATCAACAGGGTGAGTTGCAGATCCGGGCGGGAAAGCTGCATCCGGGAAGGAAGGCTGTCCGGCTTGTCGTCCGCATATTTAAGATAGCGCACTTCCCATCCATCCTGATACTGCACCGCGATGCGCCCGAGCTTGTCCCGCTCGACCAATGCATCGCCTGCTGCCGGCTGGCCCAGCACCCAGTGATGCAGGCTGTCCACCTGCAAGCGCCAGCCCAGAACCTGCATCATCAGCGACTCGACATCCTTGTCCTGATAGTGCTTGCGGTTCTCGTCGAGCGTGGCCTCGCGGTCATCGCGATAGATGCGCGCCGCGGTCTGTCCCAGGGGCGTCAAGAGCAATATCTCGTCGTCCTTTGCCTGATGCGTCCAGCGCAATCCCGCAGAGTCGCGCTTGTCGTCATGCTTCACCAGTATCCTGCCATTCATCGCGAAGCTCGCCTCTGCGACCTGCTGCGGATGTATCACGGGCGCGGAGGCGCAGCCTGCAAGCAGCAGAACAACCAGCAACCAGCGCATCACTTCGCAAACCGCTTGATCGCGGATTTCAACGGCTCGCTGTCAGGATGGGCTTTCAGGCTGTCCTGCATGAGCTTCTCCGCCTCGTCCTTGTCGCCGCGCGCCCACAGCGCCTCGCCCAGATGCGCTGCAATTTCAGGATCCCCGGTGCCCGAATACGCCTTGCGCAACATCGCCACACTCGCATCGAAATTGCCGCCGAGATAATAGGCCCAGCCCACGCTGTCCATGATCGCGTGATCGTCCGGGGCCAGCTTCAGCGCCTTTTCAACCAGTTCAGTCGCCTCGGGAATGCGCACCTTGCGTTCGAGTAAGCCGTAGCCCAGCGCATTGTAGGCATGCGCGAAGTCCGGCCTTACCTTGATCAGATGGCGCAGCCATTTTTCCGACTCCTCAAAACGCCCGAGCTGATCCGCCTGCATCGCAGCCTCATACAGCAATCCCGTATCGTCCGGGAGCTTTTCCAATCCATGCTTTAAGACTTCCAGCGCCGCATCGGGCTGTTTCGCATCGCGCAGAAGCTGCGCCTCGATCACCAGGAGTTCCGGGCGCTTCTCGGGATTGTCGGCCACCGCCTGGTGCAATACCTGCCGCGCCTCATCCAGTTTGTTCTCACGGCTCAACAGATACACGGTGCGCAATTGCGCCGCATAGAGATATTCACCTGCGTTCACCTTGCGATAATATTCAAGCGCCTTTGCGCCATCCTCTTTCGCCTCGTAGAGCTGACCCAGAAAATACGCCACATCGTCCTGCGTCTTCCCGTCCCTGACCAGCGTATTCTTGAGCTGATTTTCGGCTTCGGGAAAATCGTTGAGCTGCAGCGAGATCAGCGCCACTGCAAAGGCAAGCTCGACGTTATCCGGATTCTCGCGCGCAAGACGCTGGAACTCGTCTCGCGCTGCCTGGTACTGCTTCTGTGCAAGCAGTTCGCGCGCATACTGCAGTCGCACTTCGGAAGCGGCGGGATAATCGGCCAGATAGCCTCTCATCAGTTCAAGACTCTGCTCGGGCGCTGTCCTGCTCAAAAGCTCCGCCTCGAGCGACACCGGCGCATTCCATGCAGGCTTGAGTTCATGCGCGAGGCGCGCCTCGTTGAGCGCCAGTTTCTCGTCTCCCGCCGCGCGCGCAAGTTCCGCCACGACCCAGTGCGCCTCGCTCACATCCGGATAGGGTACGGCCAGATCGCGCATCAGTTTCAGCGTCGCCACCTTGTCCTGTTGGGGTGCTGTCAAAGGATAGAGCTGAAGAAAGGTAAGCCCGACATTATCCCCGTCGCCCTTCAACACTTCGACGAGATAGGGGCGCGCCTCCTCGAGCATCCCGCCGCGCAACAGCAGGGAGGAGAGCATGCGGGTCGCCATCGATGAGCCCGGATCGAGTTCATGCCAAAGTCCGACCGCCTCGACGGACTTCTTCATGTCTTTGGACTCCAGCGCGAGTTGCGCAGCACGCCTTGCCAACCTCGGATCGCGCGTTCTCTGCGCAAGATCCAGACTCTCATCCAGCGCCAGCGCCATGTGGCCGCGCTGCACGGCAAATTCGGACAACAGGATTTCATAAAGCAGGTCCTGGGTCAGCTCGATGTCCGGCAATACCTCGGGAACCGACGTCTGCTCGGGCGCCTGCACCGCTGGCTGCACGGGTTGCGGAGCCATCCCGATCGCGGGCTTTTGCACCTCTGCACATCCTGCGATCAGAAAACACGCGAGAAATAAGTATCTGTTCATGGCTACACGGCTTTTGATGCGGGCCTACATATTAGGTTATATTGATGGCTGTTCACAACTACAGATGCCAGCCACCTTGCAGAACGCAACGCCACAGACCACTCTTTCCGCGCGCAACCTCACCCGCAGTTTCGGCAAGAGGACGGTCATACACGACCTGTCGCTGGAATTGAAACGCGGCGAAGTGCTGGGCCTGTTGGGCCACAACGGCGCGGGCAAGAGCACGACGCTGCAGATGCTGACCGGCTGCCTCTTGCCTGACCTTGGAGAAATCGACCTGTGCGGAATCAGCCTCTCGAAGAACCCCATCCTCGCCAAATCCCATATCGGCTATCTGCCCGAATCGCCTCCCTTGTACCGCGAACTTTCCGTTGAGAAATACCTGCGCTTTGCAGCGCTCCTGCGCGGCATGAAACAGGATGAGATCGGGGAAGCGCTGACCGAGGCGATTGCGCGCTGCGGCCTGGAGTCGGTCAGGACGAGAATGATCTCGACGCTCTCCAAAGGATATCAGCAACGCGTCGGCATCGCGCAGGCCATCGTGCATCGCCCGGACGTGATCATACTCGACGAGCCCACCGTTGGCCTCGATCCCGCGCAGATACGCGACATACGCCACCTGATCCGCGATCTGGGAAACGCGGGCAGCGTGATCCTGTCCACGCATCTTCTGGGAGAAGTGGAAAGCGTATGCGACCGCGTGGAGATCATGCAAAACGGACGGCTGATCTACGGCGACTCCAGCGACCGCATGCAACATTACGGCGAGGTTTTTGGATTCACGATCAGCCTGCGCCACCCTCCCGCGATAAACGAGCTTGAAAGCATAGAAGGCATAGAGAGCGTGGAAAAAATTTCCGAAACGGAATTTCGCATACTGCATGCGCCTGACAACAATCCCGTCAGCCAGATCTTGAGCCTTGCCGCCGAAAAAGGCTGGCAGCTGACCCAGCTCACCCCGCTGCACGCCACGCTGGAGGATGTATTCGTCAGGATCACGAGCGAGAAAAAATCATGATACGCCTGATCGCATTGCGCGAATTGAAGAGCCTGTTTTCCATGCCATCGACCTGGTTCGTACTGGCCGGCCTGCAGTTCATCCTTGCATGGTTCTTTCTTGCAAGGCTGGAAGCCTTCCTGGAGATCCAGCCGCAGTTGGCGCTGCTTGCCAACCCTCCCGGCGTGACCGCCACCGTCGGCGCCCCGCTGTTCAACACCGCGGCGCTGCTTCTGATGATGCTGGTGCCTGTATTCACGATGCGCCTGATCGCTGAAGAGCGGCGCAACCAGACCCTGGCGCTGCTGCTGTCCTCCCCCGTCTCGGACACCCGCATCGTGCTGGGAAAATTCGCAGGCCTGCTGTCCTTCCTTCTGCTCCTGATCGCCAGCCTGCCTCTGATGCTCGGCACGCTCTTTCTCGGCACGCAACCCGATACTGGACTCTTGCTCTCGAACTGCATCGGCCTGGCGCTGCTCACCGCAAGCTATGTCGCGCTGGGCCTCTATGTCTCGTCGCTCACCGTCCAGCCCGTCATCGCCGCGATCGGCACGCTGGCGATACTGGCAGGCCTCTGGCTTGCCGACATCGGCGCGCCTTCCGCCTCGCCCCTGCATCAGCTCTCGCCTTTGTATCATTTCCAGAATTTCAACTCAGGCCTGTTGGACAGCAGCGATGCGGCCTACTTTATGCTGTTCACCCTGTTTTTTCTGACGCTTGCCGCAAGGCGGCTGCACAACAACCGTATATACGGATAACCCATGCCGCGCACCTCCTTCCTTCCAAACTTCCTGCGCAATCTTCTGTTCGCGCTGATGCTTGCAAGCACCGCGCTGGGCTTGGGCTATCTGGCAGCGCTGCATCCCGTGCAACGCGATCTGACCTTCAATGCGAGCAACAGCCTGGAGCCCGCGAGCATCTCCGCGCTGCGCCAGCTTGCGGGACCGGTCACGATCACCGTCTATGCCACGGAAAAGGATGTCCACCTGGGCGACATACGCAAGATCATCAAAGACTTCATCTCGCTCTATCAGCGCTACAAACCGGACGTGAAGCTGGTCTTCATAGATCCCGAAAAGGAGCCCGAAAAGGCGCGCGCCGCACAGGTCCAGCTCAACGGGGAAATGGTGGTCGAATATGCGGGACGCAGCGAGCGCCTCACCATAATCAATGAAGACACGCTGACCGGCGCGCTGCTGCATCTTGCGCATGCCATAAACCAGACCGTGATGTATCTGGACGGCGATGGCGAACGCAAGCTCGACGGCAACGCCAATCACGATCTGGGCCTGATATTCGGCGCAAAGTTGAAGCAGAACGGGTACAAAATAAACAGCCTGAATCTTGCGATCGCGCAGGATGTGCCGACCAATGCCAGCATGCTCGTGATCACCGGGCCAGAGGTCGACCTGATGCCGGGCGAAGTGGACAAGATCCTGCGCCATGTGGATCGCGGCGGAAATCTGCTCTGGCTGATCGATCCCGGCCCCCTGCATGGACTGGAGCGACTGGCCGAAAAGCTTGGTCTGCAACTGCCGCCCGTCGTCGTGATCGATCCTTCGGCCACCCGGATGAATGCGCCGGACACCTGGGCGCTGGGCACGAGTTATCCGCCTCATGCGATCACCAATGGCTTCAACCTGATCACCGCATTCCCCGCCGCCCGCCCGCTGATGTGGCGCGAGAACGGCGGCTGGCAGCATCATGCTTTGGTCGATGTCGCAGCAAGCGGCTGGGCTGGCGAGACCCCGGACACGCAATTCGACAAGCAGCGCGACACGAAAGGGCCTTTCACCATCGCGCTTGCGCTAAGCCGCAACATCAACAGCCTCGCACAGCGCATCGTGGTGGTCGGAAACGGCGCATTCCTCGCCAACAGCTACGCCGGAAATGGCGGCAACGTGGACTTGGGCGTGAACATGGTGAACTGGCTGGCACACGATGAAAAGAACATCGCCTTGCAGCCGCGCAAGGCGAAAGACAGCAACATCACGCTTTCCAGGAACCAGCTCACCGCGATCAGCGTCGCATTCCTGATCGCCCTGCCGATGCTGCTTTTGGGAAAGGGTATCCATATCTGGTGGAAGCGCCGCCGTGCCTGAACTCCCCGAGGTTGAAACCACAAGGCGCGGCCTGGCGATTCATCTTGAAGGCGCCGCGATCAAACGATGCGTGATCCGAAACGCGCGGCTGCGCTGGCCCATTCCTGAAAACATGCCGCTTGCCGGACTCACGATCGGAAGACTCGAGCGACGCGCGAAATACCTGCTGCTCCACTGCGGCCGCGGCACGCTGATTTTGCATCTTGGCATGTCGGGAAGCCTGCGCATTCTGCCTGAGGAGACGCCGCCCGGAACGCACGACCACTTCGATTTGATTCTGAATGACGGCAAGCTGATGAGACTTTGCGACCCGCGCCGCTTCGGTGCAGTGCTCTGGCACGAGGGCGATGCGCATGACCATCCGCTGCTCGCAAGTCTGGGCCCCGAGCCCTTGGGCGAAAATTTTGATGCGGCCTATCTCTACCGGGTCAGCCGCAATCGCAACGCTGCAATCAAGCAGCTCATCATGGACAGCCATGTGGTGGTCGGAGTGGGCAACATCTACGCCAGCGAAGCGCTGTTTGGCGCCGGCATCAAGCCGCAGCTCAAGGCGGGAAGGCTTGGCCTTGCGCGCTGCGAAAAACTGGTTTGCTCGATCAAGGACACGCTGGAAGCGGCCATCATTGCCGGCGGAAGCACGCTGCGCGATTTCGTCAACACCTCGGGGAATCCCGGATATTTCCAGCAACAGCACAGGGTCTACGGGCGAGAGAACGAACCCTGCAGGCAATGCGGCGCTCCGATCAGACAGATCAGGCAGGGACAACGCTCGACTTATTATTGTTCACATTGCCAACGGTGAGCCATGCAAAATTTCTGCAACATTTTCGGAGCACAATGAATCCCATGATACGCAAATTTCTCACCATTGCCCTGCTCGCCCTCCCGTTTTCCGCCCATGCGCTGCCTCGCCCCGACCATGTCGTTATAGTCTTCGAGGAAAATCACGGCTACAGCCAGATCATGGATCAGAAGAACTCCTACTTTCGCGAGCTTGCAAAACGCGGCATGCTGTTCACCCGTTCCTATGGCGTGACTCACCCGAGCGAGCCGAATTACCTGGCGCTGTTTTCCGGCACGACGCACGATGTCTCGGATGACGGCTGCCCGATAGCGCTCTCGGGCGAGAATCTTGCAAGCTCGCTGATCGACAACCGCTTGAGCTTTGCGACCTATTCCGAAGACCTGCCAGGCGCGGGAGACAGAACCTGTGAGGCCGGCGCCTATCAGCGCAAGCACAATCCGGCTGCGAACTGGTCCGATCTGCCTCCCGGCATCAATCTTCCCTTCAGCGATTTTCCGCAGGATTTTTCAAAACTGCCTACCGTATCCTTCGTCATCCCCAACCAGGACAACGACATGCACGACGGCAGCTTCGAGGCGGCGGACGATTGGCTTAGGGCCCATATAGGTCCCTATGTGGACTGGGCATACACGCACAACAGCCTGCTGGTCCTGACCTGGGATGAAGACGACTTCAGGGGGGACAACCGCATCGTCACGATACTGGCAGGGCCGATGATCAAGAAAGGCACGAGCGGCCAGCGCATCGACCACTACAACGTGCTGCGCACGCTGCTCGATTTTTACGGCCTGAAGCCTATCGGAAACAGCCGCGATGCATTGCCGATACGCGGCATCTGGCAGTCTTACTAGCCGCGCTTGGCCGCCATCAGCCTATCGTATTTGACCTGCAACTGTTCGCGGCTTTCCACATGCGCGGGATCCTTGGGGATGCAATCCACCGGGCACACTTCCACGCATTGCGGCGTATCGTAGTGCCCCACGCATTCGGTGCATTTGTTCGGGTCGATCACATACACGGTGTCGCCCTGTGAAATCGCGTCGTTCGGGCATTCCGGCTCGCACACGTCGCAGTTGATGCATTCATCGGTAATCAGCAGTGCCATCTTCTTGCTCCAGTTAAAATCATTTCAAATTTTCGTTCTTCTGCTTCAGGCGCGCGGCAACCGTCGGGGATACGAACTTGCCCACGTCTCCGCCGAAGCGCGCGACCTCGCGCACCATGGTCGCCGAGATGAACGTGTATTGTTCGGCAGGCGTCAGAAACAGCGTCTCCATTTCCGGATACAGGTTGCGATTCATGCCCGCCAGTTGGAACTCATATTCGAAATCGGACGCCGCCCTGAGACCGCGCAGCACCACGCGCGAATCATGGGATTGAACGAAATTCATCAAGAGGCCGTCGAAGCCCTCCACGCGCACGTTGGCAAAATCGGCAAACACCCCGCGCGCCATCTCCACCCGCTCATCGAGCGAAAACAGCGTGTTCGCGCGGCTCTTCGCCACGGCCACGATCACTTCGCCAAACAGCCCTGCCGCACGGCGCACCACATCCTCGTGGCCGCTGGTGATGGGGTCAAACGTGCCGGGATACACAACTTTGATCATTCGTTCAATCCTATCAGCTGAAACCATACCTGCCCTGCGCTGCCCGACTTCAGGACCTGCCAGGGAAGATCAACCTTGAGGGCGCTGCCTGATTCGACATAGACCACCCCGTTGTCGTTCATGTGCTTCGGCAGGATTTGCAGCAGGCCCGGCAGGCAATCGCTCTGAAAAGGCGGGTCGAGAAAAATCACATCGAAACGCGCTTCATCGCGGGAGATGAATTCTAGCCCATCCTGATGGCGCACGGTAATTCTGGCGCAACCGAGTTTCGTTGCATTTTCCTTCAGCGCGCGAAACACAGGCAGGCTCTTTTCCACCATCACCACACGCTCCGCCCCGCGCGAAGCCGCCTCGAAACCCAGCGCGCCGCTGCCTGCAAAAAGATCCAGACAGGTTTTTCCGTGCAGCGTCTGGCCAAGCCAGTTGAACAGCGTCTCCCTCACGCGGTTGGGCGTGGGGCGCAGACCCTCCGAATCCGGGAAAGCGATGATGCGGCTTCTGAATTCTCCCGCACCGATTCTTACCTTGTTCATCTGCCAGCCTTGCTCCCCGCCTGATTCCCAAGAGACTTCTCCCCGGGCGCGCCGACGATCACGGTCGCCATCGCGTCCGGATGGATGTGGCGCGCGAATGCATCCCTGATCTGCTGCACAGTGACCTTCTCCACACGCCCGGTGAAGTCGTCCAGATAAGTCAGCGGCAGATCATAAAATCCGATCACGCTCAAATACCCCAGTATCTTGCGGTTGCTATCTATGCGCAGCGGGAACCCGCCTATGATGTTCTGCTTCGCGGCCATAAGCTCGGCTTCGGTCGGGCCATCCGCCACGAATTGATCCAGCGTCCTGCGCACCAGCGCCAACGCCTCGTCCGCCTGATCCTTTTTGGTCTGAAGTCCGATCTGGAAAGGCCCCGGCTGGCCCAGCGGGAAGAAATAACTGTATACACTGTAAGCCAGGCCGCGCTTTTCGCGCACCTCGTTCATCAGGCGCGAGACGAAACCCCCGCCTCCCAGGATGTAATTGCCCACATACAGCGTGAAGTAATCCGGATCCGTGCGCGACATGCCGGGTTCGCCGATCAGGATATGGCTCTGCGTGGCAGGATGGGGAATGCGCTGCTCGGTGGACTTGATCTGCATCGCAACCAAAGGCATCGGAAGCGGTTCGTTCGAGACGGGAAGTTCATCAGTCAACTGCTCGGCAATCGCATGCGCCTCCTTCACCGTCACATCGCCCATGATCGCAACCACCGCGCGGGCCGCATTGTAGTGCGTGCGGTAGAATTCCCTCACGTCCCGGTCATCGACCGCCTCGACACCCGCCACATCGCCCGACACCGGCAAGGCGTAAGGATGCTTGCCGAACACCGCCTTGTAGAAGGCGCGGCTTGCAATGCTCTCGGGCTTGGTCTCATCCTCTTTCAAGGCGGCGATCACACGCGTTTTTTCGCGCGCCAGGATCTCGTCCGGGAAGGCCGGATGCTGGACCACCTTGGCCATGATGCCCAATGCCTTGTCCCGCTCGGGGGCGCTGCTCAGGGTGCGCAGCGTGATGCTCGCCATGTCCTGATCGACATCCCCGCCAAGCTCGGCGCCGATATCCGCGATGCCGCCCGAGATCGCATCCTCGCTGAGATCTCCCGCGCCCAGATCCAGCATTTCATGCGTCATGCCGGCAAGGCCGGACTTGCTGTCGTAACGGCTGCCCGCGGGCACGGTGACTGCGACATCCAGCATCGGAATGTCGTGATCCTCCACGAACAGCACCTTCGCGCCGCTCGCACTCTGCCAGTGCTGGATGCTGGGCGTGGCTGATGCAAAACCTGAAGCGCAGCACAGCAACGCGGTGCACAGCAGTTTCGAAATTTTATTTTTAGCGGACATGGCTAGAATCTCCGGTCTGATGCCTGATCTTGCCCGACAGGGGTTGCGGGTCCAGCACGGCAATGGTGAGGTTGTCGTCCTTCAGAAGCTGGCTTGCGACATCCTTCACCTGTTCTGCGGTCACCTCGCGCAGCCTGTCCAGCATCAGGGGTATGGCCTTCTGGCCCAGCCCTATGCTCTCCATCTGCCCTATCTGCATCGCCTGATAGAACACGGAATCGAGCTTGTACACCTCGGCCGCCATCACCTGCGCTTTCACGCGGGAAAGCTCCTGTTCGCTCACGCCCTGCGTGATTATCAGCGCGATCTCGCCGCGCAGCGCGGCCTCCACATCCGCTGCCGTCTTGCCGGCACTCGGGGTGGCTTCCAGCGTAAACAGGGCGGGGCCGCGCGAGGTCGCGTCATATCCCGCGCTGACATCGCTTGCGATCTGCTGCTCGCGCACCAGGTGCTTGTTCAAACGGGCCGCATCGTTTCCGCTCAACACGCCCGCCAGCATCTCGAGCGCATAAGGCTGCCAGTCCCGCAGCGGATCGACCACATTGGGCGCATGATAGGACATCACCAGCAGAGGCAATTCTGCCGGCGCCTTCACCACCATGCGCTTGATGCCGGCCTGGGCGGGCTCGATGTAGCTTCTGCGCAAAGGCTCGGCGCGCCTGGGGATATGGCCGTAGTAGCGTTCTGCCAGCGCGAACACCGCCTTGTGATCGACATCGCCCGCGATCACCAGCGTTGCATTGTTGGGCGCATACCACCGTTTGTACCAGTCCCTGACATCGTTGACCGAGAGATGCTCGAGGTCGTTCATCCAGCCGATCACAGGATGATGGTAAGGATGCTCCTCATAGACCACCGCCATCATCTTTTCCTGCAACAACGCATGCGGGTCATCATCGGTGCGCATGCGCCGCTCTTCCATCACCACCCTGATCTCCTTCGAAAACTCCTTCTCCGAGAGATCGAGATTCTGCATCCGGTCCGATTCCAGTTTCATCGCAAGCGGCAGCTTCGATTTTTCGAGCTGCTGGAAATACGCGGTGTAGTCATCGCTGGTGAACGCGTTCTCGCGCCCGCCTGCCGCGGCGATGAGGCGGGAAAACTCGCCTGCCGGAACCTTCTTCGTGCCCTTGAACATCATGTGTTCCAAGGCATGCGCCACACCCGTCTTGCCGGTTATCTCGTCCATGCTGCCGGCCTTGTACCAGATCTGCTGGACCACGACGGGCGCCCTATGATCCTCCTTCACGATGACCTTGAGCCCATTCGCCAGCGTTTTCTCAAACGCATCGGCAGCGATCGCCTGCTGTGCTCCAAACAGGAAGAGCGCAATGCAAAACAGATATATCCTCATAATCCCTAACCTCGCTACGCCTAATCGGCTTAAAATAGCAAAGACCCATTATGCCCCAACTATCGGAATGCATCCAAGATGTTTAGTTTCCTGAAGAAGAATGAAAAGACGGAAGGCCAGGCTGCCAAAAGCTGGGTGGAACGCCTCAAATCGGGACTCGCGCGCACTGGCAGCCAGCTTGGCGATCTGTTCAGCCGCGGCGGAAGAATAGACGAGGAACTCTTTGAAGAACTCGAGACAATACTGATCACGGCCGACGTCGGCATGGAGGCAACCCGCTCGCTGCTTGCCGATCTGCGCCGCCACGTCAAAGAGCAGAGGCTGACTGAAGCCAAAGAACTCAAGGAAGCGCTGGCGCAATGCCTGGTGAAACTGTTGAAGCCGCTTGCGGTGCCGCTCGCACCCGATGCGAAAAAGCCCTTCGTGATCATGATGGTCGGCGTGAACGGCGCTGGCAAGACCACCTCCATCGGCAAGCTTGCAAAATACCTGCAATCCCAGGGCCTGTCGGTGTTGCTCGCCGCAGGCGACACCTTCCGCGCAGCCGCCCGGGAACAGTTGATGACCTGGGGGGAGCGCAACGATGTCACGGTGATCGCGCAGCAAAGCGGCGATGCGGCGGCCGTGATTTTCGACGCGGTGCATGCAGCGCAAGCCAGAAAAATAGACGTGGTGATCGCAGACACCGCAGGCAGGCTTACCACGCAGGCCCACCTGATGGAAGAGATCAGAAAGGTCAAGCGCGTCATCGGCAAGGCGATACCCGATGCGCCGCATGAGGTGCTGCTGGTGCTCGATGCCAACACCGGACAGAACGCGCTAAGTCAGGTCAAGGCCTTCGATCAGGCGCTGGGCGTGACAGGCCTGATCCTCACCAAGCTGGATGGCACGGCCAAGGGTGGCGTGATCGCGGCGATCGCACGCACCCACCCCATACCCGTGCGCTTCATCGGGGTGGGCGAAGGGCTGGACGACCTGCGGCCTTTTGTCGCGGAGGAGTTCGTCGACGCACTGCTCGGGGAATCCGCATGATCGCATTCAACCAGGTGAGCAAGCGCTATCCTGGCGGCTTTGAAGCCCTGAAGAACGTCAGCTTCGAACTGGCCAAAGGGGAGATGGCGTTTCTGACCGGTCATTCGGGCGCGGGCAAGAGCACGCTGTTGAAACTCGTCGCCGCGATAGAACGCCCCAACACGGGCTCGGTGCTGGTCAACAACCAGAATGTCAGCGTACTAAAGAGCGCGGCGCTGCCCTATCTGAGACGGAATATCGGCATGATCTTCCAGGATCACAAACTGCTCTTCGATCGCAGCGTGTTTGACAACGTGCAACTGCCTTTGCAGATCTGCGGTTTCGACCACAAGGAAACCGGCAAACGGGTGCGCGCCGCCCTCGACAAGGTGGGACTGCTGGGCCGCGAGAAAGCCAACCCCATCGCATTGTCCGGCGGCGAACAGCAGCGCCTGTGCATTGCGCGCGCGATCGTCAACCGCCCGTCCATACTGCTCGCAGACGAACCCACAGGCAACCTGGATGCGGAATATGCGCAGGAGATCATGAAGATATTCAATTCATTCCATCAGGTAGGCGCAACCCTGCTGATCTCCACCCACGATGCAGGCATGCTGCAAAACAGCCATGTGCGCACGATCAATCTCAAACAAGGCGAGATCCGGACAGCGCCCGAGCTTCCGCCGCATGACGGGGAAACACCGTCATGATGAGCGCTTTGAGCCAGCACGCAAGGGTGGCGCAAGGCGCACTGCGCCGCATGTTCGCCTCTCCCGTATCGGGATTCTTGAGCATCGCGGTGATCGGAATCGCATTGAGCCTGCCTGCCGGCATGTATGTGCTGCTGCAGAACGCCAAGGGCATGCTCGCGCAGGCATCGGCCTCTCCCGAGATCAGCCTGTTTCTGGCCATGGATGCGGGTAATGACGACATAGCCGGGCTGAAAAAGGAACTTGCGCACAACCCGGCCATTGACAAGGCAACATTCGTTCCGCGCGCCGATGCACTGAAAGATCTCGCCCAAAGCAATGGCCTTGCCGATGTGATCGCGGGCCTCGAGACCAACCCGCTGCCGGATGCCTTCGTGATTTCGCCGAAGGAAACCAACGCCCAATCGCTGGACGCGTTGCGAAGCGAGCTGCAGAAACTGCCCCATGTCGATCTCGTTCAGCTCGACTCGGCCTGGGTTTACAAGCTGGAAGCCATACTTAAATTCACGCGCATCATGGTGCTCATACTCGCCAGCCTCCTGAGTCTGGCGCTGGTCGCAATCACCTTCAACACGATACGCCTGCAGATCATGACCCAGAAGGAAGAAATCCAGGTCGCAAAACTGATAGGCGCAACCAATGCCTTCGTGCGCCGCCCCTTTCTCTATTTTGGCGCGATGCAGGGCTTGCTGGGCGGCATCACCGCATGGCTGATCATCGCTCTGGGCCTGCACTTTCTGAATCAGCCCATCGCAACCCTGTCCCGTCTTTACGCGAGCGATTTCACGCTGCATCCATTGACCCCTGGAGACAGCCTCACGCTTTTGCTTTTCTCGCTTTATCTCGGCCTGATGGGCGCATGGCTTTCGGTTGCCCGCCACCTGTCGGAAATCGAACCTGACTGACTGCAAACGCTTTACACAGCGTATCGGAATAGTGGCATAATACGCGCGCATATCAGCTAAGAAACCGCTGATTTATCCTTAATCGTCGTTCCCACGCAGGCGGGAACCCAGTTAAATCAATAAGCTGGATACCCGCCTGCGCGGGTATGACGGATAAATCAGCGCATCCCTAACGTTCTGAAAGGAAAAATGATGGAAAAGCCAGGCTGCAAATATCTCGTACTGCCCATATTGTTTGCGGTTGCCTTATGGATAGTGGGCGGATTTTTCTTGAGCAAGGAACTGGGCATCATCTGCGTGATCGCGAGCATCTGGATTGGCGGCATCGCGGCCGGCAAAGTGATGAACTCCGAGTGCCCTCTTCCCAAGGACCACGCTTAAAGGTAAATCCGAAAACGCGGGAGCGCACAAGCGCCCTGCTGTCTTGCAGGTGTTCGTCCTTGCAGAATGAACCTATTTCGATTTTGAAACTCTCAGACCCATGAGAATTCCCAGGAGGCAATGACCATGGATTACAGCTTACCGATTCCTTCCGCCGTCGGCAGCCTTGACAGCTATATCAGCCTGGTCAAGCGCTATGCATTGCTGTCGCCCGAAGAAGAACACAATCTGGCAACGCGCTTTCGCGATGAAAACGATCTGGACGCCGCACGCCAACTGGTATTGTCCCACCTGCGCGTGGTCGTAAGCGTTGCGCGCGGCTATGCCGGATACGGCCTGCCCCAGGCAGACCTGATTCAGGAAGGCAATATCGGCCTGATGAAAGCGGTCAAGCACTTCGATCCGGATTTCGGCGTGCGCCTGGTTTCATTTGCATTGCACTGGATACGCGCCGAGATCAACGAGTTTGTGGTGCGCAACTGGCGTCTGGTCAAGATCGCGACCACCAAGGCGCAGCGCAAGCTGTTCTTCAATCTGCGCAGCTTAAAGCGCAATCTGGAATCCCTGAAACCCCAGCAGATCAGCGAAATCGCAACGCAGCTCAACGTGAGCGAGCAGGATGTCGCGGAAATGGAAGCGCGCTTCGCGGGGCATGAAATGAGCCTGGAACCTGCGGGTGCCAATGGCGATGAAGACTATGCGCCCATCCAGTATCTTGCAGACAGCGCAGACCATGAGCCATCGAACGTCCTCGAGGCTTCCGAACGCGACAAGCTCCGCACCGCCGGGCTTGCCAACGCACTGTCCAGCCTGGATGAACGCAGCCGGCGCATCGTCGAGGCGCGCTGGCTGAATGAGGAAAACAGCGCAACGCTGCACGAACTGGCTGCGGAATTCAACGTATCCGCAGAGCGCATCCGCCAGATAGAACAGAAGGCGATGAGCAAGATGCACGCCGCGCTGTCTGCAGCCTGATAAATAAAAGCCGCTTTACGCGGCTTTTATTTGACCAGTTTCAACTGGGGTTTGGCGGACTTTATTTCCGGAGGCGGCACGGTAGGATCCGGGCTCACATCGGCAGGCTGGAAAACCAGCCCCTGCCCTGTCTCCTTGGAGAATATCCCGATCACCGCATTCACCGGCACCAGAATATCGAATGAGACGCCGCCGAATCGGCCGCCGAAGGTGATCCACTCATTGCCCAGCTCCAGATTGCGCACCGCGGTCGCACTGATGTTGAGCACGATCTCGCCATCCTTCACATAGGCGACAGGCACCTCGGTCTGCTCGTTGACTTTCACCGCAAGGTAGGGCGTGTGGCCCCCGTCCACGCACCATTCATATATCGCGCGTATCAGGTAAGGGCGGGTCGAAAGATCGTTCACTTGCGCATCGCTCTTTCCGCAGGGGTCAGGGAATCGATGAAACCCTGGCGCGCGAACAGGCGTTCCGCATACTTCATCAATGGCGCCGCATCCTTGCCCATCTGTATGCCGTAATGGTCCAGACGCCAGAGCAGGGGCGCAACGGCCACATCCAGCATCGAAAAATCGGTTCCCAGCAGATACTTCTGCTTGGTGAGTATCTGCGACAACTGCAACAGGTTATCGCGTATCACCGCGCGCGCCTTGTCCAGGGATTTTCCGCCCTGCTGGATGATGTTCACATTGCTGTACAGTTCCTGCTCGAAGCGGTGCAAAAAAAGCCGGGCTCGACCGCGCATCACGGGGTCGGCCGGCATCAGTTGCGGGTGCGGGAAACGCTCATCGATGTATTCGTTGATGATGTTTGCCTCCGTCAGAATCAGATCGCGCTCGACCAGTACAGGCACTTTGTTGTATGGATTGATCGCCGCGACATCTTCGGACTTGTCCATCTGATCCACATCGATTACCTCGAAATCCATGCCCTTCTCGTACAAAACGATGCGACACCGATGGCTGTAGGGGCAAACTGTCCCCGAATACAATCTCATCATTACCTTCTTACCCCTTAATAAAATTTCTGTACTGCATAAAAGTTCTCACCAGGAAATATCCCACCAGCGCAACACCGCCCCAGACCAGGAGTGCTGCAAGCACCGGATAACTTCCGCTGCCATATATCCCTTCGATCCAGATGAAGCGCTCGCAAATCGTGCCCAGGATGATCGACGTTGCAACGGCGGTGATCGCCCCGATGCTATGCCTCGTCGCGGGGAAACACAGCGCCGCGAAGGGTATGACAAACTTCAACGCCAGCACGGCCCACCAGATGAAGGCATAGTCGCCATACATCATGCCGAACACACGATCCGTCTCGTCAGGCAGGTTGCCATACCAGATGGTCAAAAATTGCGCGTAATAAGTATATATATACAGCAGGGTGAAAGCCAGCAACATCTGCGCCAGATAATTATAAATCTTTTCTGGCACCGGCGAAACCAGCTTGTTCCTGCTGTTCAACACATAGATCCAGATCACGAGGAATGCAAGGAACATGCCGAAATTGCTGATGAACTGCTGCATACCGTAGATCGCGCTATGCCAGTGCGGAACCAGCGTCATCTCGAAGTCCCATGCGATCATCGTGCTGTAAAGCACGAAGAAGAACGGAATCCAGGTCGCAACTTTGTGGAAGCGCGCATATTCCCTAGGTCCCTTGTCGCTTTCGGCCTGACGCTGGATGAACACCCAGTACAGCGCCATCATGAATATCATGCCGACCACCTCGCGCGACATCAGCCAGTAGGGCTGATACCAGCCCGGCATGTGGAAATCCTCGTTGACCGGCACATTCCACCAGGGAAAGGTATGCGAACCGCCCGCCAGCAGTATCACCAACAGCACTGCCGCAAGCGGAAACAGCGCGTACAGCGAGACTGCCAGGTTGCGCACGTTGTAACGCCACTTTGCACCCACCAGATGCAAAACGGAACAAAATGCAACGCCGCTCAAGGCCAGAGACAACACCACGACGAAGCTCACCGTCAGGACCGCCCAATTATTGTATGTCAACATTTTATATGCTCCCTAATTCGACTGCGGCGCGACATAACCTGCAGGCGCCTTTTGCAGAACCTTGCGCACGTAGTTCACCACGTTCCAGCGCTCGGTCGGAGAAAGATCATTCGCGTAGCTTGGCATCACCGCTCCGCCCAGCGTCATGTAGCCGAAGATATATCCGTCAGGATAGTCGGGAGACTGCCAACTGTGCATGGTGTTGGTATAAGAAAGGTTGAAGGGCTGCATGATCAGCTTCTTCCCGACCAGCCCGTCGCCATATCCCTTGAAACCGTGACAGGGCGTACAGTAGATTTCGAAAAGATGCTTGCCCTTCTGGACCGATTGCGCATCGGGAACCACCGGATTGTGCATCTTCTTCGCCGCATCGAGATCCGTCACCAGCACCGTGGTGCCGGGCACAGGCACCGAGCGGGAAGGAAAGGGATACATGCCGGGATTTGCAGGATCCGGGCTTTCCTGGGGCTTCACGCTGATCTGGTTCGCCATGTCTTTCGACCACGGCCATGCCTGCGCAAGAGCCGGCGACAACAACAACAAAACTGCCAAGGATATCTTTTTCATTTCCCCGCCTCTTCCTGAATTTCGATTGCCTTGTGCTTGATAAAGATCGCCTTCAATACGCCCACCGCCGCTTCTTCGGCCTTGACCAGGATGCCGATGTTGTCCACCGAAACCTTGGCGTTGTAAAGAGGCGAGCGTTTCGCAGGCAATGCAGCACAGATCAGAAAGCCCAGCACCGTGATGTATACGCCGCCCAGAATGAACAGCTCATAGGTCAGCACAAAATTGGGCGGCAAAGGCACGATGGGTTTTCCACCCTTCATCTGCATGAAGAAATTGGCCTGCGCGCTGGAGATCCCCAGGAACCCCAAGGAGCCCCCGAGTACCGCACCTATCAGCGTGAACCACTGCACATAGACGGGCTTGTCTCCCAGAAACCTCTCGACTTCGGGATGCTCGATGGGCGACTTGACGATCATGTCGTCGTTGACATCGAAGCCCAAAATCTTGGTGTTGCGCAGCTCCCTGACGACTGCTTCAGCCTGATCGAAGTCGCCATACAAGGCGAGTAGATGACGTTTGCTCATGATTAGTGAACTCCTTGCTCAACGGTTTGCTCAACGGGGGTTCCGTTCTGTTTCAGATGCAAAGTACGGTGGTAAACCATCTCCTTCACCTCGTACATGGAAACCGACGGGAACATCTTGCAGAACACCATGAAAAGCAGCGTGAACCAGCCGAAGCTTCCGAACACGATGCCCCACTGTATCATCGAGGGCCACTGGTCATGATCCCATGTCCACGGATAGTAGCCATGCGAGAAGGTGGGCGAGACGATCATCCAGCGCTCCAGCCACATGCCGAGGTTCAAGAGCAGCGAAGTCGCAAACAGCACCGGGATGTTGGTCTGGAAGCGCTTGATCGCAAAAATCAACGGAACGACGGAACCGCAGAAAATCATCGCCCACCAGAAAGGCGCATAGGGGCCGGTCATCTTCTGCACCAGAAGATCCTTCGCGACTGCATCATGGCTATACCAGACCGAGGCAAACTCCACGCAGTTGAGATAAGTCCACACCATTGCGATTGCGAAAGTCAGCCGCACGATCTTCTTGAGTATCGGCAGCGTCATGTAGTCCTCGAACTTGAACACATAGCGCAGGATGATGAAGAGCGTGATGATCGCAGCACACCCCGAATAAAGCGCGCCTGCCACGAAGTAGGGCGGGAATGAGGTCACATGCCAGCCCGGCTGTTGCGACATGCCGAAGTCGGACGCAACGATCGAATGCACCGACACGGCCAGAGGAATCAGGAAGCAGGCGATCGTGAGATACGTCACGCGGAAATTTCGCCATTGCCTGTCCGTGCCTTCCCAACCCAATGCAAGCAGCGTGTAGAGCTTCCTGCGCCATCCCGACTGCATGTTGTCGCGCGCGATCGCGAGATCCGGGATCATGCCGACGAACAGGAACAGCACCGAAGAGCTCAGGTAGGTGAAGATGGCCATCGCATCCCAAAGAAGCGGGGACTGGAAGTTGGGCCATACCCAGCGCTCGTTGGGATAGGGAACAGCATAGTAGAACTGCCACAGACGGCCCAGATGCACCATCACGAAAAGGCCGGCCGTCATCAGCGAGAAGGTTGTCATCGCCTCCGCGAAACGGTATATGGGCTTCCTCCAGTCCGCATGCATCAGATGCAGGATCGCGGACAGCAGCGTGCCCGAGTGACTCATGCCTATCCAGAAAATGAAGGTGGCGATGTATAGCCCCCACACATGGGGGTTGTCCAGGTTTGCCACCCCCATGCCCATCTGGTACTGATAGACTTCACAACCTATGCCTATGCCGAAAGCCAGCACTGCAAAAAACAGGATCACCCAGTAAAGCGGCCTCGGGTTTTCCAGACTCTTCATCACGTCCTGGTTGATCTTGGCCCAGGCAATGTCTTCGCGTATATCTTTCATCGTCGTTCCTTAAAATTTTCAGCGGACTAAACAGCGCTTTCGCGCACGCGTTCCAGATACATCACCGAAGGATAGGAGCGCAGCTCTTCGAGGATTCTGTAGCCGCGCAGATCCGATCCGCCTTCCTTCTGATCCTTCTCCTGTGCATCCTTGTCCAAGTCGACCTGCTGAGCCAGCCACTGCTTGTGCACCCTTGACTCCGGGTCCACCAGGTTGCCGAATGAAATCGCACCGGTAGGGCAGGACTGCTGGCACGCGGTCTGCACCTCCCCTTCCTTCACGATGCGCCCTTCCCCCTTCGCGGTCACTTCCGCCGCGCGCAGCCTTTGAACGCAGAACGTGCATTTTTCCATCACGCCCTTGCCGCGCACCGTCACGTCCGGATTCAGCTGGTAATTCATCTCTCCAGGCCAGACGTTTTCGGTCGTCGGGTAGTCATACCAGTTGAAGTAACGCACTTTGTACGGACAGTTCGCAGAGCAATAGCGCGACCCGATGCAGCGGTTGTAGATCTGCGAATTCAGGCCGTCCTGCGTATGATTGGTCGCACCCACCGGACAGACCGTCTCGCAGGGTGCGGCTTCGCACTGCTGGCACATCATCGGCAAAAACTGGAATCCCTGATCCGGAAAATCGCGGCCATCCTCTTCCCAGTAACGCTCGATGCGCATCCAGTGCATCACCTGGCCGTGCTGGAATTTCTCGCGCCCCACGACAGGCAGGTTGTTTTCCGCATAACAGGCGACCGCGCAGGCATTGCAGCCTATGCAGGCGTCCAGATCGATCGCCATCGCCCATTTGTATGGATCGTGCGGCTTGTCATCGATAG
>VFSW01004331.1_pt1 | contig 21194 bp, 17 predicted proteins | sample 5358111 | NCBI WGS metagenome assembly VFSW01 (sample SAMN11554181, study PRJNA540505) | mine drainage metagenome | isolation source: sediment from site ElyBrook_90M | place: USA: Ely Copper Mine, Vershire, VT | collected 2017
CCCCTTCATCCACGCCCACGCATACCCTCGTCCCAACTGAAACCCCCACGCTGACAGTCAGCCCTGTGCCGACCCTGGCTATGGCGGTCATCAACGCCAAACAGAATGGCGGGGCCAATGTTCACTCAAAGCCCGAGTTCCTGGCGCCCGTAGTGAAGATTCTCGGCAATGGATGGCCGGTCGAAGTCTATCCGGATGCCGTGAAGAGCGAAGGCGTGATCTGGAGGAAAATTCGCACTTCGGATGGGGTAGAAGGCTGGATCTGGGAAACCCTCATTCTGACTGAAACCCCAAAGCCGGGCTGGTAGCCCGGTTTTGATCATCTTTTTATTACAGGAGTATTGATTCATGCCGATACATTTTGGTACGGATGGGTGGCGTGCGGTAATATCCGACACATTCACCTTTCAAAACCTCCAGCAGGTTACCCAGGCGATTGCGGATGCGGTCGCCTCCGGTTCGTGGGTGAATGGTTCGTCCGCCGGACAATCTCCGGACCCGCATAAGATGGTGGTAGGTTTCGACACGCGGTTCTTATCCGACCGCTATGCCCAGGAAACCGCCCGGGTTCTGGCGGCTAACGGATTTACGGTCTATCTGAGCATGGCCGATGCGCCTACCCCGGCCATTTCTTACGCGGTGCGCAACCTGAATGCCGTGGCCGGGATTATGATCACCGCCTCGCACAATGCTCCCCGCTATAACGGGGTCAAAATCAAGTCGTCCTACGGCGGCTCCTCTTTGCCGGAGCAGTGTCGCCAGGTAGAGGTGTACCTGTACGATAACGAGGGCCAGGGCCGCGGCCCCAACCTGATGGACTACGAGATGGCCCGCAAACAGAATTTGATCACCAAATTCAACCCCATCCCGGCTTACGACGATCACCTGCGCACCCTGATCGATTTCGATTGCATTGCCGAAAACCCGCAGCGCATCGTGGTCGATTCGATGTACGGTTCCGGACGCGGGGTGATCCGTACTTTGTTGCAAGGCACCGGCTGCAACGTGCACGAGATCCGCGGCGAGATGAACCCCGGCTTTGGCGGGATCCACCCTGAACCGATTGCGCGCTACCTGGGGGCATTGTCCGGGGCGATTGGCACCGGCCTGGGCTGCTTTGGCGTGGTAACGGATGGCGACGCTGACCGCATTGGCGCCATGGACGAGCGCGGCAATTTCGTCGACCCGCACAAAATCATGGCCCTGGCCTTGAAATACCTGGTCGAAAAGCGCGGCTGGAGCGGCTCGGTTGTGCGCACGGTTTCGACCACGCGCATGATCGACCGGCTGGCCAAACGCTATGGCCTGACCCTGCACGAAACCCCGGTCGGCTTCAACCACATTGCCGATTATATGCTGCATGAAGATGTGCTCATCGGCGGCGAGGAATCGGGCGGGATCTCCTTCAAGGGGCACATCCCGGAAGGCGATGGCATCCTGATGGGGCTGCTGTTGGTCGAGATGACGGCTGCTTACAGCTCCACCCTGTATGACCTGGTGGAGAACCTGCTGGCAGACGTCGGCCCGGTCTTTTACGACCGGCGGGACCTGCGCCTGAAACATCCGGTGGCCAAGGAACACATGGTCAACCGGCTGAAAAACGATCACCCGTCCCAGATCGGCGGCCAGGATATCGTCGAGGTCAGCCCGCTGGATGGGGTCAAATATATACTTGCCGATGATTCCTGGCTGTTGATCCGGCCCTCCGGAACGGAGCCGGTCCTGCGGGTATATGCCGAAGGGCGTACGCCCCAGATGGTCAAGGCCCTGCTCGGCTATGGCGAACAGGTAGCCGCCACCGTAACATAAAAAGTCCGGGGTTGCCCGGACCTGGTAAACAATATGGCGGTGGCTGCTGCGCGGAGCCACCGCCATTTCAATTTTCCGCTCCTGGATGGGAGGGAACTATAGTATCGCTTATGAGCCGGAGGACATGCGCACGCGGCGCACCAGGAAGATCACCACGATCAGCAAGACAGCCAATCCGATCAGGGCCGGTAATCCCACTTCATCGGCGAAACCGGTGGTCGGCAGGGCGGTGGAATGCGGCGTGGGCGTCCTGGTCCCTCCGGCAGCCTGGGTCAACAGAGCGGCTACCGTCTGGGTGCGGGCGCTGAGGTCCTGCTGCGATAAAGGCGTGCCCAACCCGGCGGTTGGAGCCAGGGTGGCGGTAGCAACCGCCACTACCGGGGTCGAAGAAGGCACCGGGGAAGCGGAAGCCGTCATGGTCTCCGTTGGAACGACGGACAACGTCTGCTGGGCGGCAAACGCCAGCTGGGTGGCGGCCTGGGCCGTGGCAGTATTGCCGGCATTGATCACAGCCGCTTGCTGCAAGCGTGCTGAATTGCGGGCAGGCAAGATGACCAGCCCAACGACAATCAGCACGATGAGGGTCAGCAAGCTGATCGCCCCCAGGATCCCGATCGCCAGGATAAAGTTGCGGTTGCCACCTGGTTTGGATGGCTCCGGGGAAGCTTGGGGTTCTTCTTCAAATTCTTCAAACTGATTATCGTTGAACTCGGACATTTTCGCTCTCCTCCTGGCTCAATTTATGGCCATTTAATGAATTATTCTAGCACATCCAGGTTAGCAAGGGGTATTGAAACCACCTCATTACTTTCCAGGCGGACGTCTGCGGCTGGAACACGCAAGCCATTGGGAAGGGCAGTCAGCCAGGGACGCACCCGGACCAGTGTGGCAATCTGGCCGGTATAGGGCGCCCCCTGAATGCGTACTTCTTGATCTGGCTTAAATTCATCGGTCTCCTTGGGTAGGTTCCCTTCCACCGGGAGGGGAATAACTACTTCTGGTCTTTCGCCGCTGGATAAATTCCAGGCGGCGGCATTCAAACAAATATCCCGTTTCTCATTGGTGGACAACAGTTTGAAAGCGGCTGAGTTCATTGCCAGCGGGCCGAAACCGTCTAACACGATCAACGGGAAAACCAACGTACTCGCCAGGGGGATTAATTCGGCTTCCATACCCCCCAGGATCAAGCCGCGCAGGGGCAGTTCGTTGGCCATTTTCAATGCTTCGGCGTCTGCGCAGTAGCCACCCAGGATCACTGCACCGCGCATGCTCACATCCAGGCGGTCGCGCTTCAATGCCTCATCGGCAGTTTGCGCCAGCGCCAGCATCAGGCCCTGGTCGATCTGGTTGTTGCCCCAGATGCCCTGTACCAGTACACCATGTGTCTCGATAATTGCTCCCCGGTCCGGGAGCACCTCAATGATATTTCCGGAGAAGCCGGCCTTGAGCTGGAAAACTTTGCTGTCGACTTCCAGAAGCACCTGGCCATTGTTGATGGCGACAATTTCGCCATCTTCCGGCGAGCGTACGACTTTGGGCAAGAATTTGCCGGCTGTGGCGATCACGTCCCCTTTTTGGATTTTTTCGCCCACTTTACGCTCGATCAGGCTTTCGGTATCTTTAGTCGACGCCAACCCCAGAGCGCGGCGCACATTAACCAGGACGTGCTTGCCTTCCTGGTGCGACTCGGCGATTACGTCTGTGCCATTTACTTTCTGGTTGGTGCGCACCAACACGCGCCCGTCGCTGGGCAGCCGCCGGGTGCGCTGGATGTGGGTGACTGGAAGGATGTGGGTGACAGGTGCTAACATAGGTGTTTCTTTAATAGTTGCAATTTTTGTACCAGATCAACTGGTGAGGACCAAACTCCACTTTTTGAGCATTTCCCTGCGGCGGGATGCGTCTGCCGGAAGGACGACCGGACGGCCGCGTGCATCGATGATCGCCCCGCATGCGCCGCCCACAATCTTGAAGCTTTCCAACTCACGCGGGTGGCCCGGGGTGATTTCCACCGTGCGCAGCGCCTGGAAATGGATCCTGGCGGTCTGCCCGTTCTGCAGTGGCAGTACATTGATCGACCCCTGGCGGATATCCATGCGTGTATCGTTGCCCGAATCGTATTCCAGCCGCACGCGCAAGATGGGCGTACCGTAGCGGGCATCGCTCACCGGCGAGATGACCGTACCCAGGTTGAGAAATGCCCCCGATTCGAGCACCTGTACGGGCAAAATCTGGTTGATTTTGGCAATCGCCCCCAGGCCAGGCAGGATACCATTCTGGTCCAGCACCAGGGTGGTCACTCCGGTGGGTTGAATGCCGTCCAGCAGCATCAGCAGGCTTTGCGCCGGGGTAGGCGCCATATTGAGCACCGCGCCGCTGGCCATGATCGGCTCGAAAGTTGTGCCAAGCGCTGGGTAACGCGCCAGCGTCTGCTGAAAAGCGCGGCGGATCACCTGGCGAGCAATCGCCTGTTCAATGGCCAACGTCTCGGCATTCATCGGAACCGTAGCGGGGAAGGTGACTTTTTGCGCCAGGTAATCGTGGATTACTTCTGGGGCACAGTGGATCGGCAGCCATTTAGCAATCTCAGCCAGTTGGTCCGGCTGCATGAAGGCAGATACTCCGTTGCCCTGGCCGAAAGGCAGCACATTCAACGAAAGTTTCCCCGCCACCGAGGCGGCGATGATCGTCGCACTGGCGCCTACGTTCAACCCTAAAACCCCCTTCGACGAATCGTAGATCTTGCTCAGGAAGGTGATCATGCGCCCAAACGCGTTAGCAGTTGGGATGGGCGGAGAGCTGACCTGCTGGCTCAATCCCTCCAGCCCGCCGATCTGGCGCAGGCGGATTTTAGTGACCACGTTAGCCAGGATATCCTGGGCGGAGCTCAAATCTTCAACATCAATCGTCGGGCGCACGTTGGGAGCCAGGTTGGTGGGCGTCCATTTCTCGAGAACCTCCACGATGCGTTTGCCCAAAGCCTGGTTGCCGGCGTAAACGACCTCTGGCCGTTTGTCGGCAGGCAGCAACCGGCACAGCATGATGGTGATTTCGGCCATTTTGAATACCGACCGCGAAGCCCCATTTTCTGTTCCACCCGCCACGATCATCAGGTCTGGTTGGGCTTGCAGGATAGCGTCCAATAGAACTTCACTGCGCCGGCGGTCGTTCAGGCCGGTTATCTCGACAATCCGAGAGAAGGTGGTGTTGGCCAGATGGCGGGCGCTCTCCAGGGATACGTCGGCTAACAGGCCGGTGACTACCACGCGCAGTTCGGCCCCGACCGAATAAGTGACCAGCATGCGATCCACCCCTGACCCGTTCACCTGACTCGGGATGATCAGGCGGTTGCTCGAATCGATCAGGTTACGTCCAACAATTTCTTGCAGGTTCTGGATCGCCCGGTGAACTCCCTCTCCAATATCTTTGTAGGGAGCATTCGCCGTGCTGGGGGCGATTCCTGAGGCAATAAAACGATATTCCCCCTCCACCACATCGACGAGCATGGCGCGGGTATGAACGTTGCCTACGTCTATTGTCAGGACGGATTCTGCATCAACGATTGAATTGCTCATATTATTTCACGAAATCAGATGTAGGATCGCAGTTTTGATGAAATCGATACGCTCAATCAGGGCGGTGATTGATGCGGCAAATATCCCCGCAAATAAGGCCCCCAGGGTAATGGCGATGAAGATCTGGCCGATACGGGCCAATAATTCAACCACCGGAGCGCGGTGCGGCGGTTCGTTGCCCGCCGCCGTGGGCCGGGCGACCGCTCCAAAATTGAAATATGCCAGCGTACATACAGTGCCGATCAGGATAAAGATTGCTCCAAGCACCTGCAGCATACCTTCGGGAGATGTAATCGGGGCGGATAAACTGAACATATTGATCGAAGCCTGCCCCTGGCCGAACAAGGTCCCCAAGACGGCTCCGCCGATGATCACTGCCGCTGCCACGCCAACTACATAGCCCATCGGAATATTCCCCAGGCTGGAAAAGCGCGGAAAAAGCTTGGCAATCAGGAAGACACTCAAAATCAACGGCACCAATACCGTCAAAATTCCTCCCTGTAATGCTGGCCAAAACAGGCGGGGCAAAATGACCTGGTAGAGCAGCATGGTCGCAACGTAACCTGCCGACACTCCTACGAAAAGATAGGCGGCGATACGAAACATGAGGTTATCGCCAAACAGGTAACTGAAGATCATCAAGGTGAGGACGAAAGCGACAGTGGTCCAGATCAGGTCTGCTGGCATATGGTTATCTATGCCTCCCTCTTGTTCTTACTGGGGGGGAACAGGGCCAGGACGCCCTGAAAAATGATGCCGAGAACGATTAAAGCCATGACAGTCAGCAACCCTGCCTGAAAAGCGCTCCAATACATGTGGGCAGTGCCGGAGACCTGGCGTAGTTGCTCGTAAGTCATCCCGCCTGCCAATCCGGCCACCATGCCCTTGACCTGGGAGCTTTCGAAATAAGGCTGCATCACCGGCGCAGCCTGGGCGCTGACTACCATGAGCATGGGCGTATTGCCTACGCTTAGCGTGGGCTGCACCTGTTCGACCCAGGCCCGCCCGGTTTCAGCGTTATCGGTGATTACAATGATTGCAGCAAAATCCTGCAGCCGGGTGACCCCCAGCAGCGCCTGGTTTTCCCAGGCATGGGCTACCTGGACGTCGCCTTCGGTGGCATTCAAGGCGTAAGGAGCCGCCTTTTGGGGGTTGAGGGCAAATTCCTGTAGAGATGTAGCGCCGCCTGCCAGATAGCCCAGGTTGATGGTCTTGTTAGCCAGGGAATAACCAGGTTGTTTTTGAGCGGCCGCTTCGATCAACTGCTGGCCCAAAATGGGCCCGGCCGGGATGGTCGAAATGAGCGCCAGGCGAGCCTGTTTGGCTACCAGGTGATCGATTACTGGGGCGGCGCTTACGCTCATTTCTCCAGACAGGCTGGCTTCATAATCGAATGCCAGCAGAACGGGCGCGCCATCCGGCAGGCCGTTGACCAGGCTGTTGAACTGGACGGTTTCAGCCTGGTACAGGATGGGGGTGTTGATTCCCGCCGGCGCGCCGCCGCCGCTAAACAGCGTAATTGCAAGCACCGCGATCAGGAGTAAACCGACCAGCAGCCGGATCGCGGTCTGCGACGACCGGGTGCGTTCTTTACGCAGTGGTTTAGACTGGGTCTCTTCGGCTAATATATTTTCTAGCAAGGAAGCGTTGATGCGCTGTTTATCGCTCACTCGCAGCTTGACCGAAAGTGCCGGCGGTTTCAGGTATTGGGTGACCAGGTTTTCACTGGTCAATAACCCACGCAGCCCAACCAGGGGACCGGAGCGTTCAGCACGCTGGTTATCTTCGGGGGCGGCGGTACTTTCCGAGACGGCGGCTTCGACAGGGCGCATGGCTTGCAGCCAGCCGGGAAGCTGGGCTGGTTCGATCTCTTCAGCAGGAACCTGGGCGGGGGCCGCTTCTTCGGCCTGCGGTTCACCCAGCCAGTCGGGTAGAGACGGCATTTCGTCTTCACCCAGGGATAATTTCTCGGGCAAACGCGGGATGCCTTCTTCGCCCAGACCAGATCTGGCGGCTGGCCCGCCTTCCTGTGTGGTAGATTTTTCTGACAGCCATTGGGGCAGGTCTTCACCGGCAAAAGGCGAAATCGCTTCTCCGGAAGGCTGCGCTTCGGTGCCTGCCGGCTCGGGCTGAACCGGCGCTTCCCTTGCGCTGGAGTCGAAAACTGCCAACCAGGCCGGTGTTTCTGCCGGGGTAGGCGTTTCTGGTTTGGCATTCGATGGTTGTGGCGTAACGTTTCTAAGCCAGTCGGGCAGTTCACCCTCGTTTGAGATGGCAGGACCTTCCTCCGCCGGGGATTGAGCCCAATCATCATGTCCGCTGACAAAAGGTCCGGCAACGTCGCTCTGCGGCTCTTCGGCATTAGATGCCGGCCCGCCGGTAGAAGCGGCTGGCGTGGACCCTTCAGAGTTTTCAAATGCAGCCAACCAGTCCGGAATTTGCCCGGCGGGTGGGATAGAAAGAGGAGTCTCTGGCTGGGCAGGCTGGCTGCCAGGGATTTCACTTGCATCAGGGCTGGATAAAGAATCGATTGGCGCGGTTGGGGTTTCAGCGTCAAATTCTCGCAGCCAATCGGGAACGTTGTTGGTCCCACCAGGTTGTTCAGCCGGAGTGGGAGCTGACGGCGGAGTTTCCCTTTCTTCGTGGGCAGGTGGTTCACTCACCGGAGTATTATCATCTCCCAACGATCGGAGCCAATCTCTGAGCTGGTCAGGATTAGTGAAACTGGAAGATTCGTCGGCGCTGCTTTCAGTCCTTTCAGGCTCGAAGGATTGCCAGTTACTTTCCGGCGCGGCAGGCGGCGGGGTTGCATCCGCGGGTGGTATTTGATTGGTTTCGTCTGAGGTTCGCAGCCGGGTCAGCCAATCGTCATTGGCGTCGGTAGGCGCGGCGGCTTTTTCACTGGGCTCAGGAGATTGTTCTTCTTCAGGCTCAGGTAATACGTTTTCGGAGCGACTGCGCTCGCGAATGCGCACCAGCCAATCAGGAATTTCATCCTCCTGGGGGGCAGGTTCGGCCGGCTGTTCCGAAGGAGCGCTGGCAGGCGTTTGAGGGGGCGTCTGCGCCGGAGTCTCGCCGCGCAGGCGTCGTAGCCAGCCCTCGGTATCTTCTTCCGGGGTCGGGTTTGACGGCGCTGAAGCCGCGGAACCCAACGGGACGATGCGCGCTCCACAGAACTGGCAGGTAACTGACCCTGCCGGATTTGTTTTACCACACATAGGGCAATTGACGTCGTTTGCCATATTTTATCCGCTAAAAGGGCGATCAACGCCCATGAGAATGCGTAAGCCCGTCGCCAGGCCTCCCAGTGCAATACCCAGGAGGATACCGCGTGCGCCTGCTACGGGAAGCTGGTTGATGGCGGTTAACACGTTTGCAAGAATTGGATTATTCGAGCCTTGGGCCAGAAAACCGCTGGTCACCAGCAGGAATAATAGCGCACTGATCACAAAAATGATTGCTACCAATCCCTTACGCTTCTGGAACAGGCGCAGGCTTGCGTAAGCCAGGCTGATCGCCAGTATCGCCATCAGGCTGGCTTCGAGAGGCACCTGGATTGAAGTGACCACGTGCTGGAAGGTTGCATCCGAAGGGCCTAATGCCACCCCGGCTGCAATCGTCAATAAAAAGGATAGGATCAATATGGCGCTGTACATATCGCGGTTGCGAGGTGCTGTAACTCTGCGCCAGTGGGTAATGATCAAATTAATGATCCCGACCAATGCAGCCACCCCTGCCAGGGTTACTCCCCAATCCAGCAGGGTTATGCGGATTTCCTGCAATATCTGAATTGGGACAAAATATCCCAACAGCACGATCAGGCCAACAGCAATTGCAATGGCGGTAGCGATTGGCGCTCTCATAAGATCCCCAACAGTTTCAAAGCTGAACCGCCCAGAATGACGGCGATGACGATCCAGCGCAGGATATCCTGGGCGTGCAGGCTGGCGGTGTAAAAAGGCCCGGCTTGAAGATAAGCCGGGATGGCGAACAATTCTTCGCCAATTAACGCCTCGTTAGCGGTCGCGTACAGGGCTGCCTGGGCAGTGAGTGAATCGCTGGCAGCCAGGGAGAAAGCATTTTTCTGGTCGATTGCGTCGGTCAGTAATGCCACCTCGCTGCCATAAGATCCGATCAGTATGTTGGCGGTCACGTTTTCATCATGGATAATGGGGATCGTCCCAGCAATGTAGGACATCGGCGTCGTGCCTGCCAGCCGGGCGCGCATAGGATCGTACTGCTCCAAGGCGTTCCCACTGCGATAAGCGTCGCGTAAGGTGTCCTGGCTCAGGATTGCCAGGCTGCCGTCACCGCTGGTGGCGATAGGCGGCCGGTCGCTGATCATACTGAGCTGCGCAATGCGGTTAAGCGTGCTTAGGCCAACCAGCGCAGAGGCGCTGTTGGGGTTGAGAATGTTGGCATTGCCGATCGATACATGCAGGCGTTTACCATCTTCCACAGCCAGGCCGATGGAACGGCGCAGGCTTTGGAAACCGGCAATCGGACGGAGCGGTCTGGGGGACTGTTTCCGGTCAAAAACGGCTATAAGGAAAATTGCTCCCGCGCCAATCAGCACCACCAACAAACCTGCGATTGTGTATAAGCCGATCCCTGAGACGCTGATCACTGAGGATTCCCCTTCCGTAAGAAGGCTGCAAAACTCTGGCTTTCTTCCTGGTTTTCGAGCAGGCTGGCTAATGCTTCCCACTGGTTGGGCGAACCGGCTTTACCCAGGAAAGGTTGTCCGATAAAAACGAATTGCGCAAAGAGGATGTTCAATGGGCCCATCGCTTCCAGTAGTCCAGCCACAAATTCTGTCAGTCCCCAATGTTGCAAGAATTGTGCCCATCCAGACCAGAATGTTCGTTCGATGTGCATAATAAAAGTATAGCACATATTATACATCTGTATGATAAAAACAAGCGAATTTTCGCTGAATTTTATCAAAGAAACCCGTATTGGTGGCATTAATCAAGGCGCGACCACCAGATGTGCCGTACTGATTCGGATGTCAAGATGCCGCCTGCCACAGGAAATTTCCCATCCCTGCTTGCCAGTAAGCTTTCACCTCCGCGTCCAGGTCGGTTCGGCCGGCCCAGAAAGTGCTGATCTGTGAATGGTAAGCAGCCACACTGTCTTGCCAGGCTCGCAGGCCGGCCTGGCTGACCGTCAGCGAATAATCCCTGGAAAACGAGACCAGCGCAGCCGCCAGTTCTTGCGGGTGCTGGGCTGCATAAGGATAATCGGCATAATAAAGCAGGCGCTGCCCCAGCCGTTCCGCAGCCGCGCGCACGATGCGGTGATCCATGTGTCCGCCAACCGTCATCGGACTTACCAGGCAGGTTTGAGCAGGTAAGTTGGATTTTATCTGCCCAAAAACCTCCGCAACCAGGTAAGCTTCTCCCGGGTGGATCGGAGCAAACATGCCCTGGTCTTCGACGACGACTGGCTTCCCACCCGGCAGGCGGCGATAGACACAGTCTGGGATATCGAAATGCAGAGGTTCGGCTCCCAGGCGGCGGCAGGCCAGCACGTCTTCGGCGCGGCGGGTGGCAACGCTTTCGCGCAGGCTGGCGGGAGTTTGCCAGCGGTCGTGCAGCGCCTGGGCTACGGGTGAGAGAGGGGTAGGCGGAGGAAAGCCGGCGCAAATGGTCCAGATTTCGACCACCAGGCCGCTTTTTACCTGTTCCCAGATCAGCCCGCCGCAAGACAGCACGGCATCGTCGAGATGGGGAGAGAGATAGATCCAATTCATAATAATCACCATCAGGTCATTGCGAGCCGTCTCGCCCCTTCGGGCGCACTGCCGAGTGTCGGCGAACAATCTCATCCATATTTGCAGAGATTGCTTCGCATCGGAATGCTCGCAATGACAGCCAGAAGGTATTTTTACCATATTTTCCGAAAACCTTGCATCAAATTCAAAAAAGTGTGAAAATGATAAGTGCCTATCCGAAAATTAAGAGGGTTCACTTCTTCAGGTATGAAAAGTTAGCTTTGCATAACGCAGTTTTTTCACACCTGAAAAAGTGAGTTCCCTGATTTAAGAGGAGTGTAGTATGGAATTATTACGTGACCTGATCACGCCGATGCCTTGCCCGCCGGAAAAGAAGCCAGAAGTGGAAAATTTGCTTCAGGAGCTGTACCAGATTGGCAAGAATGATGATTACCTTTCCGAACGGCCCGGCCCTCCTTTTAATGGTCAGGCTCGCCACATGCGCGCCAGAGCGATTGGAAAACGCCTGTCTGAGATCGGCGGTTTGCCTCTGATGCTATATGCGCATCGCAAAGTCAAGCGTAAGCTCGGCGCCAATTTGAGCGGTCACCTTGAATATGCCTGGATCGATGTGGGCGAATGGAAGCATTATTAATATGGACTATAAATTCTTAGGGAATACTGGCATACGCGTATCCGCGTTGTGCTTCGGAACGATGTCATTCGGCGATGAAGCCGACGAGGCAATGTCGGCCTCCATGTTCAAGCGCTGTCGGGATGCTGGCATCAATTTCTTTGACTGCGCCAACGGGTATGCTGGTGGGCGGTCCGAGGAAATCCTGGGCAAGCTGATGGCTGGCAGCCGGGACGAATTGATCATCACCAGTAAGGTGTATTTCCCGGTAGGCGCGGACGTCAACGCCCGCGGCGCCTCGCGCCGGCATATCATGCAGTCGATCGAAGGCAGCCTGCGCAGGTTGAAGACTGACCACCTCGATATTTATTTTATCCACCATTTTGATGACTATACTCCCCTTGAAGACACACTGCGCGCCCTCGACGATCTGGTACAGGATGGCAAGATCCTTTATCCTGCTGCCAGCAACTTTGCTGCCTGGCAGGTCGCCAAGAGCCTGGGCATTTCGGCCCGCCAGGGTTGGGCGCCCTTCACCTGCCTTCAGCCCATGTACAACCTGGTCAAGCGCCAGGCTGAAGTGGAACTGCTGCCCATGGCACAGTCCGAAGGACTGGGAGTGATTCCCTACAGCCCGTTGGGCGGCGGGCTGTTGACCGGAAAATATACCCGCACCAGCCGGCCACCCAGCGGCCGCCTGGTTGAAAGCAACATGTATATGGCGCGTTACAAAGATGACTGGGTTTACGATGTTGCCGAGCGCTTTACCGAGTTCGCTCAAAGTCATGGCTACGAACCTGCCGGGCTGGCCGTCGCCTGGGTAGGCTCTCACCCGGCTGTGACCGCCCCAATTATTGGCTCACGGAATCTGACCCAACTGGAAGGTTCGCTGAAAGCGCTGGAAATCGAGATGACGCCTGAACTGCGCGCCGAGATCTCTGCCCTTTCACCAGAACCCCCGCCGGCGACCGACCGCAGCGATGAACGCACCCCTCATACTTACGGAAAGCGTTAAGAAATCACTTTTTCAGGTTGTGAAAAGCGAAGCTTTTCACAACCTGAAAAAGTGGACTCTTTATTATTCTCGGAGGCATTAATAATATGAAAGTGTTATTCATCGGCGGCACCGGCATCATCAGTTCCGCTTGCGCCAGCCTGGCGCTGGAACGCGGTATCGAACTTTATTTTTTTAACCGCGGTCTGTCAGTTGACCGGCCTGTGCCTGCCGGAGTACAGGTCCTCAAAGGCGATATCCGTGAGCGCAGTTCTGCCAGCGCTGCGCTTGCAGGGCGCCAATTTGACGCAGTCGTCGATTGGATAGCTTTCACTCCTGAACAGATCGAGACCGACCTGGAATTATTCGGCGGCCGCACCGGTCAGTATATTTTCATCAGTTCGGCTTCGGCCTACCAGAGCCCGCCCTCCAGCCTGCCGGTGACCGAGTCGACGCCCCTGGATAACCCTTATTGGCTGTACTCGCGCAATAAGATCGCCTGTGAAGAACGCCTGATGAAGGCTTATCGCCAGGATAAATTCCCAATCACGATTGTGCGCCCTTCGCATACCTATGATAAAACCACTTTGCCGTTGGACGGAGGCTATACGATCGTAAACCGCATGCGCCAGGGTAAAAAAGTTATCGTCCACGGCGACGGTACTTCGCTGTGGGTTTTAACTCACCACAGGGATTTCGCGCGCGGTTTCGTGGGTCTGCTGGGCAATCCTCACGCCATCGGGGATGCCTTCCACATCACTTCGGATGAACTGTTGAACTGGAACCAGATTTTCGCGCTGATTGCGAAAGCCGCGGGTGTGCAGGCCACCAGGGTTGTGCACGTGCCTTCAGATTTGATCGCGGCCTACGACCCGCAATGGGGCGCCGGGCTGCTGGGTGATAAATCGATCAGCATGGTATTCGATAACAGCAAGATCAAGCGTATCGTGCCGGATTTTGTGGCTTCGATCCCGTTTTCACGCGGTGCGGAGGAAATCATGGCCTGGTATGACGCCGATCCGGCGCGCCAGGTGGTTGACGAAGCTCACGACCGGCTGGTCGACCGCATTATCGGCGCCTACGAATCCGCCTGGCCGAAAGAGTGAATTCTAGCGTTGTGACCGCCGGTAATAACGCTAAAAATCTATACTATTCACGACGATTTCGCCGAGGGTTTGAATCCATTCAGCCGGGTCGAGGCCAGCCATACCGTCCTCGGGCTTGAAATCAACGTGTGCTCCGCCGTCCTGGTCGCACACCCGACGGATGAGTTGCCGCACGGTCAGCACCTGGTTCGCCTGGCCCGGGATAGGCTGCGCCAGCCAATCGCTGAGCAGCAGCTTCTTTCCACTAGGAGCGATTGCCGGTAATTCCAAACCAGGCAGGATTTGCGGCAGCACGGCGATATCTACTACCTGGTTATGCCGGCGGGTGGTATCACACAGCAGCAGGCGCAGTTGCACGGCAGCTACCCGGTAGAATGGGGACTGGCCTTGCCGGACTAACAACAAACTGTGTTTGAGGATTTCGAGTGAATCCCGGGCATAAGCGAGCAGGATCTGGCGGGACCTGGTCACCGGTTCAGCGAAGCTGTGCCAGAGCCCGGCGATAATCGTTAACGTTGGGTGGGTTGAGGTTGACGATCATTTCCATGACAGCCACAGCCTCATCGTGTTCGCCCTTTTCGAGATATTCATCGGCAATGATATCGAGTTGTTCAACGGCGGCGATCACCTGGCCATCTCTCACGTAGGCGTCGGCCAGGCGTTTGCGTAGTACATAGTGCTCGGGCAGTTCGGCAATTATTGCGCTCATGAAATCAATTGCCTTGCCGCGTTTGCCAGAATTTTCGAGCAGGGTAGCAAAACCTTCAGCTTCTGCCAGCCCGGTGTTTTCTTGTCCCAGGCGGTAATTCAAAGTAACCAGGTTGATACGGGCGTCGATATCTTCGGGTTCGAGGGTGCGGATTTGTTCGAAGATACGCATGGCCTGGCGCAGATCCAGCCTCTGCAGGTCGATGTCTGCTACCTTGTAGAGGATCTGGATGGCCCATTTGCGATAGTTGTGCGATTTTTGCACCAGGCGCAGGGCGGCTGCGTAGGTCTGGCGCGCCATGTCCAGTTCGGTCAGGTGGTAGTAAATATCCGCCAGTTCGTTATACTGCTGGATTGCTTCGTCAATTTGGTTCTGAGAGGACAGGATTTCGATCAGGCGGCTGCGCACGGTCAGGTCCATTGGCGCCATTTTGATCACCCGCCTGAGCAGCCGGATGGACTGCCCGGGTTCTCCGCGCAGATAATATAACTCTGAAACCAGCATGAATTTCTCCACGGCATCCTGGATGCGTCCTTCCTGTACCAACAGGTCGCCAAGCTGGATGTGCAGCGGCAGGTAGGTAGGAGCAAACTGCAGGGCGTAATAAATTTCCTCGCTGGCTGCAGTGACTTTATTGTCTGCAGCCAGCTGGCGGATGTGCGCCAGGGCTTCGACCACCTGACTGCTGCCGGTTTCCAACAGCATTTCGACCAATGGGGCAGGCGGGTTGCCCTCCGTTTGAGCCGGGAGCTGCTGGCGGGCAGCGATCAGGTATTTCCGCCAGTCGGGCTGGATCAACTGTTTCGTGATCGTCTCGCACATGCTCTTCAGTATGGCCTGGTTTTTATTCTGCGATTGCGAATTGATGATCGGCTCGTAAAGCTGACGCAACTCTTCTGCTTCATCAGGAGCAACCGTAATGGTATCTGCCTGGTAAAGCGCCTGCAGTAAGGCGGTTACTGCTTCAGGCAATTGATTCTCTTCCAGGTATATCTGGCCCTGCACAAGAAAGCTGGCCAGGGCAAATTCGGGCTGCCGGGCTGATTTTTGCAGGTAACGCAGCGCTTTTTGAGCATCGCGCCGGAAGAACAAATAACCCAGGTTATAGTTAGCTGCCGGATGGTTCAGTCCCAACTCGATGGCCCGTTCAAAATCCTCGGCGGCCTGCACGTCGGCGCCTTGCATTTCCAGTTCAATCGCCTGGCCGAGGTGCAAATTGATGCGCGTCCGGCCGGATTCGAGACTGGGCAATCCACCGGTGCCTTTGGTCAGAGAGCCAATGCCCCTGCGATTGACCGAACCTGCCGCGGGAACGGGCGGATCATCTTCTATGCTAAAAAGCAGGTCGGCGAGCTGCGAAAGGGCCAACTGTTTTGCTTCGATAATCGGGTCGGCGCTCTTGAGTTCGGGTTGAGCGGGCTCCTGGAGTTGAGGAACCTCTTTACGGGCCAATGGGGCGGTCCCGGAAGCCGGGCGGTTGGGTCTGGGCAGCGGCTGGTTCGAGCGCAGCATACCCAGCGCCTGGCGCGCTTCGTTATCTCCTGGTACTATCTGGAGACAGTATTCCACCACCTGCAGAGCTTTGGCTATGTCGCCGTTCTTTTGCAGCCAGCCCGCCACGATCAAATATTCGTGCAGGGCTTCGTTTTTCTTGCCAGTGCGGTCGAAGATCAGCGCCATGCGCGTGCGCGCCTGCAGGTTATCGGGCTGGAATACGCACACTTTTTTCCAGGTCTCGATGGCCTTATCCACATCATGGCCTTTCAGATGCAGTTCAGCCGCCTGCAGATAGGCTTTCATGGCGTCTTGCGCTTTGCCTTGCTTTTCGTAGATCCAGCCAATCCGTTCCACAGGCAGGGGATCTTCAGGAGTACTCGCCGCGGCATGGGCGTAGAACCCCAGCGCTTCGTTGTACATGTTCATTTCCACCAGCGCCATGCCCAGGCTGGTCAGCGCTAAGGAATTGTCGGGGCTGTCTTCCAACGCCAGGCGATAAAAACTGGCCGCCCGGTCCCATTGTTTTTCCCAGGCAGCCGAGTGGCCCTGTTCCATCGCTTTTTGAAATGCTTCGGAATTTCCTACCATGGATTGCATCCCTTCGACAATGTAAATTATACCAGTGGTTCCAGTTCACCCCAGTTTTTTCCGCAGCGCGCATCTGTCAGCAGTGGGATAGAAAGCGAGTAAGCATTCTCCATTATGCTTTGAACTACCCGGGCCGCCTCGGTCAATTCAGCCGGAGAACATTCAAGGACAAGTTCATCGTGTACCTGCAATTGCAAGCGGGCGGACAGGCCAGCTTTTTCTAACCCCTGCTGCAGGCGCACCATGGCGATTTTCATTATATCAGCAGCCGTTCCCTGGATGGGAGCGTTGATCGCCTCGCGTTCTTCACGGTTGCGCAGGTTTGAATTGGTCAGGTTACGCAAATTGGGGAAGTATCGCCGGCGACCCAGCAGAGTTTCTACATAACCCTGGGAGGCAGCCAGGCGGCGGATCTGGTCCAGATATTGTTTTACACCTGGGAACTGGCGAAAATAAGCTTTGACAAATTCTTCGGCTTCGCCAAGGGTCAGGTCAGTCGAACGGCTGAGGCCGAAAGAGCTCATGCCATAAATCAGGCCGAAGTTGATCGTTTTGGCGTGGCGACGCTGCTCTTTATTGACTTGATTGAGGGGCACGGAGTAAATTGCCGCAGCGGTGGCGGCGTGGATGTCCTGGCCGGCTTGAAAAGCTTTCAGCATGGCTTCGTCGCCAGACATAAACGCCACAATGCGTAGTTCGATCTGCGAATAATCGACCGAAAGGAGCACTTTTCCTTCGGCGGCAATAAAGCTTTGTCTGACCCGCCGGCCTATCTCGGTTCGCGTAGGAATATTTTGCAGGTTCGGGTCGGATGAGGCCAGCCGACCGGTGACCGATCCGGTCTGGTTAAACGAGGTGTGCACCCGTCCGGTGACCGGGTTGACTTGCAAGGGCAGTGAATCTACGTAGGTAGACTTCAGTTTGGCCAGCTCGCGGAATTCGAGCATCCAATCGATTACCGGGTGCTTGCCGCGCAACTCATCCAGCACATCTGCCGAGGTTGAGAAATGCCCGCTGGCGGTTTTCTTGCGCCGGTCGGGAGGTTCCAGGGCCAGGGTCTCAAAGAGGACCTTCGATAGCTGCTGGGTGGAGTTCAGGTTGAAGGGATAACCCACTTTGGCAAAAATTTGGGTTTCGATTTCCGTCAAACGCTGCGATAATTCGACCGACATGACCTGCAAGAAATTCGAATCCAGCGCCACGCCGGCCTGCTCCATTTTTGCCAGTACGGGGATGAGCGGCATTTCGATTTCCTGGAACAGTTTGGTCGAATTATGTTCTTCCATGCGCTTTTCGAGGACCGGCACCAGGCGGAAGGTGACTTCGGCGTCTGCCCCGGCATAAGGGGCGGCCTTCTCTACCGGCACCTCAGACATATTGATCTGGTTTTTACCTTTTCCGATCAGTTCCTCGATGTGGGTCATACGCACGTCGAGGTAAGCGTCGGCCATATCTTTCAGCCCCAGGTGGCGTGAGCCCGGGTCGACCAGCCATTCGGCGATCATCGTATCAAAACTGAGCCGGGCGGGAGTCAGCCCATGCTGGCTCATCACCAGGCTGTCATACTTCAGGTTATGCCCGACGATGCTTTTCTGGCTATCGCCGAGGAAAGGTCGTAATGCCTGAATAACCTGTTCCAGGGGGAGCTGTGTCTCACCGGTACGGTGACCCACCGGAATGTAATACCCTTCGCCGCCCTGTACAGCCAATGAGATGCCTACCAGGCTGGCGCGCATCGGGTCGGTAGAGGTGGTCTCCGTATCCAGGGCAATCTGGTCGGCGGCCTCCAGGCGTTCTTGCAGTTCGCTCAGTGCCTGGTCGGTGTTGACGATGTGGTAAACCGGTTGGTAGGCTTGCGGGACGCCTACACGAGTAATTTCTTCTCCGAAAAGCGAAAGCTGCTGGGTGGGCGGCGGAGGCGCCTGGTGGTTGAGGCCCTGCAGGCGGTCGATAATCGTGCGGAATTCCAATTGGCGGAACAGGGCTTCTACGGCTGGAAAATTGATGTGGTCAGTGCGGGCATCTTCCAGGTTGAGCGTGAGCTGCAGATCGGTGCGGATCGCCGCCAATGTACGGCTCAGGTAAGCCGACTCACGCCCACTTTCCAACCTGGTGGAAACCCGGGCAGGCAGGTCTTTCAGGTGGGCGTAGATTTCATCCAGGGTCGAATATGTTTTTAACAGGGAAACCGCCGTTTTTTCGCCGATGCCGGCCACGCCGGGTATATTATCCGAGGTATCGCCCACCAGGGCCTTGTAATCGACCACCTGGTCTGGCCGTACTCCCAGGTAAGCCACCACATCTTCTGCCATGAAGTCTTTCGCTTCAGAGATCTTACTGCCCGACAGGCTGACGATGATGCGGTCGTTGACCAGTTGCAGCAGGTCGCGATCGCCAGTGATTATTTTAACTCCCAGGCCCAGGGCGACAGCCTGCCGGGCAATGCTGCCTAGCACATCATCGGCCTCGAAGCCCTCCATTTCAAGGCGCGGGAAGTGGAAAGCGTCTACAAGCTGGCGGATGCGCTCGATCTGCGTCCGCAGGTCATCGGGCATCTTAGCGCGGGTGGCTTTGTATTCCGGGAAAATTTCATCCCGAAAAGTTTTTCCGGTGTCAAAGGCCACCGCCAGATATTCGGGGTGTTCCTGGTCGATCAACCGGATCAGAACACTGGCAAATCCATATATGCCAGCGGTGGGTTCACCTTCTTTGGTCTGCCAGCGCCCTCCGCCGGCAGAAGTCAGGGCGAAATAGGTCCGATAGGCTAATGCGTGCCCGTCGATGAGGTATAAAATAGGGGGCATGGGGTGGCTCCATCCATTTCAGTGAACAGAACAGGTGTAACTATCTTAGCAAGCCCTGGCGCCGGCGACTTTCGTCAACGAATTCGCGTCGCATCTGGGTAGTAGGCGGCTGCGATCCGCTTACGATCAGATAGCCTGGCGCCCAGAAATCCCCGGAGGGATTTTCATTTTTTAAGAGAGAGTACTGGTTGAAGATGTATTGTGAAGTGCGTTGGCGCAGGATACGGATCATATTCCCAGGCGAGATCGTCGGAGAAACCTCAACCATCCACTGCACGTATTCGGGGCGGATCGATAAACCCTCCAGCCGCCAGCCAAAGGCCAGGCAGCACTGTGGGAACCACTGCCCGAGATGTTCAGCCAGTTCGCCGGCCAGGTAATGATGCGGCATTCGCGGGATCATCAGGCAGGTATAGGTCAGCCGGCTGTAAGATGCTGAGACTGATTCCAGGTCGGTCAGGCGGTTGAGAGGTTGAAGGACTAACGGCTGAGTATCGGCGAGCGAGTCATCTTCTGACAGAACCAGGTTTGAATCCAGCGCAGGCGGAAGCTGGTCGGAAATTGGTGCACTCTCCGGGACAGCGACGGGTTTCGCCTGAGACGGCGGCTCAGGCGGATGGCTTTGTGAGGTCGTGGCTGGGGCTGCCGCTGGATCTGGTACAGGTGGGTTTAACTCGGCCTCATCCCTGGCGTTGGGGTCGAGCATCCAATCCTCCAGTGCAGACCCTTTGGTAGTTGGGTCCGGGGAAGGCATGTTGGCCAGCAGTTCAGCCAGGCTGATTTGTGTGCTTTCATCGGAGCCAGTTTCGTCTTCTTCGCCGGCAGAACTGTATTCGAATCCGGTGTCTGGCTGGTCGAAGACTTCGACGCGTTTGACCGGACTCTTTTCATCCGCCGGGGACTGGGGGGTTGGCGCTGGTTTAGATTGCGCCTTAGTCTGCTTTAAAGAGCGCGCCAGCTTGATCACCTGGGAGCGAATGCGCGTCAAAGGGGTCGAGGCGTCGAAAATAAGCGCCAACACCAGGTCCTCCACCAGAGCAGTGGCGTAAACCATGTACTCGATCTTGGTAGAATTAAGGCGTACAAAGCGCGCCAGGTCGCTTTTTTCAGCGTTATCCAGGTAACGCGCCAGGATGGCGGCAATTTCCAATGAGGCGACTCTGTCCAACGAACCGGTATAGGCCCAGATTTGCCCATCTTTCATCATCAGGGCAGCATGCGCTGAGGATTCCACCAGCATCTCGGCTAACTGCCGGGCGGCCTGATCAGAATTGGTCTGCCAGGCATAGCTTGCGAAAGCCGGGGAGGTGACAGGTTTTTCAGGAAGTGGTTTTTCTTCAGCCATCAGGTCGCTGGTCGACAACACCGTTTTTACTGTATAGAGCATATCTGGGAGATAAAAAGGCCGGCTCAAGCAGGCATCTGGTTTTATCTCTGCCAGAGAAGGATGAGTGTGATCATTTTCCGGAGGAATAACGATCAATCGCATGCCTGGATGTTGAGAGTGCAAGGATTGCACCAGATCGCTGAATGGCAGGTCTGCCAGGTCGCTATCCAGGATTGCCAGGGCAAGCACTTTACCATTTGTAGCCGCCAGAGCTTGCTGGCCGGTCTCCACCTGGCTGATCTGGTAATCGCCGCTTTCTTCCAGGCTGAGACGCAGCAGCTCGCCAAAGGTGGGGTGAGGTGTCGCTACCAGGACAGACCAAGTCATGTTAAAAGTGTATCACGTGGCGAGGTGTGAGGCAAGAGGAATAAACTC
>VFSW01004332.1_pt1 | contig 21193 bp, 15 predicted proteins | sample 5358111 | NCBI WGS metagenome assembly VFSW01 (sample SAMN11554181, study PRJNA540505) | mine drainage metagenome | isolation source: sediment from site ElyBrook_90M | place: USA: Ely Copper Mine, Vershire, VT | collected 2017
CATCCACCACCCTCTCCCCCCCCCGGGTCTCGCCGCGCACAACCCCAAACACCACTCCGGCGCGCCCGGCCTCCCCCTACCCCACCCCCCGCGACCGATCTTTACGCAGGCGCGATCAACCTCTATAAGTGTTCGATCAACTCTGCCAACCCCACATGCGGTGCTCAGGCCTTCATCAACCTGACGCATGTTTATGGATGCATCCCTGCCGCGTCGCTGGCGCACGTTCATCCCGATCAGCACGCGCTGGCCTACATGATCCCGAGCGCGGGCACCGACTCCGGCAACGACCTGATGTATTTCGCAAACGACGGCGGCATCTACCGCGCCCTCGATGGTTACTCCGGCCTGACCACCGGTTCGTGTTCCGGCAGCAACCTGTTCGATGATCTGAACCAGAACCTGGGATCGCTGACCCAGTTCGTGAGCTTCTCGCAGGATCCGAACGACCAGAATACTTTGCTGGGAGGAACCCAGGACAATGGGTCTCCGGCGACCAACGCCGCTACAACCAGCTCGAGTTGGATCAATGTGAATGGTGGCGACGGCGGGTACAACGCCATCGACCCAAACACGCCGCTGAACTGGGTCGTTTCCAATCCTGATCTTCCGCCGGGCGGCTTGAACATTCAGGAGTGTCCCAGCGGCGTGAACTGCCGCGAAGGAAACTTCAGCGCGGTCGTGGGCAGCGCCGATCTCGGCGGTGACGACGGTGCATTCTACTTTCCATATCTCCTTGACCCGCAATCAACTACGGCTCTCTTGGTAGGGACGTGCCGGGTTTGGCGCGGGCCGCGACTGGGCGGGAGCTACGCCCTGCTCAGCCCGAACTTCGACACGTTTGCCACGGGTACCTGCTCGGGAAGCGAGATCAATCTGGTGCGGTCACTGGCGGCTGGCGGACCCACCGACAGCAACGGCTCAATGGTGATTTATGCCACTACCGACGGGCTGGGTCCACTCGACGGGCCGCAAACTTCGCCTTCGGGTGGAAATGTGTGGGTTACGACCGACGCTACGGCTGGCGCCCCTGCCTTTACCGAAGTTACGCAGAGCATCAATCCCAACCAGTTCCCGGTTTCGAGCGTAGCCCTTGATTCGTCGGATCCGACTGGCAACACGGCTTACGTCACAGTGATGGGTTTCACGGGCGGTCCGGGCCATGTGTGGCAGACCACCAATGCAGGCACCACGTGGACCGACTTCACGGGTACGGGCACAACGGCTTTGCCGGACGCGCCAGTCAACACCGTTGTGGTGAACCCCGGCGCTGCCACGGTTTACGTCGGCACGGACGTGGGAGTCTTCCAAAGCAGCACCGCAAGCCCGGCCTGGACGGAAGTGGGCCCAGCCCCGAACCCACTGGGCGGGTCCATCGGTTTTCTGCCGAATGTTGCGGTTACCGCGCTCGGACTTTTCAACGCAGGCGGACAGAAACTGCTGCGCGCCTCCACCTATGGACGCGGGGTCTGGCAATTCAGCATGACTACGCCAGGCTTCCAGATGTCGATCTCCGACAGTCCGCAGACTGTTTTCGTTGGGCAAACCGCCACTTACAACGGAACCCTTGTTGCCATCGATGGCTACTCCAATCTGGTGACGCTGACCTGCACGCCGGGGGCGACGAATCCTCCGGCAACTTGTACGCCTCCTGCAAATCCTGTGACTCCCACAGCCACTGGCCTGCCTTTCACGGTGACGGCCAGCGATGTAGCCGGCGACTACAGCTTCAACGTGCTAGGCGAGGGATCTGACTCGAACCTCACGCAAACCGCCAGCCTGGTGCTGCACATGATCAGCTTCGGGCTAACAACTCCATCGCCGAGTTCGGTGAGCGTGCCCGACGGGACGACGACCTCTCCGGTCAGCTTCCAGGCTACGGCGGCGGGCGCGTTCAACCAGAGCGTGACGGTTTCATGCAGTGTAAACATCCCCGGCGCCACCTGCATTCTTACGCCAGGCACTACAGGCAACCCCACCTCCACCAATCCCGTCAACATGACGGCAAGCGTGGTCGTGCCTCCAAACACCACCCTGACCACCTACACGGTAAATCTGCAGGCCAACACCAGCGGGGCCGCACCCGTCTCCACTTCGTTCCTGTTGACTGTGACTTCCAACCGTGAATTCATCTTGAGCGAGCCAGGATCATTCCCCACGGTGAATGCAGGCAGCAGCACGACTAGCGGGCCAATCAGCGTTACTGTTCAGGACGGATTCAGCGGCACGGTGGGCCTCACCTGCTCCCTCACTGGCGGAAGCGGCAGTTGCAGTGTGAATCCGACATCCGTGAGTTCATACCCTGCCAGCCCCAGCGTGACGGTAAACGCAACGGCGCTCGGCGCAGGCAGTTATCAAGCAGTGGTTCAAGGTGCATCCGGCTCGATTAGCAACACCTTGGCCATCCCCTTCAACGTGGGCGATTACCAGATCTCTGGCCCGTCGACTTTGAGCATTCCGCCCGGCGGGCAGGGCGCTCCCATCCTCACCATCACCGCCTCCACTTACTATTCCGGTCTGGTGAACGCGAGCTGCGATGCCAGCTCGCTCGCTGGCACCATCTGCACGTTGAGCCCAGCGAACCCGGTGACAGTGAGCACCGGCGCTCAAGTGCCGCTCACCGCAACCATCGACGTAACCAATGACGCTGCGCCGGGCACCTACAACATCAAAATCAATACTCAGGACACGACGGGCACTCCGAACCACAGCTTCACCATTGCGCTCACGATTCCCCCTCGTGATTTCAAGTTGAGCGAACCAGGATCGTTCCCCACAGTGAATGCCGGCAGCACCACGACCAGCGGGGCGATCGGGGTGGCCGCTATGAATGGATTCAGCGGAACAGTGAGTCTGACGTGCTCGTTGCTTTCCGGGAACGGCAGCTGCAGCGTTGCTCCAGCATCCGTCACTTCATTCCCTGCAACGGCTTACGTCACCGTGAATGCCACCAACCTGGCCGCCGGCAGTTATCAGGCAGTGCTGCAGGGTGTTTCCGGATCGCTCACGCACACCCTGAGCATTCCCTTCAACGTTGGGGATTACCAACTCTCCGGCCCGCAGACTCTGAGCCTACCTCCCGGCGGGCAGGCGATAGTTAGCGTCACAATTACCGCGTCGCCCTATTACAACGGCCTGGTGAACGCGACTTGCAACGCCCTCCCGCTCCCCGGCTGCGCGCTAAGCCCGTTGAATCCAGTGTCGGTGAGTGCCGGCGCGCAAGTGCCGCTTATCCTAACCATGGACGTTGTCAACGACGCGGCGCCGGGCACCTACAACATCAAGGTCAATACTCAGGACACAACCGGCGCGCCTAGCCACAGTCTCACCATCGCGCTCACGGTCGTTCCAGACTTCGGCATCAGTGCCTCGCCGAGCAACCAAACCGTCGTCGCCGGCCAATCCACTGGCCCCTACAGTGTGATCGTGCAGCCGGTTGGAACGTCGTTCAATAACTCAGTTCAGCTTTCCTGTCCCAGCGGACTTCCTGCCGGCGCGCAATGCAGATTCACTCCGAATCCGGTTCCTCCTCCCATAGGTAGTGGGGGAGTCGATGTGGTGATGACCATTTCCACCGTGGCCGCGACGCTAGGTACGCGCAAGCCTGCCCAAGAGACTGCCTTGTTCTACCTGTTTGGGCTGACGATGCCGGGATTCGTCGTGCTAGGGGCAACAACTCGCAGCAGCAGACGAAACTGGCGCAGGGCTTTGACTTCGGTGATGGGGCTGGTTCTGGCGCTGATCCTGCTCTCTTGCGCAGGAGGCACAGGCATTAGCGGTGGCGGGAACTGCGGGACCGCGCCCAGCACTCCGACGGGTCTGGCCGCATCCTCGACTACCAGTACCGGCACAACTCTGAATTGGTCGCCTTCCAGCGTAGGTTCAGGCTGCAGCATCAGTGCGTATACCGTCTACGAGAACGGCACGTCGATCGCCGGCCCTACCAACACCAATTTCGTGGTCACGGGATTGTTGCCGTCCACCACTTACAACTTCGAAGTCGCGGCCAGCGACTCCGCGGGAATTTCATTGCCCAGCGGGGGAATCTCAGTAACCACCCTTCCCGCGCCAACTTATACGGTGACCATCACCGGCGTGTCCGGTTCGCTTAGCCACAGTGCGACAGTCGCCGTCACCGTCATCCCGTAACGAAGACTCTGCGCTCCGGGGTATCATGATCTATACCCGTTGGGTTGAAGTCTAAAGGCCACGCACCTTACGCCCATCCTAGTGTCAGAAACCCGCTACAACGCGATTGTCATTGGTGGAGGCATCGTCGGCCTGGCGGTCGCGCTGGAGATCACGCGCCGATTCCCGCGCCTCAGGCTCCTGGTCTTGGAGAAGGAAGACCGGGTCGCTCGCCACCAGAGCGGACACAACAGCGGCGTCATCCACTCCGGGGTTTACTACAAGCCGGGGTCGCAGAAGGCGCGGCTGTGCGTGGCCGGAGCCGCAGCCATGGTCGAATTCTGCCGCGAGCATGGCCTTCCGCATGACGTGTGCGGCAAGGTCATTGTCGCCACGACCGAAGCGGAGTTGCCGCGTCTCGAAGAATTGCGCCAGCGCGGCGAGACCAACGGGTTGAAGGGGCTTCGCCTCATCGGCCCGGAGGAGCTGCGCGAGATCGAGCCGCACGCCACCGGCTTGCGAGCACTGGTGGTTCCTTCCACGGGCATCGCAGACTACGCGAAGGTGTGCGAGAAATACGCGGAACTGATTTCCGCGCAGGGTGGGACCATTCTCACTTCCACGATGGTCACCGGACTCAAGCGCACCGCCGATGAGATTCTTGTCGAGACCTCGCGGGGCGCCTATACCGCCAGCTTTCTCATCAGCTGCGCCGGACTTTTCAGCGACCGTCTCTGCCGCATGGCGGGCGACGAGCCGGGCGTGATGATTGTTCCCTTTCGCGGCGAATACTACGATCTTGTGCCTGAGCGGGAGTCCCTTGTCCGTGCGTTGATCTATCCCGTCCCCGATCCGCGCTTTCCGTTTCTTGGCGTGCACTTTACGCGGCGCGTCGGCGGGGGCCTGGACGCCGGCCCGAACGCCGTGCTCGCCCTGCAGCGGGAAGGTTACCGCCATTCCGACATCAGCCTGCGCGACATGGCCTCCTCGTTTGCTTTTCCCGGGTTCTGGCGGATGGCTGCCCGGTACTGGCGCAGCGGCCTCGACGAGTTTTACCGCTCGTTCTCCAAGCAAACATTCGTGAAAGCCTTGCAGAAACTGGTTCCCGAGGTGCGTGCGGAAGATTTGGTTCCCGGAGGTTCCGGCGTCCGCGCTCAAGCCTTAAAGCCGGATGGCCCGCTGGTCGACGACTTCCAGTTCTTTCCTACGCGAAGAATCCTGCACGTGCTCAACGTTCCGTCGCCGGCTGCGACCGCGTCTCTGGTGATCGGCAAATCGATCGTCGATACCGCCGCGCGCGATCTCGGACTCGGCTAGTCGCCTAGCGTGCCGATCCTCCCGATCCCGCAGCCTAGCTGTACGCCAGTTCCTTCGCCCGCTGCGCGGCTTTCACCACCGCCTTGATCAGCGTAACCCGCAGCTTGCCTTCTTCAAGTTCGAGGATGGCGTCAATGGTGCACCCCGCCGGAGTGGTCACCGCATCCTTCAACAGCGCAGGGTGATCGCCGGTTTCGAGCACAACTTTAGCTGCGCCCAGCGTAGTCTGCGCGGCCAGCAACGTCGCGATGTCGCGAGGCAGGCCAACTTTCACGCCGGCTTCGGCCAGCGACTCGAGAATGATGTAAATGTATGCCGGACCACTGGCGGAAAGTCCGGTAACTGCGTCCATGTGCTTTTCGTCTACAACCACGGTGCGTCCTACCACATCGAAAAGGCTGCAAGTGAGCGCCACATGCGCGGGAGACGCGTGCACGCCCTTGCAGACAGCCGTCATCCCCGCCCCCTGCGAGCAGGGAGTATTCGGCATAGCGCGCACCACGGGAACCTTGCCCGCGAGTCCTTTTTCAATGAGGGATGTCGGCACCGAAGCCGCTACAGAAATAATCAACTGCTTCGCCGTTACGTGAGGACTGATCTCCTTCACCACGTCCTGCACGACCTGTGGCTTGACCGCAATCAGAATAACATCGGCACCTTTCACCGCTTCCGCGTTGCTGGTGCCGACCGTGACTTTCCACTTCGAAGCCAGCGCCTGCGCCCGATCTTCGTGCGCCACAGTCGCGCACGTCAGTTTGGGCGACAACAGCCCCTGCTGGAGCAGCGCCTGCAGCAGGATGCCGCCCATCTTGCCGGCCCCAAGAAACGCAATCCGTTTCCCGGACAAGTCATTACCTGAAGGTTTTTCTCGTTTTCTCATTCGGTATCACGCCCAAACAGTGCAACGCTAACGCACGGCGTCGGTCTTCCTGCGACTCTGCATCCAGCTCCAGGCCGTGGCCACAATGTCGCGCAGCGAACGCGAAGCTTTCCACTGCAGCAGTTCCTGCGCCTTGCGGGGATCGGCGACCAGCGCCGGAGGATCTCCCGGCCGCCGGGGACCTATCCTATGCGGAACCTGATTCCCCGTCACTTCCTTGATCGTGGTAATCACTTCCTGCACGGAATGCCCGCGGCCCGTTCCCACATTCGCCGCGAAAGAAGGTTTGCCGGCAGAAAGATGATCGAGAGCTTTCACATGCGCGTCCGCAAGATCGCTGACGTGAATGTAGTCGCGAACACAGGTTCCGTCGGGCGTGGGATAATCCGAGCCAAATATTTGCAACTCCGGGCCCTGGCCGGCAGCCGCGCTCAACGCCAGCGGAATCAGGTGCGTTTCGGGTTCGTGCAGTTCCCCGATTTCTCCGCTTTCGTCGGCGCCCGCAGCATTGAAATAGCGCAGGCTGGCATAACGAAAACCATAGGCGCGGTCATAGGCCTCAAGAGCCTGTTCAAAAAAAAGCTTCGAGACGCCATAAGGATTCACCGGCTCTCGCGGAATGTCCTCCGCGATCGGAACTTTGGCCGGCACGCCGTACACCGCGCAGGTCGAGGAAAAAATAATCTTCTTCACCCCCGCCTCTAGCGCCGCGTTCAATAGCGACAACCCTCCCTCCACGTTGTTGTGAAAATATTTCCGCGGATTTGTCACCGATTCCCCAACATACGCGAAGGCGGCAAAATGCATGATGGCGTCCGCCCAAGAAAGCACTCGTGCCAGCGCGGTGCGATCCAGAACGTCACCCTTCACCAGCTCGAAGCCGCGGGCCAGAAACTCGTATCCGGCGGAAAGATTGTCGAAGATGATTACCTCATGACCCGCGCGTCGCAGTGCGCGAGCCGCGTGGCTGCCAATGTAGCCGGCTCCGCCGATTACCAGAACCTTCACTTGATCATTTTCCTTTGCGAATCGCGACTGCGAAAAAATCTCGGAGACCGATTAGTCCCCGTCGCCCGTGTCGACCGAGATCAACTCCAAGGAGTTAAGCAACGGGCTCGATTCCGCGACAAATTCCACGTGCCCGCACTTCGGGCACGACAGGATGGCCAACCCGTGACTGCCGCTGCCTGGAACCAGATGGACCTTCATCAACTGGTAGCGCTCTAATTTCTGTTCGCACCGCAGGCAGGAAACGGTCTTCTGGTAAGGATCATTAGAGACACGAGTGGCTACTTCGATGGCTGGTTTCATGGACTCCTCTTGAGCTGGACCGGCCGAGGGAACAGATCCAGCCTGCGCCAAAACCTCACCTAGGCCTGGCGATTGGCGCAAGTTTATCATGCCGCAAGCACTCAGGAAGGCGTGGTAACCATGCAGACAAACCCGCCGCCACGGATACGACAACTTATTTTCGGGTTACTTTTTCCGCAGGTACGGCTGTCCGCAATTCGGAGGCAATCCACTTGTAGGTCACGGCCAAACCCTGGCGCAACGGAATCGACGGCTCCCAACCCAACACGCTGCGGGTCCGGCTGTTTTCGCTATTGCGTCCCCTGACCCCCTGCGGTCCGGATAGGTTGTGCGTAACTCGGATACGCTTGTCGGCAATTTCCGCCACCATCTCGACCAACTGGTTAATGGTCACCAGTTCGGGCGTTCCCAGGTTCAAGGCTTCGTGATATTCCGAGGCCATGATGCGCTTGAGGCCTTCGACGCAGTCGTCTACGTACATGAAGGAGCGGGTCTGCTCCCCGTCACCCCAAATCTCGACCTCACCGCCGCCGCTCGCCAGAGCGACCTTGCGGCATAGCGCGGCAGGAGCCTTCTCCTTGCCGCCGTCATATGTACCAAGTGGTCCGTAGACATTGTGGAAACGCACGATGCGCGTTTCCAGCCCATAGTCATGACGGTAGTAGCGGCACAGTTCCTCGGCAAAAAGCTTTTCCCAGCCATAGCCCGGCTCGGGGTCGGCCGGATACGCGTCTTCTTCTTTCAGAGGCTCAACATTGGCGTCCTTCTGCTTGCCCTGGGCATACACGCAGGCCGAGGACGAAAACAGGAAGCGCTTCACACTGTTCTTGCGCGCGGCCTCCAGCATGTTCGCGTTGATCAGAATGTTGTGGCGGCTGATGGCGGCGAGATAAGCCGTGATGTAACCGATGCCTCCCATGTCAGCGGCGAGGTTATAGACTTCGTCGATACCGCCGCGCGTGGCCAGCAGGCACTTGTCGAACTCCCGCAGGTCGAGGAGTTCGAATTCGTCGGCCGGACTGTCTTCGTACTCGGGAAATTTCAGGTCTGCCCCGCGAACCCAATATCCATCCGCTTTCAGGCGCCGAACCAGATGATGCCCGATAAAACCGCCAGCTCCGGTGACCAACACGCGTGGTTGCGCACTCATCAATCGACCTCTCTCGCTTTAATCTGACTGCTTGCTGTTGCTGCCGCTCGCGGAGCGCGAGACCACCCTGCGGATTTCACGAGCATGCGGACAATTTTAGCATGCAGGTTGGTTGAGAACGGCTCCCAGAATCCGCACTCCGGCGGACTTCAGGTCCTGCACTCGACTGCGCGTTCGTTCCCTGCGAGTGGAATGCGTCTTGAGGACGAGCACCATGCCGTCCACTGCGCCCGCCAGGGCGATCGATTCGTCGCCAGCATCCAGCGATGTGCCATCGACCAGAACGTAGTCGAAATCCGCGCGCAGTTCCTGCAGGCGCTGTCGCATGCGCTCAGAGGCTGCCAGGTCACGATGCGCCAGATCCGCGGAAGCCGCGGACCCAGCGCTCACCAGCGCCAGATTCCTGCGGGATAACTGGCTCACATAGCCGCCGATCGAGCCTTCTTGCTGCAAGGCGTCCGACAATCCACTGTGATTTGCGACCCCGAAGTGCTCATGCAGCGTAGGGCGATCAAAGTTGGCGTCCACCAGGCAAACCCGTCCGGCCACCTGTCTGGCAAGCAGTTCTCCAGCGCGAGCGCAGATCCAGGTGCAGCCGTTGCCGGCCTCGGTGCTGGCCAGCACCGCGGAGCGAGTGGATTCGGCCCCTGGGGGCAGGCATACGCCGTGCGCCAGATTAGTGAGTTCCTGAAGTTGCCACGCCTCCATCTCGAACCGCAGCGGTTGGTCAGGTGGGGCAGCGGCAGGAAACGCTTTGGGCTCAGTTGGCGGCGAGGGAACGGGCACGAGACTTGGCGCGGCAGGCTCAGTTTCTGTCTGAAAGTATTCTCGCTCTTTTCCGACGATCTGCAGAAGAGAAAAATTTCGGCTCATAACCTTCGAGCTGGCACTTATTCCACGAACGAAAAACGATTCAGGCCCGGTTCGATTTTAATTCATCCTCAGTCCAGCAAGCCGGGCTTGGAGCTTGATCCGGAACCATCCTTCGCAAAGCTCGCACCGTGTTTCCAGTCTTTCAGCCGCAGCGACAACTGTTGCATGTAGGCAATCGCCGCAGCGGGTGTCAGCGCGTCCGGGCGGCTACCGTTCGCGGGAGTAACTGACGCTGGCCGGGCCGTGTCGCCGACGATCTTTGAATCACTCAACGACGAAACGCTCATCGGCACACTCATCGAGGTAAGCTTCGAATCCAGGGATGGAACCTCCCGCCCCGGCGCAACTCCCGCAACTTCCGTGACGTGCCGGGAAATGTCGAGATCATGGATGACTTCCTCAACCATCGCAAGGTCCACCACCTTCTGGCCAAGCGCGAAGCCCAACGACAAAACATTGAAGCAGCAATTGTTGATGTTGCGCGGAACTCCCTCGGTGAAACGCGCGATCGCTTTCAGAGCTTGCGGCGCAAACAAGGGCTCTCCGGAATAGCCGGCCACGTGCAAGCGGTGCTCGATGTAGCGGCCGCTTTCGTCTACCGAGAGCGGCACCAGGTGGTTGAGCAAGGAAACTCTTTGCCGAAGCTGCGCCAGATGCGAACTCGCCAGCTTGTCCGCCAGTTCGGGCTGCCCCGAAAGGATGATCTGCAACAGCTTGGCCTGCGGAGTCTCGAAATCGGAGAGCAGCCGCACCGTCTCCAGCACCGAAGCGTCCAGGTTCTGCGCTTCATCGATCACCACGATGAAGCGTCGGCCGGCGCGAGACTCCTCCAGCAGCATCTTATTGAATTGCTCGTGCAGGCGCACAAAATCTTGGTCCGGTGTCTCCACCCCCAGTTCCGCCAGCAAAAAGCGCATGAACTCTCGTGAGTTGCATTGGGTTTGGAAGAGGAACACAGTGCGCGCGTTTTGGCGGAATTTTTCCAGCAGGTGGAACAGCAGAGTGGTTTTGCCCAGGCCCGGCTTGGCAATCAGCGCGAGGAATCCGCGCTCCGATTCCACTCCGTAATACAGCGAGGCCAGGGCCTCGCGGTGCGCCGGGCTCAGGTAGAGGAAACGAGGATCGGGCGTGACCCCAAAAGGTTGTTCCCGCAAACCGTAGAAGTCCAAAAACATATTCCCAATTCCCGCGCCTGATTGCGCGCGTGCCCATAATACTCCCCGCAGCTTCTGCGGCAGAGAGCGATGGCCGGCGATCCACCCGCGGGAGGGGAGGTTCTTCCCGTTTCGGTCTCTTCAGGTTGACGCCCAACTGGACGGTCCAATCGGACAGACTAGGGTAGACAGCCTAGTTGGAAAGTCTGAAGTTGAGGGTCACCGAGGTTTGCATCTCGGCTGGCGCACCATCGATCAAGCGTGGCTGAAAGCGCCACTGCCTTACGGCCGCCATGGCGGCGTCCGCCAGCAACGGCTCCCCACTGACCAGTTTGACATCCTGGACCGCACCATCCTGCCCGATGTGAACGTCCAGCACCACCGCCCCTTGCAATTGCTGGTCCCGCGCTGCCTCGGGATAGTCGGGCTCGACGCGGTGAATCACACTACTTTCCGCCGCCGCCGGCGACAGAGCCACTACTCTCTCCGGCGTCACGGAAGCCGCTCGCTCAACCGCACCATCTGCGGCGGCGGGCGGCTCAGCCTCGCCTTGGGAGGGAGGCATGCGAAATACTTCCTTCCCGTTTTCGAAGACGAGCAAGGTGCCCGGTGGGACGGACCGCGCGTGGCTCGTCGCCGCCGTCGCAGCTGGGGGTGCGGCCGGCGCCGCGGCAACGCGTCCGCCGGGCGTGGGCACATCCTTCGCACCCGCTGCGATTGCACCAGATGTGGTCGTGCCAGATATCGTTACCCCCGGTGTCACAGTGGCGGCTGGCTGAACCGCGTGCCGGTTGGTTGCAACCTTCCTCGAACCCGCACGCTGCATGCCGAAACGCTGCACGATGAGCAACACCAGCAGCAACGTGCACGCCAGCACGGCCGCGCTCAAAGCCCACCCCACAACATCGATGCGCCGGCCCGCGCCAGCGCTCACGCCCGGTTTCTCGTAATCTGAATGATCCGAGACGGGAGCTCTCTCCGGAACCGGTTCCGAGTGCTGCAGAAGCGAATCTGCCACGCCCCCCGCTTCCACGGGAAGCTCAACCGCAACCTCAACCGAACGATGGGCGACCGGACCACTCACCTCCGGACTACCAACCGGCGGACTACCGACCGCCGAACCACCATACGCGGGACTACTGGCCTCCGGACCACTGATCGCCGGACCACTGATCAGGCTCTCGAGCGGTTCGGCAGCCCGCTCCAGATTCTTCATCACTCGTACCGCCAGAGCTTCCAGCGTCCGCTCGTCACGCTCCCCGAAGGCCCAGGCACGCGGCGAAAAAACTTCAAACAAGCCAATGACTCGGTCGCTTACTATCAGAGGCAACACCAGCACCGAGCGCTCCCCAAGGCGTTGGGAAGCCGCCGCATCGGCCCGGCGATCGGCTTGCGCATCGTCACAGCGCTGGGTTTGACCCGTGCGAATGCACTCCCCGGAAAGTCCCGAGGCCACGTCGAGCCGTGCACCTAACTCCGGCGCCGTGGCACCGCTGCTGGCGCGGCAGACCATTTCTCCATCCCTCTCCAGGACCACGGCGGCCCCGGTCGCACCCGTGGCCAGGCACGCCTGTTCGACGATCTCGTTGAGCACGATTTCCAGGGCCAGTTCGGCGGATAGATCAGCAGGAAACATCCCTCCGCCGTGGGCAGAAAACTTGGCGGCCAGTTCCGCAAGGTCAGACTCGAAGCGGGCAGGGTCCAGCGGCAAGCTCGCAGTCTCTGCTCGCGACGGAGGCCCGTCCGGCGCCGCACGCGGCCAGCCGGGCTCTGACATAGGGTGAGGTGCCATACCAAGAGGGTCAGGTCAAAAACAGCGCCTGTAGCGGAGTTTCGCCCCAAAAAGGGAGGTTGTCAATACGACATTCGGGCCAATTCGCCCGGGTTGAGCATTCCAGAAACCGACATACCTTGCCGGGGCTAACTCGAACGCCGCGAACCAGCCAGTCCACCGTCCCAAAACGGTAGCAAGCCGAAATACGGCAGCATTCGACGATTCTTTTCTCCGCCCCAATGTTAATCTGAAGCCCATAGGAACCCGCACAGTCTTGGCATCGCGAAGTGCGGTCTCCCGGGTTTCAGGTTCAGGAGTCTGAACATGCGGATTGCGGTGGTTGGTTCTGGATATGTCGGGCTGGTGGCGGGCGCGTGTTTCGCGGACCTTGGTCATAACGTCATCGTCGTGGACAACGACGAAGCCAAGCTGGCCGCCCTGAGAAGCGGACGGATCCCGATCCACGAGAAATTTCTTCCCGAGTTACTGAGCCGCCATCGCGGGAGCCATCTTGAATTTTCCGGCGATCTTCAGGAAGCAGTGCGCGCCAGCGAGGTGATCTTCGTCACCGTGGGCACGCCTCAAACGGAAACGGGAGAGGCTGACCTTTCCTTCGTCGAAGCCGTGGCCCGTGAAATTTCCGGCGCTCTCGGCGGATACAAAGTCATCGTCGAAAAAAGCACGGTCCCGGTCTATACCAGCGAGTGGGTGCGGAAAGTCATTCTGCGCAACGGAACCGATCCCGCATGCTTTGACGTCGCGTCCAATCCCGAATTCCTGCGCGAGGGCACCGGGGTCGCCGATTTTCTTTTTCCCGACCGGATCGTGATCGGCTGCGACAGCGAGCGCTCCGCCGACGTCCTGCGCAAGGTATACGCTCCCCTGACCGATGGCAGCTATTACCAGCGCGCCGATTCGATTCCGCAGCCGGATCGGGCTTCCGTGCCCCCGCCCATCCTGGTGACCAGCAGCAAGAGCGCGGAACTGATCAAACACGCGTCGAATTCTTTCCTGGCCATGAAGATTTCTTTCATCAATGCCGTGGCGTCGATCTGCGAGTCCGTCGGCGCAGACGTGAACCAGGTCTGCCATGGTATCGGTACCGATTCGCGGATCGGACGGCGCTTTCTGAACCCCGGCATCGGCTATGGCGGATCCTGCTTTCCCAAGGCCGTGCTGGCGTTTCGCGCCGGGGCGCGGGCGGGCGGTTTCGACTTCCGCCTGCTCGACGAAGTCATGCACATCAACGAGGAACAGCGCACCCGTTTCCTGCGCAAAATACGCAGCGCTCTGTGGACGCTGCGCGGCAAGCACCTGGGAGTGCTCGGCCTGGCCTTCAAGGGCGGCACCGACGACATCCGGGAATCACCCGCGATCTTCCTGGTGCAAGCCCTGCTGCAGGAGGGTTGCCGCATTACGGCCTACGATCCTGCCGCCATGGACCGCGCGCAGGAAGTGATGTCCGCAAACAAAGACGTAAACATCAAGTTCGCCAGCTCCGCTTACGATGCCGCCAATGGCGCCGACGCGCTTCTCATTCTCACCGAGTGGGAAGAATTCGCCCATCTCGACCTGAACCGCCTCAGCCGAATCCTGAAGTATCCCATCGTGATTGACGGCCGCAACCTGTATGATTCTCAGGGGATGGCGGCTCATGGCTTCACCTATTACAGCGTGGGTCGCGCCGCATGTCATCCCGACGGCGTGTCTTCGGCTGTCCAAAACAACGGCGCAATAAGCAGCGGCACAATAAGCAACGACACAATAAGAAACGGCGCAAAGAGAGCATGAGTTCACAACGCGCGCTGGTCACCGGCGGTGCCGGCTTTCTGGGATCTCATCTTTGCGACGCCCTGCTCGGGGATGGCTGGCATGTGGTCGCGGTGGACAACCTGCTCACCGGCCGCCGCTCCAATCTCGAACACCTCCGCAACGAACCCCGTTTCGAACTGGTCGAGCGCGACATTTGTGAACCGTTTGACGTCGGCAAAGTCGACTACGTTTTTCATTTCGCCAGCCCCGCCAGCCCGGTCGACTACACCATCCACGGCATCGCCACTCTAAAAGTCGGATCCCTTGGCACTTTTCACGCTCTCGATGTCGCCCACAAATACGGCGCGCGCTATCTGGTCTCCTCCACCTCGGAATGCTATGGCGATCCTCTCGAGCATCCCCAGACTGAGACTTACTGGGGCCACGTCAATCCCATCGGGCCGCGCTCGGTCTACGACGAAGCCAAACGCTTCACCGAAGCCGTGACCATGGCCTATCACCGCTATCACAAGGTAGACACGCGCATCGTTCGCATCTTCAACACCTACGGCCCCAGGATGCAGATCAATGACGGCCGGGTCGTTCCCAACTTCATGAAGCAGGCTTTGCGGGGCGAAGACCTCACCGTCTACGGAGACGGCAGCCAGACGCGCAGTTTCTGCTACGTCGCCGACGAGGTTGACGGTTTCACGCGCCTGGCGAAATCCGGCGAGCACACGCCCGTAAACATCGGAAATCCGAACGAGTTCACGATCCTGGAATGTGCGCAGCAGGTTCTGAAAGTCACAGGCTCGAAAAGCAAGATCCGCCATGAACCGCTCCCACCGGATGATCCCAGGCAAAGGTGCCCCGACATCAGCAAAGCGCGGCGGCTTTTAGGCTGGAATCCCCAGATCAATCTGGAGACGGGCTTGCGGATGTCTCTGGACTACTTCAGGCAGGCTACTGCCGAAGAAATGAAAACGGCTCGCTAGTTATTTGGAGCTTTCCGCACTGGCCGCTGCGAATTTCGTAAGCTTCCTTACCTGGTCGCGCTCATCCTTGGTTGCCAACTCAAACGCCACACCCATTCCGTACCCGGGATGCGACGCTTGTACCGTGCCGCGCAGCCGTAGTTTGATTTCATAGGTGTGGACGATGATCTCCACGGATGCACCTTTCTCAAACGGCAAGTGCACCTCCAGGTAACAGCCGCCGGCGCTAAGGTCGGTCAGGCAACAATGATTGGGCACCGTGATGCCGGTCCGGTAAACCTGGGCTCCCATACGGCAGGCGTAGCGGACCTTGTCCCGCCGGTTTTCGGCTTCGGAGCGCTGCCGCGCCGTGCCTGCGCCAGCGGCTACCAGTTCGCCTTCAGTTCCGTCTCGTAACTCAACATTCGCCGATACCTCAACTGCCTCGAAGAGGTCTTCCATCTCCACCATGACTCCAGCGATGGATTCCTGCACCCGCGCGGCCGGCAGAGCCGGTCTTAGGAAGTCGGTGATCAAGCGGCGGGAGGCCTTCGGAACATCCACAAACTGGATTCCGGTTCGACCATTCCAGTCCTGCCACACCACCTGCCCGGAGAGCCGGACCGCTGCGGCCTGATCGGGAAGTTGAAACTGGAAATAGACTTTGCTGGTAGGCGGAAACTTCTTGCCGAATCGTACCGACATTCCATCTTCGGCCAGATCCACGAGCGTCGCCTTCTCCTGCACCACGTCGGCATAGTCGATGGTCGCGTGGGCGTGTACCGTGGCCCGTGGTTTACGCCGCTTCTCTTTGCGCATGACCGCCCGCGCGGCGCGCAGGCTGCTGAGAGCCCGGTCGTAGGAGACCGGTTTGTAGAGCACGAAATTCACGCCCAGAGAGAACATTTCACGGATGTTCTCCTGCCCGGGCACCACCGCCACCGCCAACGTGGCATCGTTCAGGCGGGACAGCCGGGTTTCCCGCAGCAGATTGGTGACCGCGCGCTGCGATTCGCAGTCGAAGACCACCACGTCGAAGCGCTCCTGCGCCAGCCGAATGCCAGCCCGCACCAGGTCAGGGCAGGATTCCACCCGAATGCTCAGTTCTCCCAGGACTTGGCGTAATACCTGGCCCGCCGCGTCGTCCACGCACACCAAGAGCGACGATAGAGTCATAGCTAGGCGACATCCTAGAGTCACGTCGGTTATGCGGACAAGTTACCCCGGTCACGCTCATGGCCTGCCCAACGGGTTAAGTGGCGTGTTCTCAGCGCGAATGACATGAGTAACCGAAAGCATTACAAAAGGCCAATCATCCGGCGTTGCACCGTCGTGCTTTGACGTCACCTGCAGCCCTTCCTAGGATGAACACTGGCCTTCGCGTCAAGACCCCCCGGTCAAGTGCGACGGTCGTGCATGATTGAAAGTTCTGCGTTCTGGAGTCCCTACAAGCCAGGGGTTGGGCTACCGGAAGCCAGCTTCCCCCGGGGAAGAACTATGAGACTGAAACCAAACCACCGCGGGTTCTCGCTGCTGGAATTGATGATCACGCTGAGCATCATCCTGATCATGGGCGGGGTCACGTTCATCGCCATGCAACCCGTGATCAAGCAGAATGACGTCACCAACGCCTACGACACCACGCTGGAAGTGATCCGCAATTACCGCAACCAGGCGATCACCAGGAGCAGGCGCTACATGATCACTTTCGCGCCGGCAGGCGGCGGGACTCCCGCCACCATGACGGTGCAGTGGCTGGGCGTGGGGGTGCCAGTCGCCACGCCTCCGGTCACGGTCGCCACCTACACGCTTCCACCAGACATTCAGTTTGCAGTTCTGCCTGGATTTCCCACAGCCTTGGCCCAGGTACCAGACGGCTTTGGCGCGGGGGCCGCGGCGATCGACTTCGATCAGAACATGGGGTTTGGCAGCCTGAACTACGTCATGTTCATGCCCGACGGCTCTTCGCAAGCCACCGTGGGCAACTGGAACAGCGGAATCGTCTACATGACGCGCGCCACCGATCTCTGGAGCGGGCGGGCCGTCACGGTATTCGGCCCGACGGGCAGAATCCGCGGCTGGCGCCTGAACAACGTCGGCGGAGTCGCCACCTGGGGGCAGCAATGACGCCAAGGCTTTTCCCGTCCAACTCGACCAAGTCTTCGCAGCGCGGATTCTCGATCATCGAGGTCATGATCTCCGCCGCCATCCTGACGGTCGGCATTGTGGCCGTCATCGGCGGGTTCGGAGCCGCCATTACCGCGACCCAGTACTCGCAATACGATCTCATCGCCCGCCAGAAGGCCCTGCAGGCTATGGAGAGTATTTACACCGCTCGCAATACCCAGCAGATCACCTTCGCTCAGATTGCCAACATCGGCAGCGGCGGAATCTTCACCGTCGGACCTACGCAACTGTTGAGTGCCGGCCCCGACGGCATCGTGAACACCGCGGATGATACCAACTATCCCGCCAGCGGACCCTGCCCGGCCGGACCGGAATGCATGGTCCTCCCCGGGCCCGATGGCATCCTCGGCACCGCCGACGACACAGCCCTGGGCTTGACCGGTTTCACCCGGCAGATCCAGATCAACAAGGTTTTTGAGGCGGACGGCGTGACCGTGAACCCCAACCTGAAACAAATTGTGGTGACGGTGACTTATCAGAAAAATGGAGCCAACGATGTCCGCGTCTTCACCGTCGATGCGTTGATCTCGGCGTTCCGGTAGGACGAATGTGAAAACCATGAACATGCGAAAGCAACATACGCAATCCGGGTTCTCGCTGCTGGAACTCATGGTCGCCATGACCATCGGACTGATCGTGCTGGGTGCCGCCACCAGTTTGTTTCGCACCGGCATGAACGCGACGTTCCTCGTGTCTCAGCGCGCCGAAACGCAACAAAACATGCGGGCCGCGATCGATATGATCAACAAGGATGTCAGCCTGGCAGGCGCCGGCATCACCGGCGGCGTCCAGCTTCCGCTCGGCGGCGGCGGCGGAGCGTCCAAGTACGGCTGCGATCAGGGTGGCACCTGCTACGTGGTCACCAACACCTATCCCAACACCAACTATCTGTACGGAATCGTCCCCGGCTTCAACAATGGCGTGCAGGGCGGCGCCGTGATTCCTTCCGCTCCTGCGCCGGCCATCAACGACAGCATCACGGTCATCTACTGCGACTACAATTTCCCGCTGTTCAATTACAACGTCACCGCCATCAGTGCTCTCGGCGACCAAGTCACGATTGCACCGATTGGGACGGTCGTCCCTCCACCCCCTTTAATCACCTCGCCTGGTGGAATTCAGGTGGGCGACCTCATCCTGCTCAGCAACAATCTGGGCTCGGCCGTGGGGGAAGTGACGGGCTTCAACGCGACTACCATCTTCTTCGCCAATCTCGATCCGCTCAACTTCAACCAGAGCGGCGCGACTTCCAACAACATCAAAGCGATCGCCGGCGGCGCCAAAACCAGCATTTACCGCCTCCTCGCCGTCACGTCCTACCTTACGGTGCCGGCGGCCGGCCAGCTTCCCCGCCTCAGGCGGCAGGGGAATGGCTTGACCCCAGTCCCCGTCGCCGACAACATTATCAACCTCCAGTTTTCCTACGATGCCTACAACACCTTGACTTCGGCCCTGGACTCTAACCAGCCCAATCCCCTCGGCGCCGGCGAATCGCCCAACCTGATTCAAAAGGTGAACATCGTCGTCATGGGGCAAAGCCTGACCCCCCAGGGCGATCGCGCCCAAAGTATGTACCTGGCCACATCGGTCAGCGCCCGGGATATGGCTTTCAAAAATCGTTACAAGTGAGAGTTCTCAGAGGTGGAGAGAAATATGGCACATGGTAAGCACAGCTCGCGTGGTTTCACCCTTATCGCAGCCCTCTTGATTCTGGTGCTGCTATCCGGTGTCGCCGTAGGGCTCCTGTTCATGGTGAGCAATGAGGCACGCATGAGCGGCAATGGTCTGGAGAACGATCAGGCATTCTACGCCGCCGAGTCAGGCATGTAAAATCTGACCGCCGACCTCTCTTCGCTCTACACCCAGTACATGGTGCCCTCCAACGCCCAAATCCAGGCTCTGGCCACCAATCCTCCCAGTTCGTCGATGGTAGGCTCGGTCACCTACAACGAGGGCATCAGCTACGCCACCAACGCGCAAGGCAACCCGCTGGCCACTTGGAACACGATCAGTGCTGGCTCCAACCAGGGTCTCTACGCTGAAATCGTACCCATGACCCTGTCGGTCAACGCTCTGCGCCCCGAGGGCGCCTTTGTCAACATGACGCGGCAGGTGGAAATTGCCCTGATTCCAGTGTTTCAGTTTGGCGTGTTCTGCGGTTTCGACTGCAGCTACTTCGCCGGCCCGAATTTCGGTTTCGCCGGCCGTGTCCATACCAACGGCAACCTGTTCCTCGCCGCGGGCAGTGACCTGGTCTTCACCGATAAAGTGGGAGCTTTCCAGCAGATCATCACCGACCGATTGGAGAACGGCTGGTCCACTGGCGCTGGATATGGCGGGACCATCTTCGCTTCCACCACCAGTAACGGCTGCGTTCTGGGCATGCCGCCGGTTTTCCCGCCAGCCACGGGAACGAATTGCAAAACGCTTCCTGGGCCCACGACCATTCCGGGAGACGCCAGTTGGAGCGGCGGTTATCCCACGATCGCGGGTGCGGTCAACATTAACTTCCCCGGCATTTCTTCCGGAACCTTTAACGGATACCTCGCCAATTCGACGACCGGCGTCACTAACCTGCAATTGCCCTTCGTGCAGAACAGTTGCACCAGCAATCCCCCGCCCTGCACCGATCCGATTCAGATTATCCGCAAACCCCAGCCCGGAGAATCGCCCACCAGCGCCATCGGAAGTTCGCGTATGTACAACAAGGCACAGATTCGAATCCTGCTGGCAGATACACAACTCGAGCTTCATCCGGAGCGCGGGCTGATCGGCGACGGGCAAGACGTGCAATTCACCCTGCCCAGCGGGGCCGCGACGAGCGCGCCCATCAATGCCGGGGTCCCCATGTATAACACCGGCGGCGGCCTCGTCGCCGGACCAATGCCCTACGCCATGGCTCAGGTAGGCATCAATAACTGGATCGCCCCCACCGGATTCGGCGCCTGGACCAAGTACCCGATTCTCGGCGAACTTACCACCGCGGCCATTCCAACCAACGGAATGGGAGCATGGATCCGGGTGGAGTATTTGAACAACGCGAACCCGCCGGTATGGATCGGCATCACCACCGACTGGCTGGGCTACGGCTTCTCCCGGCAATACAACCAGCCTCCGACGGGCCCTGTAGGCACGGGCCCTACCGCCACTAAGCCAGGCGCGGACCCTTATGTGCCGGATGCGATCCTGATCCTGCAACAGATGGCGCCGGGCGTGGCCTCTCCGACAGCCGTAAACGGGGCCTACCCCATTAATTTCTACGACGCGCGCGAAGGCGAAATGCGCGACAACGCCAACGGCTGCGCTGTCAACGGAATCATGAACGCGGTAGAACTCAACGTGGGCAACCTGGGGCTCTGGCTGGCCGGAAAAGCACCGTATGCCGGCGACGTGGGGCCCACCGTGAACTACCTCCAGGATAACGGATACATTCTTTATTTCTCGGACCATCGCGGCCTGCTGCCCGATCCCAACCCCACCAACGGCGGGCAGATTGCAGGAGGCGTCATCACCGGTGAATCCGGACTGGAGGACGTGGTCAACTCGGCGCAGTCATTGACCTCCACCACGCCAAACGGAGCCCTGGAACCAGCGACGTACTACAGTTATTCGCCCGAAGACGCGGATCAGAATGGCTTCCTCGACAACTGGGGCGGAAAAAACATTGGTTACGGCTTTGGCGTGAACACCAAC